>Ga0335079_10000832_pt1 | contig 34911 bp, 26 predicted proteins | sample Lox_Sample_33_FD_206719 | JGI IMG/M metagenome (GOLD analysis project Ga0335079, IMG submission 206719) | Soil microbial communities from Loxahatchee National Wildlife Refuge, Florida, United States - Lox_Sample_3.3 | ecosystem: Environmental > Terrestrial > Soil > Wetlands | place: USA...
GCTCCCTGGAAAGCGACCGCCCGGATGGCGGCGCCGAGCCGGCTCGAGGCGAGCAGGAAGAGGTCGACCACCACCACCAGGATGAAGGTCATGTCGATCCAGGAGGCCATGGTCACCGGAGGAGGAGGACGAGGGCGAACATCGAGAGCACAGAGGCCCCCACCAGCATCTGGGGCACGCGAGTGAGGCGCAGCCGGGCCATCACCGACTCGGTGGCTCCCACCAGCACCGCGAAGCCGAGGAGCCCGAGGACGAAGAGCCCCTCCGCGCCCCACAGGCTCCGGAACGGCATCCCCAGCGTCAGGCGGACGAGGAGCGCGCCGAAGAGGAGGAGCTTCATCGATGCGCCATAGAGGATGAGGGCCAGGTCGGGGCCGGAGTGGTCGAGCACCATGACCTCGTGGATCATGGTGAGCTCGAGGTGCGTGTTGGGGTCGTCGACCGGGATGCGCGCGTTCTCCGCCAGGGCGACGACGAAGAGCGCGATGGCGGCGAGCAGGAGCGCCGGGGCCGAGTCGCCCCAGGCGTGGGCCAGCCCGGGTCCGAGCATGCCGGAGAGCGAGAGCGTCCCGGTGGCGCGAGCGAGCACCACGAAGCACAGGAAGAGCGCCGGCTCGGCCAGGCTGGCGAAGGAGACCTCGCGCGCCGCCCCCATGCCCTCGAAGGACGAGCCGGTGTCGAGCGCCGCCAGCGCCGTGAAGAAGCGGCCCAGGGCGAGGAGATAGGCGAGGAGCACGAAGTCGCCGGGGAAGCGGACCAGGGCGGGCTCTCCCGCCACCGGCAGCATGAGGCCGGCGGTGAAGACGGCGGCGAGGCCGACGGCCGGCCCGGCCCGGAAGACCCAGGTGGTGGTGCGGCTGTAGACGGCCCCCTTCCGCAGGAGCTTCCCGAGGTCGTAGTAGCTCTGCAGGAGCGGCGGGCCGCGCCGCCCGGCGAAGGTCGCCTTCACCCGGTTCACCACCCCGGGCAGGAGCGGGGGCAGGAGGAGGAGGAGACCGACCTGAAGGAGGGCGCGGAGGGCCATGTCACCACCAGATGAAGCGCCAGGCGAGCAGCGCCACCAGCGCGAGGAGGACCAGGACGGCGTAGAGGTGGATCCGACCCGGGAAGGCGCTGCGGACGGCGCGGGCGCCGCCCTCGCAGGCGTGCACTGCGGGAAGGATGGCGCGGTCGAGCACCAGGTCGGGCACCTCGGTGGCGAAGCGCGCGGACCGCGGGAAGGCCCCCCGCGGCTGCGAGAGCTCGACCCGGGGGACGAGGACGGAGCGGAACCCCTCCACCAGGATCTGCGCGAAGGACGAGCCGGTGTACTCCATGCGCGCAGTGGGGAACGCGTACCCGCATCCCCAGGTCTCGGAGCGCGGGACGGGACGGGCCGGCCTTCCCCGGGCGAGGAGGGCGAGGAGGCCGACCGCGACGAGGAGCGCCACGGCGACGGCGCTCACCCAGGCGGCCGAGGCCGCGGCGGATCCGGCCGGGCCGGCGAGCGAGCCGGGCGCGGCCCCCCCCCACTCGGCCGCCGCCCGCTCCAGCGGCTCGACGACGAGCGCCGGCGCGAGCCCGATGGCGAGGCAGGCGGCGCCGAGGAGCGCCATGGGAAGGAGCATCGCCGAGGGTGACTCGTGCACCCGGGTCGCCTCCTCCGAGCGAGGCTGCCCCAGGAAGACCGTCCCTTGGACCTTGGCGAAGCAGGCGGCGGCGAGCCCGCCGATGAAGGCGAGCGCCGGCGCGCCGAGCGCCAGGTAGGCGACCCGGTCGCCGCGCGGCAGGCTCATCCCCCGCAGGGAGCCGAGCACCACCAGCCATTCCGAGACGAAGCCGTTCAGGGGAGGCAGCCCGCAGATGGCGGTCGCCCCGACCAGGAAGAGGAGCGCGGTGATCGGCATCGCCTTCCCGAGGCCCCCCAGGCGCTCGATGTCGCGGGTGCCGGCGGCGTGGTGGACCGAACCGGCCCCGAGGAAGAGGAGGGACTTGAAGAGGGCGTGGTTCACCACGTGGAGCGCGCCCCCCGCGAAGCCGAGGAAGACGAGCGCTCCGTCGCCGCGCGAGCGGCCCACCAGGGCGATCCCCAGCCCCATGGCGATGATCCCGATGTTCTCCACCGAGTGGTAGGCGAGCAGCCGCTTCAGGTCGTGCTGGGCGAGCGCGAGGGCCACCCCCAGGACGCCGGACAGGGCGCCGAGGGCGAAGAGCGTCATGCCGAAGGAGGAGGGCGGCCCCTCGAAGAACCCGGTGGTGCGCAGGAGGCCGTAGATCCCGGTCTTGAGGAGCACCCCCGACATGACCGCCGAGACGTGGCTCGGGGCGGCTGCGTGGGCGCCCGGCAGCCAGAAGTGCAGGGGGACGAGCCCGGCCTTGACCCCGAACCCCACCAGGAGGAACCCGTAGAGCCAGGCCCCGCCGGCCCCGGCGGCCGACATCCCCCGCCAGGCGTCGAAGTCGAAGGAGCCGCGCGCGCTCCCGGCCACACAGAAGAACGCGAACAGGGCGAAGGTGCCGACGTGGGACGCGGCGAGGTAGATCCAGGCGGCGCGCAGCGCCTCGGGGCGGTCCTCCTCGCTGCGGACGAGCATGAAGGCGGCGACCGCCATCAACTCCCAGCCGACGAGGAAGAGGAGGGCGTTGTCGGCCAGGATGACGAGCCCCATCGACCCGGTGACGAGCCCGAAGAAGAGCTGGAGGCGGATCGCCTTCCAGCCGAGCCGGGCTTGCGGCCAGTAGGCGAGCCCGTAGATCGAGGAGAGCGCAGGCACGCTAAGCACCGGTACCAGGAAGAGAGCGGAGAGCGGATCGAGCCGGAGCGCGAGCGAGCCGTAGGGCTCGTGCCAGGGGTGGCGGAGGACGAACCCGCCCGGGCCGAACAGCGTGCGCGCGCTGGCCGCGACCCCGAGCGCGGCGCCGGCGCAGAGCGCCGCGCAGGAGAGCCCCTGGCCGAGCGCCGGCCGCCGGCGCAGGGCCAGGCCGAAGAGGCCGCTGCCGGTCGCGAGCGCCAGCCCGACGATGGCGAGCGCCGCCGTCACCCGAACCTCGCCCGGAGCGCGAGCGCCACGCCGAGCGCCACCAGGGTGACGAGCGTGTAGAGCAGCTGCAGGTTGAGCCGGCCCGCCTGGAAGCGGCGCAACCGGCTCATCCGCTCCCCGAGGCCGCGGAAGAGGGGGTCGAAGAGGCGCGTCCGGGCCGGGTCCTGCGCCTCGGTGCCGAGCGAGCTCGCCCCGGGGAAGACGCCCCTTGGAGGCTTGAGCCTCACCCGCGGCTGGAGCGCGCGCGGCACGAGGCCGGAGAGGAGGAACTGCGCGTAGGAGGAGGCGGTGTACTCCATCCGCGCGCTCGGGTGACCGAAGCCACAGCCCCAGGTCTCCGAGGGCCGCACCTCGCGGGCCGAGCGGACGCGCCGCGCCGTGAAGGCGGCGATCCCCCCGGCGAGGAGGAGGACGATCGCCGTCCCGGAGAGCGGGCGCGCCAGCCGGGTGGCGGCCTCGACCGCGGCACCCGCGGGCGCTCCACCCATCTCACCGGCGACGGGGGCGACGAGGCGCAGCGCTGCCGCCGGGAAGACGCCGAGCGCGAGGGAGCCCGCCGCCAGTGCGGCGAGCGGCCCCCACAGGAGCGCCGACGGCTCCCGGGCGCTCGCCGCCTCCGGGCTCCGCGGCACGCCCAGCAGGGCGATGCCGCACAGACGGGTGAAGCTCACCGCGGCGAGCGTGCCCACCAGGGCGAGGACGGCGACGGCGAGGAAGCCGAGGAGCGAGCCGGCACCGGGCGCCGACTGGGCGGCCTCGAGGAGCCCCAGGTAGACGAGCCACTCGGAGGCGAACCCGGAGAGCGGCGGCAGCGCGGAGAGAGCGGCGGCCCCGACGAGGAAGAGCGAGCCGGAGAGCGGGAGCCGCGCCAGGAGGCCCCCCATCCGCTCGAGGTCGCGGGTGCGGGTGGCGCTCGCCAGGGCGCCCGCCCCCATGAAGGCGAGTCCCTTCATGACGGCGTGGCTCCAGACGTGGAAGAGCGCGCCGCAGTAGCCGAGCGTCGCCACCGCCGGCATGCCCGTCGCGCTCCCCACCACCCCGAGGCCGATGCCCAGGAGCACGATCCCCACGTTCTCCACGCTGGAGTAGGCGAGGGCCCGTTTGATGTCCGCCTGGCCCAGGGCGAGGGTGATCCCGAGGAGGGCGCTCGCGAGTCCGGCCACCCCGAGCAGGACGCCCACCCCGACCCCGGCGGGCGGCAGGAAGCCGAGCAGTCGCAGCAGGCCGTAGACCCCCGTCTTGATCATCACCGCCGAGAGCACCGCCGACACGTGGCTCGGTGCCGCCGGGTGGGCCTCGGGCAGCCACACGTGGAGCGGGAAGAGGCCGGCCTTGGTCCCGAACCCCACCAGGCCGAGGAGGAAGAGGAGCAGGGGGACGGGCGCCGCCCCACGCAGCGCCTCGAAGCGTGCGAAGTCGAAGCCGCCCGCTGAGCGGCCCAGGAGGACGAAGAGCGCGAAGAGGAACGCGGTCCCGAGGTGGGACGCGACGAGGAACGTGTAGCCGGCGCTGCGAACCTCCGCCTGCTCGTCGTCGAAGGTGACGAGGGCGAAGGTGGCGACGGTCATGATCTCCCAGGCGACGAGGAAGAGGACCCCGTCGGAGGCCGCGAACACGAGGGAGAGGGAGGCGAGGAGGAGGTTGAAGAAGGAGACGAAGGCGGCGAGCGAGCGCCCCCCGCGGTGGTGTCCCAGGTAGCCCACCCCGTAGACGGAAGCCGGGATGGCGATTGCGTACAGGGCGGCGAGGAAGAAGGAGGCGAGCGGGTCGAGCCGAAGGCGGAAGGAGCCGAGAGGCACGGACCAGGGGGACGACCACTCCGATCCGGCGGCGCCGAGGAGGACGGGCAACACCCCGGCGAGGCCGAGGGCGGCCCCGAGGACCGCCCCCGCCGAGCCGATCCAGAGCGCCAGCGCCGGACGGCGCCCCGCGGCCAGGGCCGCGACCCCGGCCGCGGCGAAGACGGCGAGCGCGGCGAGGACCGGAATCACGCGCGGTCTCTCCGCGCCGTCCCGGCGGCGCGCAGCTCCGCCTGGACCCGCTCCACCCGCTCGATCTCGGCCAGGATCTCCTCCGACGGCGCCCCCGCCTTGAGCTTCGCCGCCAGCGCGGGGTCGCGGAGCGCGGTGGCGATGCTGGCGAGCAAGTGCAGGTGGGCGCGGGTGGAGGGGCTGACGAGCAGGCAGAGCGCGTGGACCGGCTGCGCGTCCGCGGCCCCGAAGTCGAGCGGCTTCTCGAGCAGGTAGACGGCCACCGCCGGCCGCTCCATCCGCAGGACGATGGGATCGCGCGGGTGCGGAATCGCGATCCCGTTGCCGAGCGCGGTGGAGCCGAGCCGCTCCCGGGCGAGGAGCATCCGGTAGAGGAAGTCGCGGTCGAGCCCGGGCGGGGCGGGGAGCCGGTCGACCACCTCTCGCAGCACGGTCTCCGGGTCGCCGCCGCGGATGCCGTGGTGGATGCCCCCCAGGCGCACCGCCTCCGAGAGGGGGGGCAGGCCCTTGGGCGCGAGCTCCGGGTCCTCGAGGATCTCGGCCGAGACAGGGATCTTCCGCTGGGCCGCCCACTCGAGCAGCTCCACCCGGTTGAAGCGGTATCGATCGTCGACGCGCTCCGCGGGGAGCTCGCCGTTTCTGACCCACTTCTCGAGAACCTGCTCGGTGACGCCCAGGATTCGCGCTGCGTCGCGAACGGTCAGTTGCATGTGGCGGGAGCTCCGAACCACCCTGTACGGCAATCCGGCAGGGCTCGCAAGTCGGCGTGCGGATCAGCCGGCGTCCTCGAGCGGGCCGGCCACCTGGAAGACGTCCACCGTCCCGGTGCGTCCCCGCAGCGTTCGCGGCCCGAGCTCCTGGAAGGCGAAGGCGTGCCGGGAGCGCTCCACCGTCTCGCGGGCCGCGTGGATGGTGCCCGGCTCGGCCATCGACTCCAGGCGCGCGGCGATGTTCACCGGATCGCCGAGCACGGTGAACTCGAGGCGGTCTGGGGAGCCGAAGTTCCCGGCGATGACGCGACCGGTGTTCACCCCGATGCGGATGGAGAAGCGCCGGTCGGCCGGCAGCCGGCGATTCATCTCCTCCACGCGCTTGAGCATCTTCCAGGCGCAGCGCAGCGCCCGCGTCGATCCGTCCGGGAGCGGGACCGGGGCGCCGAACACCGCCATGAGCCCGTCCCCGATGAACTTGTCGAGGGTTCCCTTCTCCTCGAAGATCGCCTCGGTCATGGCGCGAAAGTAGTCGCGCAGGAGCCCGGCCAGCTCCATGGGGGGCAGGCGCTCGGTGAGCCCGGTGAAGCCCTGCACGTCGGAGAAGAGGACGGTCACGTCCTCCCGCACCTGGGCGTCGAGCGGGTCGCGGTCGATCTGCTCCTGCGAGAGGATCATGGTGGCCACGTCCGGGGAGAAGTGGCGGAGCAGCTTCTTGCGCTGGGCCTCCATGGCCACCGCGCGCTCCAAGAAGCGGGCGCGTTCGATCGCGAGGGCCGTCTGGTAGCCGACCACTGTGGTGAGCTCGAGGTCGTCGGCGGTGAAGGGGTCGACGAAGCCGCGGTCGAGGACGAGCATGCCGAGGATGCGGTTGTCGGCCCAGATGGGCACGCACAGGCAGGAGCGGATGCCCTGCGCGATCACCGACTGGCTGGCGGCGAAGCGCAGGTCCTGCTGCGCGTCGATGGTGAGCAGGCCGGCGCGACTCTTGGCGGCGGCGCCGATCACCGTCTCCGAGATGCGCGGGGCCGAACCCGGCGGGTCGCTCGCCCGCACCACCATCCGCCCCTGCTCGTCCATGAGCAGCAAGGAGGAGCGCTCGGCGCGCACCGCGCCCGCCACCGTGTGCAGGATCTTCGAGAGGCAGGTGTCGAGGTCGGGGGCGTCGATGAGCGCCTTGCCGATGTCGTTCAGGACCGCGATCTGGCGGCGCGCCGCCGGACCCCGCCCGGTGGTGCGGCGGTTGCTCGAGTCGGTGTCGTGCTTCGGCTCGACGTCGCGCGCCTGCCGGACCTCGTTCTGCAGGTCGGCGAGGTAGCGCACGATGGTCCCGTGCTCCGACAGGAGCGGGGCCTGCGGCCGGGGGGTGCGGTCGTCCCGGAGCTCGACGAGCGTCTTGCCGAAGCGGAGCTTCGAGCCCGGGACGAGCTGGGACTCGCGCACGCGGGTCTCGTTCACCCAGGTCCCGTTGCGGCTGTCGAGGTCGACGAGCCAGATCTGGTCGCCGCGCCGCTCGAACATCGCGTGCATGCTGGAGATCCAGGGGTCGGCGACCTGCACCTGGCACTCGGCGGAGCGGCCGAGGACGGTGGGGACGTCCGGGAGGAAGAAGACGGTCCCACCGCAGATGCCGTTCACCACGAAGAGCTCCGCCACACTGACTCGCTTTCTCTTTCCCTGGGTGTTTCAGCCGCTTGTGGTAGCTTAAACCAAGTCCCGCCTTCGCGTATGCCCGTCTGTCCCACCTGCCGGACGCCCAGCGAGGATGGCGTCCTCATCTGCCCGGTGGACGGGACCCGACTCCCACAGGGAGGTGGGCTCGTCGGGCGAACCCTTGCCGAGCGCTACCGCATTCTCGGGCGCATCGGAGAGGGCGGGATGGGGACCGTCTACCTGTGCGAGCACATCGCGCTCGGCAAGCGGATGGCGGTGAAGGTGCTGCGCCCGGAGTTCTCGCGCGACGAGGAGCTGGTGCGCCGCTTCCAGCACGAGGCCCGCGCCGCCAGCCAGATCGGCCAGGAGAACATCATCGACGTCTTCGACTTCGGTCACACCGCCGAGGGCTCCGCCTACTTCGTCATGGAGGCGCTCGACGGGGAGAGCCTGGCGCGCATGCTCTACCGGGAAGGGGCGCTCGCCCTGCCGCGGGCGCTCCCCATCCTGATGCAGATCTGCAAGGCGCTCGGTGCCGCCCACCAGCGCGGCATCATCCATCGCGACCTGAAGCCGGAGAACGTCTTCGTGGTAAAGCGCGATGACGGAGCCGACTTCGTGAAGGTTCTCGACTTCGGGATATCGAAGAGCGCGCTCCACTCGGAGGGGAAGCGGCTCACCCGGGCCGGCTCCATCATCGGGACGCCGGAGTACATGTCGCCGGAGCAGGCGGCCGCCACCAGCGTCGACCACCGATCCGATATCTACGCCTTCGGGGTGGTGGCTTACGAAGTGGTCACCGGTAGGCTACCGTTCCAGGGAGAGACGCCGCTCGCCACGCTGCTCAAGCACCAAAGCGAGGCTCCGCTCTCGCCCCGGCGTCTGCGGGCGGAGCTTCCGGTGGAGGTGGAGACCCTCATCATGCGCGCGCTGGTGAAGAAGCCCGAGGGCCGGCAGCAGAGCATGGCCGAGGTGGCCGCCGACCTCACGCGCGCCATGGCTGCCATCGATCTCGAGCCCTTGCACACGCCCATCTTCGGCACCGCCCTCGCCCCGCTGATGACGAACCAGAACGGGTCGGCGCCCCCGGTGCGCTCGGGATCGCGCGGGGGCACCCTGCCCATCCTCGACACCGACCCGGCCATCACCTTGAGGCAGGTCCCGCACACGACCCCGGCGCGGGTCACCCCGCCGCCGCCCGTGAGCGAGGACTTCGGAGCCCGCCGGCGGCGGCGCGCCCAGGCGCTCGCCGCCGCCATCCTCGGCGTCGCCGGACTGGTCGTCGTGGTGGCGGCCCTGCTCGCGCTCACCCTGCGCCAGCCCGAGGCTCCGCGCCGCACCGAGGCGGCCGCGGCTCCCGCCCCTCCGCTCGCGAACGCGCCGCCGTCCGCCCCCGATGCCGTGCCGCCCGCGGAGGAAGCGCCCACCTCGGCCTCGTCGGCGAGCGCGGAGCCTGCGAGCCCGGCTGCGAGTCCCGCCAAGGCGCCCCTGGCGAAGGGGACTCCCGCCGGGAAGCGAAAGGCGACGCGAACGCGAGGATCGAGCAGGCGCGGGGTTGGCGCCTCGCGCGAGAGCGGCGACAATCCCGGCCCGGTGAACGACATCCTGGACCCCTACCGCTGATCACCCGGAGGGACATGAAGCACAACCTCGCCGCGGCCTCCGCGGTCCTCATGGCGCTGCTCGGGCCGGCCCTGCCTCTCGCCGCCCCCAAGGCAGCGCCCGCGGACGACGCGAGGACGGCCGACGCGAAGACCCACTTCCGCCTCGGGGCCCAGTACTACAAGGAGGCGCGCTACCGGGAGGCCATCACCGAGTTCGAGACCGCCTACCGAATCAAGCCGAGTGGGGTGCTCCACTACAACATCGGGCAGGCCTACGAGAAGCTCGGCGACGTCCCTTCCGCACTCGGCTCGTACAGCGCCTACCTTCGCGAGGAGCCGCAGGCCGCCAACGCCGCCACGGTGCAGCGGGCCGTGGCGAACCTGGAGTTTCGCCTGGGTGCGACCGGCGTCCAGATGCTCTACGTGCTCACCGACCCTCCCGACGCCGAGGTATGGGTCGACGGGCGGATGCGCGGCCGGTCTCCGTTCTACGCCGCGCTGGCGCAGGGCCCCCACGCCGTCTCGGTGGCGAAGGCCGGCTACCGGAACGTGACCCGCGACCTGGTGCTCTCGCAGGAGCACTCGACGGAGCTGGCCCTCTCCCTCCAGCCGGGGCTCTCCCCTTCCGAGCCCAGTCCCGCGGCCGCCGCCCTCTCGGCGAGCGCGGCGACGGCCCCGGCCGCAGCGCAGAGCGCCTCGGCCGCGCCCGCGGCGGCGACCCGGCCCGGCGAGGCACCTGCGAAGGTGGAGCGGACGAGCTGGCTCGGCCCCATCCTCGCCGGGAGCCTCGCCGTCGTGGCCGCCGGCGCGGGCGTCTACATGGGAGTGCAGGCGCGGAACGCCCAGAACTCCCTCCTGCACGGCTACCCCTCGAGCCCGTCGGCCGCCGACTCCCTCGCGCAGAAGGCGAAGAACGACGCCACCACCGCCAACGTCCTCTACGGAGTTGCCGGGGCGGCCGCCCTGACGGGCGGTGGGTTCATCCTCTTCGGAGGGCACTTCTAGTGGCGACGAAGAGTGCCGTCGGAATCAGCGCCCTGTTCCTCGCCGCCGCGGTCGGCGCCGGTTGCACCGTCACCACCAGCGGAGCGCAGTGCAATATCGACGGCAACTGTCAGACCGGGCAGCGGTGCGCCGTGGTGAACGGGAGCGGAACGTGCGAGGCCTGTACGCTCCCGTGCCCGGCGGGCTTCACTTGCGGCACGGGCTCGAGCGGGAGCGCCGCGTGCATCTGCCCCCCGCCGAGCGGCGCCGTGTACGTGGACGCGGCCGTGAGCTCCGGGTACGCCCCCACGGGAGCGCAAACGCAGGCGTGCCGGTTCAAGACTCTCACGGCCGGCCTGGCCGCCGCCGTCGCGACCGGGATCGCCGAGGTGACCGCCACGGGGTGGACGTCGGGCAATCCGATGATCTTCTCCGACGCGGCGGGAGAGACGCTCCCGCTCGTCGTTCCCCAAGGCGTGACGCTGAACACCGATTCCGGCGGCGTCGGGCACTACGCGATCCAGGCCGATCAAACGGTACCGACCGGATCGGGCCAGGCTCCCATCGTCCAGCTGGGTCCCGGCTCCAGCCTCTCCGGGTTTGCGATACAGGTCGGCCCGGCTGGAGTCGCAAGCGACGGGGTGGTGCTCTCCTGCGGGGCCCAGGATGCAGGGGCGTCGTCGCTGTCGCAGCTCGTGGTTAACGGAGCGGCGGGCGGCGCCGCCCCGTCGGTGCAGAACGGCGTTCGGTTGGAAGGCGCCTGCAGCGCCGAGCTGAAGGGTGTGGAGGTGGAGGCGGTCGCCGCCAGCGGGGTCCTCATCCAGTCCGTCCAGTCTGCCGTGGTGTCGGTCGCGGCGGGGACGATCAGCTCATGCGGTCAGACCGGGCTCGTCGTGCGGGTGCAAGGGGGCGCGGCCGTCAGCATCACCGACAATACGATCAAGGCCAACAGCGGGACGACGAAGTACGGCCTCAACCCGGACCTGAGAACGGTCGGCGGCGTCTTGTTCGACACGAACTTGCCCGCCTCGCTGACGTTCACCGGCAACTTGGTCTTTGGCAACAAGGGCGACCAGGTCATGGTGAACTCCAGCACCCCCGGTTGGAACCTCTCCGGAGGTGCGAGCTGCTCGGCAAGCTCGCAGACGGTGAACAACGTCATCGCCTGTTACGACCCGGCCCAAAACGGGGAAAGCCCGGGGGTGGGACTGAGCCTCGTCTCGACCCCGGCAGGCAGCGTGGACGCGTACTTCGAGGCATGGGCGAACTCCCCGCCGAAGGCCGGAACGGACTTCCGGATCGTCGCCGGAGGAACGCTCAACGCGATCGGCGCGAGCGGTAGCGGGTACTGTCCGTTGCCGTCTGGCTTCTGCCAGTAGCAAGGAACACTCACCGCGAGTTCGTCGGGAGCGGCGAGCGCTCGTTCATCCGGTACAGGCTCACTCCCACGATCTTCCAACGCTGCCGCGCCGCACGGCGGGCGAAGGCTTCGAGAGGCTCGTCGCGGACCCGCTCGACGCCGGGCACGTCGCTCGCGTGCCGGAAGGCGCGGGAGCCGTCCGGCCGCTCGACGACGAGTCCCATGTGCGTCACCCGCGACGGGCGGCTGGCCCGGTCCTCGCGCACCACCAGGAGGACGGTGCCGTCGGGGATGCGCGGGGCGATTGCGCCCAGTCGATCGAGCGGCAGAACGTCGAGCGCGAACTCGCCCACCGGGACGTTTCCGGGCTCGAGGCCGGAGACGACGTGGCCCGACCGGCGCGCCAGGTCCCAGGTGGCGGTGTCGAGCCGCTTCACCGTGCGCACGGCGCCGTCCCCCCCGATCGAACGGGTGACGGGCTCGAGCCAGCCCTTTCGGACGAGGGCGGGGACCCACTGCGATTCCACGTAGTGGTTGCGGTGCTGGTAGTCGGTGGGGCCGTCGTAGCGGACGTCGTCGAGGAGCCGCGCGGCCTCGGCGACCGTGCGAGCGCTCCCCAGGGCCATCGCCGTCTCGACGAAGGTCACGCAGTCGAAGGCGTCGAGCCGGAAGCGCGGGTCCGGATCGATTCCCGATCCCTCGCCGAGCGGAGAGAGGCGGTAGGGTGCGCCAACGAGGAGCGCGCTCGCGAACGAGGCGCGGTCCGCGCCCGGCGGGTGTTCCGCGAGCCCGGCGTCGAGGCGCGCCTCGAGCGGCGTCCCGGGGGAAGCCGCGAGGAGGAGGCCGAGGACGTGAAGGGCGGAGTGCACCGAGCCATTCGAGTATAGCGCCGGGCGTTTCTTGACTCGCTCGAACCCCGCCTGTAGCGTCGAACACGGTGGCGCGTGCGCGTTCGTCGCGCCTTCGCGCAGCCCGGAGCGAGCCCAATGCCCAAGTTCGAGGTCTACGTCCCGCCTTCGCCGCCGAAGCTGCCCCTCGCCATCACGCTGCGCGTCGAATCGGAGAACTGGCTCGCGGCGTTGAAGGTCGGGCTCCAGAAGGTCGGCGGAGGCGAACTGGCGGCGAACATTCTCTGTGACATCCAGGCTGACGGCTCCATCCACGTCACCGACCCGGGCGGGGACCGGGTGTTCCGCATCCGCGAGATGCACGAGCCCGTCGCCCCCACCCTCGCCCCTCAGCCCGATCTGAATCGCACCGCGGTGATGCACGCGGCCGCGCCCCCGGCGCGCCCGGCGGCGCCCCGCGCCGCCGCTCCCGCGTCCCCGTCCCCCGCGGCTCGTCCCGCCGCTCGACCGAGCGCGCCGCCCCCGAGCGCGCCCGCGAGGACCTCGGCTCCGTCGGCCCCGGCAGCGCGAAGGCCCGTCCAGATGCCGAGCCCCTCGCCCAGGCTCACGGCGGATTCCGTCGCGTCGCTGGTGGAGGAGGTGGTGGGCCCGTCCGAGCCGCAGCCGGAGCGGATCGGCAGGATCGCGCTCGTCGAGGCGAGCCCGGCCGACGCCCTCGCCGAGGTGTTCTTCCGCACCGCCGAGCTCAATCGCAATACCGACCGCGACGACGGCCTGCGGTTCATCCTCGACCTCGCCATCGAGAAGATCGGCTGCGACGCTGGATCGGTGCTGCTCGGGCGCTTCCAGACCGGCGACCTGGCCTTCGTGGTGGCCCGCGGTCCCAAGGCGGACGAGATCATGCGCCTGCGGCTCTCGGTGCCGTTCGGAAAGGGACTCGTGGGCTTCAGTGCCCAGGAGAACGTGTGCCTGGCGGTGTCCGACGCCGAGAAGGACCCGCGCTTCTATCGCGCCGTCTCCGAGGCGATCGGCTACGCCACGCGCTCGGCGCTGTGCGCTCCCGTCGAGGCGGGAGGGCGCGTCCGCGGCGCGCTCGAGGTGCTGAACAAGAGGGGCGGGGCCTTCACCCCGCAGGACCTGGCCATCCTCTCCTACCTGGGCCACAAGGCCGGCGAGTTCCTCGGGCGCCTGGAGTAGGCTCACTCCTCCCCGGCCTCGTCGAGCCCGGCTTCCCCCTTCACGAGCTCTCCCATCACCACCGTGGCATAGGAGCCGCGCGGCAGCTCGAAGACGGCGCGGTAGCCGCCCGGGAGGGGCGAGAGCTCCACCCGAACGGGCAGGCGCGCCGGCCGGCGCGTCCCCTCCGCCTCGCCGCCGGCCCGCGAGAGCTCCCCGGGGCCGACGCCTTCCCCGGCGAGCAGCCGCGCCTCGCGCGGCTCGGCCTCCCCCTCGGCCGCGCGGAGCTTGTGCCCGAACATCGGGCCCGCGGGGGAGATCTCGAAGCGAGCCATGCGCTCGGTGTCGAGCGCCGGGTCGGCACAGGTGAACACCCCGCCGGTCTCGAGCTTCTTCATCACGTCCCCGGCGAGCGCGCGGGCGAAGAGCCCGTCGGCGATTCGCTCCGCCAGCCAGCGGTTGAAGAGGAGGGACTGCCAGGCAGAGATGCACATCCGCCGCAGGAAGCGGTCGCGGATCGAGCGCCGCACCTCTGGATCCTCGGTGCGGCCCTGGAGGAGAGCGCGGCCGACGTCGGCGTTCCGCCCGGCGGCGCCGAAGCGCTGGGGGCCGAAGAAGTTGGGGAAGCCGCGAAGCGCGAGGGCGGCAGCGGAGAGGCGGGCCGCCTCCAGCTCGCCGCCCTGGACGGAGATCTCGAAGCGGTTCCCCTTCGTGTGCCCGGTCCGCAGCTTGTTCCCGTGGCGCGAGGCGGCGACCACCCGGAACCCGTCGCCGGAGATCGAGGCCGGGTCCGGATCGCGCGCGGAGGGGAAGGAGAGCCACTGGGTGGTGACGGCCTGCCGGTCCTTCAGGCCGGCCACGCCGACGTCGCGCTCCGGGACGCCGAGCTCCCGCGCGATGGCCTTCACCACGTCGCGGGTGGTCTTCCCGCGCTTCTCGACCTGCAGGTAGAGGTGCGGACCCGCTCCGGACGGCAGGTAGGCCGGGATCTCGTCGACGCGGAAGTCCTCGGGGGAGACCTTGACGAGGCCCCCGGAACCCGGCACGTCCGAGGTGATCCAGGGGATGCGCCCCTGCCCGGGGCTCAAGCGAGCAGCCCCTCGACCGCCTCCAGCTTCTGCTTCACCGACCGGGTCACGGCCTCGTCCGCGTCGCGCGGAAGCCGCTCGCCGGCCTGGAAAAGGTAGAAGAACATGAGCTCCCGCATCGCGTCGAGCAGGAGCCGGGAGCGCTCGCCGCTCGGCTCGATGCGCCGCAGCGCCGCGGCGTCGAGGGCCGCCAGGTTGGCGAGCAGCTCGTCCTCGTTCACCGAGCCGTCGGCGCGCGCGGTCGTCGTCTTCCAGAGCGGCCCGAAGCGCGAGGCCGGGTCGGACAGGAAGGCGCGGGCGCCGGCGAGGAACGCCTCGGCGCCGCGGAATGCGACCACCGCACCGGCGATGTCGCGGAGGATGTCGTTCATCCCGGAGGCGATGGCTCGGCTCCGGTCGGTCGGCACCTGGAGCCTGGCGGCGGGCGCCTCCGACACCTCGAGGTACCCCACCTCCGCCAGGCGGTAGACGATCTTGGTGGCGTCGAACTCGGAGAGGTGAGCGTCCCGGGCGAGGTCGAAGAGGGTCCGGTGGCCGTCCACCATCTCCAGCAGGCGCTGCTCCTCCGGCTCGAGCTGCACCGGGCGGCGCGGCTCCTTGCGCCGCAGGAAGACCTGGGCGTTCGGGATCCTCCCCCGGAACATCCCCATCTCGTCGATCCGCCGGATCGCGTCCATGAGGAGACCCTGGGTGTCGAGCGAGAGCGCGGCGCCCGGGATCTCCTCGTCCCCGCCTTGGAAGAGGTAGAAGGTCCCCTCGCGGGCCATGAGCACGGCGTGGAAGACGGACGCCACCTGCTCGCGAACCACCTTCCACAGGTCGTTGGAGGTCATGAAGCCGCGCTCGACGAAGATCCGCCCCACCGGGCGCCCGCTCGCCACCGCGTCGGTGAGCTGATGGTCGTTGAGGTAGCCGAGCCGCATCGCCACCTCGCCGATCCGCTCCCCGAGCGCCTCTGAGCGGGCGCCGCGCACCTGCCCGTCGCGGAAGAAGACGGAGCGGGTGACCGAGCCGGTGAGGACGCGCAGGATGCCTCCCATCCGCGCCTGGTGCACGAAGCCCACGAAGTCCACGAGCGGGAAGGAGGCGAGGTCGCCGGCCAGCACTGCCCGGGCGGGGGGAGACTGGCCTCCCCCCGAGGGGGTCCTGAGCGCCAGCAGCAGCGCAGGCGCGGACGGGACGAGCTCGAAGTGGCCGGCCCGGTCGGCGAGCGCGCGGCGCACCTCCTCCGACTGCGGGACCAGCCTCCCGTGGGCGTCGATGTCGAAGGTGGGCCGATCCACCGGTCTAGTCCCTCCACCCGCTCGACTTCAGCCACTCCTCCTCGTCCTCGAGCACGAACTCCAGGATGGTGTCCGAGAAGTCGGGCAGGATGTGCCGGCGGCCGTTGAAGAAGAGGGTGGGAGTGCCGAGGAGCCCTCCCCGGCGCGCCTCGGCCTGTGCCTCCAGGACCCGGCTGCGGTACTTCTGGGTCTCGAGCGCCTTCTTCAGGTCGGCCGGGTCCTTGCCGAACCGCTCCGCCAGGCCGCCGAGGCTGGCGTCGTCGAGCGCCTTGTTGTTCTCGAAGAGCGCGTCGTAGAAGGACCAGAGGACCCCGGCGTCCCTCGCCCACTCCGCCGCCTCCGCGGCTTCCTCGGCCCGCGCGTGCATGGCGAGCGGGAAGGGCTTGTAGATGAGCTTCACCTTCCCCGGGTGCTTCTCGACGAAGTCCTCCAGCTTCGGGCGCAGCTGGGCGCAGAAGGGGCAGACGAAGTCCGAGAACTCGACGATGGTGACCGGCGCATTCGCGTCCCCGAGCGCGGGGCCGAAGTCGGCGACGTCCAGCCGGGTGCGCTTGGCGCGATCGAAGGAGGCGTAGTAGTCGGTGAGGAGCCGGTGGATCTCCGGCGCCCCGAGCCCCTGGCCGGCGAGCCGCGCGGCGAGAGCGGCCATGCGCGGGGCGTGCTTGCAGGCGGTGTGCTCGGTCAGGCAGCCCGCGAGCGTGTGCGGGCACCCGCAGTAGCAGAACTCCTCCTGGAGCACTTTGGCGAGCGTCGCCTTCTGCTGCGCGGTGAGGGCCTCGGCTCCGACGGCCGCGGGGATCCGGGTCCAGTCGACGGGGGGCGCGCCCGCGGAGGCGGGCTCCTGGGAGAGGACGGCGAGCAGAATGGGAAGGGCGAGGTTCATCTTCGTCCGGACGGTTGGAGGAGCGTGGGATTCTAGCATCGCCTTCGGTCCCGCACCCGCGGCGGGTTCGGGGGCGCGTGCACCCCGCTCCCGTTCCATATAGGTATGGGCCCGATGGAGCGTCCCCGCCTCGAGCCCGGCGCGGTGCGCAAGGAGCCGGGGGGGCGCCTGCGGATGGCGCTCGTGTACCCGAACGCCTACCGGCTCGGCATGGCCAACCTGGGCCTCCACGCCGTCTACCGCCTCGCCAACGCCGGCGCGGACGTGCTCTGCGAGCGGGCTTTCCTTCCCGAGGAGGGCGGGGCGGTCCGGACGGTCGAGTCGGGGAAGAGGCTCCGCGACTTCGACGTCGTCGCCTTCTCGCTCTCCTTCGAGGACGACTACGTCCACGTGCTCGAGATCCTGGATGCGGCGGGGATGCCGCTCCGCTCCGCCGACCGCGACGAGGGCTTCCCGCTCGTGGTGGCCGGAGGCATCGCAGTGCAGATCAACCCCGAGCCGCTGGCGCCCTTCTTCGATCTCTTCCTGGTGGGGGAGGGGGAGGAGCTCCTGCCCCCCTTCTTCGGCGCCCTCCGGGAGCTGGCGCCCGGCGCCCCGCGCCGGGAGGTGCTCGGGCGGCTCTCGCGGCTCCCGGGCGGCTACGCGCCCGCCCTCTACCGGGTGGAGTACGCGGACACCCGCGCCGGGGGAGGGGAGTGGGTGACTCTCTTCCGCCCGCTCGACGGGGCCCCGGACCGGGTGAAGCGGGTCTACGTGCCCGACCTCTCCCGGGTGGCGACGAGCCGCGTCGTCGACTCGCCCGACGCCCAGTTCGGCGACCTCTACCTCACCGAGGTGGCGCGCGGCTGCCTGTGGGGCTGCCGCTTCTGCGCCGCCGGCTTCGTCCAGCGCCCCTACCGGGAGGTCGAGCTGGAGACGCTCCGCGCCGAGGCCCGCCGCGGGATCGAGAAGGGGCTCCGCATCGGCCTCGTGGGGCCGGACACGAGCGACTACACCGGGCTCGACCCGCTCACCTGCTTCATCGGCGAGCAGGGAGGGTCCTTCAGCCCCTCCTCGCTGCGGGTGGACGCCATCACGCCGGAGCTCTCGCGGCGGCTCGCCGACGGCGGGGAGCGGTCCATCACCATCGCGCCGGAGGCGGGGACGGAGCGCATGCGCCGGGTGGTGAACAAGGACTTCCCCGACGACCGCATCGTGGAGGCGGCCGAGAGCGCCCTCTCCCAGGGGATGCGGCACGTGAAGCTCTACTTCATGTGCGGCCTCCCGACCGAGACCGAGGACGACGTCCTCGGCATGGCGCGGATCGCGCTCCGCATCCGCGAGGAGGTGATGAGGCCGCGCGCGTCGGCGACCGGGCGGATGGGGCGCATCACCCTCTCGGTGAACCCCTTCGTGCCCAAGCCCTGGACCCCCTTCCAGTGGGCTCCCATGCACGAGGAGCGCTGCCTCGCCCAGAAGCGGCGCCTGCTGGAGCGCGAGCTCAGGCCCCGGGGCGTCGACGTCGACTTCCTCAGCCCGCGCGAGGCCTATCTCCAGACCCTGCTCTCGCGCGGCGACCGGCGGGTGGGCGACCTGCTCGAGATCGCCCTGCGCGAGACGCAGGGCAACCTGCAACGGGCGCTCTCGCGCTGGCGCCACGACCCCGAGTACTTCGTGACGCGCGAGGTCGGCGTGGAGGAGCGCCTGCCCTGGGACTTCCTCGACCAGGGGCTCGAGAAGGCCTTCCTCGCCCGCGAGTTCCGGCGCGGGGTGGGGGCGAAGATCACCCCGAAGTGCGCGCTCCAGACCTGCCGCGCCTGTGGCCTCGACTGCGCCGACCACCCCGAGCTCCGTCTCCCGGAGAGGCGGTCGCCAGCCTCCGCCCGCAAGTGACCGACGCCGAGGCCATGGAGGAGGCGCTCGCGCTCGCGAGGCGCGCCGGGGAAGCCGGGGAGGTGCCGGTGGGGGCCCTGGCGCTCCTCGACGGCCAGGTGGTCGGGCGAGGGTGGAACCGGCGGGAGGGCGACGTCGACCCCACCGCGCACGCCGAGCTCCTCGCCCTGCGGGAGGCGGCGCGCACGCTCGGTCGCTGGCGGCTCTCCGGGGTGTCGCTCGTCGCGACCCTCGAGCCCTGCGCCATGTGCGCGGGAGCGATGGTGCTCGCCCGCGTCGATCGGCTGGTGTTCGGGGCGAGCGACCCCAAGGCGGGAGCGGTCGGATCGCTCATGGACCTCTCCGGCGACCCGCGGCTGAACCACCGCTTCGCGGTCGAGCGCGGCCTCAAGGCGGAGGAGTGCGGCGCGCTCCTCAAGGAGTTCTTCCGCTCCCGTCGGTAGCGCCGCGTTGATGCTTGGCGCCGCCTGGGAAATCGGGTAGATCCGCCCGCGGAGAGCTGGCCGAGCTGGTCGAAGGCGCCTGACTCGAAATCAGGTGTACCGGTAACGGTACCGGGGGTTCGAATCCCTCGCTCTCCGCTCCCCTTCCTCCAAGGGGGGAGGCGTCCGCGCCGGAGCGGTCAGTGGATCGTGGCCGGGGAAGCCCGGCTCTCGCCCGGCCGCTCCTCGCCGGCGAGCCGCGAGGTGAGCCGGTCGCGCTGCCGCAGGCGCGTGGCGTCGTTCAGCATCCGGCCCGCCCAGCGATAGACGTTGAACTCGGCCACCACCGCCTGGAGGGAGCGCATCCTCTCCTCCTGCTCCGCCTCGGGCATGGCGAGAGCGGTGGCGAGGGCGGCGCTCGCCTCCTCCAGGTCGTACGGGTTCACGATGAGCGCCTCGGTGAGCTCCCGGGCGGCCCCGGTGAAGCGCGACAGGACGAGGACGCCGCGCAGATCCTCGCGCGCGGCCACGAACTCCTTTGCCACCAGGTTCATGCCGTCGTGCAGGCTCGAGACGTAGCAGAGGTCGGCGGCCCGGTAGAACTGCACCACCGCCGACGGCTGGTGGTGCGAGCGCAGCAGCACGATGGGGCGGTGGCCGGCGAAGCGCTCGTTGACGCGGGCGGTGACCTTCTCCACCTCCTCGCCGAAGGCCCCGTAGCGCTCGATCATGGTGCGGCTGGGGGCGGCGATCTGGACGAACCAGAACCTGCCGAGCCACTCCGGCCACCGCTCCAGCATGCGCTCCACCGCCAGGAGCCTCTCCACGATGCCCTTCGTGTAGTCGAGCCGGTCGACCCCCACTCCCAGGAGCGCGCCCGGGGGGAGCCCCAGCTCGGCGCGCAGCGCCGAGCGGCACACGCCCACCGGGGGAGCCTGCTCCACCCAGCGGCTCGGCCACTCGATGGAGATGGGGTAGGGGCGCACCAGCGTCTCCCGCCCGGCCAGCACCACCGACTGGCGCTCGCGGTCGATGCGCGCCTCCAGGGTCCGGTCGACCGACTCGAGGAAGGCGTTGCAGTGCTCCTGGGTGTGGAACCCGACGATGGACGAGCCGAGCAGCCCCTCGAGGAGCGCCCGATCCCAGGGGCAGATGGCGAGCCGCTCCGCGCCCGGCCAGGGGATGTGCCAGAAGGTGAGGATGGTGGCGCGCGGCAGACGCTCCCGCAGCATCCGCGGGAGCGGGGCGAAGTGGTAGTCCTGGACGAGGACGATGGGGTCCTGCCCGCCCGCCTCCTCGACGACCACGTCGGCGTATCGGCCGTTCACCCGCAGGTAGTGCTCGAAGTCCCCCACCCGGAACTCGGGGCGCGCGTGGGCGATGTGGCAGAGGGGCCAGAGCCCTTCGTTCGCGAACCCGTAGTAGAAGCCCCGCACCTCCTCCGGGCTCAGCCAGATGCGCCGCAGCGTGTAGCTCCCCTCGCCGGGCGGGACGCGCAGGCGGTCGTTGCGATCCACCGTCTCGCGGTCGGCGCTGCCGCTCCCGTGGGCGATCCACGTCCCGGAGCAAGCGCGCATCACCGGCTCGAGCGCGGTGACGAGGCCGCTCGCCGGCATCACCGTGCGCGGAGGGCCGATCTCGCTCTTCTCGTGGCTGTAGGGCTCCCGGTTCGCGACCACGACGAGGCTCTCCCCGTGCAGGTTCTCGCGCAGCACCTGGCGCAGCCGCCCCGCGGACCAGCGCGCCCCGGCTCCCTGGGAGTCCTCGGCGGCGAGGCGCGCCATGAGGTCCCGCACGTCGGCGATCACCGGCTCGAGGCCCTGGGGAGGCGGGGGCTCGGGGCGGTGGCCGGGGCGGAGGACCACGAGCGGCAGGAGGCGCCGCAGCTCCTCGCTGAAGGACGACCGCGACAGGCGCGCCGCGAGCACCGCGACCGCCACGGCGGCGAGTCCCGCCAGCGCGAAGAGGAGGAAGGTGAAGCGGGATGTGACCGCGGCCCGGCCCTCCAGGAAGGAGAGGTCCTGGAGGAGCACCAGGGAGCCGAGCACCCGGTTCCCGTCGCTCACCGGGAGCGCCGTCATGCGCTGCTCGCCTGCGCCCAACCCGGCGAGGTCCTCGCTGCGCGCGGCCCCGTCGAGGAAGCGGCGGCAGCCGAGCGCCTCCGGGAACCCCGCGGTGGCGGCCACGAGCCGGCCGCCCTCTCCGCACACGGCGGCTGCAGCCAGGCGGTCCCCGTGGACGAGATCGTCGAGGAGGACCTGGATGCCGTGGCGGTCGTCGCGCCCGAGACCGGCCACGACGCTCGGGTGGACGGCGGCGAGGACGAGGCGGGCGCGGGTGTCGAGGTCCCGCTCCGCCCAGGTGCGCTCGGATCGCCGCGAGAGCTCCGCCGAGCCCCAGGCGGCGAGGGCGAGGATGGCGCAGAGGGAGAGGACGAGGCGGAGCGTGGAGCGCATCGGTCACCTCTCGGCAAAGAGACGGGAACCTTCGCCCCGCGCCTTGCTTCCGCGGCGGCGCTGGCGGCCCCTGCGGCGGTCTCGCGCGCGTCGGGGCACCCGACCGTCTCTTCCTGTGAAGCTCGCCCGGGCCCGGCAACCGGGACCTTGGGCTCCGTCGAAAGGGGCCTTCCGGCGCGAGGAGGGGGCGCGGGGCGGAGTGGCCAGTCAGCGCGTCCCGGTCAGGGCCGCGGAGAGAAAAACGGATGACGACCCGCGCTTCCCCGGTTCCTGCCCGCTGGCAGGGGCCCGCTCGTTGGGGGGGGGGCTCAGGGGAAGCGTCCCCAGGGCGGCGAGGCCTGAAAGGCCGCGTTGATGAGACCGACGTGCGAGTAGGCCTGCGGGTAGTTACCCCAGAGCCCCTCCCCCGGGTCGAAGTCCTCGGAGAGCAGGCCGAGCGGCGAGAGCGCACCGAGGGCGCGCTCGAGGACGGTGCGCGCCTCTTCGCTGCGCCCCAGGGTCGCGAGCGCCTCCACCCACCAGAAGGTGCAGAGCACGAAGGCCACCTGGGGCTTGCCGAGGCCGTCGTCGGTCCGGTAGCGCCGGAGCCAGCCGTCGCAGCAGAGGTCTCCGACGACGGCGGCGACCGTGGCCGAGAGCCTCCCGTCGTCGGGGGGGAGGAAGCGGAGCGGGCACATCTGCAGCAGGGCCGCGTCGAGCTCCGACCCGCCGTAAGCGGCGACGAAGCTCCCCCGCTCGACGCTCCAGGCGCGCTCCAGGATCTCCGCGTGGATGCGGGTGGCCGCCGACCGGAGCTCGCGGGAGCGGACGGGCCGCGCCCGCTCGAGCACGCTCGACACCCGGTCGGCGGCGGCCCAGCTCATGAGGCTCGAGAAGGTCTGAACCGTGGGGGCGGTGCGCGCCTCCCAGATGCCGAAGTCCGGGGAGCCCGCCACCGACACCGCCTTCATCGCCAGCCGCTCGAGGAGCTCCAGGGTCTCCTCCGTCTGCTCCTCCGCGAAGCGGGCATCGAGGAAGATGGGAGCGAGGGCGAGCGCCGCCTCGCCGAAGATGTCGTGCTGGTGCTGGCGCGCGGCTCCGTTGCCGACCCGCACCGGGCCGAGCCCCCGGAATCCCGGCCAGTCCGGAAGCACTCGCTCGTCCAGGTCGGAGCGCCCGTCGATGCGGTAGATGGGGGCGAGGTCGAGCCCGGGGCTCCCGCTCGTCACGTCGAAGAGGAAGTTGAGGAAGTGCTCGCACTCCTCGAACTGCCCGAGCCAGCGGAGGGCGGCGAGCACGTAGGAGGCGTCCCGCAGCCAGCAGTAGCGGTAGTCCCAGGTGCGGCCGCCCGAGGGCGACTCGGGCAGCGAGGTGGTGGTGGCGGCCACGATCGCCCCGGTGTCCTCGAAGCAGTGCAGCTTGAGGGTGAGGGCGGAGCGGATGACCGGCCCCTGGTACATGGGCGGGATGGCGCAGCGCTTCACCCACAGCCGCCAGTGGCGCTTGGTCTCGCTGAGGAAACGGTCGCAGACGGCGTCGAGGGCCTCCTCGGGCGGTTCGCCCCAGCTGAGGACGAGATGGCGCCGGCGCGCGAGGGCGAAGGGCTGGCCGCCCAGATAGGAGACGGGGACGTCGGTGGTGAGGCGCAGCTCGGAGGGAAAGCCCTCGAAGCGGACGTGGTTGGAGCCGGTGAGCACCACCGGCTCCGCGCGGCTCCACCCCACTCGCGGCTCGCAGGTGACGCGGATGCGCGGCATGCCCCGGACCGGCTCGACGACGCGCACGAGCTGCGAGGGGTGGAACGTGCGGTGGTACTGCTCGAAGCGGGGGGCGAAGTCGAGCACCCGGAAGGCACCTTCGGCGTCCTCGAAGAGGGTCTCGAGGACGTTGGTGTTGGGCAGGTAGCGCTGCGTGCCCACCGCGCCCGACGCCGGCCCCACCCGGAACCGTCCCCCGTGGGCCTCGTCGAGGAGGGCCCCGAAGACCGGCTCGGAGTCGAGGCGAGGGAGGCAGCACCACACCACCGAGCCGTCGCGGCCGACGAGCGCCGCGAACTGGCAGTTCCCGATCAGTCCGAGGTCCTCGAGACGCATCGACGCTCCGCTCCGGGCCGGGTCCCCGGCCCGGCGGGCGATATAACGCCGGCCCGGCGGTGTAGGGAGTTTCCTGGGGCCCAGAAGGAGAGTGGGCGCGCGGGGCGGTCGGCGTTATCTGCGGTCGCGCCATGGACACGCAATCGCAGAGCCCGTGGCCCGAGCCGATCACGGCGGCCGCCAAGCGGGTCCTGGTGGTCGATGACGATCGGGACATCCGCGAGCTCCTCGTCGAGCTGCTGGAGGGCGAGGGCTACCAGGTGTCCTCCGCCGAGAACGGCGAGCAGGCGCTCCTGAAGGCGAGGCTCCACCACCCCAACCTCATCCTGCTCGACCTGATGATGCCGGTGATGAGCGGCTGGCGGTTCCGGGCGGAGCAGGCGCGGGAGCCCTCCATCGCCGGGGTCCCGGTGGTGGTGATCTCCGCCTACGCGAACGACCTCGACGTCGAGGCCTTCATCCCCAAGCCCTTCCCCATCGAGGACGTGCTCGAGGCGGTGCACCGCTTCGCCGCCTAGGGTCCCGGGTGCCGGCCCCGGCCTAGCCCAAATTCCGCAGTTTGGAACCAAGTTCAGGCGATGGGGCCGCGCTTGGCGACGCAAGCTGGCGTGGCAACAGACCGGTCGCGCGAAGAGTCGCGTGTAGTGCCCAACCTACCCCATTGCGGAGAGTGAAGCGGTGGGCGATACCGGGTGCCGGAGGCTTGGCGCGTGTATCTGCGGCACTCGACACTCCGCAAGGACGGCAAGACGCACACGTACTGGCGTCTGGTACGGTCTGTCCGGCGCGGTCGGAAGGTCGTCCAGGAGACGATAGCGAACCTGGGCGAGCTCGACGCCCAGGGACGAGCCAAGGCCAAGCAGCTTCTGCGGGAGAGAGCACCGACGTCGTGCTCCCCCTCGCCGAAGACACCGCTCGCGAGCTGCGGATCCGTTGCGTCGTCCGGCCCGACAAGGCTCAGGCCGCCCTCTTGGACCGGCTCGGACTACGGATACCGGAGCGCCTGCGCGCCCCGGCTATGAGGGCCGAAATGTAGTGCCAACTTTCGGACCTAAGTCCCCGACACAAGGCCGATCGGACCCTCGAACTGCGAAAGTTGGGCTAGCGAGAGCCGTCGAGCGCCGCGAAGGGACCGAGATCGCCGAGCGCGCGCAGGAGCTGGGCGCGGGCCGAGGCGAGGTTGTAGTCGGCTTGGACCCGCTGGGCGGCGGCGGACGTCTCCGCCACCTGAGCGTCGCTGAGCTCGATGATGCTGCCGATGCCCACCTCGTAGCGCCCCTCCGCCAGGCGGAGCAGGTCCTTGGCGTTGGTGAGCGCGTCCGCGGCCGCGGACAGGCTCGCCTTCGCCGCCAGCACCGCCAGCCGGGCCTGCTCGACGTCGAGGCGGACCTGCTGGCGCAGCTGATCGGTCTGGGCGACGAGGGAGGTGAGGTTCGCCTCCTGCTCCTGCTGCTGCGCCACGGTGAGACCGCCCTGGTAGATGTTCCAGTTGAGGGTGGCCTGGACGTTCCAGTTCCAGACGGTGTGGAACGGGTCGATGCCGGCGTTCACCCAGTTGAACTGCACCCCGATGCTCGGCCAGTAGGTGCCCTTCACCGAGCTGACGGTGAGTCGCTGGGCGTCGATCTGCTCCTCGTCGGACTTGAAGTCCGGGCGGTGGGCGAGCGCCTGCGCGAGGAGCGTCTGGTTGGAGTCGTCCTCTCCGGACACCGCCGCGAAGGTCTCGGTGGCGACGTCGTAGTCGGTGGGGCCCTCGACCCCCATCGCCTGGTTGAGCTGCGCCTTGGCGGTGACGTAGTTGTTCTCCGCGGTGATGAGCTGGACGCGGGCGTTGGCCACGTTGTAGCGCGACTGGGCGAGCGCGATCTCCGGCTGGGTGCCCACCTCCACGAATCCCTCGGTCTGGCGCAGGTGGGCCTCCTGGTTGGCGAGCGTCTCCCGGGCCACCGCCACCAGGTCCTTGCTGGCGCGGGCGGTGAAGTAGGCGGTGCGCACCCCGAGGAGAACCTGGAGCTCCGTATAGCGCTCGGTGTCGCGCTGGCTCAGGGCCTTCACCTTGGCGGAGCGCCAGGCGTCGAGGGTGGCGCCGAAGTCCCAGACCAGCTGGGAGACCGTCCCGTTGAAGTTGTAGTAGTTGTAGGTCTGCCAGCTGTAGAGGGGCGGGAGGGCGAGGGTCGGCGTGTAGCCCGGGTGCGGCGTGAAGTTGGAGGTGGTGCGCTCGTAGGTGTAGCTCACGCCGGTCACCTGGGGGAGGAGGGGCGCCCGGGCCTCGTCGGCGCGCGCCTCCGCCGCCTGCGTGTTGGCCCGCGCCTGGACGATCTGCGGCTGGTTCTGCCAGGTGGTGCGGGTCGCCTGGTCGAGGGAGAGCGTGCCCCCCTGGAGCTTCGGCAGGGAGGGCGTCGCGTCCGCCGCCCCGGCTCTCCCGGGCGCGCAGAGGCCCGCGGCGAGGAGGGCGCAGAGGGCGCGCGCGCGCGCGCCGCCGGGCCTGCCGCGGCCGGGCTCGGCACTGCCGGGGCGGAGGGGAGGACGGACGGGCGATGTCACGGTGGGTACTCCCGGCCCCCGCCGCCGTCGCGCGGCGCCGCGGGCCTCGAAGGGACTCTCCGGGTGTCGGGCGGGGCGAGGGCGCCGCCTCGACGCCCTTTCGCCGAACCGCCGCGGAATGTCTCGAGCCCGGACATCTGCTCCCGACGCCGACCTCCGAGGCACGCCCCGGGCTGGCGTCGTGGCGCTCGGTCTGATCACCCGCCGAGAGGGGAGCGGTTAAAGAAGGGGAGCGGCCCGCGCAACTCGCGGACGGGGGCGGCGGAATGCCCGCTTGGGATGGGCCCGGCACCGGCCGCCCGCGGAGCCGCGCGCCGCCCGCGAGGCGGCGGGAGTTCGCCGCGGCCGCCGTGGCGGGGAACTCTCTTGCCGCCGCGGCGCCGCCGGATGTAGAACGTTCCCTTGTCGCGCGAGTCCACCCCTTCACACGGCCGCTCCGGTGCCTCGAAGCATGACCTCCCGGGCGGAGGCGAAACGGCGGCGCAGCAGGTCGAGCGCGAGCGACGACGTGTAGATGCAAGATGCTGATATCGTTCATGGAGAGGTGACCGAGCGGCCGAAGGTGCACGACTGGAAATCGTGTGTCCGCCCAAAAGGTGGACCGTGGGTTCAAATCCCACCCTCTCCGCCAGTCGATCTAAGAAGCCGGTCCAGAATCCTCGGGCGACGTGGGGGCGACCGAACCCCGCCAGGCCCGGAAGGGAGCAACGGTAGGAAGTCCTCCGTGCGCCCGGGGATTGTGGGCCGGCTTCGTCTTTCCTGAGGTGCGCCATGGGCTACCTGGTCCTCGCCCGGAAGTACCGCCCCCAGACCTTCGCGGAGGTGTCGGGGCAGGAGCACGTGGTGCGGACGCTCTCGAACGCGCTCTCGCGCGGGCAGCTCGCGCACGCCTTCCTCTTCACCGGGCCGCGCGGGGTCGGCAAGACCACCGCGGCGCGGCTGGTGGCCAAGGCGGTGAACTGCGAGAGCGGCCCGACCGCCGAGCCCTGCGGGCGCTGCACGCCCTGCGTGGAGATCGCCGAGGGGCGGGCGGTGGACGTGGTCGAGATCGACGCCGCCTCCAACAACGGCGTCGACAACGTCCGGGACATCGTGGACGCGGTGAAGTACCGCCCAGCGCGCGACCGCTACAAGGTGTTCGTGGTGGACGAGGTCCACATGCTCTCCACCGGGGCCTTCAACGCGCTCCTCAAGACCCTGGAGGAGCCCCCCGAACACGTCCTCTTCGTGCTCGCCACCACCGACGTCCACAAGGTGCCCGAGACCATCGTCTCGCGGTGCCAGCGCTTCGACTTCCGCCGCCTCGACCTGAAGCAGATCGCGGACCAGCTGCGCAAGGTGGCCGAGGCGGAGAGCATGAAGCTGTCGGACGCCTCGCTCGCCCTCATCGCCCGGTCGGCGGAGGGCGGGATGCGCGACGCGCTCTCGCTCCTCGACCGGGTGCGCGCCTCCTGCGGGGACGCCCCCGGGGACGCGGCGGTGGCAGAGGCCCTGGGCGCCGTCGACCCGGCCGCCGTCTCGCGCATCGCGCGCGCCCTCCTCGCCCGGGACGGCGCTGCCCTGCTCGCCGAGGTGCAGTCGCTCTTCGACCGCGGCCTGGAGATGAAGCGCGTGGCGGAGGAGCTGGTGCGCTGGCTGCGCGACGTCACCGTCGCGAAGCTCGCCCCGGGCGTACCGCTCGACCTGCCCGAGGCCGAGCGACGCGAGGTGGCGGCGCAGGCGCAGGCCGCCGACGCGGTGCAGCTCGGCCGGCTCTTCGACCTCGCCCAGCGGGCGGTGACCGAGGTGAAGCTCTCCGAGCAGCCCCGCTACGCCCTCGAGGTGGCCCTCCTCAAGGGAGCCCTCCTCGCCCCCGGCTCCGACGTGGCCGCCCTCGTCGCCCGCGTCGAGGCGCTCGCCGGCGGGCCGCTGCCGGCCGCACCTCCCGCTCCCCCGGCCACCGCCGCGGCGCCGGCGGCCCGCCCCGCCGATCGCCCGCTCGCCTCCTTCGGGACTCCGGGGTGCGCCGGCGGGACGGCCACCCCGGGGGCCCCGGGGGAGGGCGGAGACGTGCCGGCCGCCGCCCCGGCGCGGGCGGGAGAGGACGCGCCCGAGGCGGAGCGCTGGCGGGCCGCCGTCGACGATCTGGCCCGGGAGTGCCCGGCGCTCGCCCCCGCCCTGAAGCAGGCGGCCCTCCTGTCGCTGGGCGCGGCGGAGGTGAGGGTGCGCTTCGCGCCCGGGTCGGGCTATCCCGCCCTGGTGGAGCGGCGGCGCGCCGACGTGGAGCGCGCTTTCTCCGCGTTCTTCGGCAGGCCCGTTCGCCTGGCGGTGGAGGTGGGCCAGGTCCCGCAGGCGGAGGCCGGGGCTCCCATCGCCGCCGTGGAGCGGGCGGAGCGCGAGGCGAGATCGGCCCGCCTGCGCGAGGCGGCCCAGGCCCATCCCAAGATCCAGGAGGCGGCGCGGGTGCTGGGAGCGGAGATCGAGGACATCGACGAGGTGTAGAGAGGGAGCATCGGAGGCGCGATGGACATCCAGTTTCTCATGCGGCAGGCGAAGAAGATCGAGAAGGCGATGGCGGAGGCGAAGGAGAAGCTCGCCGAGGTCGAGGTGGACGCCGAGGCCGGCGGCGGGCTGGTGCAGGTGCACATGAACTGCCGCTACCAGGTCCGCCGCATCGCCCTCGACCCCAAGGCGCTCGAGGCGGGCGACAAGGCCATGCTCGAGGACCTGGTGGCGGCCGCGGTGAACGCGGCGGTGGAGAAGGCCCGGGTGATCGCCGACGATACCCTGGAGAAGGCGGCCGGGGGGGTGAAGATGCCGGGGTGGGGGCTCTAGGCGGATGGCCGTCGCCGATCCCATCGCACGGTTGGTGAAGGAGCTCGCCCGCCTCCCCGGGATCGGGGAGAAGACCGCACAGCGGCTCGCCTTCCACGTCCTCGAGGCCGGCCCGGAGTACGCCGAGGCCCTGGCCGCTGCGGTGGTGGGCGTGGTGCGGGACGTGCGGTGCTGCTCCGTTTGCCAGACGCTCACCGATCGCGACCCCTGCTCCATCTGCGCCGACGAGCGGCGCGACGCGCGGACGCTGTGCGTGGTGGAGGGGGTGCCCGACCTCGTGGCCATCGAGCGCAGCCGCGAGTTCCGCGGCCGCTATCACGTGCTCCACGGCGCGCTTTCTCCGCTCGACGGGGTCGGCCCCTCGGATCTCAAGATCCGCGAGCTCGTCCTGCGGCTGGAGCGCGAGCCCGCCGACGAGGTGGTGATCGCCACCAACCCGGACGTGGAGGGCGAGGCCACCGCCCTCTACCTCGCCAAGCTGCTCAAGCCGCTCGGGGTGCGCGTCACCCGGATCGCCCAGGGCGTGCCCATGGGCGGCGACCTCGAGTACGCCGATCAGGTGACCCTGGCACGTGCGCTCGCCGGACGGCGAGAGCTCTGATGCGGTCGGTGCCCGCTCGTCCGGCCGGCCGCGAGTGTCACCGAGGGCGATATCGCCATGCGGGCGATTGCTATCCCGACGGCGGATCCCGCGCTACAGTCTTGCCGGGCGCGGGATTGATCGAGGGGCGGTTCCCTGGTATTCCGCGTGGCGGTCCTTCGGCGGAGAGCCCATGAACCCCGGCCTGGTGATGTACGAGGAGGAGTTCCGGCAGATCTCCGGGATCTGCGACCGGCTCACGCGCGACGCCAACGCCAAGGTCGTCTTCCTCGTCGACAAGAACGGCCAGCTCATCGCCGCCAGCGGCCAGTCCCAGAACCTCGACACCACCTCCCTCGCCTCGCTGACCGCCGGGAACGTGGCGGCCATGGGCGGACTGGCGAAGCTCATCGGCGAGAAGGAATTCCCCAACCAGTTCCACGAGGGGGAGCGCGAGTCGCTCCACATGAGCATCGTCGCCGGCCGGGTGGTGCTCGTCGTCATCTTCGACGCGAAGAGCTCGCTCGGTCTCGTTCGACTTCGCGTGAAGAAGGCGGGGGAGGAGCTGAGTCGGATCTTCGATCACCTCGCCAAGAAGCAGGCCATGCCGGGAGCCCAGAGCCCGTTCGCCGAGATCACCGACGACGACATCGACAACCTCTTCAGCGGCTAGGACATGAGCTTCATCAACTACAGCTCGCGCGAGATCAACTGCAAGATCGTCTACTACGGTCCCGGCCTGTGCGGGAAGACGACGAACCTGCAGTACGTCTACGCGAAGACGGCTCCCGAGGCGAAGGGCAAGATGATCAGCCTCGCCACCGAGACGGAGCGCACGCTCTTCTTCGACTTCTTGCCGCTGTCCCTCGGCGAGATCCGCGGGTTCAAGACGCGCTTCCACCTCTACACCGTGCCCGGCCAGGTCTTCTATGACGCCTCCCGCAAGCTCATCCTCAAGGGCGTCGACGGGGTGGTGTTCGTCGCCGACAGCCAGATCGAGCGCATGGAGGCGAACCTGGAGTCGGTCGAGAACCTGCGCGTGAACCTGGCGGAGCAGGGCTACGACCTGAACCGCATCCCGTACGTGGTGCAGTACAACAAGCGCGACCTTCCCAACATCGCCACCGTCGAGGAGTTGCACCGGCTCATCAACCCCCGCACCGTGCCCGAGTACCAGGCGGTTGCCCCGACGGGTGTAGGCGTCTTCGACACATTGAAGGCCGTCGCCAAGCTCGTGCTGACGGAGCTGAAGCGGGGGGGCTAGGGCACTCGCCGGGGTCCGCGGGCCGGGCATCCCTCCGGTCCATGCGGTCCCTCGGGAACGGGTGCTATAAGAACTGAGTCGTTGGATCTCGGGGCGAATTCCCGGAAGCGAGGGTGATCGTGGCACGCTCCCATTCGCTGCTCTTCCTCTTGTGGGCGCTCGGGCCTGCCGTCGCGCTCCCGCAGGGCGCGGCACCTGCGCCGGACGCCGCGCCCGCGGCGGAGGCGACTCCGCCCGCGCCCGCCGCCGCACCGTCGGTGGATGCGCCCGCGCCGCCCGCCGCCGCCGCTCCGGCAGCGGTCGCGACCCCGCCGGCACCCCCGCCGGAGGCGAAGGCGCCGCCCCCGGCCGGAGGAGGCGCGGCGGCCGCCGCTCCCGCCCGGCTCGCCGCGACCGCTCCCCAGTCCGCCGACGACCTCGCCGACCTGAAGGTGAAGACCCTGGAGGAGAGGGTCAACGAGCTGAAGGAGAAGATCTTCCGCACCAAGGCGCGCCTCATGAACCTGCAGGAGATGGTGATCGGCGGCGACGTCACCACCGGTGCGAAGGCGGTCGTCTACCACCGCAACGAGATGGGTCCGCAGTTCGTGCTGGAGTCGGCCACCTACACCATCGACGGCGCGCCCGTCTACACCAAGGTCGACAAGGAGGGAGACCTCGACAAGCGCGAGGAGTTCGAGGTCTTCAACGGCCGGGTGGTGCCCGGAAACCACCAGGTGACGGTGAAGCTGCTCTACCGCGGTCACGGCTACGGGGTCTTCAGCTACCTCGACGGCTACCGCTTCAAGGTCCAGTCCTCCTACACCTTCAACGCCGAGCCCGGGAAGGTGACGAGCGTGAAGGTCGTCGGATTCGAGAAGGGCGGGATCACCGCCGAGCTCCAGAACCGGCCCGCCATTCGGTACGACGTCGACGTGAAGTCCGACGAGCGCGGCCAGGGTCGCCCGGCGGCCGCGCCCGCCGGGGGCGACCGGTGAGACCGGGCCTCGCCTGGGCGGCCGTCCTCGCCGCCGCGCTGTCGCGCCCGGCGGCCGGGGCGGACGCGCCCGCGGCGGCCGACCTCTCGCGCCAGTACCAGGATCTGGAAGGGCAGCTGCGCTTCGTCGAGCGCGAGTACTTCCGCCCGGACGAGGGCGAGGCGGTGCGGGCGCACAAGAAGTTCAACCAGGCCGAGATCCACTTCCTCCTCGAGGAATGGCGGCCGGCGATCGTGCTCCTCTACGACGCCATCGACGTCCCGGACTTCCGCAGCTCCACCGACTACCCGAACGCCCTCTACTACCTGGGCGAGTCGCTCTACCGGGAGGGCGACTACCGGACCGCCCGGAACTATTTCCACCAGCTGCTCGCCATCCCCGAGGCCCCGCACCGGCGCGAGGCGCTGCTCCGGGCGCTCGACATCGCGGTGCGCACCCGCGACCCGCAGGGCGTGGACATGCTCCTCGACGAGGGGCGCCGCGCCTTCCCCGACAAGGAACCGCCGGAGCTCGCCTACCTCTCCGCCAAGGCCATCGCCACCCGGCGCGACCTCCGCCCCGGCGATCGCCGCGTCCAGGCGCTCGAGGCGTTCGGCGCCGTCACCGCTCCCTTCCATCTCCAGGCCGCCTACTGGCAGGGGGTGCTCTACGCCGAGAACGGCAACGTCGAGCAGGCGACCGAGCGCTTCAAGGCTTGCCTGGGGATGCCGGCGGTGGACTCGCGGCAGCGCGAGGTCCGCGAGATCTGCGCCATGGCGCTGGGGCGGGCGGAGGCGGAGCAGGGGCACTACCAAGCGGCCGTCGACGCCTACCAGGAGGTGGAACGCGCCTCCCCGCGCTTCGCCGAGACGCTCTACGAGATGGCCTGGACCTGGGTGAAGGCGAAGAAGTACGAGCAGGCGCTCCGCACCGTCGGGCTCGTCACCGACCTCTACCCCGAATCGCGGCTCGCGCCCGAGGCCGCCATCCTGCAGGGGCAGCTCTACCTCAAGCTCGGCCGCTACGACGAGGCGGTCGACACCTACAACAAGGTGGTGACGCAGTACGCCCCGGTGCGCGACGAGATCGACTCCATCCTCGCCATGCACGAGGATCCGGTGCGCTACTTCAACGAGGTGCTGGGCCGGCAGGACAAGTCGTTCGACGTGACCTCGGTCCTCCCCCCGGTGGCGGTGCGCTGGGCCTCGACCCAGCGGGACGTGGCGCGCGCGCTCGCGGTGGTGGGCGAGGTGGACGCGAGCCGCCGCGACCTCGTCGAGGGCCGGCAGCTGGCGGACCGGCTCGACGCGGTGCTGCTGCGCAACGACGGCCTCGACGCCTTCGGCGCGGTGAAGGAGGGCTACGGGAGGGCCGAGGCGGTGGAGAACGGCGCCCTCTGGCTCGAGGGGCGCATCCTCGACGAGGAGGAGCGGCTGCTCGAGCCGCAGCTCGCCCCCAAGCCCCCGGCGCCGCTCGCGCGCGCCCGGGGGGAGCGCGTGGCGCTCGAGGCCAAGGTGAAGGGACTGCCGCGCACCCCCATGGAGGTGAAGCAGCGCCAGGAGACGCTCCGCGCCCGCTTCGCCGCGCTCAAGCGCCAGGCCTTCCAGCTCGGCTACGTGGTGGAGGCGTCGAGCGCGGCGCTGGCGGGGACGCGCGAGTGGCTCGAGAACCACCCGTCGGAGGGGACGGCCCGGGCGCGCGCCGACCTGTACGAGGATCTCAAGAAGCAGGAGGGCGCGGTGGCCGGCCACACCCGCGACCTCACCGCGCTCGAGCAGGAGATCGACCGCGCCGCCGACGCGGTGGCGGGGGTCGAGGGCGCGACCTCGGAGGCCGGCCTGCGGGAGGCCTACCGCGCCGCCATCACCGCCGAGTCGGACGAGCTCGCCCCCTGGCGCGGGAGGCTGGGCGGGCCGGAGCGCGCCCGGATGGAGCAGCTCGAGTCGCTGCGCGCCCAGCTCCCCGAGCTCATGGCGCGCGCCGGCCGGCTCCAGTCCGATCTCCGGGGGCAGGCGCGCAACGACGCCACCGCCATCCGCGCCCAGGTGGCCGCCGAGCGACAGCGGCTCGAGGAGGCGAGCGCCGAGCTGGCCGCGGCGCAGCGGCAGACGAAGGACCTGGTGGGCGAGATGGCGCTCGAGTCCTTCAAGCAGGTCCGGCGGCAGTTCTACGACCTCGTGCTCAAGGCCGACGTGGGGATGGTGGACGTGGCCTGGCAGCGCAAGCGGGACCGGACCGAGAAGATCCAGGAGCTCGCCAGCCAGAAGGCGGCCGACCTCGCCGCCATGGAAGCGGACTACAAGAGCGTGCTGGAGGAGGGGCAGTAGTGGCCGCTCGCGCCGCCCTCGCCGCCCTGGCCCTGGCGCTGCCAGCGCTGCCGCTGGCGGCGACCCGCACCTCGGGCTTCGTCTCCTGCATGGACCGGGGCGACCTGCCGAAGCCGGCGCCGGTGGCGCGCCCGGCGGGGACGGTGACCAACCAGGCGGTGGAGGCGCTCACCGAGGAGGTGGCGCGCTTCGAGGAGATCGCCAAGGAGTACCGCGAGGAGATCCAGGCGCTCATCCGGAAGAAGTACGAGGAGCGCAGGCGCTTCGTCTCCGACAGCTACGAGAAGCCCATCGCCGCCATGGAGGAGGTGGACCGCAAGGAGCGGCTCGACGCCATCCGGCAGTTCGAGGAGTTCCTGGTCCGCTACCCCGACGAGGCGAGCTACACCCCGGACGCCATGTTCCGCCTGGCGGAGCTCTACTACGAGAAGTCGACCGACGAGTTCGACGCGGCGCTCGCGAAGTGGCGGGACGAGGCTCGCGCTGCCATGGCCACCGGGGGAGCGCCGCCCGAGGAGCCGCAGCACGACTACTCGAAGTCGGTGGCGCTCTACCGGAAGATCCTCGCCGACTTCCCCAACTACCCGCTCAGCGACGCCACCCAGTACCTCCTCGCCTACAGCCTGGGAGAGATGGGTCAGCAGGACGAGTCGATCCGCTCCTACGCGTTGCTCATCCAGCGCCACCCGAAGAGCAGCTTCGTTCCCGAGGCCTGGGTGCGCATCGGCGACTTCTGGTTCGACGACCTCCGGCCCGGGTCGCTCACCCGGGCCGCCGACGCCTACTCCCGGATGCAGGCCTACCCGGCCCACCCCCTCTTCACGCGCGCGCTCTACAAGCTCGGCTGGACCTACTACCGGCTCGACGAGTACGAGCAGGCGGTCGACGCCTTCACGAAGCTCCTCGACGCCTACGTGGCCGAGTCCGCCAAGACCGGCAAGCCGCCCGCCGGGGACGTCTGGCCCGAGGGCATCCAGTACATGGCCATCAGCTTCGCCGGGATG
>Ga0335079_10000833_pt1 | contig 34883 bp, 37 predicted proteins | sample Lox_Sample_33_FD_206719 | JGI IMG/M metagenome (GOLD analysis project Ga0335079, IMG submission 206719) | Soil microbial communities from Loxahatchee National Wildlife Refuge, Florida, United States - Lox_Sample_3.3 | ecosystem: Environmental > Terrestrial > Soil > Wetlands | place: USA...
AACGCTGGCATTGCTCGGCACTGCGCTCCTGGGTCTCGGCTGGTTCAGCCGGCGGCGTCCGCGAGCCTAGCGGTCCAGGTGCGTTTAAGGCGCGTTGAAATCGCGCCGTCTCACTCGATTACCTCGTTGGCGCGGGCGAGGAGCGTCGGAGGCACGGTGAGCCCGAGGGCTTTGGCGACCCTGAGGTTGATCACCAGCTCGTAGTTGGATGGTGTCTGCACCGGGAGATCGCCCGGCTTCTCGCCTCTGAGGATGCGATCCACATAACCGGCCGCAAGCCGGTATAGATCGACGCGATCGGGCCCATAGGAGATCAGGCCGCCGTTGCGCGCATCGTAGCGAAACGTATACGCAGCCGGGAGCTCGTACTTGGCGGCGAGCGCTCGAATAAGGTCGGGGCGGCGGCTCACCTCGGCGCTCCCAGTCACTATCAGTCCGCCATTCGCTGCGGCGGCGAACGCCGCGATTAGGCGCTCGGTTTCGGCGGGTTCGCCCACGTTGATCGGCCGCACCTCGACGCCGAGCGACTGCGCCATACCCTGGATGACGCCGTACTGAGCGACGCCCGAGGGATTCGCGGGGTCCCGGAGCACGCCCACATGGGTGACATGCGGTGCGATCTGCTTGAGCAGCTCCAGAAGTTTACCGATCAAGCTGTATTCGAAAAGCATGAACCCGGTGGCATTGCCGTCAGGGTGGGCCAATGAACTGACGAAGCCAGCACCAACCGGATCGGTGACGCCCGCGAACACAATGGGAGTAGTGCGGGTGAGGTGCTGCAAGGCCGCCACGCTCTCGGTGCCGCCGGCCACCAGGATGTCGGGCCTGAGCACCACTAGCTCCTCGGCGTATCTACGCTCGAGGTCGGGATCGTCGGCGCCCCAGCGGACTTCGATCTGCACGTTGCGGCCCTCGCTCCAGCCGAATCGCTCCATGGCCTGCCGGAATGCCACGAGGCGGGGTTGTCCCTCCGGACTGTCCGGCGTCACTTGCACGAGTACGCCGATTCGCCGCATTTCCTGGGATTGTTGCGCGTGTGCCGTCAGCGGCCACGTCAGCGAAGCGCCGCTCATCGCCGCGATCAACTCTCGCCGTCCGATGCTCCGTGCCATGCCTCCTCCCAATGTGCTTCGAATGCTCTCATCGGCATGCCGACGTTTCAGACTTCGCTAGCGACCCCCTTGGTACCGTGCAGCGAGCTCTACGCCGCCGCGAGACCGTAGACGCCCTCGACGCCGTCGGGAAGCTGGTACTCCTTCCAGTTCTTGCCGCCATCCTCGGTGCCGAACACTTGGCCCTTGCGCGTCGCGCAATAGACGCGCTCCGCTCGCTTTGGACTTTCGGCGATCACCATCAAGGTGCTCTTCATGGTGACGTCGCGGTCGAAGCGCTGCCAGGTGGCGCCGAGATCGCGACTCCTGTAGAGCGAGCCCGCATCGCTCACGGCTGCGATGCTGAGCGCCGCGTATATGGTCTTGGGGTCATGCTGCGACACCTTGACGTCGCGCGCGTAGGTCAGCGGCGAGAAGCGCCCGATGCCCATCTCCTCCCAATGGGCGCCGCGATCCTTGCTTCGCCACAGGCCCATGCGGTTCGCGAGGAAAATCGTGCCTGGTGCGGCCGCGCTTACCTGCAGCGCATGCGAATCCATCATGCCCTCGGTTTCGGTGTCGCTGACGATCTTGCTCTTGAGGCGCGGCTCCCTGGTGAACTCCAGCAGGCTCGCGTTGCAGCCCTCCCAATGGTCGCCGCCATCGAGGCTCCGCAGCACGCCGCCGACCTCGAGGCCGGCAAAGATGTTGCTGCGCTCGCTCGGATCGAGCGCCATGCGGATGACGCGGCAGGGAAAGCTCATGCGCACCATGCCCTGGGGCGCCTCGGCCGCAAGCTCGGTCCAGGTGGCACCGGCGTCGCGGCTGCGGTACATGATCGTCCCCTGCGTTCCCACGTAGATCGTCCGCGGATCGGCGGGATCGAGCAGGATCGACCAGACCAGCTTTTCCTTGCCGGGAAGCGTGAGGGGCTGCCAGGTGTCGCCGGCATCGCTGCTTCGGTACGGGCCCGCCTGGGTTCCCACATAGACGACGCGCGGATCGCTCGGCTGCACCACAACGAAACGCGCCTCGACGGGGTCGGGGAGGCCGCGGGTCAGCTTCTCCCAGCGTCCGCTATCGCTGTCGAGGCGATAGAGCCCGCCGGTCGGCACATCCTTGGTCGCGGCGATCCACGGCGCCGCACCGGCATAGACATAGTTCGGCATGGGGCGATCCTCCCGATCTCTGGGGTCGTGTCACACCAGTCTATATCTGGAGCTGCCGGCGGGACAGCCCGACCGATTTACCCCGGAGAGGGCGGCTTTTCGTCCGACCGAATTGCATGCCCGAGCGGCAAGAGCGCAGAGACGGATGTCTTACTTCTTGCAAGCGTCGGGCGCGCTCGCATTCGCAGCCACCTGCGTTGCCATGTAGTGCTGGAAATCCTCCGACGTCACGAGCTTCGCCGCGATCTCGAACAGTTCCGCCTCGGCCTTGCAATATTCACCGACGGTTTGATGACCGGCAGCCTGTCCCTCTTCATTGGCGAGATGGGTGACGTAGGCGTCAAAGCCGGGATGGCGCCGGCGGGCTTGGCCCAGATACGAGGTGATCGCCGGAAGGGTATTCTTCACGAAGTCATCGTAGGCGGTATTGGTGCAGATGCTGCTTGCGACCATCAACTTGATTTGAAAGTGGACCGCCTGCTCGGCCTCCGTCTCAGGGCGTGGGCAACTTACCTTGGCCGCGGCGAACGCACTGGTGGCGAGAGTGAACATTACTGCTGCTGCAACAAAGGTCGGATACCGATGCATCGACTCCCCTCAGATTCCATTTGCCGTCCGCACGGCTCGCGCATTCTGAACGCAGACCACTTGCGGTGCAACGGAGCCCAGAGCGAATTTTTTTTGACCCGCGGGCGTCGATACGGACGGTTGTGTTGGACTCCGCCTTGATCGCGGAAGTCGCGAGGCAAGACGACAGGGACGCGGCGGAGCCGGTCAGAGTTCCGGCCGGCGGCCGCGCCAGGGTGTCGCGCGCTCGTAGGCGTCGCCCATCCTAAGCAAGGTCGCCTCGTCGAATCGGCGGCCGATAAGCTGCAATCCGATCGGCAACCCCGCCTTGGTGAAGCCGCAGCAGACGTTAAGCGCGGGATGTCCCGTCACGTTGGCCGGGCTGGTGAGGACCGCCTTTTCGAGGAAGGCCATTCCGGGCACCGCGTCGATCAAAGGCGCCGCAATAAGCCCGGTCGGCAGCGCCAGCGCCACGTTGCGCTCGAGTGCTCGATCCATCTCGTCCGCGAGCCGGCGGCGCAGCCGCGTCGCCTGCACGTAGTCGACGCCGGAGATGAACGCGCCCGGCATGATACGGCGCCGGAAAATCTCGCCGTAATCGCGCCAGCGCTTCGACAAGTCCGTCTCGTGTATCGCGAAGGCCTCCGCCAGCATGATCACCAGGCAAGCCGCGTGGTAGTCGTCGAGCGGCGAGAGACGCACCTCCTCCGCGACGGCGCCGAGATCGCCCAGAACCTTGATCGCCTGCTCGACCGCGGCGCCCACCTCCCGGTCGAGCGCCGGGTCATCCGAAAAGAAGGCGCGGGGAATGCCGATGCGCATGCCCTTGAGGTCGCCGCCGAGCGCCGCCGCATAATCCGGTACCGGCTCCGCCGCGCTCGCGGGATCGCGCGGATCGTGCCCGGCGATCGCTTGCAGCAAGAGCGCGCAATCCCGCGAGGTCCAGGCCATCGGGCCGCAATGGTCCAGCGAGAAGGCGAGCGGAAAGACGCCGGCACGACTTACCCGGCCGTAACTGGGTTTGAGCCCGGCGAGCCCGCAAAGCGCGCTCGGCCCGCGGATCGAGCCCCCGGTATCGCTGCCGAGCGTGCCGAGAGCCAAGCCCGCCGCAACCGCGGCACCCGAGCCACTCGACGAGCCGCCCGTGAAGTGCCGGGGATTCCAGGCATTGCGCGCGGGCGGAAACGGCAAATCGAAGGAGGGACCGCCCATCGCAAATTCATGCGTTGCGAGCTTGCCGAGGAGAATGGTGCCCGCCTTGGCGAGCGCCTCCACCGTGCTTGCGTCCGTGGTCGGCACGTGATCGACGCGGATCTTGGAATGACCGGTGGTGCGTATTCCCTTGGTCTCATAGATGTCCTTGAGCGCCACGGGGATTCCATGCAGCGGTCCGCGCCGCCGACCGGCGCGAATTTCCGCCTCGGCTGCTCTCGCGGCCGTGCGCGCAGCGTCGGGCAGCGTCAGCACATAGCTATGCAGAGTCCCGTCCAGCGCCGCGATTCGGCGAAGACAGAGCTCTGTGAGATCAACCGGCGAGACATCGCCGCGATCGAGCGCGGCGCTCGCCTCCGCGATGGTCCAATGCCGCTCACTCACCGACGCCTCCGATCGGGCGTAAAGCAATGGGCGGGTTCGGCCTCATAGGGAAGATCGCGCGGCACGCGCGCCACCCAGCGCGCCACCAGCTGCCAGTCCCGCTCCAGCTGGGCCGCTTCCGCGGCTGTCAGATCCGGAAAATAACGGCGGGCTGCCGCAGCGAATGCGGCTCCATCCATCGGCTTGGTCATCGACGCCCCCTTTTACGAGCGTGGTCCGCGAGCTTTGCCTCGCGCCGATGCTCGGCGCGTCGGGTGTCCCTGTCAATCGCTACAGTTTCCGTCAAAGATCGCTCAAATACTTGAAAAGACAATCTGTTAATTATTTTAGCCGACCCTCGCGAAATGCGATTTCGTCAAGCCAAAAAGCCCGGACAAAGCGAGACATGGAATCGGTAATGGAACCAATGGAGAAGCTGCAAAAGCCCGCGCCTTCCGCGCGCCATGCGCCATTGGCAGTCGCGCCGATCGTGATCGGCCGCTTTTACGAGGTGCACAAATACCTGGGTGGCCGTTGGGAGCTGGCTTCGGTGTTCGACGAAAAAGAGGACGCCATCGCCGATGCCAAATCGATGTTCGACGGCAGCCGATACTCGATGGGCGTGCGGGTGCTCCGGGTGATCGCACGGCAGGACCAGAACCAAGACGTGACTTTCGTCGAGCAGACCGTTTTCCGGCAATCCGCCGTGGACGAGCACAATGTCGAAGCGAGCGCCCGGGCGCTGCGGGCATGGGAGGAGGTCAAGGCAGCGCGCGAGAGCCGGCGCCGCGAGCGCCTCGCGCGGCCGGCGCCAAAGAAAACGCGGCTCGATCGTCTCGCGATCATTCTCGGTCTCACTATTCTTGCGTGGCTCGTGGTGGCGGCCATGGTCGCCAAGTTCCAGATCGGCGTCTATTGACGCCCGCACTAGCTTTTGAACCTGAGCCGCGTCATCCCGAGCCGAAGTCGAAGCCGCCCAGGAGCCAATGGGGCGTCGCCTTCCTCTGGCGCGCCGGATCGTGCTCCCGTTATTTGGCGGGTATCGGCTGCGCCTGCCGCAGCAACCTGAGCCGCTCGCGCATCGCGTGCGCGGTCTCGCGGTAGAGCTCGTCGATCTCGCCGACCAGTGCCCGGACCGAGTTGGCGTTGCCGGCTCGCGCTTCCGCCTCGATTCGCCGCGCCAGCGAAGCGAGCGCATCCGCGCCGAAATTGGCGGCGCTCCCGGTCAGCTTGTGCGCCTCGCCCGCCAGTGCCGCGTCACCGGCGGCGGCGACCTTCGCCGCCAGTTCTTCGGCGCTTTCGATCCACGCATCGACCAAGCCGGCAAAGCGATCCGGCGACATGATTGCCGCCAACTCGTCGAGGCGACGCTCGTCGAGCAGATCGGCCGCCGCAGCAGGCTTGGGAGCGCGACGCTCCTCGAAGCCAACCGCGGACATGGACAAACGGTCCAGCAGCTCGGAAAGCTGACGGGGTTCAAAGGGCTTGGTCAAATAATCGTCCATCCCCGCGGCCAGATAGCTGTCCCGCTCGCTTGCAATCGCATGCGCGGTCAGCGCGACGATCGGCACGCCGCCGCGCGGTCCGCCGGCCGCGCGGATGCGCTTTGTCGCCTCTACTCCGTCCATGCGCGGCATCTGAATGTCCATGAGCACCAAGTCGAAATCATCGGCAAGCGCGACCTCGTAGGCCTCGAGGCCGTCGACGGCGAAGGTGACGTCGCAGCCCATCTTGCGCAGCATCTCGCCGGCGATCATCCGGTTGATCTCGACATCCTCGGCCAGCAGCACGCGGCAATGGCGCGGCGGCGGCGGTAGCTCCGCCATCGTCTCGACCGGCAGCGGCGGGATGGATTCGGGCGCGAGGGGAAATTCTACGCTCACCCAGAAAGTGCTGCCTTGCCCGAGCTCGCTTTCGACCCCGATCGAGCCGCCCATCAGCTCGACGATCTGCTTGGAGATCGCAAGCCCGAGGCCGGTGCCGCCGAAACGTCGGGTGATTGTTTCGTCCGCCTGGCTGAAGTTGTGAAACAGCCGGTCGCGCGCGTCGGAGGCAATACCGATGCCGGTATCGGCAACCTCAATGCGGATCAGCGCGCGATCCGCGCCCGTCCCAAGCCGGCGCGCGGCGACGGTCACGCTGCCGGTCTCGGTGAATTTGATCGCGTTGCCGAGCAAGTTCACCAGCACCTGACGCAGCCGCGTCGGATCACCAAGCACCGGCGCCGTGGCGCTGGATTCGATCGCGGTCTCGATCCGGAGCGCCTTTTCTCTCGCCCTGGGCCCGAGCAAGTCCAACGCGGTGCGCACGACGTCGGGCAGCGTAAACTCGATGGTTTCGAGCTTCACCCGCCCCGCCGCCATCTTCGAGATATCGAGAATGTCGTCGATGATGGTGAGCAGGTGGCGGCCGCACTTGACGATCACGTCGGTGTAGCGGTGCTGCTCGGAATCGAGTGTGGTTCCAAGCAGCAAGTGTGCGGCACCCATCACCCCGTTCATCGGGGTGCGTATTTCGTGGCTCATATTGGCGAGGAAGGCGGACTTCGCCTGGCTCGCTTGCTCGGCGGCCAGACGCGCCCGTTCGGCTGCTTCTTTCGCGATCTCGCGCGCCGCTTCGCGTTCCTTGTGCACCGTGATGTCGCGGATCACGAGTACCCGACCGCCGCGCGAAGGTGCGCGGCTGCGCACCTCGATCCAACGGCCGCTCTTGAGCTGCTGCTCGTATTGCCGGGGCACGGGATCTCGGATTTCCGCATCGAGCCGCGCAAGCTGCGCCCGCCGATTGCCCGGGCCGAGGTCGCCGCGCTCAATGCAAGTGCTGCGGATCGCGAGTGCGGAGTCATCGGCGGCGAGGATTGCCCCGCGATCGAGCTCCAGCATCTCGAATAGCTGCTCGTTGTTGGCGATCAGCTTCAGATCGCCGTCAAGCACCAATAGTCCGTCCGGAATGGTGTCGAGCGTCGCCTGCAGGATGTCGGTCTTGTTCGCAAGCGCAAGGTCGCTCTCGACCCTCTCGGTCACGTCGAGCACGAAGCCGTCCCAGACCGTCGCTCCGTCGGCGCGTCGGTGCGGCCGCGCGATTGAGCGTACCCAGGTGATGGGACGTCCGGGATGGAGAATGCGAAGCTGTTCATCCCAGATCGTCAGGTCGCGCGCGGAAGCCGTGATCGACTCGAGAAACCGCTTGCGGTCGCCCGCGTGGATCACGTTGAGCAAGCGGCCGCTGTCAGCGACCAACTCATCGGGTGAAAGGCCGAAGATGGCTTGGCACTGGTCGCTGACGTAGGTGTAGTGAGTGCTGCCGTCGGGCAGCATTACGCGCTGATAGAGCACCCCGGGTGCATTGGCGCTCATGGCGCGGAAGCGTTCCTGGCTCTTGGCCAGCTCAGCCTCCAACACCGATCGGCGTTGCTCGCGCAGCATAAGAAAGCCAAACAGAGCGACGCCGCAGAAGATTCTGATCCCAAGCGGCAGCGCAATCGATTGCAGAGCATTGTCGCGCGTCGTCTCGGGGAGAAGCAGCATTCCCGCCACTGCTGAAACTGCGCCACCCAAACCCAGCACAAGAAGGTGGGGCGCACCGATCCCGTTCGGACCGCGCCGCCGCAACCAGCGGTGGCCCGAGACGCCGACCACCGCGCTCATGAGCATCGTAACGGCACCGCCCAAGGCGCCCGGCCCAGCAGCAAGAAGCGAGCGGTAATCGAACCCAAGCACGATCGCGATGGCTGCGGCGATCGGGCCGCCGAACAGTCCCGCGAGAACCATGAGCGCCGCGCGCGCATCCACGGTTACGCCGGACACGGCCATGATCGGGTTCGCCGTGGCGAGCGCCATGATGGCCCCGAAAGCGAGGCCAATGGTTACCTCCTCGCGCATGGAACCGCGTGCGACGCGACGGGCGCCCATCTGCCAAAACGCGATAAGGATTACCGCTGTCAGCGCGATCGTCTGTAGGAAATCAGGGATCACCAGGCCGGCCGCGAATTGCATGGTGGTCGATCACTAGCGGAAACCCCTTAAGCGTCACTTAACCCTTTGCGAACTTTGCCATTCCTTTCCGCGACATCCGCGCCGCCGGACCGGCCGGCGTTTGACGCCGCAACCGCTGCAACTATTTCTTTAGAATGCGCGCGAGGCCGGGCGAAGAATTCGCCTCGTGCGCCGAATAGACGCAAAGAGGGGAGGGTCGATTGTCGCTCGCTTCCCGATACCTCGATGTCATTTCAAAGCTTGCTCCCACCGGCGCCGCGGGCATCTCTCTGCTCCTCGCCTCGACCGCGCCGAGCGGTGCGCACGAAACTCCCGCAGGAGTCACAATGCCGCCGGAACCGGTCAGCGCGCGGCTCGCCGCCATTCGCGATGCGGTCTCGGCGTTCGCGAGCACCGAGAACGAGACCGCAGCACCGACAGGGACCGAACGCCGGCTCGCCTGGGGCAATTGGAACAATTGGAGATGGCGCGCCTTCCCCTCGCCGGTCTGGCCCTGGTCGAACTGGAACAATTGGCGCAACTGGAACAACTGGGGCAATTTCTGGCGCAATTGGTGAGCGGCCGCTTCGCAGTTCCACCTGAATAAGCCGTCATCGTCGGCCTCGTGTAACGGGGGAATGACCAAGCAAAGTGCGAGAATCGCTCGAGGTCTTTCGTCTGGAAGATGTGGCAGGCATTTGTCTGGCATTTTACTAAAATTCGACCGACTTTTTCTTAAAATGCTGCGTGAAATACTGTCGAGTATTGTCGGAGTTTTACTCACGATTCACCGCGCAACTTCATGCTTCTCCCGTCGGGCAGCAAACCAAGCTCGGGAGAGCTTCCATGCGGACCTTGCTTTTCCAATTGATGCTGAGCAGCGCCGGCGGCACGCCGCTGCAATACAGCCTTCTTGGCGTGCTCGGAACGGTTGCCGCGCTCGGTTGCATCGCGGTGCGCTTCTCCGGCTGACCCGATATCCGAGGAGCCGGCCCCCGGTCACGGCCGCAATGATTTCTACGCGGCTCCCCAGCTATGACCGGTGGACGCGGCGCACGGCGTCATCGCCTGAATGTTCACAAATCGAGGGAAGCAGCAATCCCCCGTTGCCTCTGCTAGCGAAGAGCAGCCGTGACCATTATCTCCACCCGAATATCGGGGCCGGCGAGCTTCGCCTCGACGGTGGCACGGGCGGGCGGGTTGGCCTTGTCGATCCACGTTTTCCAAACTTCATTCATCGTTGCCCAGTCGCCGATCTCCCTGAGCCAAATTTGCGCCGAGAGCAGGCGCGACTTGTCGGTGCCGGCCTCGCCCAGATAGTGGTCGATCTTGCGAAGGATTTGCGCGGTTTGTCCGGCGGTGTCCTGCTTTCGATCGTCGGCCGTCAACCCCGCGAGGAAAACGAAGTCGCCGCAGACTACGGCGCGACTGAGATAGGGTCCTGGATCGATTCGGCGGATGCTCATCGTTTTTGCTCCCTCGGTTGCGCAGGAATGGTTTCCTCAGAACCGCCAAAAAATCGGCGGCTGTCCTGTCGCGGGTAGTATAAATCGGACTACCGAGCAAGGCGCAACATCGACCGGGGCAGCGCCGATCTGGCTGAACCCGCGCGACCGCGAACCCTATCTTGGCCTCAATGCCGAGAGTTCGGAGACCATCTCGTCGGTCGTCATTTGCCGGCAATAGCCGCGGTTGTTGGCGATCGAGCTCAGATGCCGTTCTTCGCTTTGCGTCGCGCAGGCATCCGTCACCAGGGTCACGAGGTAGCCCAAATCGCAGGCGTCGCGCACCGTGGAATCGACGCACTGATCGGTCAGCACGCCGGATACGATCAAGTGCTTCACGCCGAGATTGCCGAGGACATAATGGATATTGGTGGAAATGAAAACCGAGGAAGACGTCTTCGGTATCACGATCTCGTCGTCGATCGGAGCGATCTCGTCGATCACTCGTGCGTCGCGGGAACCGACCGGGCAGAAGAGGCCGGAAATCCTGTAGTCGAGCCCCATATCCCGCCCGTCCTTGGTCAGGCTCTGGATCACGGTGTACATCACCTCCACACCCGCCTTCCGGCAGGCGAGCTGCAGGCGTTGCATGTTGGGCACTGCCCGCGTGCGCATCTCGCGGAAGAAGTATCCATGGCGTCCCTCAACTTCTTCCTTCGGCAGGTGCGCGTACTCCCCTCCGCCCTCCGCGGAGTAGTTCTGCACATCGACGAAAAGCAGCGCTGTTGCTCCTGGCGTCACCGGAACATTGCGCGAGAGTCCGAAATCCTTCACGCGGCCTCCGACATGCGGTTTTCTCAGTAGACTGCGGCGTAGCGAATGCAGATTTCGTCGGGATCCGCGGTGCCGAGGGATTCGATCTCCGCACGCTTGAAAGAGAGGTACGCCGCCATCGCATGCTTGCTCCACCAGGTCCCCGCGACCTCGTCGCGCTCGAGCGCAGCCAGCGCTTGCTCGAGGGAGCGCGGCAGCAGCGGCGCCGCGGCCTTGGGAGCGGGAAGCTTCAGCTTCCGCGTCAACCCATCGACACCCGCCCAAATAATCGCACCCAGCGCCAGATAGGGGCAATTCGAGGCGTCCGCCACGCGATACTCCACATTGAATTGCCGCGCGACGCTCTCGGGCGACGTCTGGAAGATCGGCGAAACCCGCACCGCTGCACCCCGGTCCTGCAGCCCGATATTCGCGTGGACCGGCGCCCAGCGATTGGGCGTGAGCCGGTAATAGGACGCGACCGAAGGCGCCGTGAATGCGGTGATCGCCGGCAGATGCGCTAGCACGCCGGCGAAAAACGGCGCCGCTCGCGCCGAGATCCCGAGCGGTGCCCCGGGGTCGTGGGTTACGGGAGCATCGCCCTCCCACAGACTCATGTGGATGTGCGTGCCGTTTCCAATTCCGGTCGGCATCAGCATCGGCGCGAAGATCGCGCGCTGACCCATCCGCCATGCGACGGCGCGCGCCATTTCGCGCAACACCACGGCTGCATCGGCCGATCGAACGCCGGCTTCGGGTGCTACCGTTGCCTCGTATTGTCTTGGTCCATATTCCGGCAGGAAGCTGTCCGGCTTGAACCCGGCCGCGCGCAGAGCCGCCATCAGCGCCTCGCCGAACTGCCCTTGTCGGCGGAACGCATCCAGCGCATAGGTCGCCCCGGGGCGATCCTCGACGCCGGTCAGCACGAATTCCTGCTCGAAGCTCGAAACCACGCGCAGCCCCAGCTTCGCCAGCGCCTCGACCGCACGCGCAAGAAACGTCCGTGGGCAGAACTCCCACGCCGAGCCATCGGTATTGACGATATCGCCGAGATAGAACCGCTCGGCCGTGCCATCATCGAAGCCCACGTCGATGCGTACGGTCGGATCGGGCCGGATGATCAAGTCGCCGGTCGTCCCGAACGGGGTCGTATAGATTGGCCCGAAACACGACATCATGATGTTGGAGTGGGTCAGTCCCACGCCCTTCTTCATCCGCGTCTCGAGATCCGCCTCGGGAAACGCCTTGCCGCGCACGATACCGGCCCAGTCGCACACCCCAGCGAAGATCAGCGATTCCGTTTTCATGAAGGCCCGTCCATGCTGGGCGAATGCTAGCCCAGGTTCTGGAGCCGGTACATACGGCACCGATCAGCCCATTGAGGTCGCAACGGTCCGGCGGCATTGACGGGGAATTCGGGCGGTGATGTCTTGATCGTGTGTACGAACGATTGGTGAGCTAAGTCTCCCATGTCGGCAAGACTCGGCGAACGCATTCGAAGCCTCGGCCAGATCGCCAACGTGATCAGCGCCGGCGGAAAACTCACCGAGGTGCTCGAACTTCTGGTCATGGCGGTGTGCCAGCGCTCGGCTTGGTCGAGCAGCGCGGTGATGGTGGCCGATGAGGCGACCGGACAGTCGACCTTGCTGGCCCGCTATGATCCGCTTTTTCGAGACGCGCCGGGTTCCGTCGATCGTTGGCCGCTGGCGACCAGCCCCATCCCGGCCGTGCTGCGGGACGGGCGTCCAATCGTGATCAAGGATGCCCAGGCCGATCGGGCATTTCCAGGCTATCGCCGGGAGGCGCTGGAGCGCGACTATCATGTAGTGGTCGTGCTGCCGTTCGCGGCCAAGGACGAGCTCGGCCGGGGGCTCGTGCTCTCCGTCCACGCGCACGAGCCGAGGACCGTGAGCGAGGACGACATCGCTTTCCTCGAGACAGTGGCGCTGCTGGGTTCGCTCGCCGTCGAACGAGCCCGCGGCATCCGCCAGAACGAGGCACAGCTCACGCAACTCCGTACCGCGCTCGAAATGTCGCGGGCGGCGATGGAGCAGGTGCTGTCCGCGGAGGAGCTCGATCCCTTCATGGCGCTCGCTGCCCGACAGCTCAATCGGCCTTTTATGGTGTTGGACCTCACCGGCAATCGGCTGGCGCTGGGCCCGGGCGCCGAGCTTCCGGCAAACATCGAAACTCGCGACGCAATTCGCGCGCTGAAGAAGCGGTTGGGCGAGAGCAAGGCCGGCGATTTCGACCTCGCCGAGCCCTTGACCTGGGATGAAGCCAACCCTCGTTCGCGCCAGACTTTGATCGCGGAGCCCTGCGTCGCCGGCGACGTCCTGCTCGGCGGCCTGATCCTACCGGTGGATGCGCCGCTCGCGGCGGTCGCGGCGCTCGCGGCGCAGCAGCTCCGGGCGGCGTTGACCGTTCTGCTGCTGCGGCGGCACATCCGGCTCGAAGCACAGGCGGAGACGCATGGCGCCTTCTTCGCCCGGCTGTTCTCGGCGGATTGGCGCGATACCGAGGCCATGTTGGCGCGCGCTCATCATCTCGGATTGCCGCTCGACAAGCCGGCCCGGCTTGCCGCCTTTCGTCTTCCGCCCACCCGCTCAGCCGAGCGCCAGGCTGCCGGCATCCGGATCGAGCACTCGATCGCTCGAGAGATCAAGCTGCAGTTGCCGGCGGGAGCCACGTTTCGCGATGGCGACACAATCGTACTGTTCCTGCCGGAAGGGCGCGGCGGGCGGGCGCGGAGTCACAAAGTCATCGAACACCTGCTTCGGAGTATCGAGTGGCTCGATCCCTCACCGCCCGTCGTCGGCTTGAGCCAACCCTGCGAGCGCCTCCCCGACTATCCGAAGGCGCGCCGCGAGCTGGATATGCTTCTCGACCTCGCCGAGAAATCCGAGCGGTCCGGCGTCGTCGAAAGCGAAGAATTCGGTCCACTCTCGCGGCTCATCGCTCATACCGGGCCGGCGAGTCTCCGCGATTTTGTCGAGACGACAATCGGCGACATTCTCCGCCATGATCGCGAGCACGACGCGGACTTTCTGATCACGCTGGAGAATTTCCTGGCGCATCGCAGCCGGCTCGCCGAGACCGCCGAGGCGCTCGGCATCCACGTCTCCACCCTGCGCTATCGCTTGCAGCGGCTCGCGGACCTCTTCGGCATCGAGCTCGATGACCCCGAGACGCGCGTGGGACTGGAACTCGCACTCAGGATCCACCGGCAACTCGGTTCCTCGCAGCCAGCCTTCCCCGCGGGTCCCGAGAAAGCCTGTTAGCCCGCGTTTCGCCCCCAAGGACAAGGGATGGCGGATTTTCAAATGAATCATACTAAATTGACATGATTCCTTCCTACGATTCATAGGAAGACGGCGCTGCCAGACCGCTGGATACTGCAGCCTCTGAAAAGCATCGGAGGAGCCATGCTGCAGGCCCAAATGATCGACGAGGAAGCGGTGGATCCCCGCGAGCTCCGCCGGGTCTTGGGGACATTCGCGACGGGGGTGACGATCGTTACGGCGCTCGACGAAACCCGGCAGCCCCGCGGCATGACCGCGAACTCCTTCACCTCGGTGTCGCTTCGACCGCCGCTCGTCTTGGTCTGCGTCGCAACCAGTTCCGCGATCTGGCACACCTTCGCCAGGGCGAACCAATTCGCCGTCAATGTGCTGGGCGGGCATCAGCGCGAGCTATCGAAGCGCTTTGCCGAGCGCCGCGCCGATCGGTTCGACGGCGTTGACTGGTCGCCCGGCGTGACGGGTGCGCCCGTGCTCGATGGCGTCCTCGCTTATCTCGAATGCCGCCGCCACCGCGACATCGAGGCCGGCGACCACATGATCCTGTTGGGCGAGGTCGTCCGCTTCGATCGCGACAGTCACCCGCCGCTGGTCTTCCACCAGGGCGATTACGCAACGCTCGCCCACTGATCGAACAAGGAACCCTTCCATGAAATTCAGCCTCGCCATTAACCTCGCGCGCACGAACCCTTCCGAGGACATGCGCGACGTCGCCCGCCACACGCTCGAGATGGCGCAGATGGCGGAAGCCGGCGGATTCGAGATCGTCTGGGCCGCCGAGCATCACGCGCTCGAAATGACGATCGCGCCCAATCCGTTTCAGCAGCTTGCTTGGATCGGCCAGCACACGAGCTCCATCCGCTTGGGAACCGCGGTTGCAGTGGCGGCCTATTGGCATCCAATTCGGCTTGCGGGAGAGGCCGCGCTCTGCGATCTCCTGACGAACGGAAGGCTGGAATTCGGCATCGGCTGCGGCGCCTATCAGCGCGAGTTCGACCGCATGGCGGGCGGCCTCAAGGCGCAGGAAAGCGTGCCCTACATGATCGAGATGGTGCCGCTCCTAAAGCAGCTCTGGCAGGGGGATGTGGAGCATCAGGGCAAGCACTGGTCGTTCCCGAAGGCGACCGCGTGTCCGAAACCGCTGCAGCACCCGCATCCGCCGATGTGGGCCGCGGTGCGCAACCCGCTCTCCTTCGACTGGGCGGTTGCGAACGGGCTCAACGTGCAGACCTGGGCTTTGACGCGCGAATTCGCCGAGGTCGAAACCTATATGCAGCGCTTCGAGGCAGCGCTCGCCAAGGCGCCCGCCGGTGCGCGCCGTCCGCGCTTTGCGACCATGCGGCACGGTGGAGTCTATGAGAAGGCCGAGGAGGCCGAGACCTTCGTCAACTCGTTCCGGCGCGTGGCCGGTCAATTCGAGACTCTGTTCCGCGGCACGGGCGCCGTCGAGAACGGCTTCCCCGCATCGATCGATCTTGCAAACCTCGAGCATCGCGCCGAATACGATTCCGAGATGCTCCAGACCAATCTTATGTTCGGTCGACCGTACGAGGTCGTCGCAAAACTCCGGCGCTATCGGAACCTGGGCGTCGACAGTTTCATCTACTACGCGACATATGGTCTGCCGATGGAACTGCAGAAGAAGTCGCTGCGGCTCTTCATTGCGGAGGTGATGCCGGAATTTGCGGAGGAGAAAAACAAGCTCACCAAAATGGCGGCTGATTAACCGCCCGCTCCGGGGCTTACCGTAGAGCCAGGCTGGAACCGGCGTCAGATCGCACTATACTTGTCTATGTAGGGCTCGCGGCTGATTCGGATCGGCGACCCTGCTGGGCGTCAATCCATGAGAGGCTCGGCCCTGAACTTCCGGTTCGGGAGATGCGATCATGGCTACCGACCGCCATATCAGAAACCCCCTCGAGTGGGGATGGGATTTCCTCAAACACGCCAACCTAGCGGTGGGGTCCGCGAGCAGCTCCGTGCGCGGGACCAAGGAGGCCCGACACGGCGCGATCCCAGTGGTTCGGCGGATCACAACCGCCGATCTGAGGGACGCTCTCGATAGAGGTCTTGACGACTTTACGGCCTACCGCAGCGACGTCATCTTCTATTGCCTGATTTATACCGCCGTGGGTTTGGTTCTGGCTCGGCTGGCGGCAGGCTATGACCTGTTGCCGCTGATATTCCCGCTCGCCTCCGGATTTGCCCTTCTTGGGCCGGTCGCGGCCGTCGGTCTTTACGAGATGAGCCGCCATAGCGAGGAAGGCCACGAAGTCGGCTGGGTCGATGCCTTTAGGGTCGTTCGCGCACCCGCGTTCGGAGCGATCTTTGTGCTGGGCTTGATCCTGCTGGCGATTTTTCTGCTGTGGCTGGTCGTGGCCGATCTCATCTACATGGTCACGCTTGGTCCCATGCCGCCCGCTTCGATCGCCTCATTCATCGAGGACGTGTTCACGACCGACGCCGGCTGGGCGATGATCATCGTCGGCATCGGCGTTGGATTCATGTTCGCGGCGCTGGTGCTGACGATCAGCGTGGTTTCATTTCCGCTGCTGCTCGACCGAGACGTCGGTGTTTACGCGGCTGTCTCGACTTCCGTCCGAGCGGTGATCGCAAGCCCGGGCCCGATGGCAATTTGGGGACTGATAGTCGCGGCTGGGCTGGTCATCGGGTCGATACCCCTGCTCTTCGGTCTTGCGATCGTCATGCCCGTGCTCGGGCACGCCACTTGGCATCTCTATCGCAAGGTGGTGCGGCGCTGAACGCTGCTTTCAGGGTGTCGTACCGGCATGCTCGGCGAGGCCAAAAACCTCCTCGGGCTCGCTGAGGCCGCGTATGGGATGATGACCCAGCGAGCGCAGCTTGCCCGGACATGCCTGTGCGAAAGCCCGCGACGTGACAATCGATTGGCGAAGTTCCTTGGTCAGTCCTTCGAGTCGAAAGGACAGATTGACCGCGGGCCCAACGGCCGTGAAATCGAGCCGATCGGGCGATCCCACATTGCCGTACATGACCTCGCCCAAATGCAATGCAACGCCTGCCCGCAGCGTCACGGCAGAGCCTCCGTCTTTCCCTGAGTTTCGACCCTCGATGCGGCGGAGCATTTCTCTTGCGGCTGCGAGCGCACTCGCGGCCGCGCGAGCTTCTTTGTCGGTATCCGCAGGGAAGATCGCCAGCACCCCATCACCCACGAACTTGAGGATGAGTCCGTGCGCGCCGTGCACGGAATCGGCCACGTATTCGAAGTAGTCGTCGAGGGCTTCGATCACGGCTTCCGCCGGTCTCTGATCCGAGATTGCGGTGAAGCCACGCAGGTCCGTCACCAAGATTGCGGCATGCAATCGCTCCACATGGCCCCGCAAGATGTGACCGTCGAAAATTCGTTCACCGACCTCGCGGCTATGATAGATCGAGAATAGGGTGCGCGCGGTACGGCGCAACACGCGTGTCTCGATCGTGGCGGCAAGGGCCGGACGGATCGCCTCGAGAATCGCAAGATCGCGCTCCGTGAACCCGCCGGAGCGGTCCGTGGCCCAGGTCACGGCGGCGTAACGCGAGCGCACTTGATTGAGGGGCGCGACCATGTAATCGGTACCTCCCTGATCGCGCAATTGCGCCAGAAGCGGGCATCCATCGAGATCGCCGTCGAGACGGCGCCGCAAGCGCAGACCCTGCTCGATGGTTTTCCGGAGCGGACTTTCCACGTACTGCGCGCTCAGTTCCGTGCCTTGTGCGACCCTGACCTCTTCGGTGGCGCGCCGATCGCGCCACCAGCGCCAGCCATAACCGCGCAGTTGGGGGTGTAGCGTTCCCGCATAGATCGTGACGCGCCAAAGCGGAATCCCTCGCTCGATGAGCGAGCGGCACAAGGCATTGACGAAGCCGGCAGGCGTCGGGAATGCGCGACCTTCCGTCAGGATCCACCGAGAGACGTCCGATCCTATGGTCGAGCTATCAGCGCTTTCCTCGTCGATGGCGATGGGTATCTCCGTCCGGCATGGCGAAGGAGTTGAATGGCTCCGCCGTCATCGCGCACCTGGATATTCGATGCGGCCGCTCAGCCAAAGAGCGCCGCCGCATCGATACCATTATTGTCCCTCGTGGCCGATCGGTCACGCCGAACCTTCCCGATCAGATTGCAGATCGCCCTCTCGGTAATCCCGTCGCTCGCCATGAGCTGGCGGATCAAGGGGTCTCGAAGCAGCTCACCAAGATTTAGCTCGTGACAACCAGCGTACATGCTGCCTCCTCGGCTGCAAGCTCGACTCGATCTGAAGGTCGCTCCAACACATCACGCCGGATGGAAAACCAAGCTTCTGATTTCGATGCTCTCGCGCGGCAGAATGTCCGCGGGAGCCGTGGGGTCGATGAAGGCGGTGTGCGGTGCAAATCGAGCCCGGCCGTCGGTCATCGAGTCGAAGCACTTGATCAGAAGCGCTTCATCGCTCCGCATCTCCGGCACATAGAACCAGCGATGGCTCGGGTTGTAGGTGACGGCATAGGTCTCGCCCGTGCGATTGGGATAGACGAGGTCCGCCGGCACGAGATCGTTTGGCGCCACCGAGCGGGCGTCGCACACCGCGAGCGGAGCGTCGCGCAAAGGCCCGCGGATCGGCCGCCACAGATTGATTACCTGCACGCGGCCACGCAGCAATTCCTCGGCTTCCTCGGGAAAGAAGTCGCGAACCCGCTGTGGGCCGGATTTCGCGGTGTGGTCCACATGCACTCGCGTCGCGGGCTGGCGCGGCACGCCGGGCGTGCGGTCGTTGGCGCCGCCGACGCGCCGGCGGCGCGTGTGGTCGAAGATGAAGACGCGGGCCGCGCCGGTCGCTTTGGCGATCGCGTCCGCCGATTCCGGGTAATAGATCCGGCGCACTTCATCGTCATCCCAGAAATCGCGCACGGCGCTCTCATGCGGCAGAACGGCCAATCCTTCGCGATCGAGAGAGACTTCCGACGCCACGGGACGCACGTCGTGTACCGGTAGAGTATGGGCCTCGCCGACGGTATTCGAGCGCGGCACGCCCGCGGGCGGTTCATAGGTGTAGTTGCGTGGCCGCCCGGCCATCGGTGCCAGGTAATAAAGCTCCGCATCGACGTGCGGCAAATCCAGGATGGTTCGCGTGATGGAATCCATGTTCGTTCCTCCGATCGTGTCGAGCGGCCATGCGCCCGGTGAAGAAGTGTTCACTCCTGCCAGAACCACTTGGCGAGCTCGTAATGAGCGTCCGCCTCGGATCGGCCGATGTCGTGCAAGGCTCGATCGTCGAGCCGCGCCAATTCAGTTCTTTGCCGCATTCTCTCCCGCCAAAGCTTGAACCGCTCCCAGGCGCGAGAAACCGTGCGGCCTCGCCGTGGATGCGCCGGCCAACGAACCGAAACCTGATAATTTGTCAGCATCGGATGCCCTGCCATACTGGTCATGTGAGCCTCCATTTCTCATTCTCACGCTGGAATCTGTACCTCCCGCGCCTATTTGACAAAGGATGGTTTGTCAGCCATGTATGATAAAAATTCATACATAGAGAGGATGTGAATGCTGCCCTCGCTCAACGGATTGCGCGCCTTCGAAGCGGCGGCGCGCCATTTGAGCTTCACCCACGCCGCGGCCGAGCTGAACGTGACCCAGACCGCGATCAGCCATCAGATCCGGCGGCTGGAGGAGCAGCTCGGCAGGCGGCTGTTCGTGCGGCGCAGCCGCGGCCTCTCATTGACCCGCGAAGCGCAGGAATATCTGCCGGCGGTTCGGACCGCCTTCGACGATCTGCGGCGCGCAACCGCACGATTGCAGCGCCCCGAGCGCGAAGGATTGCTCACGGTCAGCACGACGGCATCCTTGGCGGCGAAGTGGTTGGTCACGCGGGTCGCCGGGTTCCAAGAGGCAAATCCGGGAATCGAGGTTCGGATCACCACCTCCCCTCACCTCGTCGATTTTCAACGCGAAGAGGTGGATATGGCGGTGCGCTATGGTCGCGGCAATTGGCCGGGCCTGCGTTCGCAATGGCTGATGGCCGAGGACATCTTTCCGGTCTGCAGCCCGTCGCTGATGAAGGATGCGAAGCCTCTGCGCCAACCCGAGGACCTCGCCCATCACACCTTGCTTCACACGACGGCGGGGCGCGAAGACTGGCAGCTCTGGCTCACGGCCGCGGGTCTCCCGGTTTCTCTGGCGCTGCGGCGGGGATTGAGCTTCGACCAGCCCTTCATGGCGCTTCAAGCGGCGATGGAGGGCCTGGGTGTGGCGCTCGGCCGTAGCCGCCTGGTCGATGCCGATATTGCCGCCGGTCGTTTGGTAGTTCCCTTCGACCTGAAGCTTCCGGTCGACGCCGGATATTATGTCGTGGCACCCGAAGAGACGGCCGACTCGTCCAAGATTGCACTGTTCCGCGATTGGCTTATCCAATCGGTGACGCCGCATGGCGAGGGCGCGGCTGACGCGGAGCAACAAGATCAAAGAAGCCGCTCGACCGCCACATCGCGGGTCGCGCGTGCCGGAGCGCGGCGACGCTGAAGTACCGAGGGATGCGATCATATCGTTTGACGGCCGCCATATTGCGACATGAAACTTGTCGCTGAGAGCGCGGTAGGCTCGGCGTTGCCTAGGCGGAAAGCTGAAGATGGAGCGATGCGATGCAGATTGGCGTGATCGGGCTTGGCCGCATGGGCGGCAATATCGTGCGGCGGCTCACTCAGCGCGGCCATGAATGCGTCGTCTTCGATCGTGACAGAGACGCGATTGAAGGCCTCGTCGCGGAGGGATCGAAGGGTGCCGAAACGGTCGATCGATTGGTGGCCAAACTGCGCGCGCCGCGCGCTGTTTGGGTCATGCTGCCCGCCGGTGACCCCACCGAGGCGACGATATCGCAACTCACCGAGCTGCTGTCGAAAGACGATGTGATCATCGACGGCGGAAACTCGTTCTGGAAGGACGATGTTCGGCGGGCACGGACGGTTGGGGCAAAAGGTCTGCATTATCTCGATGTGGGCACCAGTGGAGGTGTTTGGGGCCTTGAGCGCGGTTATTGCTTGATGATTGGCGGCGAGAAGTCGGTGGTCGAACGGCTCGACCCGATCTTCGCGGCTCTCGCGCCGGGCTTTGGCGATATACCCAAGACGCCCCATCGCGAGGCCAGAGATGAGCGGCCGGAGCGAGGGTACCTGCACGCGGGTACGAATGGCGCCGGCCACTTCGTCAAGATGGTCCACAACGGGATTGAGTATGGGCTGATGCAGGCCTATGCGGAGGGATTCGATATTCTCAAGAATGCCGCCCGCGAAGAGCTGCCGCGTGACCAGCGGCTCGATCTGAATTTGCCGGACATCGCCGAAGTGTGGCGCCGCGGCAGCGTCATCTCGTCGTGGCTTCTGGATCTCATTGCCATGGCGCTCGCCGAGGACGAGACGCTGGATGGCTTCTCGGGCATCGTGGCGGATTCGGGCGAAGGTCGCTGGACCCTCGAAGCCGCGATTTCCGAATCCGTCCCCGCGATGGTTCTGTCGGCCGCGCTCTATGCGCGCTTCCGCTCTCGATCCGAGCACAACTTCGCCGACAAATTGCTATCGGCGATGCGCAAGGGATTTGGCGGCCATGCCGAACGGCAGGGCGGCAGCGATTGACCGTAGACCACGTCCTGGACGCGCCGACGACTGAGCCTCGTCTCTCCGGCGGCGACAAGCTTGCGAGAGCCCGCGGCCTCCCTTAGCATTTCTCCAATCGTATACCGGAGACAGAGATGAAGGCGCGCAAGATTCTCGTGACGCTGGGGACGGCGGAAGGCGTCGCCGACCTCTTCGAGGATCTTGCACCCAAGACCTGCGCTGCGATCCTCGACGCATTGCCGCTGACGGGTACCATCAATCACGCCAATTTCTCCGGCGAGGAAGTTTCCTTCCCGACGCGAGGGCTGATGTGGGAGCGCGAAAATCAGCTTCGAGAGTGCCGGCCCGGCGATCTCGGCTATTTCGTGCAGGGACCCGCTCTCTGCATCTACTACGGTGCGCTGCGCGTCATCAGCCCCGGCAACGTATTCGGCCGGATCACCGTGAATTTGCAGCAGATACAAGAAGTCGCGCGGCGTTCCTGGAAGGAGCCGGGCATTTTCGCCTCCTTGCGCGTCAAGGACACGTAAGATGACAGACGCGTCGAGTCCGCTGAACCGGTTGATGGCGAAAATCGAGGCCGCGACGGAGACGCTGCACGCGGGCGAAGGAGAGGACGTGAAGCGCGTCAAGCGCTTGCGCGGCGCGATGGGTCAATCCTTCACCACCACGATCTTTGCCTATCAACAGGCGAGCAGCGTGAAGGACGGCCTGGCGTTTATCGCGGCATTGACCGACAAATTTCCGCGTGAAAATTGGATCGCGGTGGTCGCGGCCGAACAATTTGCGCGGCCGGTCAACACGCTGCGAACGCGCTACGCACTCCACGATACCGCGGCACTGCAAGAGGAAGCTGCCCGCGTCACCGGCGCGCTCGATGGCGCGGACGTTCTTCGACTGACCCGCGCCCTCATCGTCTACTATGCGTTCCTGCTGCGGAGGCTGAGGGACCTGCTGCCCTTCTACGAGCTGTCCGTCGCGTTCGAGGGACACAAGCTCGTCACCGGACAGGCCGCGATATCGCCGGTCGGCAAAGGGATCGAGGACGCGCAGGGTCAATCTCGTCCATGATCGATGCTGCGTGTCGCAAGCCAAAGTGACGTGACGCGGTCTTCAATTCGAGTCGGCAGATGAGGCGACCGCGCAGCACCGAAACGGCCCGCTTTCCCATCGATCTCAAGTGGAATCGATGGGCGGTGCCGGGCCTGGTCCTGCTGCTTGTCGGCTTTGTCGGACCGTTGCTCTTGCTGGCCGTTTACAGCGTCTTTCACGACGGGGCCAGCGGTCAGGTGGTGGGCGCCGCGAGTCTCGCGAATTACGCGGCGATACTTTCGGACCCCTTCTATCTCAAGGTATTGCGAGACACCGTGCTCCTCGGACTCGTGGTGACGGCGGCGTGCGCTCTTCTGGGATATCCGCTCGCCTATTTTCTTGCGCGCACGAATTCGCGCTGGCGGCCCGTACTGATGTTTCTGATGATCACGCCGCTGTTGATCAGCAGTGTTATTCGGAACATCGGTTGGATCCCGATTTTGGGCGATCACGGCGCGCTCAACACCCTGCTGCTGACCATCGGCATCACCGGCAGTCCGATCGCGCTCATGAACAACTTCACCGGCGTCGTTATCGCGCTCGTCCACGCATTGCTTCCCTACATGACGCTGCTGCTGATGACCGTGATCCGGTCGATCTCGGTCGACATCGAGGACGCCGCCAAGAATTTAGGCGCGTCCCCGTGGCGATCATTCTGGAGGGTGGTGTTTCCGCTGAGCAGGCGGGGGCTCGCCGCCGGCTGCGCGCTCGTGTTCACGATTACGGTCAGCTCCTACACCACGCCGACAATTCTGGGCGGCGGGCGCGTATTGGTCATGGCGACCTTCATCGCCCAGCAGATTCAGACCGTCATGCATTACGCATTCGGCTCGGCTTTCGCGATCGTGCTCTTCCTCGTGGCCGTGGGGCTCTCCACGCTCGCATCGCGGTGGCTCGAACGCAGTGAGGTATAGCAACGTGCGGGTGCTGTTCCGATTGCTGATCACAGGCATCTACATCTTCCTCATGGCGCCCTTCCTTTTTGTCGCCATCTCGTCGGTCGGCGATTCGGCCATGCTGTCCTTTCCGCCCCGAAGCCTCACATTTCAGTGGTACCTGCAGATATCGCCAAGCTTGCTGGACGCCCTTACCGTAAGCCTTTCCGCCGCGCTCACGACGATGATCATCTCCAGTGGCCTTGGGATCTGGGTGGCGCTGGCAATCGCCCGCGGGCGCGGTGCGCTCGCGAGAATCCTTCAGCTTCTCTCGATCGCGCCGCTTTCGGTTCCGCATTTGGCACTTGGAATTGCGCTCTATCAGGCGGTTCTGCTCCTGTGGGATTTCTCGGGCGTGACGTTGGCCGGCACGTTTCGGGGACTGGTTCTGGGCCATAGCGTGATAGCGCTGCCCTTCGTGGTTCGCGGCGTGCTGGCCGGCCACGCGCAGGTCAACGCCTCGGTCGAGGAGGCCGCGCTCTCGCTCGGCGCATCGCCGATGCAAGCCTTTCGGAATGTGACGCTGCCGCTCATCCGCTCGGGACTTGTCTCGGGCGCGTTTCTCGCGTTTCTCGCGTCTTTCGACGACGTACCCGTTGCGCTGTTCATGGGAGGCGGGGAAGACTCGACCACATTTCCGCTGCAGGTGCTGGCTTCGCTTGAGTTCAGCCTGAAGCCCGATATCATGGCCATATCGACACTGATCGTCGTGGTATCCGTGGTCATCATGGTCGTGCTCGATTATCTCTTTGGCCTTGAGCGCTTTCTCCACGGACAATCCGCCGACTAGTGGACCGGCCCGCCGGCCCAGTGCCGCAGAACGGGAGCGATCCGAGAAGCTGACGCCGAAGCAACCAACGTGATCGCCGCTCAAATCAGCTTGGGGAAAATGCCGATGCTTGGATCACATTCTCGACGACACCGGTCGACGCCTTTGGCAATTGCGCCGGGGCTCATCCTTCTCTTGGTGTCTCTGTGTTCGCCTGCGAGCGCCGAGGACGTGACACTGCGGATCACCACCAACGGCGGCGATTTCAGGCAATTCGAAGACCGCTACGTCGCCGAGCGGTTCACCACGGAAACCGGAATCAAGGTGGTCTGGGTCGAAGGTAACCCGCCCGACGAGCTGCAGAAACTCATCGCCAGCCGCGGGCGGCCGGTGCCCTTCGACATCGCCGGGCTCGACGACAAGACCCAGCCGGAAGCGATCGCGGCCGGCACCCTCGCGAAGATCGACCCCGCGATCGTCACCAATCTTTCGCAGCTCTATGACGCCGCCAAGCAACCCGACGGCTATGGGCCCGCCCTGCTTTTTTGGTCGTGGGGCCTCATCTACAACGAGAAAGCATTTCGCGAAAATGGCATCCCGCCGCCGACCTCCTGGGAGGACCTGTGGAACCCGAAGCTCGCCGGCAAGATTTCGATCGCCGACATCGGCGGGCCCGGGGGCGTGGACTTCATCTTGAAAGCGGCGCAACTGGCCGGCGGGAATGAAACCAATCTGATGCCAGGCCTCGAGAAGATCGCGAAGCTCAAGGTCCAGTCCTATTACTCGTCCTCCAACGACATCCGCACCAAGCTGCTTTCGGGCGATGTTTGGGTGGCGCCCTGGAACAACGGCCGCTCCTGGAATTTGATCGACTCCGGATTTCCGGGAAAATTCATTTACCCACGGGAGGGCGGCTTTCTCCACACCTCGACGATCGACGTCGTCGCCGGCACGAAATATCCTCGCGAGGCTCAGCTCTACATCAACTACGTCCTCGATCCCTTGTCGCAGCTCGCCATCCTCTATTTTCCCTACGGTCCCGTTAACAAGAGTCTGGACCAGGTTCTGAGGGACTATCCCGACCTTGCAAAAAAGGTTCCCACCAGCAGCTTGTCGCAGCTCTCCGTGCCGAATTGGAACGCCATCTTCTCCAACTTCGCGACACTGGTCGATCAGTGGAACCGGATCGTGAAATCGAAATAGCCGATCTCGATCTTCATTGAACCGCTCATGGGAGCCACCGGCGTGATCACGCGCAACACACGTACCTACGGAGTTCTTCTGCCGCACTTCGGGCCCCATGCCAGCGGTGATTTACTCCTCCGATCGGCACGCCGGATCGAGCAGCTTGGCTTTGATGCCGTCTGGGTGCGCGATCACCTTGTCTACGAGCCGCGTCCCTACGACGATCCCGACACGACGCATTTCGAGCCCTTCGTTACTCTTTCGGCATTGGCGGGGATCACCAAGCGGCTCGTTCTGGGAACTGCCACACTCATTTGTCATCGCCACCCCATCTACTCGGCGCTGCTTCTGGGTTCGCTCCATCGGTTCGTGGGAGACGGACGGCTGATCGCGGGGTGGGGGCTTGGCGGACATGACATCGACTTCGAATCGATCGGGATCGGAGATTGGGATCGCCGGAAGGTGCTGCCGGAATATATCGCCGCGCTGCGGGGACTGCTGAGCGGGGACAAACTCGATTTTGACGGGGAGTTCTACAAATTTCGCGACGTGGCGATCAGTCCGGTTCCCGGCGGGAAGGCCAACATTCCAATTTGGTATGGGGGCGCGAGCAAGGCTGCCGCCAGACGAGCAGTCGAATTTTGCGATGGCTGGATTGGTTCCCGCATGCCCGGACGCGACTTGCACGAGCGCGTGCAGCGGATGGAGCGTCTCTCACGGGAGGCCGGCAAACCGCGTCCCGTCGTTTGCGTCATCCCCTACATGAGCCCGGGGCGCACGGTGGAGGAGGCGGCACGATCCTTCAATATGAACGAGCTTTGCCGCGCGATGACCAAACAGTGCATCCCGCCCCCTTCCGGCGCCTTTCGTGATTTGGACGACCTCGACGGAGCGGCAATCGCAGGTCCTGCCGACGTGATCCTGGAGCGCGTTCGCGGACTTCAGGACTTCGGCGCGGAGCACTTCGTGTTTGATTTTCGCACGCGCTTCTCCGCATTTGAGGAGTGCGTGGAGATGATCGGCTCCGAAGTTCTACCGGTACTGCATCGCGGCGACGGACGGGCCGCGGCATGACCCACGGGCAGCGGCGGCCGAGACGTCAGTCGAACGCCTTGCGCAGCCGCGGGATCACGTCTTTCGCATAAAGCCTCAGGAATCGCGGCTGGTCCGGCCCCGGCGCGTGGAAGACGAGGTGGCGGAATCCCATCTCGACATAGGGCCTGATCTTCTCAACTTGCTCGTCGGGGTCGGAAGAGACGATCCAACGCTTGGCCGCGCGCTCGACCGGTAGCGCCGCCGCGAGCTTCTCCATATCCAAGGGATTCTCGACCGTCACCTTTTCCTCGGGGGTCAGCGCGAGCGCCGCCCAATGTTTCGTCTCCTCAAGGGCGCGGGGTTTGTCGGTGTCGTAGGAAACCTTCATCTCGATCATGTAGTCGTAGGATTGAGGCCGCTCCTTGCGGTCGGCGAGTCCGGCCGCCACATTCGGCAGCAGTGTCTCCTTGTACAGATCCCACGCCTTGCCGCTGGTGCAGATGAATCCTTCTGCGTTGCGCCCGGCATATTTGGCGATCATCGGTCCCGCGCCCGCGACGTAGATGGGAATTGGCTTCTCGGGTCGGTCGTATATCGTCGCATGGTCGGTCTTGTAGTACTCTCCATTGAAGCTGACCCGCTCCTCCACCCACAGCTTTTTGATAAGGGCGATCGATTCGCGCAGCCGAGCGAAGCGCTCCTTCGTCTCCGGCCACGCCATTCCGATCGCGGGTACTTCGTTCAGCGCTTCGCCAGTACCGACGCCAAGGATCACTCGGCCCGGGAAGAGCTCTCCAAGCGTTCCGAATGCCTGCGCCACGATTGAAGGGTGGTACCGGAAGGTCGGCGTGAGCACGCTCGTGCCCATAATGATGCGCTTCGTACGTGCACCCAGCGCGCCGAGCCAGACCATGGACGACGGTGCGTGGCCGTCGGTGTGCTTCCAGGGCTGGAAATGGTCGCTGATGAAAACCGAATCGAATCCGACTTCTTCGGCGATAACCGAGAAGTTCAGCAGTTCGGTGGCGCTGAACTGTTCAGCGGAGGCTTTGTAACCGATCTTAAGCAAGGCTATCACTCCTTCCTTTCGGCCGGTGGATGGCGCCGTCACTTTTGGCAGTGTATCGGCATGGAAACCAGCAAGGAAGATCGGCATGAGCGCGGCGCCGGGCGAGCAAATTGGAGCGGGGGCGAGGCGAAATGCAATAGACTGCGCGCCGGCCATCGCCCTTGCAGCGAGGCATCAGGCGCGGTTGCGCCGCGAGATCGACCGGCAGGGCGAGGGGTGGCAGGGAGTACAGTTCATGGCTCAATCGTCGATACTGTCGCCGAGCGAGCGGCGATTCCTGGACCTGCAACGGGTCGGTCACCTCGCCACGGCCGATCGACAATCGGTGCCTCACGTTGTCCCGATCTGCTTCGCCCTTATCGAGAGCACGCTTTACTCGTCGATTGACGACAAACCGAAAGCCAGATCCGGCCAGCCGCTGAAGCGGCTCCGAAATTTACGAGAGAACCCCCATGTATGCGTCGTGGTCGATCGCTACCGCGAAGATTGGAAGCGGCTCGCCTGGGTGATGTTGTGGGGTCGGGCGGAAATCCTGGCCGAAGGCTCGGAGCACGACCACGCGCAGGCAGCGTTGCGCAGCCGTTATCAGCAATACCGGGGGATGCGGATATCGAGCTATCCGGTCATAGCCCTCCGAGTCGAAAGAGCTGCGAGCTGGGGAAACCTATCCGTTCGGTAACGGTCGCTGTGCGACGGCTCAAGAGAATCAATGATTAAGTGGTGTAAGCGTTGGCCAAATCGGAGCGTCGGAATTTCTTATGGTAGGACTGGGCGGTTGTCGCAAATATCTCGATCTTACCGATGGTTACCTCTGTGGCACGTCGCTTGCACGTTTCTGCATTATGAACCCGGAAGTCGAAAGCGATTGGTTGCGCCGCGATCTTAAGCACTATCGCGCCGAACTGAACGCCATCACGGACCCCAGGGACGCGAAGGTGCTCACAGACCTCATTTTCGCCATTGCGATGCGGCTTCACACCCTTGAAGACAGGAAGCTGTCGCGGTTGTGGGCGCTCTCGGAATCCGAAGTGTGGCGGGCGGCACTGCGGCTGATCAAGCGCCACGGGGTCAGCGCGCCGGAGGTGGCGGGGCAGCACGCCGACGCGCTCTCTAAAGAAAATCATTCCGAAGGCGCTGCGGCATGGCGGAGGATTTTGCACGCGGCCGACGAGCTGCTGCGCGTGAAGCCTAAAGTCGGCGAGCGAACGCACTGACGGGAGCTGCGGAGACCAAATTATCGGTGCCGCGATTTGAACCAACGGCCTACGCTTGCGGAGCGTATGGTCGTCGGTCATGCGTGGCGACAACACGCGACATTTTTTCAATTACCTCACGACATTGGTAGAGACAGCGGGCGACGCTGCTGGATGTAGCGCAGCAATGCGTAGCATGCCGCCGCTGCAGCCAGATGCTTGAGCGTATGCCCGCTGACGATCTCGCCGCTAGCCGCGTAAATCCCGTGGTCGAAGTATTCGAAGGCCTTCGACACCCCATAGAGAGCGGCCGCCGTGAACAGGATGGCCGTGCCGGTCGTTGCCGGAAACCACCACCAGAGGATCGGAAGCACCAGGAAGGGATAGAACTGCACCCAGATGTAGGGCCGCAGGTCGCCGGTCCAGCGCCACCACACGAGACTCGCTGCCCCGAGCGCCAGCAACGGCCAGAGCGCGCCGCGTCCCACCGCTTCGCCAAAACGTTCGCCGAGGGCGCCTGCGAGAAGGGCCATGAAGCCGATCGTCATCGGCAGCCTGTCCCAGAGGAGTGTGCTGTCGTCGGGCGCGACGTGATAATACGAGGAGCCGAAGCTGGTGAACAGGATTCCGACGAACAGGGCCGTGGCGGCGGCGTCCCGCCGAGCGAACGCCAAACCGGCCGCGCCCACCGCCGCGAACGGCAGGTTCGAGACCACGTTCCAGAAATTCGGAATCCCGAGGAGCGTGCGGACGTCGGCAAACGCGTGATAGCTTTGATCCTGCATGATCGGCGGAATGGCAGCGAGCACGGCCGCAGAGGCAAGGCCGAGCCCGCTCAGCAAGATGATCGCGCCGTATCCGGAAGACCGCATGACCGCGCCCGCCCTTCGAGGTGACCCTACCACGGCGCGCCTGCTAATACTCATCGTAGCCTTCGTTCCATTCTTCGCGTTTGCGGAGATCGGCCGCGTTCTCGGGGCTCACAAACTTGCGGCGATGTTCTTCTCCAAACGCGAAGCGCTTGGCGACGTCGAACACCCCGGCATCGTGGCCTTCTAACGCGAGGCAAGTACTTCGCAACGCCGAACGTCGAGATCGAAGATGAAGATACCGATGATGTTGGCGTCGACCAGGCGCCTGATCTTCGCGTCGAAGCTCGAGCGCGACAGGTGCTCGGCGGCAAGCAGAACCACGAGCACGGCGCAGTTCCCGGCGATCAATCGACGAGTTCGGGCCCAGTTTGGCTTTCTGCAAAGCCTCGCCAATATTGCTGCCAGTTTGCGCTCGACGCGTTCCAATCCCACGCGCACCGCAGCCGAATGTTGTCCTGCGACTTATTCTCGTCCGATGATTCGAGATAATATGGTGTAGGCTATTGATATCAATGGTGCCCCGAGTCGGATTTGAACCAACGGCCTACCGCTTACGAACTGGTAGGTCTTCGACTAGGACGGTCCTAGTCGGACCTAGCCGACTGCTACAGAAACCCCAGTCCCACTTGCACTTTTAGCTTTTCACCCATAATTTGGCCTTAGTCGGACCGAGTGGCTACCGAGTGAAAAACTTTGGGAATTCTTTGGGGATTTGGCTCGGTCGGGCTAGAAGGGTTCGGAATGCAGAAGGCTCGCCAAGCCTGGCCCAGGCTGGAGTTGACCGACAAATTCATCAACTCGAAGCGATGCGTTCCGGGGTGCTACCGCGATTCGCTCATGACCAAGCTGATCCTGCGCGTACTATCCAGTGGACGCCGCTCATTCATGATGATCGAGAAATGGCCGGGCACGTCGAGCTACGGCGACCGCGTGCTCGGCGTCTACGGCGAGATCAGCCTCGCGGACGCACGCGACAAGGCGCGGCACTGGCGCCAGCTGCTTCAGAAGGGTATCGATCCTGAGGTACAGGAAGCGCGCGAATTCGCCGAGGTTCAGCGGCAGCAGGCGAATACCTGGGCAGCGGTCGTTGCCGACTTCCTCGACCAGCATTGTAGCAATCTGACGCACGCGAAAGAGGCCAGGGCGATCCTGCAACGCGATCTCGGCGCCCGCTGGGGTCATCGTCCCATCACGGACATCACCGAGGAAGAAGTGGCGCGCGTCGTGCTCGTGGATGTCAAACGCGGCGTGCGATATCAGGCCGGCACGGTCTTCGGCTGGATCAAGCTTCTCTATAACTGGGCCATCGGAGTCGGCGCTTACGGTGTCAAGCATTCGCCTTGCGCCAATCTGAAGAAGGCCAAGTTGATCGGGCGGCTTGAGCCCCGCCAGCGCATTCTCTCGGATGACGAGCTACGCGCGCTCTGGGCCGCAACCGATCCGGGGCTCAGCCATTACTACCCGTTCGGTGCATTTGTCCGAATGTTGATGCTGACAGGCGCGCGCAAGAGCGAGGTCGCACGCATGACCTGGAAGGAGGTCGATGTCGGGCGCAAGCTCTGGACCATCCCGGTGGAGCGCACGAAGACGAGACGATCACATGAGATACCGCTCAGCGGCGATGCCGTTGCACTGCTCGAGGCGCTGCCGCGGTTTCATGGACCACACGTCTTCAGTCGGACCTATGGCGAGAAACCGATCAACGGTTTCTCCAAGGATTTTGATCACCTGAAGCGGAGCATCGCGCAGCAGTGGATCGAAGAGGCAGCGACCGCTGATAGACCAGCGCGCTGGACGATTCACGACATCCGTCGAACGGTTCGCACCGGTTTGTCGAAGCTGAGGGTGCCGGACGTCGTGAGCGAACTCGTGATCGGCCACGTTCAGAAAGGGCTGCACGCCGTTTACGATCAGCACGCTTACGCCGACGAAAAGCGCGAAGCGTTGAACGTTTGGGCCGCCCACCTGCGGTCGATCGTCGAGCCCAACCCGCCCAATGTTACCGAGTTGGCGCACGTTCGTGCCGAGCGGCGCGCGAGGTGACCGACCGGCGCCGCGACCCCAGCGGCGCCAACCAAAACCCGGAACATGATTTCACGCTCCCGCAAGATCAATGGCAGTTGGTGGTCTTCGACGCCGCAACACGGTTCCGCTCGATCTTGTGGGTCGGGCCTGGGCGATACGACACACGCGAGTTCGACACACTAGCAGCCGCGATCGCGGACGCATCAAACCGCAAGGGTCAACACGGACGCCAACCGACGGTCGCCGCGGTCGCACCATCGGGTCGATTCATCGTGCTCGATCGCAGGGATTGGCCGTGGCTGTTGGAGCGGGAGAGGAAGAGAAGATGTTAGTCAAGTACCCGGACATAACCATCCCGATGATCGGCGAGGATGGCAACGTTTTCGCGGTCATGGCTCGCTGCCTCGGAGGTTACTCTTGCGAAAAGTAACAAAACCGGCGACGAGCTAGCGCCGAGACTGGTAGGTTTTGGCCGGCAGCTCGAAAAATAGTTTGCTAGTAGTACCAATTACTTAGCGCGATAATCCGACAAAAACGGCGGTTTTTCGTCAGGAATCTGACGGCGTTTTCCGTATTTAGAGTCATGGAGACCGATTGTGGTCTCCATGACACTTACACGGAGTATTACTGTGACAAAACACAATCTGGCTACGTCCAACAATTCAGACGTGACGTTGGAGCAGCTGAAACAGGACGTTCAGCTATTGTTAACCACGATCGATGAACTGCAAAAAAAGCATATTGAGACGGCCATCGAACTCGGTCGGAAGTTACAGCAGATAAAAAAAATCGTCGGCCACGGCAAATGGCTGCCGTGGTTGAAAGCGAATGTGGAACGATTCTCGGAGGACACGGCCGAGAACTACATGAAGCTCGCACGCTATCTCGACGATATGCCCGACCTTAGGCCGAAGATTCTCGACAAAGGTCTGGTAAGCGCGTTGGTCTACCTACGTGGCGAATGGGAGGGTTCGCGGAATCCGAAGGTGATACACAGACGCCTTTGCGAACATCTCTACGAAGCCAGTTACGATTTAAAAAACATTCGTGATGGCGTCGATCGCGCAGAATGGGATCGCTACCTAGATAGCCTTTCAAAGGAGATTGCAGCTCTGGTGCACGCGCTATCGTCAAGCACGAGCGACGACAAATCTGAATTCGATTATGAAGATTGGGAGCGTCGCTTGCCCATGCCGAAAGGATTCACACCGCGCAAATTGCGGAAACCCGTCCTCGTCGACGCAAATTCCGAATAATTCGGAATTTGGGACCGCATGGCGTTTTGTTAGGTTAATTGCGTGGATAAAAAACCATCTTCACCGTCACCGCACGCAGTCGAGCTTTGGGTCGACAGCGGCGCCTATGGTGCTTGGCGGGCGAGCACCGAGATAGATCTCAACCGCTACATTGAATTTCTAAAGGAGAGCGGTGATCTCATCGCCCACTACGTCAATCTCGACCGCATCCCTGGAAGGCCAAACAGAAAACCTCTGCTATGTGATACCGAGGAATGTGCCGAGGTTTCCTACCTAAACCAGCAACGGATGAAGAAGGCGGGTTTGAATCCGATCCCCGTCGTGCACCGCGACGATCCGTTCGAGTACCTCGAGTGGTATTTGGAGGATGGTGAACGATACATCGGACTTTCATTTCAGCGACGGTCAGGCTTGCTCGTCAATTCCCATTGGTTCGATCGCTGCTTCGAACTGCTGGCTCAGTACCCACACGTCAAAGTGCACGGGTTCGGGATTACAGATTGGGAACTGCTCCGACGATATCCATTTACGAGTGTGGATTCGACAACCTGGGCGCGGCTTGCAGGCAACGGTATCATCCTTGTACCCCACCCGGATGAATATGAGCGGCCTATCCAGATCATCTTCACCGACGTTCCGCCCAACGGGTCAACAGGGCGGCGCTTCGAGGATGAGGGCGAGGCGATGAAATCGTACGTGCGTGCGTATCTGAATCAGATCGGCATCAATCCGGCGGAATGCCGATACGATGACAATGTAAGGCGTCGGGTGAACGCGCTTCTGTTCCAGAAATTGGGTGAAAGGCTGGACAAGAAGATCGTCTTCGCTAGTAGCCCCACATCCCACAGCTTCCCGGAAACGCTTAAGAGCATCGGCGCGCGGGACCAATTACTTTCGTACAACGACCTGAGGAACATGCCGCGAGCGCGTGAGTTGCTGCAAACTTTCGTTGCGACGGGCCTCTATCCAGCCCGAAAATTCAAGAAACGAATTCCCCGGACGGATTACGAAAACCCCCATTACATTCGATTCAGGAAGAGGGCTTTGCTTGAGCGGATCCGGATGTACAAAACATTGGACGAATTCGGCGATCCGATCAAGGAATGACACTTTCCGTAAATTCGTCCAGCGTCCAAGTGACTGCACTTGGCACTCTCATCGCTGGGCAATTACCGTCGTTAACCGCATCCAGAAATCGACGGAAACCGCCCTTAGACTCGTAAGAAGCGCTCTTCCGCACCCTCGATATGGGAAGGAGTATTGCCCTGCGTTGCCGTTGCCGCAGAACTCGGGTGCGAGTCGATGAATTCAGGGCACTTGAACCTTGAAGCTCATTTCATTATTTTTGCCCAAGTAAGCCCGAACTTAACGGCTTCGGTGGAGTTCTAAAATACGGACCCATCTCGTCGCGCGTGACGCGGCGGAAATGGCCTAAAGCACAAAAAGACGCCTAAGAAAATGCTGGAGGTCAAAAGTGAAACCACAGAACAATGAGTCGGAGACGAGCGCCAACGACGGTGCTGGTCCTATGCTCGTCTCGCAGTCGGAATTGCGGTCGGTTTTCGGAATTCGCTACTGTGCCGACTGGCTCAAAATCATCGAGGCGCAGGGGCGTTTTCCCCAGCGCGTTCGATTGGGCGGAAACCGGATCGCGTATGTCGCGGCGGAAGTGCGCGCCTGGATCGAAGCGCGGATTGCAGAGCGACCGCCGCTCCCGCTCCAGACCGAGCCCGAACCGTCCGTGAAGTCGAAGCGCGCGTGAGTGCGTGTGACCGTATGACGAACGGAAGTGCGCCCCAGAGGAGTGGGTTCCTCCGGGGCGCCTCGAAGCACATTCAGATCACGGTGGGAATCGATGTCCAAATTAAATTACCCGCCCGATTTTTGCAAGTTGGGGCGACACTGGAAACTGCTGCCTCT
>Ga0335079_10000834_pt1 | contig 34871 bp, 25 predicted proteins | sample Lox_Sample_33_FD_206719 | JGI IMG/M metagenome (GOLD analysis project Ga0335079, IMG submission 206719) | Soil microbial communities from Loxahatchee National Wildlife Refuge, Florida, United States - Lox_Sample_3.3 | ecosystem: Environmental > Terrestrial > Soil > Wetlands | place: USA...
ACTGGCGCAGGATCGGCGTCCAGATCAGCGTCTGGAACTGCGCCGAGGAGGCCGGGAAGGTCTTGGCCGAGCCCACCGTCTGATCCTGCGGCGCCTGCAGCTGAATCTGCTTGCCGCCGGTCGCCGAGGAGCCCGCCCAGTTGCGGATCCACACGGTGAGCGTGTCGGCGCAGGCCTGGGGCGAGCCGAGCCAGCAGTTATGCCCGCCGGCCACCTTCTGCACCATCATCGACTGATCCGGCTCGGCGAGGTTCACGACGGTGTTCGCCGCCTGGTAGGCGAGGTTCACGTCGTCGCTGCGCGCAAACTGGGGTGACTGGCCGCCGGCGGTGTGACAGCCGCCGCAACGGTTCGTCGGGTTGATGTTCTGCCACAGATTGATCTTGAAGGCCTGCACGTCCGCGTTCGCGGGTGCGGGCCCGGAGTAGCCCTGCGCCGTCGGCGGGGCAGTCTGCGGATTTGCAGTCGTGGGGGCGCCGCCGCTGCAGGCCGCAAGGGCGGCAGATGCGATGAGCGCTGTGGCGATCGCAAGCTGGCGCGTGCGGGTGCGAATGAGCTCAAGCCCAGTCATGAGAGTCTCCCTGTTCATGAGTGCCCCGCCTTAATTGCCCATGCAGTAGACGGCAGCTTCGGCGAACATCTGCTTCATGCTGTATTTGTTGTTCGCCTTGAAGTCGCCTTTCATGCTCGCGACCTGAGTCAGATCCGCCTGCGTGGTCGGAGCGCGATAACACACGGTGGTGAACACCTTCTGCACCTGGCAGGCCGCAAACGCATCGCTCTGCGCGAGCTCCTGGCCCAGGCTCTTGGCGCCGTTGCCGCTGCCCGGCAATGACGGATCCCAGCCGAGCACCTGGTTGGGGCCCTGGCGCCAGCGGTTGGTCCAGCTGTCATCCGGGGTCACGAAGCCCTGCGGGAAGTTCGTCGCATTGATGAAGTACTTCGGCTGCGGCTGGCCCTGGGTGTACTGCAGCGAGCCGGTGTTGGTGCCATCGCCCACCGCGGTGCCGACGAAGTCGTAGTACGCGAAGGCCTGCGCCATCGGGTCCATGCCGCTGTGACAGCCGATGCAGCTGTTCAGGAAGATGCGGCTGTCACCGCCCGGCGAGCGGCTCACGTCCTGGCGGATGCGATCCGGCGGGCGCGAGGTGTCCTGCACCTGCTCCATGTCGCGGCACAGCTGACTGATCAGCGTGAAGCGGAACATGGCGCGGTTGGTGCCGTTGATGAAGAAGGACGAGGCCGAGCCGCGCGTCGTCATCAGGCCGGCCGTCGCCGTAGCGGGAATTCCGTACACACCCGATTGGGTCTTCGCCACGAGCACGCTCGAGTTGCTCATGTCGGCGCCGTTCGCCTCGGCGTTGCTGTAGTGGTCGTTGTTCGCGGGCGACGGGGCCGGCAGACCCGAGGAGCTGAAGGTATAGAGCAGGTCCGCGGACAGCGCCGTATTGAACGGCACGTCATCGCGCACCATGCCGACGAACGTCGCGACGTAGTCATTGAGCGGTGCGAATACCGTCTGGTCGCGGTTCGTCCACGGCATCGCCATGTTCTTCAGCGTGACGTTGTAGAACTGCGGTGCCGCGAGCGCGACGTTGGCCGCGCCCAGCGCGTTGTTGTTGTTGATGGCGGTAACCATCGTCGACAACTCGCTCGCCGAAGGCGGCACGCCGGCGATGCGATCGTAAATGCGCTTGGCCTGCTCGTTCGGGCCGGCCACGCCGGGCTGCGCGAGGAGCAGTGCGACGAAGGCGCACACCGGCGTCGCGCGCACAGCGCCACGGCTGATGGGCGTGAGCTTGTGCTCACGCGAGACCGTCTTCGTATTGTCGGTTTTCCTGCTCATGGCACTCGTTGCCTCCCAGCGAACGCACCTCGGTACGGGTGCGACTATACGCACGGCATAGCCCTCGTCTGAATGTCTCAACCGGCAGACGTCGCCATGCGCAGACATCCCTTCCGGATAGCGGCTGCGGCTATCCTTTGCCTGCCGAACTGCGAGCCGCATCACGGCGGGGGGTCTGCCGAACGACTACCTAACGCAAGTGGGCTGGAAACGTGGGCTGCGTGTTCAAACATGCGCTTGCGTTCGCGATGCCCGCGGAGCGAAGCGCGAATGCGCGCAACGCGCCGTGATGGATTCGGCAGATCACTCGAGACGGTCACGGTCGCGCCAATTACGTAAACTGCGGCGTGGCCGATGCGAGACCGAGCGCACATTTAGGGAGCGTCGAATATGGCGGTGCAGCGAGCAAACTGGTTCGGCCTGGCGGTCAGCATGCTGCTTGCGGCGTGCAGCAGCGGCGGCGGCCATGTGCAGACCGCGGCCGGCCAGCAGCCCGATGCGGCGACGACCGACTTTCCGATCTTCTACGTCAAGCGCGCCTCGGTGCCGAAGAACCAGGACGACCTGCGCATGGTGCGCTTCGCCGTGCCGTCGGCCGACCTTTATATGCGCTCGCGCGCCGCCCCGAGCGGCACCGAGACCAACCTCACCGCACGCGTGACGGGCACCGGCACCGCGACCGCTGCCGATTACGACGTGAAGGACGTGAGCATCTCCGCCGATGGCAAGACCGTGCTGTTTGCGATGCGCGGTCCGCTCGTCAAGAACATGCAGCAGGACAAGGCGCCGTCCTGGCGCATCTGGCAGTACGTGATCGCGACCGACCAGCTCGCGCTCGTCATCGATCCGACGACCGACCCCGATCCGCTGACCGTCAACGACGTGGCGCCGCAGTTCCTGCCCGACGGCCGTATCCTGTTTTCATCCACACGCCAGCGCGAATCGCAGGCGGTGCTGCTCGATGAGGGCAAACCGCAGTTCATCGCGGACGATGAGGACCGCAACGAGCCGGCATTCGTGCTGCACGTGATGAACGCCGACGGCACCGGCATTCATCAGATCTCGTTCAATCAGAGTCACGACCGCGACGGCACCGTTCTCATGAACGGCCGCGTCATGTGGACCCGCTGGGACAACGCGCCCGGCAAGGACGGGATGCATCTGTACAGCGCCAATCCCGACGGCACCGACTTACAGCTGCACTATGGCGCGAACAGTCACGACACGGGCGCCAGCACCAACGGCACCAACACCGCCACCATCGAATTCGTGAAGACGCACGAGATGCAGGACAACCGCATCCTCGCGCTGGTACGTCCCTACACCGGGACCGATTTCGGTGGCGACCTGGTCATCATCGACGCCAACAACTACGTCGAGAACAATCAGGGCGCGAGCCCCAACTCCGGCCTTGCCGGCCCGGCACAGTCACGTGCAACACCGAATCCGGTCCTGACGATTCCCGGTCCCTCCCCCGGCGGCCGCTTCTACGACGGCTTTCCCCTCTGGGATGGCACGGGACGCATTCTGGTGACCTGGACTCAATGCCGGCTGCTCGATACCACGACCGCGACTCCGACGATCGTACCGTGCACCACCAGCGCGCTCGCCGCGCCGACTCCGCAGGAAGCCCCGCCCCTGTACAGCCTGTGGATGTTCGATCCGGGCAACAACACGATGCTGCCGGTGCTGCAGCCGGTCGAAGGCATCATGGTGACCGACGTGGTCGCGGCACAGCCGCGCACCTTGCCGGCCGTGATCATCGACAAGGTTCCGGGCGTCGATCTCGACCAGGACTTTTATAACGCCGGCGTCGGCGTACTCAATATCCGCAGCGTCTACGACTTCGATGGCGTGGACACCGCGCAGCCGAACATCGCCAGTGTGGCCGATCCGGCCAAGACCACCGCCGCGCAGCGTCCGGCGCGATTCATCCGGCTCGTGAAGCCGGTATCGCTGCCGAGCCGCAAGGCGCTCGATATCAGCGACGATGCCTTCGGCGCGACGCCCTTTATGCGGGAGATCATGGCCTATGCGCCGGTCGAGCCCGATGGCTCGGTGCGCATCGAGGTACCCGCGAACGTCGCCTTCCAGATCAGCGTGGTCGACGCCAACGGCCAGAACATCTCGCCCGGACATGCCGCGTGGATCCAGGTGCTGCCCGGTGAGGAGTTGAAGTGCAACGGCTGCCATACGCCGGCTGCGGCCCAGAACGCACCGCAGGGCGTGACCGCCAAATCCCACGGCCGCGCCAATCTTTTCAATGCGGCCTGGGCGGGTGCGTCCGCGACCGGCATGCCGTTCCCGAACACCGTGCCGGGCTTCTCACCCAATGCCGGTGAGACCATGGCCGAGACGCGCAGCCGCACGAGCTGCGCGAACGACGTGCCGCGCTGTCAGGCGATGGTGCCGAGCGTGGATGTGACGTACACGGATGTGTGGACCAACACCGCGGCAGGCCTCACCGCCAATCCGCCCATCAACTACAGCTACCGCGACCCGAGCTTCACCACGCCCGTGCCGCTGAACCTCACCAGCTGCAAGAGCGCCTGGCAGGCCAACTGCCGCATCGTCATCAACTACACCGAGGAGCCGATGAGCGCGGGCGGCAATATTCAGCCGCTATGGGACAAGCCGCGGCCCCCTGTCGTCGTTGGCGGACAGGATCACACCTGCAATCAGGCCGGCTGCCACAATCCTGCCGATGCGGCAAACGCGGTGCAGGTGCCTGCCGGACAGCTCGATCTGACGGCGGTCGCCGCCCAGGACGTGCCGGTGCAGCTCGTCTCGTACAGAAAGCTCCTGTTCCCGCACAACGAGCAGCAAGTTAACATGGGTGCACTGGTGGACGTGCTGGTGCCCGGACCGATTGATCCGACCACTGGCCTGCCGACGCAGGTGCCGGTGACGATCTCACCGGCGATGCTCGCCGGCAATGCACGCGGCTCGCGATTCTTCGGCAAATTCGCGAACGGCGGCACCCACGCAGGGTGGCTCAGCCCGGCGGAACTACGCTTGCTGTCCGAATGGCTGGATATTGGGGCGCAGTATTTCAACAATCCGTTCGACGCTGACGTACCGCTCAACTAGGGGCTCGCTGCTGGGCCCCTTGCCGGTTCGACTTCTGTGTCTCCTGCTCGCTCTGCTCGTCGCCCCGGCGGCGCGCTGCGCCACCGAGTACCTGCAGGTCTTCGTCAAGCAGCCCTACCTCGAGCTGCACACCGGCCCGGGCCGCGGCTATCCGGTGTTTCACGTGGTCGCGCGCGACGAGAGCGTCGATGTGCTGAAGCGCAAGACCGACTGGTTCAAGGTGCGCACGACGCGCGGCGTGGAGGGCTGGGCATCGCAGTCGGATATGCTGCGAACGGAGCTCGCCGACGGCTCGCCGTTTACGTTCAATATGGGCGATCGCGCCGGATTTACCTCCCATCGCTGGGAGCTCGGCGCATTCCTCTATGGCGACTACGGCGGCGCCTCGGAGATCTCGGCCTACGGCTCCTATTCGCTCAATCCGAACCTGGCGATCGAGCTGGCCGCGGGCCAGTTCCTGGGCCATCAGTCGAATGGCTCGGTGGCGGACCTGGGCCTGACGCACGTGTTCCTGCCGGACAAGCGCTGGTCGCCCTTCGTCATGCTGGGCACCGGCTTCGTACACATCGAGCCCAAGGCCACACTGGTCGTACCCACCGACCGCACCGACCAGACGGCCTATGTGGGCGGCGGCATCCGCTTTTATCTCACCAGACGGTTCTTCCTGCGCGGCGAGTACAAGAACCACATCATATTCACCAAGAGCAACGAGAATGAGAAGGTAGACGAATGGAAATTCGGCTTCGCGTTCTTCTACTGAGCGTGCTCCTCGCCCTGCCGGGCTGCGCCTCGATCAAGCACCTCTTTGGCAAAGGGGACAAGAGTGCTGCGGCGCCCACGCAGGCGCAGACCGAGCAGGCTGCGCGGGATGACACGGTCCAGGCACCGCCCAAAGTCATCGAGCCCGAGGTGGAGCGGCGCAAGGTCAAGGTGCCGCGCATCCGCTCCCAGAACTGGGAGGTCGGCGGCTATTTCGGCACGCTGAACATCGAGGATTTCGGTGCCCATCCGGTGTACGGCGTCCAGGCCGCCTATCACGTGACCGAGGACTTCTTTTTCCAGGCCGAAGCAGGCCGCTCCAAGGGGGGCCGGACCAGCTTCGAGACTCTGAGCGGCAACATTCAGTTGCTTACCGACAGTGAGAGGTGGTTCAAGTACTACGATCTCTCGCTGGGCTACAACTTCCTGCCGGGCGAAGTCTTTTTAGGTCGCAACTTCGCCATGATCAGCTCCTTTTATGTTCTGGCCGGTGCCGGCAGCACCAATTTCGGCGGTGACCAGAAGTTCACCGTCAACTTCGGCGCGGGATACCGCGTGCTGCCGGCAGATTGGATCGCCGTGCACGTCGCGGTCGAGGACCGTGTGTTCAATTCGGACCTGCTCGGTGTCTCCAAGCTCGCCAGCAACCTGGAAGCGCATATCGGGGCGACCTTCTTCTTCTAGGACATGGAGGCTTTGGCTATGAAGACTCGAATCGCCCGCGTCGGCGCCCGCGCACTCGTAACGCTGCTTTGCGCCTTGCCCGCGTTTGCGGCCGCGCCCGCAGCTCCCGCCCCGACTTTCACGCTGCCCGCGCGCGACGGCGGCACGGTGAGCCTGGCGCAGTACAAGGGCCAGGTGGTGATGATCAACTTCTGGGCGAGCTGGTGCCAACCGTGCCGCCAGGAAATGCCGTTACTCAACGACATCTACCGGAAGTACAATAAGCTCGGCTTCACTCTCATCGGGGTCAACGTGGAACCCGACCGCAAGTCCGCCGAGCAGTGGCTCAAGCAGACGCCCGTGACCTTCCCCGTCGGCTTCGACACCGAGAGCAAGGTGAGCCAGGCGTACAACGTCGCCGGCATGCCGACGACGGTGTTCATCGACCGCAAGGGCAACCTGCGCGCCCTGCATCAGAGCTACAAGCCGGGCGATGAGAACGGCTACCTCGACCAGATCCGCAACTTGATGCGGGAGTAAGCGATGCACATCCGCCGAGTCGTGTGGGCGCTCGCCTGGCTAGCCGGGACGGCCGCTTTCACGCTCTCGGCGGGCTGCTCCTCGATCGAGCCGTGGGTCAAGCCGTACGAGCGCGAGCACCTCGCTGACCCGATCATGTCCTTCGACCGCGATCCGGTCGCATCCGCCTACCTCGATCACGTGTATGAGTCGCGCCACGCGGCGCGCGGCGCCAACGGCGCTGTCGGGGGCGGGTGCGGATGCAACTAACGCCGGTCAAGAAGTCTGCCCTCGCACTCTTCACCCTCGGCGCGCTCTTCAGCGCGCCGAGTCATACCGGCGTGCTGCCCGAGGATCGCGTCGATGTCCTCTTCAACCGCTATGAGGGCGGCGGCCAGGTGATCAGCGGCAACTCCTGGCTCATTCGCAAGAAATTCGGCGATTCGATCTCCTTGAGCTTCAATCACCTGACCGACCTGGTCTCGGGGGCCTCGCCCGACGTGAAGCTTGCCGCCAGTCCCTACTCCGAGCGGCGCAACCAGAACAGCCTGTCGGCGGACTTCCTCTACGGCAAGGCCACCTACAGCGCCGGTTACATCAACAGCAGCGAGCCGGACTACAAGTCCAACACCGCATTCTTCTCGATCAGTCAGGACATGTTCGGTGACCTGACCACGATCAGCATGAGCTACAAGCGCACCTGGAACGACATCTTCAGGATGCTGAAGGAAGCCGACGGCGTGAAGATTCACGATCCGGGCTTCGGCGAGAAGCGCATGGATGAGCGCTCCTACGGCGTCGGACTCACGCAGATCCTGACCCGCAACCTGATCCTGTCGGTGAACATGGAAGTGATCACGGACCAGGGATTCCTCAATAACCCGTATCGCGACGTGCGCTACCTCGATCCGACGGCCGCCAGCGGCTTCAGTCTCGAGCCCGAGGTGTACCCCAACACGCGCACCAGCAATGCGATCGGCACGGACCTGAAGTACTACCTGCCGTACCGCGCCTCGGCGGACTTCCAGTACCGCTACTTCCAGGACACCTGGGGGATCCGCGCGCACACGGCGCAGCTCGGCTACACCCAGCCGTGGCGTGCCTGGACGTTCGATGGGAGCTTGCGCTACTACAAGCAGAATCAAGCCGACTTCTACAGCGACCTGTTTCCGTTCCGCGATTCGCAGAACTTCCTCGCGCGCCACGCGCCGCTCGCATCCTACAGCAGCTACTCGCTCGGCGTGGGCGCCTCCTATCAGTTCGCGTTCGCGCAGCTGCCGTGGATGCAGAAGGCCACCGCCAACGTCCGCTACAACCGTCTCATGATCAAGTACGACGACTATCGGGCGGTGTACACGGTGAACGAGCCGGTGGGCGAAGTCGGCAACGAGCCGCTCTACCAGCTGAACGCGAATATCTTCGAGGTCTTCCTGTCGGTCTGGTTCTGAACGCGCGCCGCACGGTCAGTGCGGCGGCTCGAGTCCCTGCGAGTACCACACCTTGCCGTCCGGCGTGATGGCAATCGCATCCACATCCTTGATGGTGTTGATGAAGGCGATGCCCTCCTTGGCGCCCATCACGAACACGCTCTTGGTGAGCGCATCGGTGCGCGTGGCGTACGGACCGATGATGGTGACGCTGCGGACCTTGTGCGGGGACTTGCCGGTCCGCGGATCGAGGATGTGGTGGTAGCGCACGCCGTTCTCATCGAAGTAGCGCTCGTAGTCGCCGGAGGTGGACATCGCCGCATCGGTGATGGGCAGGCGCACCACGATCTTGTTCGCATCATCCGGATCGCGAATGCCTACGATCCAGGGCTTGCCGAAGCGATCGCCGATGATGCGGGTGTCGCCGCCGGCATTGACCATGGCGCGCGTGAACCCTTCAGCCTTGAGAATGTCGATGCCGCGATCGACGACATAGCCCTTAAGCCCGCCGAAGTCGATGCGCACTCCGGGCCGGTCGAAGCGGATCGTCTGCGCCGCGGGATCCAGGTGCAGGTGCAGATAGCTGATGCCCGGCAGCTTCGCCGCGATCGTCGCATCGTCGGGCCGGATGTGCTTCGGATAGTCGTAGAGATAGCCGACGCTCGCGTAGGTGATGTCGAAGGTGCCGTGCGTGAGCTTCGAGTACTCGATGGCGGTCGCGGTGAGATCGTACAGCTCGCGCGAGATCTTCACCGGGCCCGCCGCCGCGGTGTTGTTCACGCGTGAGACCTCGCTGTCGGGCCGGTACGTGCTCATGACGCCGTCGAAGCGCTGCATCTCATCGAACACCTTCTGGATCGCAGCCTCGCCGCGCGCATGATCATCGCTCCACAGCTCGACATCGCAGCGCGTGCCCATGATTGCGGCCTCGCGATACAGCCATTCGGCGGCTGCGGGGCGCGCCGCGCTCACGATTGCGAGCGCTATCAACACACGCATGAGCTGCGCTGATGTCTTCATCGGAACCAATCCTGCTTGCGAATTGTCCACTTGCCGGGAAGCTTGAGTTAAGCTTGCGCCACTTTCGTCGCAGCACCGAGCACTCGTGCGTCGGTGCTTGGCGACAGTCTGGGGGAAAACCGGATGCACAGACAATTCCGATTGCTGATCCTGCTGCCGTTGATGCTCTTCGGGCTCGCCGGCACGGCGCTCGCCCAGGGACGCGAGGAAGCACGCCTGCTGCAGGCAGGCCAGGTGCTCAAGGAGCTGCAGGCGACGCCCGATCAATTCGTTCCCGACCGGCTGCTGGAGCGCGCCTACGGCATTGCCATTATTCCCGATGTCACCAAAGTCGCCTTCTGGTTCGGCGGCCGGCGCGGCAACGGCGTTCTGGTGACGCGCGACAAGGACGGCCGCTTCAGCAATCCGATCTTCGTGAACCTGACCGGCGGCAGCTTTGGCTTCCAGTGGGGGGTGCAGTCGACCGACATCGTGCTGGTGTTCACCACCCGTCGCAGCATTGATCGCATCGCCAGCGGCAAGATCACACTCGGTGCCGATGCCTCGGTCGGCGCGGGCCCCGTGGGCCGACAGGCCTCGGCGGCCACCGACCCGACGTTCTCCTCCGAGGTGTACTCCTATTCGCGCAACCGGGGGCTGTTCGTGGGCGTCGCGCTGGACGGCAGCGCCATCACCATCGACGACAAGGCGAACTCGCACTTCTACGATCGCGGCACGGTGAACGCCGCCGACATCATCAACGGCACACTCACCACCAATAGCGAAGTCGCGCAGCGTTTCCTCGCACAGATCAACACCAGCACCGGCAACGGTACCGGCACAGCCGCTACGGCATCGGCCTCGAGTGCTGCGCCGGCTGCCTCCGGCACTGCTCCGGCACCGACGGAACCCGCACCCGCGAGTCCGGCGGCGAAAACCTTCCCGATGGAGGATCCCAAGCCGGGCGCCGAGCCACCCGCGCACTGATACGCGCGGCATGACGGTTGCCATCACCGGCGCGTCCGGCCACTACGGACGCATGCTGACCGGGCTGCTCCTCGAGCGCATCGCCCCGTCCGAGCTCATCCTCATCACCCGCTCGCCACAGGCGCTCGCGGGGAGGCTTCCGCCTGGCGTGCGGGTGCGCTACGGAGATTTCGATAAGCCGCAAACCCTGCGGGAGGCGTTCGCGGGCGCCACTCGCGCGCTCATCATCAGCACCCTGAGTGTCGGCCGGCGCCGCGAGCAGCATCGCCGGGCGATCGAAGCGGCATGCGCCGCGGGCGTGCGTCACCTTGTCTATACCTCGAGCGTCGGCATCCATCCGCACAGTCCCGCCATCGTGATCCGCGACCATCTCGAGACCGAGGAAATCCTGCGCGGCTGCGGCGCCGCTTTCACGATCCTGCGCGACGCACAGTACGCCGAGGTCATGGCGACGATGCTGGCGCCGATGGCGCTTGCGAGCGGCAAATGGTTCGCCAGCGCCGGCGATGGTGGCATGGCTTTCGTCGCCAAGCGCGACTGCGTGGAGAGTGCCGCCGCCGTGCTCACCCGCCCGGGGCACGAGGGGGCCGTCTACGAGATCACAGGACCTGAGATCTACAGTTTCCGCGATGCCTGCACGCTCGCCGCCGAGCTCGGCGGCCGACCGATCGAGTACATCATCGTGAGCGATGCTGAGAAGCAGGCGCAGTTCGATGCCGCCGGCATCCCGCGGCACTATGTCGAGGGCATGGAGAGTGAGGCGACGGGGGCGTGGTCGAGCGACGACATGGTCTCGTACGAGCGTGCCATTCGTGAAGGCTACTTCTCCGTCTGCTCACGCCACGTGCAGCTGATCACGGGCCGCCCGGCGCTCTCCTTACGCGAAGTGTTCCTCGCCAACCGCGCCGCGCTCGGCGCCTAGAACGCCGAAGCGCTGAGCGTGATATCCGCGTGCTGCCACGCGGCGTCGAACTGTTTGCCGACGCGCTTCGCCTCCGTACTCTTCGACTGCGCCGTCAGGGCGGCTCGCAGACCGAACAGCGCCCAGCCGTTGTGCGGATTGCGCGCGAGATCTTCCCAATAGACTTTCTCGGCCTCCGCGGCGCGATGTGCCTTGAGCAATTCGGCACCGAGCACCTCGCGCACCGGCACGAACCAGTCCTTCGGCTCATCGTAGGACAGGTGGTCCTCCTTGAGCGCCGCCTCCTTCAGCAGCGCAATTGCGTCGTCGCTGCGGTTCTCCGCGCTCGCGATACGCGCCTCCAGGCACGTGACGGCCAGTCCCAGCACATCCTTGAGCGTGTTGTTGCCCGCTGGCGCATCGGCCGGCGCCGCTGCCGCACGCTGTTGCAGCTGCCCGAGCACGACCTTCGCCTCGGCCACCTGACCCGTGGCGGCGAGCGCAGTGCCCCGTGCATACAGATAGCCGCCCATGAGACCGGGCAGGCTCGCAGTGGGGGCCGGCTCGGCGAGCAGCTGCTCCCAAACTCCGAAGCGCAGCAGCACGAAATAGCCCTCCGCCGCGGACCAGTCGACCCCCGGCATCTGCATCAGCATCGCCTCGGGTGCCGCCTTGCGCAGTGACGACACGCTCTGGAGGGTTTCGGCCTTGCGTCCTTCCATCGCAGTGGCAAACGCAAGGAACTGATAGTTGTGAGCCAGATACATGGCGTAGTAATCAGGCGCCGTGGTGGCGGCGAAGTAGGCCTGATCGGCCGCAACGCCCTTGCGGTTCGCCTCGGCAGCCTCCTCGTACTGTCCGACGCGCTGCAGGATGTGGGCCGGCATGTGCTGCAGATGACCGGCGCCCGGCATCAGCGCCGGCAGACGGGCGCTGGCGGCGAGTCCCATTTCCGGATGCGGGCCGGCCTCTACCGCGTGGATGTAGTAGTGATTGGCGCCGGCATGTTTGGGATCACGCTTGAGCACCGACTCGAGCGTCTGCAGGATCTCGGCCGTGGCGGGCGCGGGTTTGCCCTGCGCATCCCACAGCCGCCAGGGAATGGTATTCATCAGCGCCTCGGCGTACAGCGTTTGCACGTCGAGATCCTGCGGGAACCGGGTCGCCACTTGCTTCATCGCCGCGGCGTAAGCCTGCAGGAACGGCGGCGAGCTCGAAGGATCGAGCGGCTTCGCCTTCGGGTAGCGCTGCGCCACCGCCTCGATCAGCGCCCGCTCGAGCTCGCTCGCGTGCGGTGCCGCGCGCGCCTTATCGATCGCTTCGGCGGCAACGTTCGCCCGCGCCTGATCCATGACGCCGAAGTTGTAGTTGGGACCGATCGTGAGTGCCACGCCCCAGAAGCAGATGCCGCATTGCGGATCGAGCTCGGCCGCCTTTGCGAACGAGCGCGTCGCCTCATCGTGGTTGAACGCCCACAACAGCGCCATGCCCTGATCGAAATACCGGCCCGCCTCGGCCGATTGGCTGCTGATCGCGCGATGCGCGCTGCCGAGCCCCTCGAAGAGCCTGGCACCCCGTGCCCACTGGGCAACCGTCGAGGGCCCGGCGGGCATGGCGTGCGCAGCAGCTGCGGATGCAGATGCCGAAGCTGGCGCCGCCGGCGGCGTGCTGGCGGCGGCCTGCGGCCTGGAATCCGTGCCGGAGCGCGAGCAGCCCGCAACTGCCGCGAGCAGCCACACCGCTGTCGTGAACCCCCGTGCGTACGCGTTCTTCATGGCGCGCTTCCCCCCGGTGCGCAAAACGCCGGCAGCATGCCACAGCGGGCTTCAAACCGCAGCAGCGAGGGGCGTGGTTGATTGCGGCGCCGGGTGGGCTTCGGCGTTCGGAAAGTAGGTCCGGGCGAGAGTGTCGTGAACGCCGATGATCCGCAGCTGCAGCTGATCGATGAGCTCGTGCAGTGCGTTCTGATCGAGCCGCGTGAGATCTGCTGCGGCGAGGAAGCGGCTGGCCAAAGCGAGTGCATCGAGCACCACCCCGCTTCGCGGCACGGCGCGCACCCATTCCTGTGTCTGCACCAGACACGAGCGACACGAGCGCGGGAACTGCTCGTCGCGCAACACGAACTCCAGCACGTCCGCACGACTGACCCGCGCCCGGCGCGACAGCCGGTACATCTCATAGCCGGAAAGTGAGCGCAGCACACTCATCCATTGAATCGTGTCGAAGGGGCGCATCTCCCCGGGCGGCGCCGCCTCGAGCTGCGCCGCGCGCACATCCGCGATCCGGCTGCTCATGTCGGCGCGCTCGAGATTGCGCCCGAGCATCATGAACGTGTACGCATCGTTGCGGTTCATCGTGCCGTCGAGCACACCGGCGAGTGTCTGCAGCTGCAGCACGCTGCGCTTCAGGAAGTTGAAGCGGCTGCGGCGATTCAAGCCCGTGGGCAGCTCCTCGGTGAACTCGAGGAAGAACTGATGCAGCACCTCCCAGCCATCGGTCGGCAGGATGTCGCGCAACGTGCGGGCATTCTCGCGCGCCAGCTGCAGCGATGCGGCCATCGAGCCCGGATTGCCGATATCCGCGATGAGGAACTGGACGATCTCGCGCTCCTCGGAGCGGCGACTGCTTGCGTCGAAGGCCTCACGGCTGCCCGTGATGTCGATGAGCGGCAGCCAGCCGAGCGCATAGCCGGGCGGCAGGTCGAGCTGGGAGTGCGTGTTGACGCTCACCAGGCGCGCCGTGTTCTCGGCGCGCTCGAGGTAGCGGGCGAGCCAATACACATTCTCGACGACGCGCGCGAGCATGCCCGCTACTGCTCCGTGTCCACGATCCAGGTGTCCTTGCTGCCACCGCCCTGCGAGGAGTTGACGACCAGGGTCCCTTTGCGCATGGCGACGCGCGTGAGCCCGCCCGTCGTCACGTAGGTCTTGGCGCCGCTCAGGATGAACGGCCGCAGATCCACGTGCCGCGGCTCGAGGCCCCCATTGGTGAAGGTCGGTACCGTCGAGAGCGTGACGACCGGCTGGGCGATGTAGCCGCGCGGCTGGGCTCTGAGCTGGATCGCGAACTGACTGCGCTCGCGCTGACTCGACATCGGCCCCATCAGCATGCCGTAGCCGCCGGAGCCATCGACCGGTTTGACCACCAGCGACTCGAGCTGCGTCAGCACGTGCTCGAGCTGGCGCGGCTCGCCGCAGCGCCAGGAGGGCACGTTCGGCAGAATCGCCTCCTCATCGAGGTAGTAGCGGATCATCTCGGGCACGTAGGTGTACACCAGCTTGTCATCCGCCACGCCCGCGCCGGGCGCATTTGCGAGTGCGACGTTGCCCTGCGACCATGCGCGCATCAGGCCGCGCACCCCAAGCGTCGAGTCCGCGCGGAACACTTCCGGATCGAGAAAGTCGTCATCGATGCGCCGGTAGATCACATCGACTCGCGTCCAGCCGCGCACCGTGTGCATGTAGACACAGTCATCCTCGTGCACGGTGAGATCACGGCCCTCGACGAGCTCGCATCCCATCTGGCGTGCGAGAAACGCATGCTCGAAATACGCCGAGTTGTATATGCCCGGCGTCAGCACGACGACCTCGGGGCGGCGCTGCTTGCGTGGCGAGAGCGCCGCCAGCATGTCATAGAGCTGCGAGGGGTAATCGTCGACCGGCAGGATCGCCGCGCTGCCGAAGACTTCCGGGAACACACGCTTCACGACCTGGCGGTTCTCGATCATGTACGAGACGCCGGAGGGAACGCGCAGATTGTCCTCGAGCACGTATACCGTGCCGTCCTTGTCCCGCACCAGATCGGTACCGCAGATGTGGGCCCAGCACTTGAGCGGCGGGCGCACGCCGACGCAGTTCGGGCGGAAATTGCGTGACGAGGCGATCACCTCCCGCGGCACGATGCCGTCGGCCAGGATGCGCTGCTCGTGATACACATCGTCGATGAAGAGATTGAGCGCGGTGACGCGTTGCGCGAGGCCGCGCTCGATGCGCGACCACTCCTTGCGCGAGATGGTGCGTGGGATGATGTCGAGCGGCCAGGCGCGATCGATCGAGCCCTCCTGCTCGTGATACACGGTGAACGTGATTCCCATGGCCTTGATGGCAAGCTCGGCCGCGTGTTGACGCACGCCGATCTCCTCGCCTCCCAGTTCGGACAGATATCGCACCAGCGTGCGGCCGGCCGCGCGCGCGCCGCCTCCGGGTCCGATGAGCTCATCATGCAGGCCGGGCGCCGAGTAGTCATTCCAGTCGATTTGCATGCGTGCACTCAAAGTTACCAGCGCACCATGATGCGATCTACGCCTCTGCGCGCTTTGCCCCGATTAAGTGCGTCGCGTGCTAATTTGGTGCGCGGGACGGGCGCGCGCGCGTCCGTATAATGCAATGCAAACCTGAGGTCCGAACCATCCATGAGAATCGTCCCGCGGCGGGATGAGCGAGCTGGCGAGCATCTCGCCAACTACAACCCGGACTCGCGCCGCTACGATGAGCTGCTCGATGCAACGGGCGCCGTGCGCGCACCCTGGCAGCCGTTCATCGATGTCCTCGCTGCCGATGATTTCCGCACCACGGCACGCCGCGGCATCGCGCTCACGCGCCGGCTGATCGCCGAGAACGGCGTCACCTACAACGTCTACGCGGATCCCAAGGGTGCCGATCGCCCGTGGACGCTCGATCCGCTGCCGCTCATCGTCAGTGCCGAGGAATGGTCCGCGATCGAGCGCGGCGTCGCGCAGCGCGCACAACTGCTGAATGCGCTGCTCGCGGATCTATACGGACCGCAGCGCCTGATCGCGGAGGGCTTGGTGCCGCCGGAGCTGCCGTTCGGGCATCCGAACTTCCTGTGGCCCTGCCACGGCGTGGTGCCGCGCGATGGCATCTGGCTGCACCTCTACGCCGCCGACCTGGGGCGCGCACCCGACGGGCGCTGGTGGCTGCTTGCCGATCGCACTCAGGCCCCTTCCGGTGCAGGCTATGCGCTGGAGAACAGGGACATCGTCTCGCAGGTGTTCCCTGAGTGCATCCGCGATATGGGCGTGCGGCGAGTGCATCCGTTCTTCAGCGCGTTGCGCGAGCGCATGCTGGGGTACGTGGCAGATACCGAGAGCCCGCTGGCAGTCGTGCTCACGCCCGGACCCTACAACGAAACCTATTTCGAGCAGGCCTACCTCGCGCGCCAGCTGGGCTGGCCGCTCACCGAGGGTTCCGATCTCACCGTGCGTCACGACACGGTGTACTTAAAGACACTGACGGGCCTGAAGCGTGTGCATGCGATCGTGCGCCGGCTCGATGATGATTACTGCGATCCGCTCGAACTGCGCAGCGGCTCCGCGCTCGGAGTTCCCGGGCTGATCGGTGCCGTGCGTGCCGGGCGCGTCATCCTCGCGAACGCGCTCGGCACCGGGGTGCTCGAGTCCGCGGCGTGGCTCGGATTCATTCCCGGACTCGCAGAGCGGCTGTGCGGGCAGACGCTGCGGCTGCCATCGGTTGCGACCTGGTGGTGCGGCGAGCGTCCGGCGCTCGAGGCGGCGCTTGCGAACCTGGACCATGTCGTCGTCAAGCCCACCTATCCCAATCAGCGCTTCGAGCCGGTGTTCGGCCGCAGCCTTTCGGGCAGCGCGCGCACCGCGTTCATCGAGCGCTTGCGTGCGCGTCCGTATGCCTACGTCGCGCAGGAGCAGCTGGCGCTGTCGCAGGCGCCGGCCGTGCGCCTGGGCGGCGCCGGCGGACTGCTGGCGCGCTCGGTCTCGATGCGCGTTTATGCGCTGGCAACCGCAAACGGTTACATCGTCATGCCAGGTGGGCTTGCGCGCGTTGCCACCAATACCGCCGTCGATATCGTCTCGAGCCAGCGTGGCGGGGGCAGCAAGGACATCTGGGTGCTGCCCGATCGCGATGCGCAGGTTGCGCCCGAGCCGATTCCGGCGAGCAACCGCGCGCCCGTGCGACACGATGACATGCCGTCGCGGCTGGTGGAGAACCTGTACTGGTTCGGACGCTACAGCGTGCGCTGCGAGGACAAGGCACGGCTGCTGCGCGGCACGCTCGCGGTCCGCATCGATCCGCCAGTGTTTCGCACCGCCGTGAAGTTCTGTCGAGAGCTCGGCCTCATCGGCATCGACACCGATCCCACCGCGGCGCTCACGGACGATGCGAACGATCACGGCGTGATCGCCGACGTGCGCCGTCTCGCGTGGTGCGCCTCGCAGGTCCGCGGCCGGCTGTCGGCAAGCTACTGGCGTGCACTCACCGAGCTGCAGCACGAGCTGCAGGATCGCGCCAGCGCCGCGGCCGAGCCGCGCGAAGCGCTCGACCGCTTGCTGTTGTCGCTCGCCGCTTCCACCGGCTTCTCGCTCGATGACATGACGCAGGACGAGGGTTGGCGATTGCTCAGCCTCGGTCGGCGCATCGAGCGGCTGCAGTTCATGACGCGGCTCCTGGCCCGACACCTGGGCACCGACGGTGCAACTGCGCAAGCGCAACTCGAGTGGGTGCTCGAAGCGTGCGACAGTCTGCGCGTCTATCGGCCGCGCTATGCCGTCCCGCCGCGCCTCGGACCCGTGCTCGATCTGCTGATCCGCGATGCGGAGCATCCGCGGGCGGTCGCCTTTCAGGTGCAGTCGATCGCGCGCGATCTGGCGGCACTCACGCTGACTTCCGACGCCGTCGGCGAGCAGCTGGGGCAGCCGACGCCGCCCTTGCCGGATGCGGATCTGATGGCACTCGAGGCCGCAGCCGAGGCGGCGCGTGCGCAACGCAATCGCCTCGCCCAGGATCTGCTGCGGCTATGCGAAGCAGCCGAGGAGCTGTCGGACCGGATCTCGATGCGCCACTTCTCGCACACGCGGCTCGACTCGCACTCGCTGGCGACCTAGGCGACCTGCATGCGCTACCGCATCCGTCACGAAACGCGCTACGACTACGTCGATGACGTGGCTCACTCACATCAGCTGCTGCACCTGGTGCCGCGGCCGGCGCCGTACCAGCAATGCCTCGAGCACGCGATCGAAGTCACCCCACTCGATCACACGCGGCGCGACGACGTGGACGTATTCGGCAACCCCGTCACCCGCATCGAGCTCGACCGTCCGCACCGCCGGCTCGATGTGGTGAGCGAGATGCAGATCGAAGTCTATGTCCGACCCGCGCTGCAGGCGCAGGACTCTGCGCCCTGGGAGCAGGTGCGCGACGGACTCGCCTATCACGGTCAGTGGCCCGGCCGCGACGCGCTCGAGGCGTGCCGATTTCGCCATGAGTCCGAGCACGTGCGCCTGAAGCGTGTCTTCACCGAATATGCGGCGGAGTGCTTCCCGCAGGGTCAACCGCTGCTCGCGTGCGCCGATGCGCTGGTCTCGAAGCTGAACCGCGAATTGCGCTACGCACCCGGTGAGACCACGGTGGCGACGCCTCTGCTCGATGTGCTGCAGCGTCGCCGCGGTGTCTGCCAGGACTTCGCACATCTCATGATCGCGTGTCTGCGCTCGCGCGGGCTCGCCGCACGCTACATGAGCGGTTACGTGCGCCGCATGCCTCGTGGCGCCGATGCGGCACCACTGCGATCGGACGCGGCCTCGCACGCCTGGGTCGCGGTGTATGCACCGCCTTTCGGCTGGGTGGAACTCGATCCGACGAACGACACGCGCGTGGGCACCGATCATATCGGCGTCGCCTGGGGGCGCGACTTCGGCGATGTCTCACCGCTGCGGGGTGTGATCCTGGGCGGAGGCAGTCATCAGCTGACCGTCAGCGTCGCGGTGGAGCCCCTGAGCGTGCAGTAGCGCGCGATGCTAGAGTGTGCGGCCCATGAACGACAGCGCCGCGACTCTCACGCCCCCGGGCACCGCCAGGAGTTCTGCCACCGCAGCCGCCGCCCGCACGGCCTTCGGCATCCTGGCGGCGATCAGCTTCTGCCATCTGCTGAACGACATGATGCAGTCGCTGCTGCCGGCGCTGTATCCGATGCTCAAGGGCCGCTACGCGCTGAGCTTCGGGCAGATCGGTGTACTCACCTTTACCTATCAGATCACGGCCTCGCTCCTGCAGCCGATCATCGGCAATTACACCGATCGCAAGCCACGCCCCTACTCGCTGGCCGCGGGAATGGGCTTCACGCTCGCCGGGCTGCTGCTGCTCGCCTTCGCCGGCAACTATCCGTTGCTGCTGCTCGCCGCGGCACTCGTCGGTACCGGCTCATCCGTGTTCCACCCCGAATCCTCGCGCGTCGCGCGCATGGCCTCCGGTGGCCAGCACGGGCTCGCGCAGTCGGTATTCCAGGTCGGTGGCAATCTCGGCTCTTCCATCGGACCGCTGCTCGCCGCGTTCATCGTGCTGCCGCGCGGTCAGTCGAGCGTCGCGTGGTTCTCCTGCGCCGCGCTCCTGGGGATCTTCGTGCTGACGCACGTCGGTCACTGGTACAAGCTCCATGGTCTCGCGCGCCTCGCCCCGCGCGGTGCGCGCGGCGCATCGCACGCTGCCCTTCCACAGCGGCGTGTCTATGGTGCAATCGCGGTGCTGCTCGGGCTCATCTTTTCCAAGTACTTCTATCTCGCGAGCATCACCAGCTACTACACGTTCTATCTGATCGACCGATTCGGCGTGTCGGTGCGCAGCGCACAGCTGCACCTGTTCATCTTCCTGGGCGCCGTGGCCGTCGGCACGATCGTCGGCGGTCCGCTGGGCGATCGGTTTGGCCGCAAGATCATCATCTGGATCTCGATTCTCGGCGTGCTGCCGTTCTCGGTGCTTTTGCCGCACGCCAATCTGCTGTGGACGGCGGTGCTCACCGTGCCGATCGGATTGATTCTCGCCTCGGCGTTCCCGGCGATCGTGGTGTATGCGCAGGAGCTGATGCCGGGACGCACCGGCACGATTGCGGGCCTGTTCTTCGGCTTCGCGTTCGGCATGGGAGGCGTCGGCGCCGCTGCGCTCGGCGTGCTCGCCGACTGGACGAGCATCGGCTTCGTCTACCAGGTGTGTGCCTTCCTGCCGCTGCTGGGCCTGCTCGCTGCACTGCTCCCAAACATCGAGAAGGGGCATTAACGCGAGTTAATGAATCGCCCACCTGGGCTGTAGCCGAGTCACAGTAAAGTCCCCCGAATTCCCAGGGGCCGCATCATCGCTTCGATCCGCACAACGGCTGTTGTTGCCTTCGCGCTCGGCCTCGGCGCGTGCGTCAGCGCGGGCTATCACCGCCCGGATGTCGCCCCGCCGTCGGCCTGGCAGGACAGTCCCGCGCCTGCATCGGCTGCCGCAGCTCCCGCCGCGGCGATCCGGCCGGTCGCGGGCTGGTGGCGCGGCTTCGGCTCCGCCGAGCTCGACGGCCTGATCGGTCAGGCCCAGCAGGCCAACGATGATCTGGCGGCAGCCATCGCCCGCGTGCGCCAGGCCGATGCGCTCGTGCGGGTCAACGGTGCGCCGCTCCTGCCCAGCCTGGATGCCGCCGGGGCCGCCTCGCGCCAGCGCGTGCGCCAGCCCGCCGCAGGCTCACTCCTTTATAACGAGTTCTCGGCGCAGCTCTCCACGTCCTACGAGCTCGACTTCTGGGGCAAGAACCGCGCACGCCGGGCGGCCGCCGTCGCCAACGCACAGGGCAGCCGCTACGACCGCACGACCGTCGCGCTCACCACCGAGGCCGGCGTTGCCAGCACTTACTTCTCCGTTCTCGAGCTCAGCGAGCGTGTGGCCATCGCGCAGGCGAACCTGCAGAGCGCGTCGATGACACTCGAGGGCATCAAGCTGCAGCAGACGGCCGGCGTCGCGACGGCCCTGGATGTCGCGCAGCAGGAAACCGTCGTCGCCACGCTGAGCGCGGCGATTCCGCCCCTCGAGGATGCGCGCCAGCACGCCCTCGACGCCCTCGCCATTCTGGTCGGCCGCGTGCCGCAGGGCTTTGCTGTGAGCAGCACGAGCCTCGCGCAGCTCAGCGAACCGGTGATAGATCCGGGCTTGCCTTCGGAGCTGCTGCAGCGACGCCCCGATGTTGCCGAGGCCGAAGCCCAGCTGCGTGCCGCTCACGCCGATATCGTCGCCGCCCGCGCGGCGTTCTTTCCCAGCATCGAGTTGACGGGTGCGGGCGGCTTCGAGAGCACCGCGTTTCAGACGCTGTTCCAGCCCGGCAGCAGCGTCTATCAGATCGCCGCAGGCCTCACGCAGCCGATCTTCCACGGCGGCGCGGTGCTGGGCCAGTACCAGTTCAGCAAGGCACGCTACTCTGAGCTGGTGGCCGACTATCACAAGGCGGTCATCTCGGCGTTTGCGAATACCGAGGATGCCTTGAGCGCCGCACGCTCGACGCAAACGCAACTCGAGCGCGAGACGGTGGCCGTCGCCAAGGCGCAGCGCGCGTATGAGATTGCACAGACGCAGATGCACGCCGGCACGGTGAACATTCTCACCGTGCTCAATACCGAGACTGCACTTTTCGCGGCTCAGGATGCGCTCGCGCAAGTGCGCTACGCCCGCCTCGCCGCGCTGGTCGAGCTCTACAAGTCGCTCGGCGGCGGCTGGGACAGCAATAAGGAAGACTAATGTCGTCTGTTCGCGCCCTGTTGGACCGCCGTCCCCGCATCGTGCTCGCCTGCGCGGGTGTGCTGGTGCTGGCCGCACTCGTGTGGATGCTCGCACCGGGTGGCAGCGGCAGTCGCGCTGCGGACCGCGACGGCGCCGCCGCTGTACCCGTGGATGCCGCGCTCGTCGCGCGCGCGGATATTCCGGTCTACGCCGAGGGTTTGGGGACGGTGCAGGCGTTCTATACAGTGAAGGTGACCGCGCGCGTAGATGGACAGCTCGAGCGCGTGGCCTTCACCGAGGGCCAGAGCGTGCGCAAAGGCGCGCTGCTCGCGCAGATCGATCCGCGTCCGTATCAGGCGGCGCTCGATCAGGCGCGGGCGAATCGCGCCAAGGATGCTGCCATGCTCGCCAATGCGCGCCAGGACCTGACGCGCTACGAAATGCTTGCGCCGCAGGAACTCGCGAGCAAGCAGCAGGTGGATACACAGCACGCGCTGGTCGCACAGCTCACCGCGCAGGTGCAATCCGATGAAGCCGCGGTCGAGAACGCGGAGACGCAGCTCTCCTATACCTCGATCACTTCACCCATCAGCGGCCGCTCCGGCATCCGTCTGGTCGACCCAGGCAACATCGTGCGCGCGGCCGATACCACCGGCATCGTCGTCATGACACAGGTGCAGCCGATCGCCGTCATGTTCACCTTGCCCGAGGATGCGATTACAGCCCTCACCGCGGCTTTGTCGAATGGCACGGTGCAGGTCGTCGCGCTCTCGCGCGATGGGCACACGGAACTCGATCGCGGCACGGTCGCACTCCTCGACAATCAGATCGACCAGACCACCGGCACCATCCGTGTCAAGGCCACTTTCCCCAACGCGAACGAGCGGCTCTGGCCCGGTCAGTTCGTATCGGCCCGGGTGCTGCTGCGGATCGAGAAGCAGGCGCTCACCATTCCCGCCACGGCGCTGCAGCGCGGTCCGAACGGACTCTTCACGTACCTCGTGCAGGCGGACTCGACGGTGGCGGTGCGACCGATCACCGTGCTGAACGAATCCGAGGAGCACGTCATCGTCACCAATGGCCTCGCGAGCGGCGATCGCGTCGTCATCAGCAATCAATACCGGCTGCAGCCGGGTGTGCGCGTGCGGATCAGCAGCGCGAGTGCCGCCAAGTCGTGAGCATTTCCAGCCCCTTCATCGAGCGCCCGATCGCCACCTCGCTCCTGATGGCGGGGATCCTGCTCGTCGGCGTCGTCGCCTTCCCGCAGCTGCCGGTGGCAGCCCTGCCGCAGGTCGACTTCCCGACCATCCAGGTGAGCGCCAATCTTCCGGGCGCGAGCCCCGAGACCATGGCCTCCACCGTCGCGCAGCCGCTCGAGTACCGCTTCGCGGCGATTCCCGGTGTCTCGCAGCTCACTTCCACGAGCGTGCAGGGCAATACTCAGATCACGATCCAGTTCGATCTCGACCGTAACATCGACGGTGCGGCCCAGGATGTGCTCTCGGCCATCAACGCCTCTGGCGGGCAGCTGCCGAAGAACCTGCCCTCGCCTCCCAACTACGCCAAGGTCAATCCCGCGGACACACCGATCCTGATGTACTCGGTGCATTCGGACGTGCTGCCCGTCACCGTCGTCGACGACTACGCCGAGACAGTCATCGCGCAGCAGATCTCGCGCATACCGGGCGTCGCGCAGGTGAATGTCGGCGGTCAGCAAAAGCCTGCGATCCGCATCCAGATCGATCCGAAGAAGATTGCCTCGCTCGGCATCCAGCTCGAGGACATCGCGAACGTCATCGGCGCAGCGAGCGTCAACGGTCCGAAGGGTCAGATCAGCGGTGAGCTGCACAACTTCGCGATCTACGACAACGATCAGCTGCTGAAGGCGGCGCCGTGGAACGACGTCATCGTCGCTTACAAGAACGGAGCACCGGTGCGCATCCGCGACATCGGTGTCGCGGTCGACGGACCCGAGAACACTCAGCTCACCGCCTGGCAGAGTGGTCACAACGGCCTCATGCTGATGATACTCAAGCAGCCGGGCGCCAACGTCATCGATACCGTCAAGCGTATCGAGGAGCTGCTGCCCAAGACGCTCGCCGCCGTTCCGCCGGCGATCAAAGTGGACCGTCTGGTCGATCGCACGACCACCATCAGCGCCTCGGTGCACGATGTGGAGCTCACCCTGCTGCTGACGATCGTGCTCGTCGTGCTCGTGATCTTCCTGTTCCTGCGCAACCTGTGGGCGACGCTCATTCCCGGCGTCACCGTGCCGCTCGCCCTGTTCGGCACCGCGGCCGGGATGTACCTGTTCGGCTACAGCCTCGACAACCTGTCGCTGATGGCACTTGCCATTGCGGTCGGTTTCGTCGTCGACGATGCGATCGTGATGCTCGAGAACATCTACCGGCACATCGAAGCCGGCATGAGCCCGCGCGAGGCGGCGTTCAAGGGCGCAAGCGAAATCGGTTTCACCATCCTGTCGATGAGCCTGTCGCTGATCGCGGTGTTCATACCGCTGCTGCTCATGAGCGGCATCCTGGGACGACTGTTCCGTGAGTTCGCCATCACGGTGACCATGACGATCGTGATATCTGCCTTCGTGTCGCTCACCCTATCGCCCACGATGTGCGCGCTGTACCTGCGCGATGAGCGACACCAGGGTCACGGTCGAGTGTATCTGGCCATCGAGCGCGGCTTCGAGCGGGTGCTGCGGACGTATACGCGCGGTCTTGACTTCGTGCTCGCCCACCAGCGTCAGACGCTGATCACTTTCGGTATCACGGTCGCGCTCGCAGTGTTCCTGTATGTCATCGTGCCGAAAGGGCTGTTCCCGCAGCAGGACACCGGCATCGTCGTCGGCATCTCCGACGCGGCGCAGGACGTGTCGTTCTCGCAGATGGTGCGCCTGCAACATGAATTGACGGACCTCATCGCAACCGATCCGGATGTCGAGGCGTGGGGAGCGGCGCTGGGCACCGGGCGTCCGGTGAACAACGGCTTCACGGTGCTGGGCTTAAAGCCGCGCTCCGAGCGCAAGGCGACCGCCGATCAGATCATTGCGCGGCTGCGGCAGCGAATCGCCAAACTCACCGGCGTCACGCTCTTCCTGCAGGCACAGCAGGACATCAACATGGGCGGCCGCACCACGCGCACGCAGTATCAATACACCCTGCAGGACCTGAATCTCGACGAGCTCGACGAATGGGGTCCGCGCATGCTCGCCGCGCTGCAGAAGCTGCCGCAGCTGCGCGATGTTGCCTCGGACCAGCAGACCAATAGTCCCAAGCTCGAGGTCGACATCGACCGCGACCAGGCGGCCCGCTTCGGCATCCAGCCGGAAGTCATCGATCAGACACTGTACGACGCCTTCGGCCAGCGCCAGGTAGCGCAGTACTTCACCCAGCTCAACACCTATCACGTGATCCTGGAGGTCACGCCGGGGCTGCAGGCCGATCCGGATACGCTGCGGAGCCTTTACGTCACCTCGCCGCTCACCGGGCAGCAGGTGCCGCTGTCGGCGCTGGTCAGTTTCGACACCCGGCACATCGGGGCGCTCTCTGTCAATCACCAGGACCAGTTCCCGGCGGTCACGCTGTCGTTCAATCTCGCGCCAGGATACGCCCTGGGCCAGGCCGTCGATGCGATCGAGAAGACCGCCGCCGATCTGCACATGCCGGCGAGCGTGACGCCCACGTTCCAGGGAACGGCGCGCGTCTTTCAATCCACGCTGCAAAGCGAGATCTATCTGATCCTCGCCGCGATCGTGGTCGTGTACATCATTCTCGGCATGCTCTACGAGAGCTACATTCATCCGCTCACGATCCTCTCGACGCTGCCATCGGCGGGCGTCGGCGCGCTGCTGATGCTGCTCGCCTTCCACTTCGACCTCTCGGTCATCGCGCTCATCGGCATCATCCTGCTCATCGGGCTCGTCAAGAAGAACGGCATCATGATGGTGGACTTCGCGATCCAGGCCGAGCGCGAGGAGCATCTGACTCCCGAGCAGTCGATCCGCAAGGCCTGCCTGCTGCGCTTCCGTCCGATCATGATGACAACCATGGCGGCGTTGCTCGGCGCGCTGCCGCTCATGCTCGGCCGCGGCACAGGCTCCGAGATGCGCCAGCCGCTCGGCTACACCATGGTGGGAGGCCTGCTGCTGTCGCAGACGCTCACGCTCTTCACCACCCCGGTCATCTACCTGTACCTCGACCGGCTGAACAACCGGATCGCGGCGCGCAGAGCACGCCGCGCCGAGCGTGTTGCCGCCGCAGCCGCGCCGGCGCTCAGCCCGCTTGCATCTGAATGAGGACGGGCGCATGAAGATCCTGCTCGTCGAGGACAATGAGCGCGTGTCGCGCTTCGTGATCAAGGGGCTGCAGGAAGCCGGCCACACCGCCGACCATGCGGAAAGCGGGCGTGACGGACTGTTCCTGGCTGCGAGCGAGCGCTACGACGTGATCATCATGGACCGCATGCTGCCCGGAGACATCGACGGACTCGCGATCATCGAGACGCTGCGCAAGACCGGCAATGCGACGCCGATCCTGATCCTGAGCGCGCTGTCGGAGGTCGACGAGCGGATCCGCGGTCTGAAGAGCGGTGGCGATGACTATCTCACCAAGCCGTTCGCCTTTGGCGAGCTCCTGGCGCGGCTCGATGCGCTGGCACGGCGCGGGCGCCAGGACGGCGCCCAGACCAGCCTCGAGGTGGGCGATCTGCGCATGGATCTTCTGGCCCGCAAGGTCGTGCGCGGCAGCCGGGTCATTGCATTGCAGCCGCGGGAGTTCAAGCTGCTCGAATACCTGATGCGCCACGCCGGCCAGGTGGTCACGCGCACCATGCTGCTCGAGAATGTCTGGGACTATCATTTCGATCCCCAGACCAACGTGGTCGACGTGCACATCAGCAAGCTGCGCCAGAAGATTGATGCGGATGCCGAACTGCCGCTGCTGAAGACGGTGCGAAACGCCGGCTACATGATGTCGGACGCCTGACATGCTCATGGATCGCATGCTGCGCTCCTCGGCCGTGGTGCTGGCGCTGGGCTACGTGCTGTTTGGTTTCGTGGCGCTGGTGCTGTTCGCGCTGCCGCTGCGCTTTGCCTGGCAGGCGGTGGTCGAGGATGCGCGCGTCGAGCTGCTGTCCGAGGACGAGCAGCGCCTGGCTGAAGTGTTCCGCCAGCGCGGCGCCCAGGGCCTGGTCGCCTTCATCGATGAGCGCGTCGGCCTGCAGATCGCCGGCGAGCGCATCCTGCTCCTGACCGATGCGGCGCTGCATCCTCTGGCCGGCAACCTGGCCGCGTGGCCCACGGCCATTCCGGAGCAGTCGGGCACGATCAAACTGCCGGTGAACCTGAGCGGGCACTTCACGCCTTCCACCCTCGTCTACACGACTCTGCCGGGCGGCTATCGCCTGCTCGTGGGACGCGACACGCAGCGCTTCGCGCCGGTCGAGACACGCTTCTGGTACGGCCTGGCCGCCGCGGTTGCCGTGCTGCTCGTGGCCGGCGTGCTGCTCGCGGTATTGATCCGGCGCGTGCTGCTTGCGCGCATTCACAGCATCCAGCAGACGGTCTCGGCGATCATGCGTGGGGATTTGTCCCACCGGCTGCCGGCACGCAGCCGCGGCGATGAGCTCGACACGCTCGCACACACCATTAATCGAATGCTCGATCAGATCGAGCAGCTCGTGCAGGGCGTTTCCAACGTCTCGAACTCCATCGCGCATGATCTGCGGACCCCGCTCGCCGAGCTGCGCTCGCGCCTCGAGGAGCTCGCCCTCACCCGTCCGGATCCGGCGGAGACCTTCGCCGAGATCGATGCGGCCGTGGCCGATGTGGACAGCGTAATCCGCATGTTCAATGCGCTACTGCGCCTGGCGGAAATCGACTCCGGCATGCGCCGCTCCGACTTCGCGCCGCTCGATGCCGCCGAAGTCGCCGCAAAGGCGGTGGAGTTCTATCTGCCGGCCGCAGAGCTCAAGAATCTGTCGCTCTCGTTCCACGACACCGGTCCGGTCTCGATCTCCGGCGACCGGCTGCTGCTGTCGCAGGCAGTGAACAATCTCATCGACAACGCGCTGAAGTACGTGCAGGACGGTGGCGAGATCGCCGTACAGGTGATCCGCCGCGGCGACAATACGGTTGCGATTGAAGTAGCCGACAACGGCCCCGGGATCGCCGATACCGAAAAGCCCAAGGCGGCCGGCCGCTTCTACCGCGGCGATGCGAGCCGCGGCACGCCGGGTGTGGGATTGGGACTCAGCGTCGTGGATGCTGTTGCGCGCTTACACGGTGGCGCACTGGAGCTCATCGACAATCATCCCGGGCTGCGTGCGCGCATGCTGATCGAAGGCGAGACCGCACAGGTTGAGAAACGCCGTCCGCTGAGCGCGGCCGCGTCACTTGTATAATCCTCCCCGCCGCCGTCGGCATCGGTTGGGGGATCCTTTGAAGTATCACACTGGGGCTGGCCTGCTCGCGGCCGCACTCCTCTCGAGCGCCTGTCAGCCGAACCAGCCCGCCGGCACTCCGACTCCCGCGGCTCCGCCGGCGCCCCGCGCGGCCAGCATCGATGCCGCGCGACTCCTGGGCGCCGAGAAGGAAGCCGGCCAGTGGCTTAGCTACGGACGCACCTACAGCGAACAGCGCTTCAGCCCGCTCAAGCAGATCGATACGCAAACGGTGGCGCATCTGGGCCTCGCGTGGTTCGGCGACTTCGACACCAAGCGCGGCCAGGAATCCACACCGCTCATCGCCGATGGCGTGCTCTATGTGACGACCGCCTGGAGCAAGGTGAAAGCCTACCGCGCCGCGACCGGTGAGCCGCTGTGGGACTTCGATCCCAGGGTGCCGGGCGAGTGGGGTGTAAATGCCTGCTGTGATGTCGTCAATCGCGGCGTTGCGCTGTGGAACGGCAAGGTCTATGTGGGCACGCTCGACGGCCGCCTCATTGCTCTGGATGCGGCGAGCGGCAAGCCGATCTGGAGCGTACAGGTCACCGACCCCGCCAAGGCCTACTCGATCACCGGCGCGCCGCGCGTTGCCAAGGGCAGGATACTGATCGGCGAGGCGGGCTCGGAGTTCTACCAGCGCGGCTATATCTCGGCCTACGACGCCGAGACCGGCAAGCTCGACTGGCGCTGGTTCATCGTTCCCGGCAACCCCAAAGACGGCTTCGAGAATAAGCAGATGGAGCTGGCCGCGAAGACCTGGGGCGGTGAGTGGTGGAAGACCGGAGGCGGCGGCAGTCCCTGGGATGCGATCACCTACGATCCCGCGACCGACCTGGTGCTCGTGGGTACGGGCAATGGTGCCCCCTGGCCCGCCGAGATCCGCAGTCCCGGCAATAACGACAATCTCTATCTCTCCTCGATCGTCGCGCTGCGCCTGTCGACCGGTGAATACGTCTGGCACTACCAGGCGACGCCTCACGATAGCTACGACTTCGACAATACGCAGCAGATCGTGCTGGCGGATCTCACCCTCGGCGGCCGACTGCGCCACGTCGCGATGCAGGCCTCCAAGAATGGCTTCTTCTACGTGCTCGATGCAGGCACGGGTGAGTTGCTGTCGGCGACCGGCTTCGTCCCGGGCATCAACTGGGCGAGCGGCGTGGACTTAAAGAGCGGGCGGCCCAATTTCAACCCACAGGCGCGCTACGACGCCACCGGCAAGGGATTCATTCTCATTCCCTCGCCCTTCGGCGCCCACAGCTGGCATCCCATGTCGTTCAACCCGCAGACCGGCCTGGTGTACATCCCGGCGATGCGCGTGAGCTACGGCATGGTCGCGACGCGCGAAGACGACAATCCCATGGGGCAGAAACTCTCGATCAGCCTGTCGAAGGGCTTTGCACTCCTGGCGCGCCCGGGCGCGCAGCGCATCAACGAGAACTACCTCCTCGCCTGGGACCCGGTGCAAGCGAAGGAAGTGTGGCGTGTCTCATTCGGCGAGGCGCGCGGCGGCGGCACGCTCTCGACCGCCGGTGGTCTGGTTTTCCAGGGCAATGCGCAGAAGCTGGAGTTCGCCGCGTACCGCGCCGACACCGGTGAGGCGTTGTGGCACATGGGCGTCAACACGGGCATCGTGGCTGGGCCTTCGACGTTTGAGGTCGACGGGACGCAGTACGTCGCTGTGGTTGCGGGAGCCGGCCTTCCGGGCAACTACTACGCGCCCAACTACTCGCGCGTACTGGTCTTCAAGCTCGGCGGCCAGGCGCAGCTGCCCCCGCCCGTCGAGCCGCCCAAGCTGGTCCTGAATCCTCCGCCCGCCTTTGGAAGCGCCAAGGTGCTCACGCTCGGCGAGGACAAGTACAACCGCTTCTGCGGCACCTGCCACGGCACGGACGGGCAGAGCCGCGGCCTGTTCCCTGACCTGCGCTACAGCGCCGCCCTCGGCAGTCGCGACGTGTTCAACACCATTGTGCTCGATGGCGCACTGAGCTCGAATGGCATGGTGTCGTTCCGCAAGGCGCTCCAGCCCGATGAGGCCGAGGCCGTGCGTGCCTATCTCGTCGGCCGTGCACACTATGCTCAGGTGCACGGACCGGGCGGATTTGGCGCACCACCCCCGCCAACCCCGGCGCCGCGCTGACCCGCATGCGCATTCTGCTCGGCAGTGAGATCGATGAGCTGGTGGCTCGCGCGCAGACGAGCCCGCGCCGCCGTGCCCACTTCAACGTGCATGCCGACGCCGCGGATCCGGTGCAGCGCTTCTTCGTCGCCGCGCAGCGCGATTCCTACTTCCGGCCACACCGCCATGCCGTCAAGTCGGAGATGGCGCTGGTCCTGCGCGGCAGATTTGACGTCTTGATGTTCGATGACACTGGCGTACTGAACGCGCGCGATAGCGCGGGTCAGGGCTCGAGTGGCATTGGCTGGGAGGTGCCGGTTCTCACCTGGCACACACTCCTGCCGCTCGAAGACGGATCGGTGTTTCTGGAAGTGAAGGCCGGACCCTACGATGCAGCCACGGCCTCTGAATCAGCTCCCTGGGCGCCGGCCGAATCGGATGCGGCAGCCGCGGCCTTCCTCGAACGCCTGCGCACACTGCGCCCGGGCGAGCGGGTCACTGCCGGTTAGGCTTCCGCTCGGCTAGTTCCGGCACTCGAAATTCGCGGCCTGCTCGGAATCCCCGGTGCCCTTGTAGTGAGCGTGCTGAGGATACGGACACAGCGGCCGGCTGCGTCCCGGAAATGCGCGGCCCGTCGCGATGACAGAGTCGGGTGCCGTGCCCTTCTCGACCCAGTCAACGAGTGCCGTCAGCATGTCGAAGCGGTCGAGCGCGGCGGGACCGCCGCCGCAGTGACTCATGCCGGGCACCAGGAACAACCGGCTCCAGTGGTGTACTTCATCTGCGCCGCCATTGTCCGCGACGAGCCGATCGTAGTACTGCACCGTATCCATCGCCGAGAACCAGGGATCGCTCACGCCGTGATAGAAGAGGAGCTTGCCATCGTGCGCGGTGAATGAGCTCAGATTCGTCCAAGAATTGCTGTCGCCTGCGATCGCAATCGCGTTGCTCGCGGCGCTCTCCTCGCGATCGACATCCATGCTCGCGGCGCCTCCCACCCGATCGACCGGACCGGAAGGTGCCAGCAGCAGGCCCGGGATCGGGCCCTGCCCGTTCGCGATTCCGGTGTCGTAGTAGAAGCCCGGATAAACCTGCCGCCCCATCGAGTCCCTGGGCCCCGCAAATCCCTTCTTCAAGGCGCCGACCTGCTCAGCCGAGAGGCATGAGTCGCTCTTCGCGCCACTGCACTGAAGGCTCGCCGGATCGAAACCACAGGCCGTCGGATTGAAGATCATGCCGTCCTCAAGGCCATCGGCCGCATCGCAGGCCTTGAGTATTCCATTCACGATCAGTTTGCGATCGGTGTCCGACAGCGCGCGCGCGCCCTGCAGTTTGCCGCTCGCATCCCTGGGCGCGATGGCATTCAGCGCAATCGTCACCCAGCGGTCGCCCAGATTGGAAAAGCTGGTGCGCATCGCCGGAGCGCCGGCCACGATGCCGTCGAAAAACCTCGGGAAGCGCTGCGACATCATCATCGCCTCGCGCCCGCCGGTGGAGCAGCCCACGAAGTAGGAGTGCGCGGCGGCGTGACCGTAGTAACGGCTCACGATCTGCTTGGCAACGACCGTGACCTTGGCCACGGCCTGGTAGAGAAAGTCGAGCGCGGCCTGCTGATCCTCGAAGAAACGCGCATCGAACACCGCGTTGCTGTGATGACCGCTGTCGGTCGATACCACGGCGAAGCCGCGTGCCAGCCCCGGCGAGTCTCCCGCCGCCTGCGCACCGAACGGCGCCCCGATGTTGCCATTCAATCCGCCGCCGCCCTGGAACATGAAGCGGCCGTTCCAGACTTTCGGCAGCGCGATGGCGAATCCGATCGCGTAGGACTGACCGTTGCGCCCCGTCCGGGAGTCGATGATGCCGTCGGCGCGGCAGTATTCAGGCAGCGTCCCGGTCGCTGGTGGACCGAAGGGCGCCGCCGGAATCGGCCCTGCGGGCACCGTCCGGGCCTGAGTGATTGCAACGGTCGAGTCCGACAGATGCAGCTTCGTCAGCTGCGCGCAGCTCATCGGGGTAGCGGCGTGTACGGGTGCGAAGGCCGCCACGGCGGCAGCGGCGAGCGTGAGGCGAGTGCGCACGTGTATCCCCCCGGTCATCAAACGCGACGGCGATCATACCCGATCGGCCGCGTGCCTCCCCGTTGAAAACGGCGCGGCTGTGCCTGTAACCTGCTGTGATCATGAAGCGAGTGCTTGCGGTAGCCGTGCTGCTGGCGGTGAGCGGCGGATGCGCTGGCCCCGAGCCTGCTGCCGCCAATCGCTGCAACCGCGCCTGCCTGCGCGCACTGACCGATACTTATCTGGCGGCGCTCGTCGCCCACGATCCGGCGCGCGTGCCGATCGCGCCCGGCGCAAAGTTCGTTGAGAACACCGTGCCGATGCGACCCGGCGAGGGTTTATGGAAGAGCGCCACTTCCCTGCCCTCGAGCTTCGCGATCTACGTGCCGGATGCGCAGTCTCAGCAGGCGGGATTTCTGGGTGTGATGCAGGAGAACGGCAAGCCGATCGAGCTCGCACTGCGTCTGAAGGTTGTCAACGGCCAGATCACCGAGATGGAACATCTCATCGCGCGCGAATTGCGCGACGCCGGGCTCAAGAATCTACAGACGCCGCGCCCTGGCCTGATCACCACTGTACCGGTCGGGGAGCGCAGCCCGCATGACAAGCTGCTCGAGATCGGGCGCTCCTATTACGACGCGCTCGTCGACAGCAAGGGGAGCGAGGCGCCGTTCGCCAGGGACTGCGTGCGCCGTGAGAACGGTCTGCAGACCACGGGCAATCCGCCGCCCGAGCATCCCGGACGCGCCACCATGGGCGCGATGGGCTGCGCGGCGCAGCTCGATACGCGCGTCATGAGCTACATCAAGCGCATCGAGCCGCGTCGCGTATGGATCGCCGATGAGCAGAGCGGGCTGGTGTTTGGATTGTCGCAGTTCCGTCACCCGATGCAGGACAAGCAGCTGACGATCGTCGGCGTGCCGGATGTGGATCACGTGGACATGAGCGCATACAAGCCCTTCGATCTGCCTGCCGCGCATGTCTTCAAGGTGAGCGGCGGCAAGATCCACGAGATCGAAGCCATGGGCTTCACCCTGCCCTACAACTCCCGCACCGGCTGGGAGTGATGCGCTAGAACCTGCGTTCGGCGGGCGGCGGCGGCGTGTATTGGTAGAGCCAGGTCTCGGTGAGCGGCTCGCCGTCGAGCGCGAGATACATCCGTAGATTGATCGGCTCGATGCTGTCATCGGGTGGCACCAGATCGAACATCGCGCGCCACTGCCCGAGCGGGATCAGCGGCCGGGCCGAGGTGATTTCGACACGCCCGCGCGAAGCGGTGATCACGGGCACGACTGCCGCGTGCTCCGCCAGCGACGTAAGCGCGCCGCCGCCGAAGTCCACCACAAAGCGCCGCGAGAAATGCGTGCGCTTGCGGCCGACGATGCCGCCGATGCCTGAGCGCGTGGCGCGCGTGGTCGCGAGCTGCACCGGAAGCGGATTGTCGCGGCACCAGGTGAGCCGGTACGCGTACAGCAGCTCCTGGCCGCGCTGCGGCTTGTCTGCGGGGTTCCAGAACGCGACGATATTGTCCGAGGTCTCATCCCGCGTCGGAATCTCCACCAGCATCACGGCGCCCCGGCCCCAGTGCCCGCGCGGCTCGATCCAGGCACTGGGCCGTCTGTCGTAGAACACGCCATCATCCTGGTACTGCGTGAAGTCGCGCTCGCGCTGCATGAGTCCGAAGCCGCGCGGATTGTCATCGACGTAGGAATTGACGCGCACTGCGGCCGGATTGACCAGCGGCCGCCAGATCCACTCGCCACTGCCGGTGAAGAGCTGCAAGCCGTCCGAGTCGTGGATCTCGGGCCGCCAGTCCTCGGACACGCTCCTATCGTTCTTGCCGACGAAGAACATGCTGGTGCCGACCGCGATCCCCATGCGGTTGATCTCGCGCCGCGGGTATAACGCCGCATCGACGTCCATGACGGCCGACTCGCCGACGTCGATGAGAAAACGATAAGCGCCCGTGACACTCGGGGAGTCGAGCAATCCGTAGACCGTGATCTGGTTGGAGTCGCGCGCGGGACGCTCGATGTAGTAGGCGATGAAGTCCGGAAACTCCTCCGGGGTCGGCAGTCCGCAGTCGATGGCGAGGCCCCGCTGCGACATACCGAACTGCATGCCGGAGTCGACCGCGCGAAAATAGGACGCGCCCTGAAAGGCCGCCCGGTCGCGCGCGAAGTCGGTATGGAAGTGCAGCCGGAAGCCGCCGAATCCGAGATTCGCGGGCAGCGCTCCCGGGCGCAGCCCTGCATTCTGGTAGTCGAACATTGCCGGATCGTAGGCCAGTTCCTGCGCGCGGCCCTGCTCCACGACGTACATGCGCACGGCCTTGTCCAGGCGAAAACCCAGGTGCGCGAACCGCACGCCGAAGCGCAGACCTTCCCCGGCCCAGAGAGTGTGCTCTTCACGGAAGCGGATCGCCTGCCAGTGGTCCCAGTCCAGCCGCGCAACGGCTTCCGGCAGCGGCCGTTTGGTCGCGACGTAGGGCGATCCCGACAGCGTGCGGGCGAGCCCCTTCAGGCGGGCGTAGTCGA
>Ga0335079_10000837_pt1 | contig 34856 bp, 33 predicted proteins | sample Lox_Sample_33_FD_206719 | JGI IMG/M metagenome (GOLD analysis project Ga0335079, IMG submission 206719) | Soil microbial communities from Loxahatchee National Wildlife Refuge, Florida, United States - Lox_Sample_3.3 | ecosystem: Environmental > Terrestrial > Soil > Wetlands | place: USA...
GGCGATAGCGGAAAAGCCCGGCGCCTTTGCGAGCACGCGCAGACCGTAGCGCAAATCTTGCATCAGGTCTTGCATCCAATTCACGCGGCGCGTATCGCGACAATTCTCTTTGGACTGTTCCACGCCACCGAATTCGCGCAGCGCCCTGCGGCGTGCTTCTTCGGTCGTCAAACCGCTCGCCACGTATGCGCGCGTTTTTAGCTCCAGGTGGTATTGCAGCTCGTCGCGCAGCTCATGCTCGACAGCGTTGCGCCGCAACAAAGACCGCAGCCGCAACGGAATCGTGTACACCCAATGTCTCAGCCCCATAGCCCCGCTCCCTCTTCGAAGCGGCGTCGCTCCCGATGGTCTCCGACGCCTTAAATCCTTCACGCCTCCTTCAACTTAATCACCTGCGAAATCGCCGCCGACAAGCGGCTCCAATTCGCCGACTCCTTTTCCAACTGCTGCCGCCCTAGCCGCGTCAACGAATAAAATTTCGCCCGCCGGTTATTTTCCGTCGGCTTCCACTCCGCGGTGATCCACCCTTCCTGCTCCAGCTTGTGCAGCGCCGGGTACAGCGACCCATCGCTCACTTGCAGCACGTCCCCCGACACTTGCTTCAGCCGCAAACTGATGGCGTACCCATTCATCGGCTCCAGCGCCACAATTTTCAGCAGCAGCAAATCCAGCGTCCCTTGCACCAAATCCGAAGGTTTGCTCACGTCCTGTTCCTCACAGTCTCACCGCTTTATTCATCACGTCCGTCCCACGGGTCGTGTAGGGGCGCGCTTCCGTGGCCTGAGCTTCGAAGGCGGCGCGTCCCCCTCTTTCTCCGCCCATGCCGTCTCCTCGGTTACCGAGCCCACGATACACAATCTCCCCTCGGTAAGCAAGGGGGAAGCGCTCTCCCTCGTGAGCATGCCAGCGGCTTGAGTTTCATCACGTGCGAGGTCGGGGCAGACAAACGGTTCCACTTTGTCGGCGCCTTCCCCGACTGCCCCCCACTTGAGTCACGGCCAGCGTCGAGGCTCGCTCGGCTCATCTTTCCGATGCCCCTACATGTTGTGGTACGCTTTTTGACGACAGCGCTCCCCGAGAGTATGCTTAACTGGGTAGTTTTTCGGTCAACAGGTGGTTTGCGAGTGGCTATATTCGAGACCTTCACCAAGCGTCAGAGGCGGCTGGAGAGAGCCGGTAAGCAGGACGTCTATCGGTACGACGTCCTGCCGCAGCCGTTCCGAATTCAGGTGGTCAATGTTTGGAACCGGGCGATAGGAGGTTACTCCATTAATAGTTACTCCACTTTGCCCTCGAACTCTTGGTGGGACGTACTGCACGACACGGTTGCCCAAGAGCACGGTGTGTTCTTTTTAGGGGAAGATCCCTACGCGTGTAAGTCACTTCGGTGCATCAACTATTTTCTGCGCGCAGAAACTTCTGGCGCACTGGATATCCTCGAATTATCGTTCCTTACCGTCGACCGAGGGATTCGCGATATGTCCCAGTACGACAGGGTTACTTCAAACATCAGGATGGACCCAGACGAAGCTATAGTCGAAATCAACGCTCGCCTGCTCGAGCATGGTATTGGATACCAGTATCTTGGCGGCAAGGTGGTTAAGTTAGACTCCCAGTTCGCCCATGCTCAAATCGTCGTACCGGCCCTTGCCTTACTAAATGCCGAGGGCTTTGACGGCCCAGCCGACGAATTCATTAAGGCTTTCGATCACTACCGGCACGGGCGGGCGAAGGAGGCTGTAGCCGACGCATTGAAATCGTTCGAAAGCACCATGAAGGCGATTTGCGCTGTGCGGAGGTGGCAGCATCCGGCGAATGCTACAGCCAGGCCGCTGATCGAGATACTAATAAAGAGCGGGCTGATTCCTCCGGGGATGGAGTCGCACTTCACTGCGCTCCGCGCTGCTCTGGAATCGGGCTTACCGACACTTAGTAACAGCACTAGCCGGCACGGGCAGGGTCCTACGCCCAAGGAAGTGCCGCCGCACCTCGTGGGTTACGCGCTGCACCTTGCCGCCTCCAACATCATTTTTCTCGTGGAGGCGCACAAGGCGCTGAAATGAATCAAAAAAAGGGCTAAGGGGTGCCCTGACCCACCACTATCGCCCTCACCCCGCCACCACTTTTTCCAGCCGCTCCAGCGTATCGGGATATTTCCGCACCAGCAGCACCAGCGCGGCCGCTTGCGGATTCGGCTTGGCCCGTCCCTGCTCCCACTTCTCCAGCGTTCGCACATTAATCCGCAGTTTCCGCGCAAAGACCGCCCGCGAACACCGCATCCTCTGGCGCGTCTCCCGAATTAACTTGGAATTCACGGCCGGCAGCGGCGCCGCTTTCACTCGATAGCTCCGCAGCGTCAGTTTCCCCTCGCGATGCTTCTTCATTGCTTCTACGCCTTCGGCCAATTCCGCAAAAATCTTCCTCTTTGCCATCACCATTTCCTCCTGCCCGCCGCGCGAGCTTTGCGTTCTCCGTCGATGGCTGCCTTGAGCAACCTCTTTTCTTCCGGGGCGAGATCTGCCGCTTCATCTTTCCCATAGATCGTCATCAGCCAAATCTGATCTTCCGCGGCAAAGTGGAAGTAGATCACTCGCAGGCCGCCTCGCCGCCCTTTACCGCGCCGTTTGTCGGCCCAGCGGACCTTCCGGAATCCCCCTGTCCCGGGAATGAGGTCTCCTGCTTCCGGCTGGCGCGCCAACTCCCGCTGCAGCGCCCGGTATTCTTCGTCATCCAGATATTCGGGCAGGTAGCGCGTGAAGGCTGGAGCTTCAAGGAATTCCATCGCCGCTCACCATACGCCAATAGCGTATACTATCAACTATACGCCACTGGCGTATAACATAGCAACCTCGATTTCCGGTCAACCTACTTTTTGGGAGGAGGTGGCACATCTGGCGGCGTAACGTCGGGATGGTCGCGCAAGAACTGCCGCCACGGTTCGTTGCGCATCACAAAACGGAACCCGCGACGCGTATTCACATCAATGGTCTTTTGCAAATCCAGCTCATCGAGCGCAATCACCTGTTCCACAAGCTTGCCCCGCGCTTCGTCAGGCACCGTGTAATGCACCTCGCCGTTGACGAACCAGTAGTCGGTCACGCTGACCACGCTGCCGTCATTCAAAAAGAGCTGCACCAGGTCGCTTCCGCCTCGGCCATAAACATAGACATAGGCCGGCGGCTGGTACACCGGCGGAGCGGCATAAGCTTCAAAGTTGTAGTTGGAGAGAGGCAAACCGTCGCAGCCCACTTCCCAGCCCCAGAACGGGCCGCACGTCAGCCAGGCAAAGGACGAAAACCACAGGTTCTGCGCAAACAGAAAACGCCGCGGGCCAAAGAAAGGATGGGGGAAAATGTAGATGGGCCGTCCGTCGAAGCCGAAGTTCGGGCCCCGGAAACCTGTGAGAGGGCGAGCGGGCACAAAGCCGGGGCGGGGAATCGCGGGGTGGAAGACCGGCGGAGCAACCACGTGCGGCGCGGGGATGCGTCCAGCCCCGCCAACGTGGCCGCCGGGGCGCTGCGCAAGCGCAAGCGGCGTTTGCAGCCAAGCCGCTGCGAATACAAACGCAGCTAGAACGAGAATCTTTCTGAGGGTCAGAGCAGGGAGAGCAAAGCGCGGCATATCGTCACCCTCCGAGGCAGCCTCTTCGCATCGAGGCTGTGAGGATCGCGCCACTCGCTAAGCACAGTCTAGCCCGTTTCGCTGCACGTTGCATCACGAAGTTGCGAAGGCATAGCGCAGCGCGAGCGCACGAAACCGAAAGGAGCCGCGACCAAAGGCTCAGTGGCCGAGGAATTTTTCGATGGTTTGCAGTTCGGCTTCCGCCATGTCCAGGTACTTCTTGGCGGACTTGGGGTCTTTGTTTTGCATGGCGGCTTGCGCTTTGGCGAGGTCGTTTTTCATGCGCGATTCGGCGGAGACGATGTCGCCACGCAGCCCGTAACCGGCAGAGGCCTGTTGCTGCTTCAGAGTGCTCAGAGACTGGCTGGCGGCCGAGGAACGGCTATCAATGTCGTCGTAGCGCTGCTCGTTTTCCTGGATGAGCGCGGTGTCCTCCGCCGGAACTTGGTCAACGCTGGTGGGCTGGCCGGACTGCTGAGCGCCAGAAGACGCTTTTCTGCTCTTGCCGGGCTTTTTCGGCGGAGGCTGCGGCGAAGAAGTCGAGGAGGTGTCAGGAGGAGCGCTAGACGAAGTCGAAGAATCAGGCGCAGCTTGTCCCGATGGCGAGGATTGCGTCCCGGAGGGATTCATAGGCGCAGCCGTGCCCGGATTCGCCGACGTATCCGCAGGAGCCGCGGTGCCGGGCGAAGCCGCGCTTGAATCCGCAGGCGACGAGGTCGGCGATGTGGTCGTGGAGGGAGGGATGGGAGTCGAGGCCGACGAGTCTGTCGGCTGAGATGGCTTTACCTGGGATCCCGCCTTGTCCGCAAAAATCTTCAGATGACCCGGGAGATACAGCCCGGCGGCGAAGAGCACGGCAACAACGATGAACGCGCCGAGCGCGATGTACAGACCGCGATGGCTGGAGCTGGCCGCGGGAAGCGGTGGCGCCATGCTGGGTGCTGCGGCGGCAGGCATTGCCCCCGGAGTCGCGGCTGCGGCCGCAACGGGCTGGGTGGCCTCGCGCGTTGGCGGAGCCGGCTGATAAGCGGGCGCGCCCATGAAGGTCGTGGGAGATTGCGAAGCTGGTGTTTCCTGGAAAAGCGCCGTGGCGCTGCCGGCTGGCGCAGAAGGAGTATAGGAGCGCGGAGAGACGTCGGGTTGCGTGCCCGAACCTTGCCCGGAAACGCTCTTCAACGCGCCGCGGAAAGCATCTGCAGACTGGAAGCGCTGCGCCGGATCTTTGGCGAGAGCCATCAAGATAATTTGGTTCAGCGGCTGCGGAATGCCAGGGCGGAGAACGATCGGCGGGCGCGGCTCTTCTTGCAGGTGCGCGGCCATGATGGCGTAGTTGCTATCGGCCTGGAAGGGCAGCTGGCCGGTGACCATTTCGTAGAGCGAGACGCCAAGCGAGTAGAGGTCGGAGCGATTGTCAGCGGGCTCTCCTTTGACTTGCTCCGGCGGCATGTAATTGAGAGAGCCGAGGGTGGTGCCGGTCATGGTGAGGCTGCGGTCGGAGGCGGAGCGGGCGATGCCGAAGTCCATGAGTTTTACCGTGCCATCAGCCATGAGCATCATGTTGGCGGGCTTGATGTCGCGGTGAATGATGTTTTGCTTGTGCGCGTAGGCGAGCGCGTCGAGAACCTGGTCAATGTACTTGACGGCCTGCACCGGCGGGATCGCGCCCTGATGTAGACGGGAAGAGAGCGTAACACCGTCCACGAACTCCATAATCATGACCAGTTGATTGTCGAGGGTGAGCGCAGTGCGCAGGGCAGCGATGTTCGGATGGTTCAGGCTGGCGAGGACTTTGATCTCGCGCAGGAAGCGATCGGCGAGATCTTTCTGGCCGGCGAGGTCGGGAAGGAGAATCTTCATGGCCTCGACGCGATCGGAGATGGTATTGCGGACCTTGTAGACTTTGCCCATGCCGCCGGCGCCGAGAATGCCGAGGATTTCGTAGTCATTCAACCGCTGTCCGACCGCGTACTCGCTCATGGAATGGCTCCTTCCAAGAACCGAAGAGGCGAGGAAGAGTATGCCCTCCCTCGCCCAGGCAAAATCAGAGACAAAAAGACTACATCGGGTGTACGCCGCTAACGGCGCGGCGGAAGAAATTAGGGTGCGCTGGCAGCGATGTCGCCGATTTTCGGCGGCGTCGGGCCGGAGTAGGTGGCCGTGGCCGAGTCCGCGTCTACTTCGGTGACCGTGGCCGTGCCGAGGTCGTTGGTTACGGTCTTGAGCACCTTGCCGGTAGTCGGATCTTTGACGGTGCGCACCGGGCGGCTGATGACGATGGAATCGCCGACGCGCACGCCGACTTTGTTGCCGATGTTGATGATGATGGTGTTGCCGCTCACGTCCGCAACGACGCCGGAGTAGGTCGCTTTGTAGACGGGCAGGGTTGCGGCGGCATTATCGAGTTGCGTGGCGCAATCGGCGACGGCTTTGTTGACGGCTTCGCCGAGGATGGTTTGCCCGAAGTTACTGCTGCTCATGTTAAAAGCCCCGCCACCGCCGCTATAGCCCGTGCCACCTCCGCCGCCAAGCATCAGGCCGGAGCGAGAAGACTCGCCGTTGCCGGTGACGGCAGCAAGAATTTCGCCGGTGGTGGTGTTGACCATGCGCGCGGTAATGGCGACGACGGCTTTCGACTCTTTCTTGCCCATGCCGGCGATGGCGCCCGTCCAGCCGCTGTGGCCGCCGCCTACGCCACCGACTTGTTTATCGTCGCGGCCGAACTTGGTGATGGAGCCAAGGATAATGGTGTCCACGCCGAGGATGCGGCCGATTTTGGCGGCGCTGGTGGGATCGGCACGATCGCTATTGGAGAAGTTTTGCTCGGCGATAATTTTGTCCAGGGCCGCGCGCTCGATGACGGAGTACTTACCGTCTTGGACAAGCTTCTGGACCATGAGGTCGGTGATGCCTTTGCCGACGTCCTGGTCGGTGCCGAAGATGGCGGCGACGGTGGTTTTGACGGTGCCGTAGTCAAAATTCATGACCGCGACACGCTTCTTGGGGCCCGCGGGAGCAGCCGGAGCCGTGGAGGCTGGCTGCTGGGCCACACACGGCGCGATGGCCAAGAAGGAGATGCACAGAAAACGCAGAAGCTTCGACATAGAACGACACTCCTCACACCCAAGATTAGTGAGCGAAACTTGCAATCCGTATCATGCTGGACCTTGGCCGCACAGGCTTTGGGACCCGGGAATCGCCGTGGGCCGGGCAACACGTGACACTACTCAGGGGCGTATCGTACACCGGGGAAGAGGAGGAGGCAACGGGGCTGTGTCGGAAGGAAAACGGGTGGCGGGCGACAACGGTGTCGTGGCGTGCTGAAATGCTCAGATGGAGACGCAGGAAAGTAAAAACTGATAGCATGCGTGAGGAGTGGCGGGACCCAAGTTGTTTTGCGTTTCAGAAACTGGAGAGCAGAGTATGGCCGAACCAACGAGAGAAGAATTGCTGGCAGAGATTGAGGAATTAAAGAAACAGGCGGGCACTCGAAAGAAGGGGAGCCTGGAATTTCGCGTGGGGGAAAAGGGCGGCGTCAGCGTGTATGGGCTGGGGAGATTTCCGGTGACGCTGTACTACGAGCAGTGGATTCGGCTGCTGGATGTGGCGGGCGATTTGCGGAAGTTCCTTGAAGAGAATAAGAGTAAGTTGAAGCTGAAAGACCAAGGGAGTTAATCACTCCTTCGTGTCGAGCACGAGATGCTTAGGGCATTCCTGTCGGGGGTGGTCTTGGTCTGCGTAAGCACTACGTCGATCGCGCAAGACGAGCTTTCTGAATACGAGAAGTGCCGGCTTGTGACTGCGGCGGACCTAGCGGATGCCAAGGCTCCGTCGTTTCAGAATTATGCAGTAGCTAAAGAAGAGCACGGCCCTCCCTATAAACTAGACCTGTCAAGCAACCCGATCGCGAAGCGCTATCGAACGGTCCTGCGCCTGGACGTCGAGAGGGGGCCAAACTTTGCGGGGCACTACAGAGTCGTGATTTGGGGTTGCGGTATGTCGTGCGTCATGTTCGCGGTGGTGAATCTCAAGTCGGGACGAGTGATTACGCCGCCGGATTTCAGTGATGTGAGCGGCGTTTTCGTTTACGCTGATGATTTCCTAGCGCGGCAAAGCGACCCCGACAGCTCTGGCCTCGTCCGCTACAATGCAGCTAGCAAATTACTTGTCGTCATTGGCGATCTCGATGAGGACGAGTCACGCGAAGGTGCTTTCTATTTTGTTCTTGAGGGAGAAAAGCTCGGGCTCGTGCACGCGACTCGCGTGAAAAAGAATTGCGAAGGCTTGCGGCCCTCAAAGAAGTCCCAGTAGGGTTGAAACCGCAGGGCGCGATGAATCGCGCCCCTACAGGTGCACGCATTGTTGCTTTGCATGCGTGGAAAGTGTGTGACAGTACCGGAAGAGATGGAGTCGCATCAGGCGTTAGAAAAGCGGCAGCAGAGCTGCCGCACTCCAAAATCAGTCCATGTGCATGGCGAAGATTTTGTCGGTGGAGTCCTCGTAGGGGTAGACGTGGGTCATCCAGCCGAAGATGACGGGGTGGAAGCGCCCGCCAGCGGCGTCGCAGGCTTCTTGGGTAGCAATCGAACCTTGTAAACCGAATTTGGTCCAGTCGGCATCGCGCAGGTGGCCGAGGCGCGGCATGCAGAGATTGGTGTGCTGGTGCCACATGGTGATGCTGAGAGGGACGCGCGCGTTGAGCTGATCTTCAGTGGCGGTCTTGGGCATGGTGAACATGGCGCCGACGAGCTGGTAGCCGGTATTGGTCTTTCTGTAGAGAAGAGAAGTGGGCCGCGCGGGATCGAAGGTGAAGGCTTCGAGGAAGCCGTTGCGATAACTAGTGAAGTGATATTCCTTTTGCGGGATGTTGGGCAGAAAGATTTTGAAGCCGTCGTTCAGGGCGACGTGATAGTCCTTGTATTTCTCGATGCCGGCGCGAAGTTGCGTGACGATTTCCTGGGCGCGCTGGGCATCTTCGGGGGACTCGGGGCGCATGGCGGTCATGTGCATGTGCAGACTATGCGCGTCGTGATGGCCGGGAGTCATGTCGTGGACGGCGGCTTTTTCGCTGGCCTTCTCGTCGGTCGTATCGGTACTGTCCACGTCTTTGGATGCCCCGGAAGGTTGATCGGGGGAGGCTTGCTGGCCCGCGGGCGTTTGTGCGGGCGCGTGATGGCCGGGCACGGCGGCGAGCAAAATGGTAACGACAAAAATAGCGCCGATAAGCATTCCGGCTTTGGTGGCTAGACGAAACAACGTTCTACGGGCGGACATTTCAAGTTCTCCTACATCCATAATACGTATGGAGGAGCGGGGAAATTTCGGGGGCGGCGGACAGCAGTGCTTGCGAAAAACTGTACGCGAGGACAGGGAAAAGGAGGTTGAGGAGATAAAGGAAGTAAGGGAGGTGACGGAGTCGTCCGAGCACAGTGGTCGAGAAGGGACAGATCGCGATGAAGAGGACGGTGGATTTTAACGCAGAGGTCACAGAGGTCGCGGAAAAGAACAGAATCATGAGGGAATCGCTGCGAAGATCCCTGGGCAGGGAAACAGAAGAGATCAGGTGGCGACGGGGCTGCGATAGGCGAGTTGGCGGTGCGTGCTAAAATTGTGGAGTGAAAAAGCAAATCGTGGGGCCGGCAAAACGTTTGAGCGGCGGAGTGCAGCCGCCAGGGGATAAGTCCATTTCGCATCGCTACGCGATGCTGGCGGGGCTGGCCGAAGGCACCAGCGAGTTACGGAACTTTGCGGCGGCGGCGGATTGCCACAGCACGCTGGGCTGTATGAAGGCGTTGGGCGCGGACGTGAAGGTGGAGAAAGAGTTGGTGCGCGTGACGGGGCGCGGGCCGCGGGGATTGAAGGGTTCGTGGCGCGCGCTGGATGCGGGAAATTCCGGGACGACGATACGGCTGCTGACGGGAATTTTGGCGGGACAGGAGTTTAGCTCAAAGATCTCGGGAGACGCGTCGCTGCAGAAACGGCCGATGAAGCGCATCGTGGGGCCACTGCGGGAAATGGGCGCGGAGATTCGCGCGCGCGACGATAATTTTGCGCCGCTAGAGATTAAAGGCGTGCGGCTGCGGGCGATTGACTACCAGATGCCGATGGCGAGCGCGCAAGTGAAGTCGGCGGTGCTCCTGGCGGGATTGTTTGCAGAAGGCGTGACGAGTGTAACGGAGCCGGCGCGCACGCGTGACCACACGGAGCTGGCGCTGGAGGAGTTTGGCGCGGCGATTGAGCGGCACGGGCGGACGACGAACATTCATGGATTGTTCGGCGGGAACGGCGGCGGAAAGCTGACAGCAAAATCGTTGGATGTGCCAGGGGATTTGTCTTCGGCGGTGTTTTTCATTGCGGCGGCGTCGCTGGTGCCGGAATCGAGCATCTCGATTCACCATGTGGGACTGAATCCGACACGGACGGCCATTCTGGATGTGTTTGCAGGGATGGGCGCAAACATTGAGATGCTGGCGTTGAAGAGCGCGCACGGCGAAGTGATGGGAGATTTGGCGGTGACGGGCGCGGCGCTGACGGGCGGAGTGATGGAGGGCGAACAGATTCCACTAGTGATTGATGAGCTGCCCATGCTGGCGGCGCTGGGGCCCTACACGGAACAGGGAATTGAGATACGCAACGCGAGCGAGTTGCGGGTGAAAGAGAGCGACCGGATCGCGGTGCTGGTGGAAAATTTGCGGCGCATGGGCGCGACGGTGGAAGAGCGGTCGGACGGACTGAAAGTCGAAGGGCGCAGCGCTGGGAAACTGCACGGTGCGGAAATTGAGCCGCACGGGGATCATCGGATCGCGATGGCGTTTGCCGTGGCGGCGCTGGGGGCTGAGGGGGAGACGGTGATTCGCGACGCGGATTGCGCGGGGGTTTCCTATCCGGCGTTTTTTGAGGACTTGCGGCGGCTGGCTGAGGCTTAGCTAAGCCTGCAGTTCTCTCGAATCACACGGCTTCCAAAGACAGACGGATGGAATTTGTGAGAGCAGTCATCCTCAGAAGAGTGGTCATCCTCAGAAGGATGACCCTACGAGACGGCCCTACGAGGTTTTGTGGATGGAGATGGCGCCGTAGCTGGTTTTCAGGGTGATTTTGGGGCCGCGGGCGGAGCCGTAGTGGCCTTCGAGGTGGGAGTCGCCGGAGCCCGTGGAAGTTTTCTTCAGGTTGTCGGCGGAAAACTCCGAGTCAACGTCGCAGGAGTGGCAGTCGGCGAGGATATTGAAGCTCGCGGATTCGGGAAGCGTAAGCGAGACGCTGGCGTTGGTGTTGTTGACCTCGATGTCTTCCTTGGGCGGGGAAGAGAAGCGCAACTCGACGTCGCCGTCGCGATTGTCCACTTTGACTTTACCGGTGGCGTTTTCGATGCTGACGGAATAGCGGTTGGTGCGCAGAGAAAGGTCGCCGGGCACGTCAACAACCTCGAGATTGCCGGAGCTGGCTTCCATGTGGCCAGTGAGCTGGGTGAGGGTGAGATCGGTGCGCTGGGAAATGAAGCGCAGGCCTTTGGCGACTTTGTCGGCGCGAATGGGGCCGTAAAATTCGCCATCCAGAGTGAAACTTCCCGTCGCGGAGGCGATATCCACCTCTCCGCCTTTGCCGGAAATTTTGACGTCGCCCTTGGTGTCGGAGACTTTGACGTCGCCCTTGTGCATCTCGATGTTGACGTCGCCGCCGGTGTTGCGGACCTCGACGTCGCCACTCATGCTGGTGATGGAGACGGGCGTGGCCATGTCGGAGACGGTGATGTCGCCCTTCTCCGTGCGAACGGTGACGGCGGCTTTGGGCGGTACCTGAATATCCATGTCCACCGTGATGCGCGAATCGCCGAGGCCGGTGGGATGGATTTCGTAGCCGTCGCCATTCTGAACAACTTCGACGGAAACCGGGCCGGCAAGGCGCTGGGCGTCGTTCTCGCTCCAGGCGTGGACGTTTTTCTTGCCGGAGACGCGAATGTCGGAAGTGTCGGTCGAGCGGACGGTGATATCGCCGCGAATGCCGCGAACGGTGATGCGGGCGTTGGCGGGGACGTGCACCGGGGTGATGTCGAGGTCGAAGGGATAGGAGTCACCCAGTTCGACGATTTTGCCGCCGATGGTGCGCTTGCCGTAGTCGTAGGCGACGACGCAACTCATAAGCACGATCATGCCGATGACCAGGGAGACCTCGCCGCCGGTGATGCGCGCCGAGCCGGGTTCCTGGGAACGGCTGGCGACGGTGCGTTCATAGAGCTTGATGACGCCGAGGAAGATGAGCGCGAGGGGCCACCAGCGAAGCAGCACGTCGGTTAAATCGAAGCCGCGATAGTTGTGCAAGAGGAGCAGAACGCCAACGGAAATGAGTACCAGACCCGAGAAGATTCCGCTGCCGCGTCGGCGGGAAGTGGCCATTGGCGTTTACTGTCCTTGTCCCTGATAGGGGTTGGAAGAGGGGGCTGCCGGAGGCGCCGCTGGCGCGGGAGGGACGAGGGGAGGAGCTGGCGGAGCGGCGGAAACGTGGCCTTCGGAGGAAGCCAGAGCGGATGCCAGGCTGATGAGTCCGATGACGATGAGGATCACGGGATAGGTGTTGCCAAAATCGAAGAAACCGCCGCGCATCTGCTGCAGCAAAAAGAGCACGCCAATGGTGACGATGATCGTCGGGCCCATGAGGCCACGGATTTTACAGCGCTGACAATTGCAGTGAACGCGATTGCTCATCGAATGTGCGTCTCCCGAAGGAGCCTCCTAGGACCGGCGGTCCATGCGATTGCGAAACATGAGGACGCCGATAGCGATCAGAAGCAGGGGCCAAAAGTATTCCCAGAAGCGGAACCACTGAAACCATTCAAAGTTGTTGAGCAGAAGCAGAATGCCCGCGCCGATGAGAAGAATGGGGCCGATGGGCCGCTGGCGGCTGAAATTGTCGAGCGGGTCAGAAAGGGCCTGACCGGAGCGCCTGGCTTGTGCGGTGCGCAGCGCGTCGATAGGCATGTAAATCCAGAGGGCCGAGACGCAGAGCCAGAGAGCGGCTTCCGCGCCGCCGCTCATGGCGCCGTTGACGCCGGCGATGAAGAGGGCGAGGAAGACGGCGAGGAAAATCATACCCTTGCCGTACTGCTCGTTGTAAAAGGCGCCGAGGCCGGGCAGAAAGCCCAGGAAGAAAGCGAGAACGGGGCTGGGGCCCGCGGCGGGAGGTGGAACGGCGGGCAGTGGAGCGGCGGACGGGGGCACTTGTGGAGGAACATCGGACGTTCCCGCAGGTGGGCCGGGTGGGAGCGCCGCGGTGGGCGCGGGATGGCCTAGAATCGTCGCAAGGCAATCCTCGCAGTACAAAACGTCACGCACCGGCCGCACGCAAGCAGGGCACATGGGCTTGCCGCAGTTGCGGCAAAAGCCAGTTGCGTCCACGTCAGAATGGACAGCGCACTTCATCGCATTCTCCTTCCCAGCAACAGCGCACTGGACCCAGGATTGAAGAGGGGAAGTTGCGCGGCCAGCACTTCGATGGGCCTGCCAAGGCCGTCGGCGCGATTTTGCTGTTTTGGGGTAGCGGGCTTGGTGGTGTCAGTACTGCCGGGATTCTTGCCCGGGCCGGGCTGCGGGATGGTGCTCTCCGGCTCCGTGGGCAATTCATTGTCTTTGCTCAGACGCGACTGAATTTCGTAGACCACACGAAGATCGCTGACGAATTTGGTGCTGCGGGCGTAGACCAGATGGGCCTGGCGGTCGGCGGTGCGGTAGAGATTTACCGGAGAAAGATCGGCCAGCTTGGGTTTGCGAAAGGAGAAGCCGGAGGCCGTCAGGAGAATCGCCAGCGTGGCCGCTACGGAAACGGCGCCGTAGGCAAAGCGGAGCGAGAACAAGCCGCCCAGCCAGTTGAAGGCGCCGCGCCAGCCTTTGGCCGCTTCGCGCGGTCCCAGCGTTTTATCGAGAATGTTGTAAACGAGATGCGCGGGCGGCTCGAGGGTCTCGAGCGAGTGCAAATCACTAAGCAGATGCGAAACGCTGGCGAGGAGTGGAGCACAGCCGGGGCAAGAATTAGCATGTGCCTCGAACGCGCGACGCTCGGCAGGCGGGAGAAGGCCGTCGAGATAATCGCTCAGCCCAGCTTCGATTTGTTCACAAGTCCAGGTCATAACCAGCTCCGCGCTGCGTGGTACGTGATTCGAGGCATCATGACGGGCGCACCCCCATCTGCTGCAGGACGCGCGCCAGTTCGATGCGTCCGCGGTTAATCCTTGATTTTACGGTTCCTTCGGGTACATCCAAAACCTGACGAATTTCGCTGTATTCGAGCTGCTGCAAATCGCGCAAGATGACGGCTTCGCGGAGTTCCGGCGAAAGCTTGGTCAGCGCGGTTTGCACCTGGGAACTGAGTTCGCCAAGAAGCACCTGCTGATCGGGGCGCCGGGCCACGGACTCCTTGTTTTCGACCACCGGCATGGCATCTTCGAGCGAATCGGTGACGCGGTCGCGCTTGGTGCGCCGGTAGTGGTCAATCAAGAGATTGCGCGTGACGCTGGTCATCCAGGTAGCAAAGCCGCCGTGAGCGGAACGGTAGCTCGCAAGAGTCTTATACACCCGGAGGAAAACTTCTTGCGACAGGTCTTCGGCCTCGGTGCCGTTGCCGGTAAACCGGTAGCAGATGTTGAAGATGCGGCGCGTATGGCGGCGCACAAGTTCCTCCCAGGCCGAACCGTCTCCCTGGAGGCATTGCTGGACCAGTTGGGCGTCCTGCTCCAACGTTTCATCAGCCTCAAAACCTTCTACGGTAGGCAGTTTAGTTCCATTGTTGCGTGGAACCAACTTCGGCCTGCAACTATGGAACGCAAACTGCTGTCGAAAAGTTCCCTGATTTGCTGGCCCCGCGACCGAACCGTGAGGTGGAATCTTACCCAGCGGGGCCCCCGGACACAAGGATAACCGTCTGGAACTAAAGGAAATGAGGCGGAGTGGCTTCCAGCGGTCCAGCTGGGCTGCTAGCGAGGCGCTGCAAAATGGCGGGCTAATCGGCGGGTTCCGGCTGCACGGATGCCCCGATTGGCGCTTGGCCCAGTTTGCTGTGGCTGCGGGCGTAGACGAAATAGACGCACAAGCCGATCAGCATCCAGACGGCGGCGGCAATTTTGGTGGTCACGTCCACGGAGATGATCATCGCGGTGCAGAACACGGCACCCAAGATCGGCACCAGGGGCACCAGCGGCGCACGGAACGGTCTTTTTTGGTTGGGATTTTTGCTGCGCATGACCCAGACACCGATGCAGACCAGCACGAATGCAAACAAGGTGCCGATGTTAGTCAAATTGCCGGTGATGTCGCCGGGCAAGAAACCGCCGAGCAGCCCGACAAAAACGTACAGAACGGCATTGCACTTATACGGCGTGGCGAACCTGGGATGCACGTCCGCGAACAGTTTCGGTAAGAGACCGTCCCTGGACATCGAAAAGAAGACGCGGCTTTGCCCCATGAGCATCACCAGCATCACCGAAGAAAATCCGGCAAGAATGGCCACATCCACCAGTTTGGCCAGCCAGGTGTAGCCGGCCATGTAGGTTTTGATGGCGTAGGCTACCGAAGCCTCGCCGCCCTTATTAGGATCGATGAAGTCGAGCGCCGGTGCGATGCCGGTGAGCACCCAACTGAAGAGGATGTAGAGCACCGTGCAGACGGCCAGCGATCCCAGAATGCCGATGGGCATGTTCTTTCCGGGTTCGATGGTTTCCTGCGCGGCGGTAGATACGGCATCGAAGCCGATGAAAGCGAAAAACACGACGCCCGCCCCACCGAGAATGCCTCCCCACCCGTGCTTGAAAATGCCGACGTGCGTGGAATCGGCGGCGAGGACGAAGGGTGTGTGATTCGCCGGATTGATGAAGCGCCAGCCGATGGCGATGATCATCACCACGATGGTGACTTTCACAGCGACAATGATGGCGTTCACCGTAGCGGACTCGGAAGTGCCTTTGATCAGCAGCAGCGTTAGAACCAGCAGGATAAACAGCGCAGGCGCGTTCACGATGCCGTGAACGCCGCCGGGGTCGGTTTGCAGAGGGGAATGCCGCCACTGCCAGGGGATCAAGTTGGGGAACAGTTCATTCAGATACTCGGTCCAGTAAATCGAAAGCGTCGCGGAGCCCAGTCCGTATTCCAAAATTAACGCCCAACCGATAACCCAGGCCACCAGTTCGCCCATCGTGACGTAGGCGTAGGTGTACGCGCTGCCGGCGATCGGAATCATCGCGGCGAATTCCGCGTAGCACAAGCCGGCGAAGGCACAGCCGATGGCCGCGATCACGAAAGAAAGGGTGACGCCGGGTCCGGCGTTTTGTCCGGCTGCCGCAGGCGTGCGGGCGAAAAGGCCTGCACCAATGATCGCGCCAATGCCCAAGGCAATAAGGCCAGGCCATCGGAGTGTGCGGCGCAACCCCCCTTTTTCGTCGATCTGCGCAAGCAAAGTGCTTAATGGCTTCGTTCGGAAGAGGCTCATGGTGGGCGACGAGTGTAGCAAAAAGTGCAGAACAAAACGAAAGTCAGCTTCATCTTGGGGCCCATTGGGGCGGTTCGTCGTTTTTTCAGCGCCTATGTAATGTGTTCACGTCCTAATTTGCGCAGAAGGGCCAGCAAGGGCGCCATAAATTTGAAGCGCGGGAACCTGGCTCCCGACGCTTCGGCCGTGTAATAGCGCAGGTGCGAAAGCGGCAGCAGGCCGCCGCACGCCAAAGATGCCTGCGAAAAATGGATCCGCAAATCAGGACACTACCCGTAACTTGACGTGGTTGCACGCCGCCAGTACGCTGGCAAGCTCATGCGTGCCTCGTCGAGGAAGCTCCTCGTATTGCTAGCGGCGCTGTTGGCCATCGCATTTGCTATTTACCGGTTTGGCGGAACGCTTCATGGCGCGAGCTTTAGCGGGACGAAGTTGTGGCTCGCGGTTCGCCATGCCAATCCCTATCTCCTGCTCATTTCGGTGGCGGGAATTTACATTTGCTATGCCATACGCGCTTTGCGCTGGGGCGTGTTCCAGCAAAACTTGGGCGCGTCCAATTTTTGGCCTATCTACGGGATGACGCTGGCCGGCTTTGCGGCGGTTTTTCTGTTGGGACGGCCCGGTGAGCCTATTCGCCCGCTGCTGCTGGCGCGAAAAGAAAAGTTGCCGGTGGCGGATATGTATGGCATATACGCCCTCGAAAGAATTTTTGACGTAGTCAGCGCCGCGGCCATTGCGGGAATGGCGCTGCTGGCGGAAAAAAGGCACGTTCCGGTGGCGAACACCACCGGGGCAGTCTTGATCGGAGGTGTGGTCGGAGTCATCGCCTTCCTGGTTTATTTCCGGCTGCATGGCACGGCGGCGTTGGAGAGGGCTTTGCGGGGCTGGAGGAAAGCCCAGGGCTGGCGGGTCAAGGTTGCCGAGATTACTTTGGGCTTCGGGCGGGGCGTGCAGATTATCCGGAGTTGGGGCGAGCTGCTGTGGGCGATAGTGCTGTCGGTAGCGCACTGGGCGTTGGTTTTCGTTGTCTATGTCTGGGTGACGCGCAGTTTTGGGGGAAAGTTTGCAGAACTCTCCTTGGCTGACGGGCTGTTGTTGATGGCGTTTACTCTGGCGGGCTCGATTTTTCAACTTCCGTTGGCCGGGGGCGGTTCGCAATTGGCGGCGATTTCGGTTTACAAGTTTTTTGGCATTGAAACCGAGGCCGCTACGGCTGCGGCCATCGTATTGTGGTTGATCACGTTTGCGGCGTGCAGCATTGTGGGCGCACCGTTGCTGGTGCATCAGGGGCTATCGCTGGGCAAATTGAAGGAACTCGCGGTGCAGGAGAAAGAAAAGGAAGTAGCGGAATTGGAGCGGGAAAGCTTACCTGAGGGAGCGAACGAGCAGGTGGCCAGGAGAGACGCCGAGTGAAGTGTCCGTTTTGCGGAAATCTGGACGATAAGGTGATTGACTCGCGCGAGGGGCGCGTGGGCGACACGATCCGGCGGCGGCGCGAGTGCCTGAAGTGCAGCCGGCGGTTCACCACGTACGAGCGCATTGATGAAATTCCGTACATGGTCATCAAAAAGGATGGGCGACGCGAGCGCTTCGAACGGCAGAAGATTTTGCAGGGGCTGCTGAAGGCCTGCGAAAAGCGGCCGGTGCCGACGCCCAAGCTCGAAGCCATCGTGGATGAAATCGAAGGGGTGGTTCATGAAGCTACGGAGCGCGAACTGACCACCACCGAGATCGGCGAAATGATCATGCACCGGCTGAAAAAGCTGGACAAGGTGGCCTACGTGCGCTTCGCTTCGGTGTACATGGATTTTAAGGATGTGCAGGAATTTATGAGCGAACTGAAGAACCTGCTGAAGGATCGCTCGAAGAAGTGAAGCCTGCGCGTCGCGCCTGACGGAGGGCCACGGGTCTTGAGACGAAAGGCACGGGTCTAAAAGCCCGCCACCGCATCAGCGCGGCCAGACACCGGCGGTGAAGATGCGAATCGTCTTGAAGCCGAGTTTTTCGTAGAGCCGCACTGCGCCGTAATTTTCCGAAGTGACCGTCAACGTTAGTTCCTTGAACTTCGTGCCGCGCAGAGTTTCGCCGGCGGTTTGCATGAGCATGCGGCCGAGACCGTGACCCTGATAGCCAGGAAGCACACAAATCTGCGTGGTGTGGCCGACGCCGGGAGAGACTTCGCTGGTCAGCACGGCGGCGATCAAATCGTCGCTTCCGGGCTCGCGCAGAACAAAGGAAGCGCCGGGAATGAAATGGCCGCAGCCCGGCAGAAGGATAATGTTCTTCAGGAACTTGAGCGCGCCGGCGCGGCTGCGATACTGGTCGTTGATTTCCCCGTCGATGTGATTGGCGTAGGCGAGATAAATCAGCCTGGCGCAAGGCTCGAAAAAGCGGTCGTTCCAGCGGTCCAGGCGCATACCCGCGGAGACGCCGGGCTTGCCGTCGGTGAGCCTTTGCAGATCTAGAAGCATGAACTGGCGCGAGTAAAGGCGGAATCCCTGATCGCGCAGGGGCAGTTCCACCGGGCCGCTGAAGGGCATCAACTGCGCTTCGATGCGCGAAAGCTGAGGGATGGCGCGCATGGAAAAGAGCATTTCTTCGAGCAGGCGCTGGCCGATGGCGGCTTGGGAGAATTTCGCAGAGACATAGAGTCCGCCGATCAGGCCCTTCTGCTCCTCGAGAACGTAGAAAGAATAGCCGGCGGCATTGCCGTTTTCGAAGGCTACGCAGCCTGCCAGGGCATGGGCTTCCAGGAAGCGTTTGATTAATTCCAGAGCGCTGCGATAGTCCCAATGAAGCTCATCGCGCCAGTGCAGCGCTTCTTCTTCGAGGAGCGGTTCGAGTTGGCGGACCGTAGTCTGGCGCAAATCGACAATGTTCATGGATGAGTGCAGACGTACTGCGACCCCTGCCGCACAGTTCCTATGATAGCCGAATCGCAGCCCGGGCAAGAAAGCCCGGCGCAGGATACAAGTCCGACACAGCGCAGCAACGAGGAAGGGAGACGGCGGAATTGGCTGTGCTAACATCGCGCTGGTCGAGTAAATTTTTTGCGGAGACAGGATCGCCGGCCGCGGAGGCTGGTGACGCAAACGAAGAATGTCCATCCTTTACGAGCTGCGCTATCCAACCAAATGGTACGCGAAGGTTTTCACGGCCGTGATGGCCTTGATTATCTTTGCCGTGCTGGCGACGGCGGCCATCGCGGGTTTCCTGGTGTACCGCATCGTGAAACCGCAGCGCAGCAGCAGCGACATCAATATGGACAGTTTTCCGGGAAAACCGGATGCCGTGGATTTCGACGTCCCGCAACTGGGCGCGCGGCACGGCTGGTTTTTTCCGGGTTTGCGCGGAGCGCCGACGATTTTGCTTTGCCACGGCTACGGCTCGAGCCGCGGCGAGCTGCTGACGCTGGTTTCCGCGTTGCAGGATCACCAGTACAACGTGTTTGTATTTGATTTCGCGGCGCATGGCGCGATCGAGGGCATCACCACGTTCGGCTATCGCGAGTCGGATGAGCTGCGCGCGGCGATCGACACCGTGGCGGCGCGATCCGATGTGGACCCGGGGGCGTTTGGGTTGTGGGGCTACAATCTCGGCGCGTATGCGGCTTTGCGCGAAGCTGAGAACGATCACCGCGTCCGCGCGATTGTGCTGGACTCGGTGTACGACCTGCCGGAGCAGATGGTGAAAATCGGCGTGGAGCGCAGCGGCCTGGGTGGGTTTCCGTTGATGGTGCGCTCGGCGCAGTTTAGTTTTCGGTGGCTGAACTATAAGTACCGCGAAGATCCGCCGCTTTCGAAGAAGTTGAGCAGCTTGGCGGGCGTGCCCAAACTGTTTATTGAACCAACGGACGATCCGGAGCTATCCGATATTACGCGGCAGATATTTTTGAAGGCGCCGGAGCCGCGCGATCAGGCGATTATTCCGCATGGCAATTTCGTGGCGATGGATGACAACGATAAGCGCGATTATGAGAATCGCGTGGTGAGTTTCTTTCTAATGAAGCTGCCGGCTACCGGTGGGGCTACTCACTGAGGCTTTCGGGACTAGATGTAACAGGGCGAACACATCTAGGCGCTCTTCCTCGAGCCACTCGTCTTTGCAGGTCATTTCGCTTGGTTGCTGGAGGCAAGACGCACCTCGCCCTTCTGTAAGCACATAGACCTCGCGCGACGTATCCCGATCCCACTCTGGTACATAGGAATCCAAGTAAAAATTCAAGCCGAACTGAGTACTACGAGTGAGTCCCGAGACTCGGAGCTCGTTTACTGAAACTCTCTGATTCCGTATTTCCTGCGCGATGTACGCTGGTGAAAACAAAAAGAAAGTCGACGATGACGGGACGAAAGCCAAACAAGCTAGGCTGGCAACAACGGGCGCTACCCCAACAGCGAGGGCCAGACTGCGCGCCCCCCGCCGCGCGCTCAACAAGAATACCACGCCAACGAAAACAGAGGCGCTTCCAACGAAGAAGAGCACGACGAATGCGGACTGCTTAAATGCGCCTAGCCTTTCTATCGCGTCTAAATGTGACGCGTTGAGGATTAGGAAAGCGACCTCCGACAGGATCCCGAAGCAAAGCGCAAAGAGCCCGAATGATTTGTGATGTCTGGACGCTAGGTAGATGCACGAGCGAGCAAGCAGCAATCCCATCCCCGGAATTGTCGGGAGAATATAGCCAGGCAATTTAGACTGTGAAATGGTAAAGAACGCGACACAGAAGACAGCCCACGCCAGGAGAAAGCCGATGGACGCGGATACAAAACGCTCGCGAATGAATTGCATTGCGCCAACGCAAGTTGTCCACAGGAGAATGGGCGTCCATGGAAAGAAAGCAACCAACAAGACGGGGACATAGAACCAGAAGGGCTGGATGTGCTGGAATTCGGGAGTGAGATAGCGTTTGAAATTGTGTTCGATGATGAAGATGCGAAAGAAATCGGGATTGCGGCGGGCGCAGAGAATGTACCAGGGAAGGGCCGTGACGCAAAAGACGACGAGGGCGGCAGGGTGGAGCAGGCGAAAGGCATCGCGCCAGCGCTTGGTGAAGAGCGCCCAGAAAAACACGGCGCCGCCGCACAGAACAATTGCGGCGGGCCCTTTGGCGAGAACGGCTAGGCCGAGGAAAAAACCGAATAATGAGAGGGCGAACCACGGTGTTCGAGGAATTATCGGAGAATTTTCGTTACGTGTGAGACCCAGGACGACCGCAGCGCAAACCATCGCGATGGTCAACATGCCGCTGAAGGGCATGTCGGTGGCGGCGGCGTGCGAAAAGCCGATCATGCCGACCGTGGTGGGCAACAGAAGCAGCAGCCAGCGCGCGGTCTCCGCGCCGTAGAGCCGCCACGCCAGCCAGGCCATGGCGAGCGTTGCCAGCAGTGCGCAAATGGCGCTCGGCAGACGCGCCGCCGCTTCGCTGACGCCAAACAGCTTGAAGCTCAGCGCCGCGCCCCAATAAAACAGCGGCGGCTTTTCAAACCACGGCTTACCGTACAAGCGCGGCGTGACCCAGTCGCCCGTTTCCACCATGTCACGGGCAATCCAGGCGTAACGTGGCTCGTCGGGCCCTACAAAGCCGATCGCGCCCAGATGGCCGAAATAGCAGACGAACAGTGTGACGGCAATGAGAATGGCCCAGCCGATGGTTGCGGGCGTGCTGAGGCGGGGCGTCTCGCCGCCAGGCTGAAGCGTTTCGTGCACAGGAAACCGAGTCTACATCAATCGAACTTCTAATTTCCGGCTGCGGGCCTCTAGAATGCATACTGGCGAGCGGGTGTCCTGGGCGCTACGAGAAAAAATGACGGACTGGCTGGCATACGCCGCGGTTTGGCTCATCTTGAAGCTGGTTGGAGCGTTGCCGAGGCCGGTGGCGAGGGGCTTGGCGGTGTTCGTTGTGGCGCTGCTGTTTCGGCTGCGGCCGAAACTGCGGAAGACGGCCGAGTTCAACCTGCGGCTGGCCTTTCCCGAGTGGGCCGACGCCGAGCGCAAAGATGTGACTCACAAAATGGTACGCAATCTGGGCCGGATGGCGGCGGAGTTTGCGCGCCTGCCGAAGCTCACGAAAGAAAACATCGCCGAGTTGGTGGTTCTTGACGGCCACGAGAATTTTCTGGAAGGCCATCGCCGTGGAAAAGGTGTGCTTTACCTGACCGGCCACATCGGTGGCTGGGAGCTCTCTTCCTTTGCGCATGCGCTATATGGCTACCCGCTGCATTACATGGCGCGGCCACTCGACAATCCGCGCCTCGACGCGCTCGTCAATCAATACCGCTGCGCCTCCGGCAACCGGCCCATCTTCAAGAACGAGTCGGCGCGCACCATGCTAAAAATCCTGAAAGAATCCGGGACGGTCGGCATCCTCGCGGATCAAAATACGCAGCCCGCGGAGGGCGAGTTCGTGGATTTCTTCGGCAAAGCGGCCTGCACGACGACGGGAATTGCGCGCGTCGCGCTTCACACGGACGCGGCCGTCGTTCCGGGGTTTGCTTACTGGGATGAAAGCATTCGAAAATACCGTTTGCGGTTTGAGCCGCCTGTCGAGTTGGTGCGTTCGGGCGATGCGGAGCGCGATGTTTTCGAGAACACCAAGAAGTTTGCCAAGGTGATTGAACAGATTATTCGCAAGTATCCCGACCAATGGGTATGGGTTCACGCGCGCTGGAAGACGCGACCGGTAGGTGAGCCGCCGCTCTACGATTTCTAAGCGAGGTTGCCACGATGCTTACAGCAGGAGAATTGGCGCAAGCGGTTGGAGCGACGCTGGAGGGAGACGCTGCGTTTGAGGTGAACGGCGTTGCCGCCCCCGAACGTGCGGGCACACACGACCTGATTTACGTGGAAACTCCGAAGTACGCGGACCGGGCTGTGGCCTCCGCAGCGATCTGCGTGATTGCTCCCGACAGCGTGGCTTTGCGTGGCAAGACCGTCCTGCGCAGCGCGCAGCCTAAAGTGGCCTTCGCAAAAGCTGCGGCGCTCATCCTGGAACGACCGCCCATCGCTCGGGGAATTCATCCTACGGCGGTAATTGCGCCGCTGGCGAGAGTCAGCCCCAGCGCGGGCGTCGGGCCTTTTGCTGTGATTGGAGAAGATGCCCACGTCGGCGAGGAAACGCAGATTGGCGCGCATTGCGCCATCGGCGCCGGCTCTTGGATTGGCGACAACTGCCGCATTCACCCGCACGTCACCATCTATGCGGGAGCGCGCCTCGGGCATCGCGTGGAGATTCACTCTGGCGCCGTGATTGGAGCGGATGGGTTCGGCTACGCGCACGGCGAGGGCCGTTACTGGAAATTTCCGCAAGCGGGTATCGTGGAAATCGCGGACGATGTCGAGATCGGTGCAAACACGACCATTGATCGCGGTTCGCTCGACGACACGCGCATTGCCGAGGGCGTGAAGCTCGATAACCTGGTGCATGTCGCGCACAACTGCAAGATTGGCGCGCACACGGTTATGGCGGCGCAGGTGGGTCTTTCCGGCTCCTGCGAATTCGGCAAGCACGTCGTGGTCGGCGGGCAAGCCGGTTTCGGAGAGCAATGCTATCTGGAGGATGGCGCGATCATCGGCGGGCAGTCGGGCGTCCTTGGCGGCAAAATCATCCGCTCCGGCCAAACCGTTTGGGGAACTCCCGCGCGTTCGCTCGAAAAGTTCAAAGAACAGTTCGCCTGGCAGTCGCGTCTGCCGGAACTCGCCGCACGTATCAAAGAGTTGGAAGCGAAGTTAGAGGCTAGACGGGAAGGGAAGTGACGTGGACGCAGCGGCCCACTGGCGCATCATCGTAATCGGCGGCCACACGCGCAGCATCGGCAAGACGCAACTGGTGTGCGATGTGATTGGCGCTTTTCCGAAGGCGGAGTGGATTGCTGGGAAAATTACGCAGTACGGTCACGGCGTCTGCGCGCAAAACGGCGAGAACTGCGACTGCGCTCCTGACGAGCACGTTTCTGCGTTCAATTGGGAGAAGCATCCGCAATCCGGCACCGACAGCGCGCGATTCCTGGCTGCGGGCGCGCGGCGTTCTTTCTGGCTACGGACCAAGCAAGGCTTTCTCGCCGAAGGCTTGCCCCTTTTGCGAACGGCTCTCAAAACCGTAGCCACTGAATCGGACAATAACGCCCGTGCGCTGATCCTCGAGAGCAATTCCCTCATGCAATTTGTTAAGCCCAGCCTCTACCTTGCCGTCGTCGATCCCTCGCGTGAGGATTTCAAAGACTCCGCGCGCGCCGCTCTGGACCGCGCGGATGCCATCGTTCTGCGCGGTCCGATGAACCCGTCCGCACCAGACCCGGCCTGGGTCAAGTTGCCTGCCGCGCTTCTGCGCACCAAGCCATCCGTGACGCAGCAAGAGGGCGAACCACTGCCTGAGCCTCTTCATGTCCTAGTCGAACGCGTCTTGCAAGCCGCGCCAAGTGTCGTTCTTTGACAACACTTCGCGAACGCGGGCGCATCTTATTCGTTGACCGGCTGCCTCGGGCCGGAGATAATTTACTGGTACTCGTGTTACCGGGGGTTTCATGCCGCGTCGATGCGGGGGAGCCGGTTCTGGGGAAGTGTTTGGGAACACGGCAGTTAGGCGTCTAGCTGGGCTTGGGCAATTTCCGTCAGTCACATCACGCTGATTTCTCTGGGGGGACTTGTTTTGGCAACAGGGACACGCACAGGACTAGATAGGCCGATTCCTGCCGCAGCGCCGCTTTCGCCAGAGCGCAATGTGGGTGGCGCTCTCGAACAGGCCATTGAAAACGGCGCAAATCATCTTTTGTCGCTGCAGGCCGAAGAAGGCTACTGGCTCGGCGAGTTGGAAGCCGACACCACGCTGGAATCGGACTATATCTACTACTTGTTCGTTCTGGGCAAGGCGGATCCCGAACGCATCGCTAAGCTCGCGAACTACGTGCGCCGGCGCCAATTGCCCGATGGCGGCTGGAATATCTTCCCCGGCGGGCCTTCGGACCTGAACGCCACCTGCAAGGCCTACTTTGCGCTCAAACTTGTCGGCGACGATATGAGTGCGCCGCACATGAAGCAGGCGCGCGAAACGGTGCATCGCCTTGGTGGGCTGGAACACACGAACTCCTACGTCCGCTTTTACCTTGCGCTGATTGGTGCGGTGGGTTGGGAACTGGTTCCCGCGATTCCGCCGGAGTTGTGCCTGATTCCGAACTGGTTTTATCTCAACATTTACGAAATGTCTTCCTGGACGCGTGGCATCGTCATTCCGATGGCTATTCTCGCGGCGCTGCGTCCGGACTGGCGCTTGCCCGAACGCGCTCGCGTGGACGAGCTTTTCAAGGACATCGCGCATAAGAGCGCGGCTTTCGATTGGAGCGACCAGCTCCTTTCCTGGCGCAACGTGTTCCTGGCCATTGACCGCGCTCTGAAACTTTACGAAAAGCTCCCGTGGAAGCCCCTGCGGCGTCGCGCGCTTCGCGAAGCCAAGTCCTGGATGCTCGAGCACATGCAGCGCAGCGAAGGCCTTGCCGCTATCTATCCCGCGATGATGAACTCTATTTTCGCATTGATGGCCCTGGGGCACAGCCCGGACGATCCGCTAACCGCCCGCGAAATCCGCGAATTTTCGCGCTTCGAAATTGAAGACGGCGACACCATTCGCATGCAACCCTGTGTTTCTCCAGTCTGGGACACCTGCATCGCCATGGTGGCTCTCGAAGAAGCTGGGCTTCCTGCAGATCATCCTGCGCTGGTCAAAGCCGCGGATTGGATGCTCTCCAAGCAGGTCCTCGGCGGCGGCGACTGGCAGGTCAAGAACAAGGACGCGGAGCCGGGCGGCTGGGCGTTTGAGTTCCGGAATGACTTTTATCCTGACGTGGACGACACCGGCTTTGTTCTGATGGCGCTGCAGCGCGTTAAGCATCCGGACCCGGCGCGCATGGAAAAATCCGTGCGCCTCGGCATCCAGTGGCTGCTCAGTATGCAGAATAAAGACGGCGGCTGGGGCGCGTTCGATCGCGACAACGACCAGAAGATCCTGTGCAACATTCCGTTTGCCGACCATAACGCGATGATTGACCCATCCACGGCGGACGTGACGGCACGTGTGGTGGAGTGTCTCGGGCGCTTTGGTTGGCCTGCCGATCATCCGGTTATCCGACGTGCTGTGCAGTTCCTGCTGAAGGACCAGTGCGACGATGGCTCCTGGTTCGGGCGCTGGGGCGTCAACTACGTCTATGGCTCGAGCGGCGTGCTGCGCGCGCTCGAAACCGTTTCGCTTACGGCCCGGGAGTTTTGTCAGCGCGCCGTGAAGTGGCTGCGTGCAGTGCAAAAAGCCGACGGCAGCTTCGGCGAGTCCCTGTGGAGCTATACCGATTCCAGCACCAAGGGACAGGGCAACAGCACCGCCTCACAGACCGCCTGGGGCCTCATCGGTCTGCTCGCTGGGAGCGAGCCGCACGATCCCGATGTCCAGCGAGCGGTTTCGTACCTTGTCCATCAGCAAAACGCAGACGGTTCCTGGAGCGAGAGCGAATTCACCGGCACGGGTTTTCCCGGCGTGTTCTATCTGAAGTATCACCTGTACCGCAATTCCTTCCCCTTGTACGCGCTCGCGCGTTTTCGCAATCAAGCGCACCAGTCGCCGGAATTCTGCGCGCTGAAGTTCGAGCCGCGCGAATTCCGCCAGCGAAGCGGGGTCTAGATAAGCAAATGCGGTTGCCACTCGCTCTGAGTGCTCGCCTGGCGCGGAGCAGACTTCTCCACGCCTCTAGCAACAGACTTGCCCCGGCCATTTTTCACCTTTCGCCGCGGGTCAAACATTTCCCGGCGGGCCATCAACGGGAAAATGTCACGCCAGAGTCCGAATGGCATTCTCCAAAAGCCTGCGTGCAAGCGGCAACGCAGGCTGGCGCTCCGGCTGTGTGGATCGGCGGAACCGAACCTTTGTTTCATCCCGCAATTGGGGACCTGACCTCCGCGCTCGTCGAAAACGGCCGATACGTTTTCGTTCACACCAGCGGCGCCGGTCTGCGCAAGCGCATTCATGAATTCGAACCCGTGGATGGCTTCTTCTTTACGCTGGAAATTCCAGCCGATGCGGGCCCACCGCAGTCCCGTGCGGCTGCTGACGATTCAGCGCCGTTTGCGGCCGTCTCGGAAGCCATTCGCGTTGCGCGCCTTTCCGGCTTTCACGTCTGCGCGCATTTCACGGTCATTGGGCCACGCGCAACGGCCGATCTGGTGGTTCAAATGACTGCGCTCGGGTCGCAGGGAGTGGATGGAATGCTCGTGTCCTCGGGCGGCGCGTTCCTGCGTCAGCCCAATGCAGCCAAGGCCGACAGGAATCTCGCGGAAATCACGCGGCTCATTCCCGTTGCCGGCTGGAGAAGATTTTCGCGCCTGCTCGAATCCTCTTACGAGCAAGCCGCGGCTTTGCAGGAACACTTCACTAGGCAAGGGCAAGAAACCGGCCCCTGCGAGGAAACCGCCTAGCGCATGACCACGCTGGTTACAGGAGCTTCCGGCTTCCTCGGCAGCCACGTGGCGCGCGAGCTGGTCTCCCGCGGCGAGGATGTGCGCGTGTTGATGCGCCCTTCGAGCACCAATCGCGCCATTTCCGACCTGTCTCTTGAGTACGTTACCGGCGACCTGCGCGATCCCCCTTCGCTCGACCGCGCCGTCGCTGGCGTGCAGTACATCTTTCACGTTGCCGCTGACTATCGGCTGTGGGCCAGAAGATCCAAAGACATTTACGATTCCAACGTCGGCGGCACAAAAAATCTGCTCGCTGCCGCGAAGCGTGCCGGCAGCGGCCTCGAACGATTCATCTACACCAGCACGGTGGCCACCATCGCCGTGGACCGTCCGCAGCTTCCCAACGAGTCCACCGACGCCAAGCTCGACGAAATGGTTGGCCACTACAAACGCTCCAAATGGATGGCCGAGCAGGAGGTCCTGCGCGCCGCCAGAGAAGGCCTGCCGGTTGTAATCGCCATGCCTACCACGCCGGTTGGCCCCGGCGACTGGAAGCCTACGCCCACCGGCAAGATCATTCTCGATTTTCTCAACGGCAAAATGCCTGGCTACGTCGAAACCGGCCTCAATTTCATCGGCGCCGAAGAATGCGCCGCCGGCCACCTGCTGGTCGCGGAAAAGGGGAAAGTTGGCGAACGGTACCTTCTGGGCGGCGAAAATATGACGCTCAAGCAGTTGCTGGACACGCTCGCGAAAATCACCGGGCTCGCCGCTCCCAAGCTGAAGATTCCGCACGGAGTGGCTTTAGGTGTAGCCTATTTAAATACGGCGTTCTCACGTCTTATTGGCAAAGAGCCGCAAATTCCCGTCGAGGGCGTGAAAATCGCGCAGCACATGATGTTCGTCGACGCGTCGCGTGCGCAGCGCGAATTGGGTTTTAAGCCGGGCTCGGTGGCTGCCGCGCTGGAGCGCGCCGTACGCTGGTACGTGGATAACGGGTACGTTGCCAAAGGCCGGGCAAAGAAGATGCTGCGCGTCACGGCGTAGGCGTGCTTATCGGGCTTCGGCCTGTGAATTTTGCCCGAGTCTGTTTCACCGGAACCGTGTAGCTTTGGACCGTTGAACCGCATCATAAGATAAATTTCATGCGCATTCTGGTCACGTTTGCCGTAAAAGCTGAGTTTTCGCCGTGGTCCTCGCGCCATCCGTTTGTGCCCTACGAGTTTCACGACTACGAGCGCCGCCGGGAATTCGATCTTTTCAAAGCGAACATCGGCCCAAACGAAGTCACGGTACTGCTCACGGGCATGGGCAAGGAGAATGCGGTCAAAGCGATGGACTCGATCCCCCTTGCAGCTCATGATGTTTGCATCTCCAGCGGGCTCGCTGGCTCTCTCGTTGGAGTGTTGCCGCCCCGCACCGTTGTTACCGCTGGCTCTGCCCAGTCCGCCTCCGGCTCCTTCAAAATTGCCAGCGACCACTTTTTGTTCAGCCTCGCCTATGGCTGCGGCGCCACCCCGGTCGCTGTCTCGCTCACTGCGGACAAAATCATTTCCACCGCGCGCGAGAAGGAGGATTTGGGCGAGCAGGGAATTGCCAGAATCGTCGAAATGGAATCCACGCACATCCTGGCCGCGGCGCAGAACGCGCGCGTACCCGCTGTGATTGTGCGCGCCGTCAGCGACGCCGCCGATGAAGATTTGCCGGTGGATTTCGCGCGCATTCTCGACACCCGCGGGCATCTCAAAGTAGGTGGCCTCCTGAAGGAAGTGGGGTTGAACCCCTACCGCATTCCGTTGCTCATCCAGTTTGGCCGCCAGAGCCGTTCCGCTGCCAAAAGTCTTGCGGATTTTCTTGATGACTATCTCCTCGCCCTCGCGAAGCGCTGGCCGACCGCGGCCCAGGAAAGAATCGAAGAGGTTCCCGTCACATGAGCGGCGTCGGAGCGATTGCCGAAACCCTGCGTACGCTTGGCCCCATCCCCAAGACCATGCGCGCCGGCGTCTATCGCGACAAAGGCGTAGTCCGCGTCGAGGAAGTCCCCGTCCCCGATGTCGGCGACCGCGAAGTGCTCATCAAAGTCGCCGCTTGCGGCATTTGTGGCACGGACATCAAGAAAATCTTCCAGCGCTACGTTGAGCCGCCACAGATTCTCGGCCACGAACTCGCCGGCACAGTCGTCGCCGTGGGCCGCGGCGTCGCGAAATGGAAGCCTGGCGACCGCGTCATGAGCTTCCATCACACGCCTTGCGGCCGCTGCTTCTACTGCGAAAAGCGGCTTTTCTCGCAATGCAAACAGTACAAAACCACCGGCCTCACCGCCGGCTTCACGCCGAATGGCGGCGGCTTCGCGCAATACGTCAAGGCTATGCCGTGGGTTGCGGAGCGCGGCATTGTGGCGTTGCCCGATAACGTCAGCTTCGAAGAGGCTACCTTCATCGAGCCCATCAACACCATCGTCAAAGCGGTCCAGAAAGCGCGCGTTACGTCCGGCGAGAATGTCCTGGTACTTGGCTGCGGCCCCATCGGCCTGCAACTTCTCATGGTCAGCAAGCTTGAAGGCGCGCGCCTGTATACCAGTGATCCGATGCCACAGCGCCGTCTCAAGAGCCTTTCTCTGGGCGCCATAGAGTCCTTTGACCCAAGCAGTGGTAAGCTTATGGAAGACCTTCGGTCTCGTACCGACGGCCGGGGTGCGGATGCGGTGCTGGTTGCGGTTGCCCATCCGGCGGTCGTCACGGAGGCACTTGCGGCGGCTCGCCCGGGCGGGCGCGTGCTGCTCTTTGCCGCGAATGATCCGGTTACGAAGATCGAGTTTCCCGCTTCGGCTGTGGGTATCGACGAAAAAGAAATCCTGGGCAGTTACAGCGCGGCTGTGGACATCCAAGACTCGGCAGCGGACCTGGTGCTGGGAAAGAAACTGCCGGTGATGGATATTGTCACGCACCGCTTCCCGCTGGATAGAATCCAGGAAGCTCTGGAGTTGGCTGCCCGGCCAACGGCTGAATCACTGAAAATTTTGATTACGCACGCATGAAAACAGCTTCTAAAAAAACGGAGATCGCCGAAGAACCGAGATTTGCCGTCGCGAGAGTCCCGGTACCTTCCAGGATGACCGCGGCCGTCTTGTACGGCAGCGAGGATCTGCGCATCGAGATGATTGACGTTCCGCATCTCGCCGCCGACGAGGTGCTTCTCCGTGTGCGGCTGGCTCTCACGGACGGCACGGATTTGAAAGTCTGGAAGCGCGGCTACCACGCCAAAATGATTCAGCCGCCCGCGGTTTTCGGCCATGAAGTCGTCGGCGATATCGCCGCCGTTGGCAAGCGTGTAGATCCCCGCTGGCGCATCGGCATGCGCGTTGTCGCCGCGAATTCCGCCCCTTGCCTGCGTTGCTACCATTGCCGCCGCGGCCAGGAAAACCTTTGCGAAGACCTGCTGTTCAATAATGGCGCGTACGCCGAGTACATGCGAATTCCCGGGCGCATCGCCATGGAAAACATGCTCGAAGTGCCGCACTCTGTGGATGACGGCAGCGCCGCGCTTGTCGAGCCGCTGGCTTGCGTTCTGCGCGGCATCCACGAAATGGAGGTGCGCACTGGCGACACTGCCGTAGTAATTGGCTGCGGCCCCATCGGTCTCACGTTTGTCCGCATGCTCTCCCGTCGCGGCGTTCGCGTCATCGCGCTGGCTCGCCGCGCGGCGCCGCTTGACGTCGCGCGCCGGCTCGGCGCGGTTGCCACCATCAACGTAACCGAAACGCCGGATGTCATCGCCGCTGTGAAGGCGCTGACCGAGGACGGGCGTGGCCCGGACTCCGTCGTCGAAGCCGCAGGGAATCCCGCTACCTGGCAGCAAGCTCTCGCCATGGTTCGCCGCGGCGGCGTAGTGAACTTCTTCAGTGGTCTGCCTTCGGGTACGAGCGTCACCATCGATCCCGCCGCGATTCACTATTCCGAAATCAAGCTCATTTCGCCCTTCCATCACACGCCGCGCTTCATCCGCGAAGCGCTCGAAGCCATTCGCCGCGGCGACATTCTCGGCCAGGACTTTGTCACCGAAGAGATTCGCTTGACCGACCTTCCGCAGGCTTTCGAGCGCATGAAGAGCCGCAGCGGCGAAATCAAGTTGGCCGTCCGCCCTTGATTTCCTGGCTCCACCATCCGCGCGTACCATATATAGAGTTGTCATTCCGAGCGTAGCGAGGAATCTGCTTTTCCATGGTGCATCCCGGTGAACTCGAACTGGCTGCCAATCTTCCGGCGAACCAGTGTTCCCCGGAAGCTGCGCAAACCTACACGCGCTGGCTCGCCACCCACCACTACGAAAATTTCAACGTGGTTTCCTGGCTGCTCCCCAGAGGCCTGCATCAGCACTTCTACAATCTTTATGCCTATTGCCGCTGGGCCGACGATCTGGGCGACGAAATCCCGCAGAAGGATCGCGCCATCGAGTTGCTGGATTGGTGGGAGCGCGAACTTGATGAGTGCTACGCCGGCCGTCCCTCGCATCCAGTCTTCGTCGCCCTGCGCCAAACCATCCTCGCGAAAGACATCCCCAAGCAGCCCTTCGCCGACTTGCTCAAAGCCTTTCGCCAGGACCAATTCGTCAAGCGCTATCCGACCTGGGATTCCATGATCGGCTACTGCGCCTACTCGGCGAATCCTGTCGGCCGCCTCGTTCTTTACCTCTGCGGCTATCGCGATGAAGAACGCCAGTCTCTCTCCGACGCTACGTGCACCGCCCTGCAACTCGCGAATTTCTGGCAAGACGTGCACCGCGACCTCGACAAGGGCCGCATCTATATCCCGCTCGATGTGGCCGCCGCGCACAGCGTCAGCGAAGCCGACATCGTCGAGCGCCGCTTCAGCGACGGCTATGTCGCGCTCATGAAGGATCTCATCGCCCGTACGCGCGTTCTTTTCGCCCAAGGCGCGCCTCTCGCCAAAAGGGTCGCCGGACGCATCAGCGTTGACCTCGACATGTTCACCCGCGGCGGTGTCGCCGTTCTCGACGCCATCGAAGCCATGGGTTACGACACGCTCCATCAGCGCCCCGCCATCAGCAAAGCCAAACAAACCCGCCTTCTCGGCCGTGCGTTGCTGGGCCACATTTTTTCTAGCAGCAGTCCTTCATCGCGCACGCCCACAGGCGCGCAACATGCTGCGCCCCAATCCAGTGCGGCTGCGCCAGGTCCGAGCCTTTCCGTCTCTGACTCCTACGATGCCTGTCACCGCATCGCTCGCTCCGCCCACAGCAGCTTCTATCCCGCATTCTTCCTCCTTCCGAAGCAAAGGCGCGACGGCATCGTTGCGCTCTACGCCTTCATGCGCCTCATTGATGACGTTTCAGACGAAGAAGGTGACGTTACGAAGAAACAGCGCGGATTGGCAAAATGGCGCGCCGCACTCGATGAAGCCGTCACCGGCCAGTCGCAGGTTTCTGGCGGCCATGCTGCCAGTCCGCTTCCGACAAACTACCTCGAGCGTGAGCGAGAGGTGTTGCCAGCTCTTGTGGACACGATGACGCGCTTCAACATGCCCGCCCGCTATCTTCACGACCTCATCTCCGGCGCCGAAATGGACCTCACCGTCTGCTCCTACCCCACCTTCGATCGTCTGCGCGAATACTGCTATCGCGTCGCTGGCACCGTCGGCCTCACCTGTACCCACGTCTTCGGCTTCAGCGATCCTCGCGCGCTCGATCTCGCGGAGAAGCTTGGCCTCGCCTTCCAGCTCACCAACATCATTCGCGATGTCCACGAAGACTACGCCCTCGGCCGCGTTTATATTCCTGACGAAGACTTAACTCGTTACGGCGTCTCCGCCCGGGACTTCGGCCGCAACGTAGCCACTCTCGGCGTCCGCGAACTCCTTCGCGTTGAAGCCGATCGCGCTTGGCAAAACTACGAAGAAGGCGCGGAACTCTTCAATCTGATCGAGCCGGAAAGCCGCGGCGCCCTCTGGCTTCTTGCCCACACCTACAGCGCCCTTCTCGCGCGCCTCGAGTCCCTTGATTTCGCCGTCTTTGGAGAACGCGTCCGTCTCTCCAAGGCAGAAAAAATGCTCTTTATCGCCAAGGCGAAATTTGGTCGTCTTTCCAGAGAGAACATCCTTGAAAAACGTGATCGTGATCGGCGGCGGGCTGGCGGGCTTGGCAGCCAGCGTCGCGCTGGCTGAAGCTGGTTGCCGCGTCCGTCTTTTTGAGCAGCGCCCCTTTCTCGGTGGCCGTGCGGCCTCGTACGTCTTGCCCGACGGCGAGCACGTCGACAATTGCCAGCACGTCACCTTCGGCTGCTGCACCAATCTCGAAGACTTCTACCGCCGCGTCGGCTCCGGCGACAAAATCAAATTCTTCGACAGCCTTCTTCTGCTCGATCCCCAGGGGCGCCGCGGCGAAATGCATGCCGGTCTGCTTCCCGCACCCCTCCACATGGTCGGCTCTTTCCTCTCGTTCGCCCCGCTGGGCTTGAAAGACAAGATCGGCATCGCGCGCGCCTTCAACTCCATCTTGCAAAACGGCGGCCATCCCAAGGACGTGGACGAGCCCGGCGGCATCTCCATGCTCGAGTGGCTCCGCCGCCGCAAACAGACTCCCGCAGCCATCTCCCGTTTCTGGCGCGCCGTCCTGGTCAGCGCGCTCTCCGAGGAACTCGACCGCATTGACGCCCGCTATGGCGTGGACGTCTTTTGGAAAGCCGTTCTCTCCACCAAGTATGGCTATCGCATGGGCGTTCCCGCCGTCGCTCTCGGCGAACTCTACGAGGGTTGCCGCGCGGCCATCGAGCAGCGGGGCGGGGAAGTAGTCTTCCGCTCGCCTCTGCGCGCTTTGCGCATCGAAAACGGCAAGGTCGCCGCGGCGATCTTCGACGAGGCCCGCGAAGAATCCGCCGATGCCTTCATCCTTGCTCTCCCGCACCAGGTTCTCTTCGACCTGCTCCCGGCTGACGTCCGGCAATCCAATCCCGCTTTCGCCAATCTCGACAAAATCACTGACGCCCCCATCACCGGCGTCCACCTCTGGTTCGACCGCCAGGTTATGTCGGAGCCTTTCATCACACTCCTGGATACCACCACCCAGTGGATTTTCAACAAGTCCGCCCTTTATGCCGGCTCCAACGGCTCCAGCCCGTCCGCTTCGGCCATCGCCCGCGCTTCCGACACGCAATACCTCCAGCTCGTCATCAGCGCATCCCACGACCTTCTCCAGAAGCCTCGCCAGGAAATCATCGATCTCTGCCTTGACGAGGTCCGCCATGCTCTCCCAGCCGCCCGCGAGGCGAACCTTTTGAAGGCCACGGTCATCAAAGAAGCTGCCGCCACATTTTCTCCGCAACC
>Ga0335079_10000838_pt1 | contig 34849 bp, 31 predicted proteins | sample Lox_Sample_33_FD_206719 | JGI IMG/M metagenome (GOLD analysis project Ga0335079, IMG submission 206719) | Soil microbial communities from Loxahatchee National Wildlife Refuge, Florida, United States - Lox_Sample_3.3 | ecosystem: Environmental > Terrestrial > Soil > Wetlands | place: USA...
CCTCCCGCGAGGACTCCGGCACCACGGTGGTGATACCGAAGGGCACCATCTCCCCGGTATGGCTGTTCGCCGGCATCGGCGCGCTGTTCTGCTCTGGTTCTTCCTGCACGTCCGGTCCAGGGGAAAACAATGGCAAGGAGGCCCTGCTTCCGCTGCGGATGTTCCGCCACCGGATAGCCAATCTCGGGATAGGCACCCAGACCATCCGGTGACTCATCCTGCGAGGGTCATTCCTTGTGGTGTCGGTCTACCCTCAGGAGGTCCGGCACTACTTGCTTGACGTCCGAAGGTCCTGATGCGGTGTGACCAACGGCCCGTATCTCCCACCAGCACGGGGGCGGAAGCTGTTTATGCGGGAAAGGCTTCCTGCAACGGCACATGGTTCCCGAGACTTTGACCTGGAGGCTGCAAATGACGTCGGCATCAACAATCAGGCCCGCCGACTCGGGCGGGAAATATGCTGGAGGCCGCGGTTATGGCCTGATCCTATTCGCGGCGGCCGTGCTGGCCGTGGTCGGCTTCTTCAACCTGATCTACGGAATCGCGGCAGTCGCCAACTCGCACGTGTTCGTCGCTAATGCTCATTACGTGTGGGGCAGTTTGCGCACGTGGGGCTGGTTCACGCTGATCATCGGGGCGCTGCAGCTCATCGCAGCGGGCGGGGTCTTGACGGGAAACCAGCTCGCACGCTGGTACGGCGTGGTCGTGGTCGGGCTGAGCGCCATCGACATGATGTTCTTTGTGCCCGCTTACCCGTTCTGGGCCCTGGCGATCATCGCCGTGGATGTGGTCGCGCTGTACGGGCTCTGCATGTACGGCAGCCGCGAGAATCTAGCCTAATCTTAGTGGACCCGTAATGTCGTCGGGGGCTCAGGGTCGGGTTCCTGGCCGATGCCGGCGAGGTGGACGGTGCGGCCTGTGATGAATACCTCAGCCAGCGCGACAGCTTCAACGTGCCGACGTGGTTGGCGATCTGCCCGCGCACGCTGGCCTGCCGGTCGTAGTGGTCCGGGCCGAGGTCCTGGTAGCGCATGCCCGGGCTGGGCACGGCTGAGCGCGGCGGGGCTCGTCTATTCCTGTCCTGTTCTTGCGGACGGCGGCCTGCCACCGCGACGCGGGCACGACACCGTGATCAAGGCTGGGCTGCTGCTCCCGGCCGTGCCCGGGCGGGTCCACTACCTAGTCCGGCAGAGGTAGCAAGAGGTTGAGCAATCAAGAGGTTGAGCGATACGTGCCGTTGCCTGGACGGCCCTGATGGAGTTATCACCAGCCGATCACAACGAGGCGATCGCCAGCCAGGGCGACACCGGGGGGCCAGGCGTGGCCGAACAGATGCTTGCCACCGCTGAGGCCTGGCCTGGAGTTCACCCCCCCCGGGGGGCACGGCCGAGGTCATCGACGAACTGCCCGACCTCGATCTGGCTGTCCGGGCAGTCGGCGCGGCGGGACCGTCCTGGCCAGCCCTGCAGCACGTCGGCTACGACCGGTTCGCCCAGGCAGTGCGAGAAGCGCTGCGCCCGCTGCAAGCCGAGGGCCAGGGCCTTGATCGTCAATGTGCGTGACCAGGCGTCGTTCGGGTGCGCGCCAGGCACGGTTTCGTCGAGGTGGCGCGGGGGCTGCGCTTGCCCGGCGTGGTGCTCGAGGGCCGCGCCGGGCTGCTGTGCCGCGCGCGTGCTGGCCGTGCCCGGCCGGCACGTTGGACGTGGCGAGCCCGAGTCAGCTTGACAGCGGCGGCCACAGTGCGCAGCCCTTCAGGATCTATCACCACGCCTACAGTCCGGGCGCGTAAGCGGGCGCGGCCGCGATATAGGCGCGGGCGCCGCGGCGAGCGGCTACGGCGTGCCGTTCGGGAGCCTGATGATTATCTAGTAACGACTGACAAAGGGAAGGGAACCTCGCCATGACCAGCCCTGCACGCTCGGAGGTGGTGCTCATCACCGGCTGCTCGTCCGGGATCGGCCGCGCGGCCGCGATCAGCCTGAACGCCGCCGGGTTTGCCGTATACGCGACTGCCAGGCATCCCGGCGATCTCGCCGACCTCGCCGGGCGCGGCATCCATACCCTCTCCCTCGATGTGACTGATGAGACCTCCATGGCGCAGGCGGTCTCGGCCGTCGAAGCTGACGCAGGCGCCATCGGTGTTTTGATCAACAACGCTGGATACGGGCTGTACGGACCCGTCGAGCAGCAGCCCATGGCGGAGATACGCCGCCAGTTCGAGACCAACTTTTTCGGCCTGGTCCGGCTTACCCAGCTCGTGCTGCCCGGCATGCGCCGCCGTCGTCGCGGCCGCATCCTCAACGTCTCCTCGATGGGCGGCCGCGTCACCCTGCCGGGCGGGGCGTTCTACCACGCATCCAAGTACGCCGTGGAGGCGCTGAGCGACGCGCTGCGGATGGAGGTCTCGCAGTTCGGCATCGACGTCGTGCTGATCGAACCTGGGCCGGTGCGGACGCCATGGAACGATGTCGCCGCCGCGTCCCTGACCACTGCGGTGCCCAGCGCCGCCGAAGCTGGCCGCGACTCCGCCGGCGCCCGCCCGGCCGATGCCGTTGCTGATGGCGGCGCCGGCGGCCGCGACCCGTACGCGGCCTACAAGGCCGCGGTCGGAGCCTCCTTCGCTACCGCCCAGACCGGCTTCTTTGCGCGCCTTGGCTCCAACGCCGAGGACATCGCGAAGGTCATCACCCAGGCTGTCACGGCCCAGCGGCCGCGTACCCGCTACCTGATCAACCCGGTGGCCAAGGGCGTGGTCGCAATGAACAGGTTGCTGCCCGGCCGCGCCTACGACGCAGTCGTGCGCCGTCAATACGGGCTGCCACGATGACTGCTGAGGTCTCCCATGCCGGTCGAGCTCACCATTGACTGCCCGGGCGGGCCGGATGGGGTACTTCGTCGAGCGCAGCTATCCAGCCGGCCGTCGGCAGCACCCAGCCCTGAAACGGCGCCGGTAGGGGCATGATCGCAAGAAACGCGCACCGGACGGCGGCTCCGGAGCTCTCGCTACGCTCGGTGTGTGCGTATGCCGCAGCTGCCGGATCGGCTCTGCTGGAGCCACAACCATCACTACCACGAGTGGATGCTGAGGCAGATACCCGCCCGAGCGGGCCGGGTGCTCGACGCTGGGTGCGGGTCGGGCGCGCTGGCTCGGCGGCTGGCGGCCAGGTCGGCGCAGGTCGACGCCCTAGACAGATCCGAGGCGATGATCCAGCAAGCACGGCGAAGTGGCGCGCCCGGCAACGTTCACTGGCTGCACGGAGATCTGCTCGACCCTGGGCTGACGCTAGCCCCAGGCGGATACGAGGCGGTGACAGCCCTAGCCAGCCTGCACCAAATGCCGCTGCAGGCCGGGCTCGCCCGGCTGGCGGGCCTGGTGCGCGGCGGAGGTGTCCTTGTCGTCGTCGGCCTGTATCGTCCCGCGACGGCTGGCGATCGGCTTACCGAGATGCTCGCGACACCCGCGAATTGGTCCGCAGGCGCCTGGCTTGCGCTGCGCGGGCGCGCAGGAAAGCTGGAAGAGGACATGCCGGTCAGGGCCGCCGAGACAACGCTCGGCGATATCCGGGCGGTGACTGCCGTACTGCTGCCCGGGTTGAAGCTGCGCCGCCGGCTCTTCTGGCGCTATTCCCTCGTCTGGCAAAGGCCAGCTGGGCGCTGACCAATTAGACCGGCCGCATGCCCTGTCCTTCGGGGCGGGGTTAGGCTGGTCGCTGCTCTTGCTCGATGTACTGCCGGATAATCGATAGCGGTGCTCCGCCGCGTGAGGCGGCGAGATACGGGGGCGGCCAAAGGTGCCCGTGCGTGGTGGCCTGGTTCACCCGGCCGGTGAGGTCCCGGCGCGACTGGGAAATCTCCGCCCTTCAGGGCGGAGAGGATGTCAAGTCGCCCGGGGCCCAATCACCACCACCAGCACAGTCACCAGCGCAACCGGCACTGCGGCCGACGGCACCGACGAGCCCGCCAGCGGCGGCGCAGTTTGACCGCTCGGCTGGCACCCGAGCGGGCCACGGGCGATAGCCGTAACGTGGCCCTTGTGGCAGAAAGTGATGCTCCGATCTCGGGAGAGCCCGCAGCCGACCTGCCGGCGATCCCGGCCTCGTCCGGAGCGCTAATCTTCGACCGGGCCGGCAGGTTGCTCATCCTCAAGCCGACCTACAAGTCCGGCTGGACGATCCCCGGCGGGGTGATGGAAGCGGACGGCGAGACGCCATGGGACGCGTGCAGGCGTGAGGTGCGCGAGGAGTGCGGCCTAGACGTGCGAACAGGCCGGCTCGCCTGTGTCGACTTCCACCCGCAGCGCCCGGGAAGGCCGGGCGGGATGCGGTTCGTTTTTGACTGCGGCGCCTTCGACGATGCGAGCCTGGCCGGAGTGGTCCTGCAGCACGAGGAGATTTCCGAGCACCGGCTTGCCGCGTTGCCCACGGCACTGGCGTTGCTCAGGCCGCCGATCCGGCGGCGGGTGGCGGCCGCATGCGCCGCTGCGGTGCCTGTCTACCTCGAGGATGGCCGCCCGGTACCGGGCGTTGGCCCCTGATCCAGGGCTGATATGTGCATCGGCGGATTCTCATCCAGCAGTGAGCCGGCCGCTACAGCCCGCGGGGGGATCCCGGGGGGTCGGTCCCCAGGGGATCACCCGGCAAGCGGTTCGGTCACCCGCAGGCGCTGCTGCATTCACCCTTGAGGGGTGACGACTCCGCCATCGATCGCGTCCAAGGTCGAAGTATCGGCGGGTCAGCTAACTCTGCGCCCGCGACCATACGCATGACCGCGCAAGAAGGTGGAGCGAATGCAACCCTCAGAGCCTGGCGCGCAACAGTCGCAAGTCGGCATGGTAGCGGCCTCCTGGCAGGCGACGCTGCTCCTCGGCGTGGTGACGTTGATACTGGGGCTGATCGTCAGCTTCCATCCGAGCGGCTCGCTCAACGTGATCGCCGTCCTGCTCGGCATCCTCATGATCATCTCGGGGATCTTCCATCTGATCAGGGTGTTTGACAGCAGCGAGCCGCACCGGGTCTGGCTGGGCATCGCCGGCCTGCTTTTCATCGTGATCGGCGTCGTCCTGATCCGTCACCTGCATCTCACCCTTGGGATCATCGGCCTGGTCATCGGTATCACCTGGATCGTCCAGGGGCTGGTGTCGCTCGTCGCGGGCCTGTCCGGCGGCTCCCGGCAGGGTAACGGCTGGTGGATTTTCTTCGGGATCATCAGCCTGATAGCGGGTATCGTGGTCGCCTCCGCCCCGGTTTCCTCTGTCACGGTGCTCGCGGTTCTGATCGGAATCTGGTTCATCGTGATGGGCGTTTTCGAGATCATCGCCGCCTTCATGCTCCGGCACGTCGCCAAGACAGTGAAGGAGGATCTCGTCCATACGTGAGGCGGCGCCCTCGGGTGTCCCGGCGGCGTCTGCATGACGCACGATGGGCCAGCGTGTGTCAGATCTGGCACCCGGCGGGGCATCGTGTGTCCGCACGGGACCGGCGCCGCGGCGGGCGGGCGACGCACGGAATCCTGCCGCTCCGGGCGTCCGCCGCGAAGGGATGCGACGAAGGTCCATAGGATATGCCCCTGCGAGCGGTGAGTTTCAGCGCTGCGCGCTGCCCGGCCACCAGATCGTGACGAGGTGGCGGCCCGACGAGCCGAGGTCGAGCGGCTGATCGGGATCGGACCCGAGTTCGCGCATAACGTCCGCCAGATCACCTGCGCGCTCAGGTGGCAGGCACAGCCGGCGGCGGGTGACCTCGACCAGGTCGGCGAAACTGGCGTAGTCGCTGGTGGCTGGCCGGGTCCAGGCCTCCGCAGCGACACGCAGGCCGAGGGCGGTCAGGATCGCGAGCACATCCTCGGCGGTGGGGCCCTCGGGGCGGGGCAGGCCATGGATGCGCTGCCATAGCGGGTTCAGCGAGACGAGCGGATGGCGGCTCGTCACCTCGACCACGACCCGCCGCCGTGCCCTTCGCGTCAGCGCCGCGACAAACGGTTCAAGATCTGCGACGTTATAGAGAACGTGGTGGCAGGTGACCACGTCCGCCGTGCCCGCCTGGCGGGCTGCCTCCGGCCAGCTCGCCGTGACGGTGCGCACCCGGGTCCCGTTCCTTGCGGCGGTTTCCGCCAGGACCCTCAGCATCTCCTCGTCGCGGTCCACAGCGGTGATATCGGTGGCAAGCTGCGCAAGCGGCAGACACGCCGCGCCTGCGCCCGCGCCGACGTCGAGAACCTCGCCGGGCGGTTGCAGTGCCTCACGCGCACGTTCAAACGAGCACCCGAACGGCTGCCGCAGTTGACGCTCGGCTCGCCGTGCGAACACCTGTCTGGGCAGCACCCAGGGTGTCTCGCTGACCTGCGATCTGATCTCGCCAGGGATCGCCCAGGCGGCCAGGTCGCTGCGCCACCTCTCGAGCAGAACCTCAGCCGGATGACGCGTCAAGGTGGGATCCGTGGACGGCATGGCCACCGCATGTAGCGGGCACGGTGTCCTTCGGTGCGGCGCCGCCCATCATCCTCAGCATCGGTACGCCGCCCGTGCGGACGAACCGTATCGCCAGGATCGCGGCTGCGGCGAGGAACAGTATGTTGAGCCATGTCGTGTAGTTCCACGACACGCCGGCCTCGGCGATCCGCGCGGAGTCGCGGGCAGGGATCAGGCCAAGCCCGCCGAACACGAACTCGATCACGTAGCCGGCCACGACCATGGACACGTAGAACGTCCAGAGGAGGAAGACCGCTACGCGGGTGCCATAGTACTTACGGTAGATGGCGAGGATCGGCAGAATGATCAAGTCGGCGAAGATAAACGAGATCACGCCGCCGAAGCTGATGCCGCCTTTCCACAGCACAGCCGCCAGCGGGACATTCCCGATCGAGCACACGAAGCTGAGCATGCTCACGAGCGGCCCGATCAGCGGTCCCCAGATCTTGGCCACGGTCTCGTGGCCGGTCAGGAAGAACCGCTGCCAGAAGGTTGCGGGTACCCAGGCAGCGATGGCTCCCGCGATAAGAAGGCCGCCGACCACGTCACGCCAGATCGCGGCGATCTCCATGACGAAGATGTGCGAGACGGCGGTGAAGCCGCGAGCCGACGCGAGCCGCCGCCAGAATGAACCCGATCCGCTCACCGACATGTCCATGCCCGCGTGGCCCTCCATCGATCCTGCCACGCCGCGGTCCGCCTGCTCGCGTGCCTGCCGCAGCAGCCGGTCGCGCAGAAACAGCCGGAACAGGACGGCGAGCAATACGATCATGATGGGGCCGCCGGTGAACTCCGCCACGGTGAACTGCCAGCCCATGAGTAGGGCGAGGATCACGCCCAGTTCGACGACCAGATTCGTGGAGGCGATCTCGAACGCCATCGCCGCGGTGAAGTTCGCGCCCTGGCGGAACAGGGACCGGGCGAGCGCGACCGCGGCGTAGGAGCAGGACGATGACGCGGCACCGAGCCCGGTCGCGCTAGCAAGCGACCTGGCGGAGTCGTCACCGAGCAGGCGCACGACCGTCGACCGCCGCACGGCGGCCTGCACGACCGCAGACAAGCCGAAGCCAAGGATCAGCGCCCAGGTGATCTCCCAGGTCATCGATCCCGTGATCGCGAGCGCGTGACCGATCGCTTCGAGCAGCCGCATCTAACCCCCTCAGCCGACCGGGACTGTACCCGAACATATACCCGCATGGGGTATCTGGCCAAGGCGGTCAGGCCGGCGCGCTCCGCATGGCACGGATCCGCACCAGTTCCCGCGTTTATCCGAGCGCCCGCTCGAACCACGGCAAGGCCCCGACCGCAGCTGCCGGGCCATCTGACCGAGTTTCGCGGCGGCGCTACAGCATGACTCGGCGGCTGCTTGAGCCTGCCCAGGGTGCCGCCACACCCGCGGTTACCGGGCGGGGGTGACCCGCCGCGGGCCGGCCGCGGACGGGCACCCGCTACAGGCGCTCGCCCACCAACACCGCGAGGTCGACGAGCCGGCTGCTGTAGCCCCATTCGTTGTCGTACCAGCCGAAGATCTTGACTAGTTCGCCGTTGGCCTCCGTCAGGGCGGAGTCGAACACGCACGACGCCGGATCGCCGACGATGTCGCGCGAGACGAGGGGGTCGGTGCTGTACCTGAGTATGCCGCGAAGATCCGTGTCGGCCGCAGCGCGGAACGCATCGTTCACCTCCTCGACGGTCACCGAGCGGGAAAGCACGGCGGCGAGGTCGGTCAGCGAACCGTCCTCGACCGGCACCCGGACGGCAATTCCGTCGAGGCGGCCCGCAAGGTCCGGAATGACGACGCCCGCGGTGCGTGCGGCGCCAGTGCTCGACGGAATGATGCTGCACGCCGCCGACCGCGCCCTGCGCAGGTCCTTGTGCGGTCCATCGAGCAGCATCTGGTCACCGGTGTAGGCATGAATCGTCGTCATGAAGCCCTTCACGAGGCCGAACGAGTCGTGCAGCACCTTGGCCATGGGTACGACGCAGTTCGTCGTGCAGGACGCGTTGGAGATGATGTCGTGCCGCTGCGGGTCGTACTCCCCGTCGTTTACTCCCATCACCACGGTGAGATCCAGGCCCTTTCCTGGCGCGGAGATGAGGACCTTGCGCGCGCCTGCCTTCAGGTGGGCCGCCGCGTCCTCACGGGTGCGGAAGTGGCCCGTGGACTCGATGACGATGTCCGCGCCGTACGTGCCCCAGTCAAGTTTGGCCGGGTCCCGGTGGGACGTCGCGGCGATCGGCTTGCCGTCAACCAGGATCGCGTCCTGCGACGATGTGACGTCGCGGCCGAGCCTGCCGAAGGTCGAGTCGAACGCAAGCAAGTGCGCGAGAGTGTGCGCGTCGGTCACGTCGTTCACCGCTACGACCTCGATGTCGTCGCGTTCCAGGGTGCCGCGGGTGAACATGCGGCCAACGCGGCCGAAGCCGTTGATTCCGACCCGGATAGTCATAAGTTTCCCTCCACGCAGTCGTCAGGCCCAGCCTCGCGGAGCGCCGACGGGCGTCGGCGCTCCGCGAGCGCCAGCTCGCCGTTGAGCTCCCTATGCAGCCTGCGCCGACAATGGTCACCGGGGGAGAGCCATGGGTAACGCGTGACAGGGCCATTGGTCCTACGCGTCTGGCCAGCCCTCATCCGGCCCCAGGCAGCGCGCGGACGGCGCCCGGCCGGGGCATACGTCACTTCTGCGGCGCGATCCTCCGGCCCGTGACGCCCGCGATGCTGATCCGCACAAGGTGGCTCTTACCGTCGGGCGCCCACCGTCTGGGCACAAGATTCGACAAGCGCTCCCGCTGGCCTGGATCCTCAATTTCCGAACATTCCCCGACGATAGTGACCGACCATCCGCTGCCCGCCGCTGGCTCGTAGTCGTCGGCCTCGAACGCTACGACAGCCCGCTCCACCGCTCTCGCGAGCCTTGATCCATGCTCGGTGCGGACAATGACCGTCTCGTCGTCCACTACGAAGTCGACCGGCTGTACGGCCGGCAGGGCCTGGTCAGAGTAGACGATCCGGCCGACCTCCGCACTCGCGAGCAGGCGCAGGCATTCGTGCCACGAAAGGGCATCCGGCCCCGGAGGATGGTACTGCACGGCGGTAGCTTGCTGTGGGAACGGCTACTACCGGTAGGGCTGAACGTCCCGTGACCAGCGCGGGGCTGGTACCCAGCCGTCTGCCCGTAACTTTGTTTCCTCGGCTCAGAGCCGGGTTACCTGCGCTAGGAGCGCGGCGGTGTTTCCTCTGCTCAGAGCCGGGTTACCTGCGCTACCAGCGCGGCGGGTGATCAGTCATGCACATGCCCGCGCAGCACGACCACCGGGCAGTGTGCGTGATGGACGCAGTGCAGGCTCACCGAGCCAAGCAATGCTCCGGTAAAGCCGCCATGCCCACGGCTGCCCACGACGAGCAGATCAGCGTCCCGCGCCGCGTCCAGCAGCACCTGCGCAGGGTTGCCCTGCACGACCAGCTGATGCACCTGGACGCCGGTACCGGGATCAACGATCTTGCTGATCGCGTCGGTCAACGTCTTCTCCGCGAGCTCGCCGAAGTCGGCGCCATCCTCCTCCATTGAGACCGGAGCCCATCCATAGGTGCCGAAGTTCACGGGGTACTGCCACGCGATCACGGCGTCCAAGGTCGCCCCCGTGCACTCGGCCTGCCGGACAGCCCAGCGCAGTGCCGTCAGCGAGGACGGCGATCCATCCACTCCGACCACGATGCGCGGGGACCGACCATCTTTCCGCCCGGTCATCGTCTCGCTCCTTGGTTTGCGCGTTCTGTGTTTTCTGTTTTTCTTTATGTGTTCAGCGTGTTCGACCCGCCATGTTGATCATCACACGCGGTGGCCCTGCGGCTTAGAGGCGTTCTGCCTGGCCCGCTGGGACCTTCGCCTCAGCGGTGGCTCGTCCTGCTCATATCGCCGACCTACCGCGCCCGGTTATGGTTGACCTGCTGCGCAGCGTGAAGCTGCTGTCCAGTGGACACCGGGGACAGGAGGACGGGTGCAGTATCGCGTCTCGAGGGTCGTCGCTGGGCCGTTCCTGCACGTGCTGTGGCGGCCGTCGATCACCGGCGCGCATAACGTGCCGGACCGTGGCGGCGCCATCATCGCGTCGAACCACCTGTCGATCGTTGACTCGCTCTTCCTCCCCCTCATGCTGGACAGGCCCGTGACCTTTGCCGCGAAGTCCGAATACTTCACCGGCACCCGCCTTATGGACCGGGTGACCGCCATCTACTTGCGGCGGACCAAGCAGTTGGCGGTAGACCGGGCAACTACGCGGGCTGCCCGCGGCATGTTGGAGGCGGCCCTCGAGCTGCTGCGCAAGGGCGAGCTTTTCGGCATCTACCCGGAGGGGACTCGCTCGCCGGACGGAAGGCTCTACCGCGGCAGGACCGGAGTCGGCTGGCTCGCCCTTGCGTCGGGGCTGCCCGTGGTTCCGGTTGCGATGATTGGGACAGACCGTGTACTCCCGCCTGGCCGGACAATCCCGCGCTTTATCCCCATCGAGGTGCGCGTCGGAAAGCCCCTGACATTCGAACAGCACGCCGGCACCGGTGCACCGGCCAAGGCCCGCCGGACGATCACCGACGATGTGATGCGCGCGATCAAGGAACTATCCGGCCAGCAGTACGCGCCCGTTTACGCGTCCACCAGGAAAGAGCAGCTGGCCGGCGTGAGAAAGGTAGTGGACGGCGGCGCGGGGTCCTGATCGTCAGAGATGACGATCGTCCTCGTCATCGTCCGGATAGCGGCCGCGGTCGAGCGGCGGTATGCCGGGAAACGCGAGGGTATCCGCGCCAAGCGCCATCTCATCGTGGTCTGCGGGCGAGGCGTTCTGCCGTGACTGCCTACCGTCGCCGGCCCGCGGGTTTCCGCTCGATACGGCGCGGAAGTCTTCCGTCTTGGCACCCAGGTTCCAGACGTAGATCGGGCCGGCGGGTTGCTCGCGTTCTGCCGTATCGCCGCCATCCGTCCGCTGAGAAGACGAAAGGCCGCGCACGGTGCCCGCCGGTCGGCCATGCTCCGGCCATGAGCGCCCGCCGCTTGCCGGCGTTCCCGCGGTCGGCTGCGTTCCTGCGGTCGGCTGCGTTCCTGCGGTCGGCTGCGCTCCCGCCCGCCCCGGTAGTTGAACCGTGGGCCCCGCTTCCGGCGGTTCAGGAGCCGCAGGCCCGGCAGCGGGCTGAACCGGTGCGGGCTGAACTGCTGCGGGCCGCACTGCCGGCGCGGCGCCGAAGACGGCATCGTCGCCGCTCAGTTCGGGCGGTGCGCTGAAATGAGTCCCGTCGCCGCGCAGCGTGGGAGGCACCCTCAAGACCTCCTCGCCAGGTCCGGCGGATGGGCCGTTGCCCGCACTGGCGGCGGGGTCGTGAGCCGGTGGCAGGTCAGGTTCCGCTGCCAGCCGCCAGGCCGCCTCACCGCGGCCATTCAGGTCCCCGGCCGAGCAGGGAAGTCGGGGGGAACCGTTAGGGGCGAAGTCGGGCGGTCCCCATGGCGTTTCGCCCGCTGGTTTGGGCGCGGGCTCCCAGGGTGGCCCGTCCGCGTGCTTGCCCCGCTTGGCAGTGTCGAGCTTGGGAACCGGTGCCAGCTGCGGGCGCATCTGCGGCGCTTCTGCCACGCTGCTTGGCCGCGGGTCCTTGGGTGCGTCCTGGCTAGGTTCGGTGATCCGGGTCGTGAGCGGCCGCGCTGGCTGCGGGCCGCCAGCAGGCCCGCTTGGCGCTTGCCTGCGGAGCCGGCTCGCCCATACGGCGAGGGTGAGCAGGAAAAGCAGCAGCAGCAGCCCGCCGCCGATGATCGCATCACGCAGCATCGCGGCGCGACGGTGTGACGCGCTGCCCGCCGGAGCCGCCGGTGGCGGCGCGGTGGCAGATGGTGCGGCGCTGGCGGGCTGGCTGGCGGACTCGATCTTGGCGGCGGCGCTCAGTGCTAGTTGCGCGTCAGCGGTGCCGTAGCCGGTGCCGTTGTTATGGCCCGCCGGGTGGTCGAATCGGGTACCTTCGATCAGGGCCTGGCTCACCTGCTGCGGTGTCAGGCCCGGATAGCGCGCCCGGATCAGTGCGGCCATGCCTGCCACTTGGGCACTCGCCGCACCGGTGCTGCTCACCGTTGTATAGCCGGTCGGGGAACTTGCCGTGATCACGTCTTCGCCAGGTGCCGTCAGGGTCACGTAGGAGCGCAGGCTCGAGAACCGCGCCTTGGCGAATCCCTTGTTGACCGCGCCGACCGCGATGACGCCCGGATATGCCGCTGGGTAGTTGACCTGGCCTAGCCCTGGGCCGTCGTCTCCTGCAGGCGCGACGAGAACAACGCCCCTGGTGAGCGCGTACCCGACGGCGTTCCGCTCCGCTGCGCTGCCGCCCGCGGCACCGGCCGCGCCCTGGATGCCGTCCGTGCCGGCCGCACCGGGGTCCAGTGGCAGATCGATCACTTGCGCGCCATGGCGCACCGCGTACCTGATGCCCGCGGCGATCGCCGCGGGCAACCTGGACGCGGCGGCGGCGTCCGTGCGCAGCGGGTCGTCTCGCTCGAGATTCACCCGGAGCGACAGGATCTTCGCCTTGGGCGCGATGCCCATGATCCCGTCCGCGTGTCCTGGGCCGTGCCCGTGCCCGGCGATGAATACCGCCATGGCGGTGCCGTGCACGCCCCAGTAAGTGTTACCTTGCTGGCGCCCAGAACGGGTGTAGTCAGGCCCGGTGATGATCGACCGGGACAGGTCGGGCTCGGATGTGACGACGCCCGTGTCGAGCAGCGCGACTGTCACGCCCGCCCCGCGGCTGACCTCCCACGCCTGGGTGGCATGAATCGCGCCAAGCCACCACTCATGGTCCCGCACCTGGTCAGCGAGGCCCGGAGCTGCCGTGAGCCCGACCGTCACAGCGGCAGCGGCCACCGCGGCGGCGAGCGCGGCCGACGGGCGGCGCGTTAACATCAGTGACACGACAGCGATGCCTTCCATTACGTGGGCACTCGGAATTCTGCCATGCTTAGGCCGTCCAGTCCGGCGCTGCGAATTCTGCCGCGGTTGCGCAGTGGTGATTACCGCATAGCCGCTCCGCGGCGACAGGTGTCGGCCACGCTGCTCCCCCCGCTTAGGGCGTTCCCGGTCTTGCTCCGGCGCGGCCTTTCTCATGGCCCTTTCTCGCGGCCTTTTTGTGCGCCTGCCCTGGAATCTTTCTCGCGGCTGCCCTGCCCGCTGTCCCTGCCCGCTCCCTGCCCGCCGCTGCTCAGGCCGCTACGGCGCCGCCGCGAGCCGGACGTGGGCACCAGGCGGCAGGCCCAGCCGCTCAGCCGCGTCGCCTGCGTTGACCGCGAGCGATACCAGCCCGGCCGAGTCGGTGAAGGCGACAAGCTCACCTGGCGCGACGGCGGCGAAGGTCTTGAGGTACGGCACGGTCAGCACCCGCCGGCCGCAGCGGACCACGAGGTTCCCGCCAACGCCGGTGCCAAGCCGGCTGACCTCTGACGCGGCGATAGAAAGCTGCACGTTGCCGAACCTGTCGACGGACATCACCTCACCTTCGACCTCACCGTTTTGCACGCGGCTCGTCGGCGCGGGCAGCGTCACCAGATCGTCGATGGCAGACTCGGCGCCGACCGCGGCTAGATCGGCGCCATTCACCAGGTGCGCGGCGACGGGAGTGAAGATGTCGCGGCCATGGAAGGTCGAGGACACCGGGTGCAGCCACAGGTCACTGTTGCTGAGCTGCACGGCGCGGTCCGCGCCGCCCGTGGCCGCGACTGCCCAGGAAAGCACGCCATTGTCCGGGCCCACGAAGATCCGCTCGCCAGCCTGGACCGCCACCCCAAGGCGGGCTGTGCCCACACCAGGATCGACGACCGCGACATGTACGGCTGGCGGCATATAGGGCACGGTCTGCGCGAGCACCGCCGCTCCACGCCGCACATCTCCTGGCGGCACAAGATGGGTCACGTCGATAATCCGGGCTTCAGGGGCGATTCTGGCCGCCACGCCATGGCACGCGGCGACGAATCCGTCCTCCAGGCCGTAATCGGTCAAGAACGTCAAGCACTTATAAGGGGCCACGAGTGGTGAGCGTACGTCGGACCTAGCCCATCGGGGTAGGCCTTGCCCACGGCATACGATGATTCCATCCGGTGGCACCGCGGGTTCGTGTCGACGGCGAGCCTACGGCGCTGCCGGGTACCGCGAAACAGTCGCAGCAGCGTGGACGCGGCAGCTGCAGCCGAGCAGTCGGGTCGGGAGATGCCAGCAGAACCGCTGTCCGAGCACGACATGCGGATCCTCGCGTTCGAGCGGCGCTGGTGGCGGTATCCGGGCGCCAAGGAGCAGGCAATACGCGAGATTTTCCGCATCCCCGCCGCCCGCTATTATCAGCTGCTCAACGAGCTGATCGACCGGCCGGAGGCGCTCGCGTTCGACCCCATCCTGGTGAAGCGCCTGCGCCGGCAGCGCACCGAGCGGCGTCGGCTGCGTTCCGCTCGCCGCCAGCCCTGAGCTGCGACGATCAGGGCCAGTCCGACCGTCAGAAGTGAGGGATGCTATGCAGAGCGAGCCGGCCGGTGGCGGCATTCGCGAGCCCTCCACGCCGGAAGGACAAGCCGGCCTTACCGTGCTGCTCCGCGATCCGGGCGGCGCGCTTGTCGCACTTGACTTCGATGGCACGCTCGCGCCCATCGTGCCCGATCCGATGGACGCCAGGGCTCACCCCGGCGCACCGGCGGCACTGCGCAGGCTGAGCGGACGTATCGGCACCCTGGCAGTGATCACCGGCCGCCCCGCGGCCGTCGCCGTGGAGCTCGGCGGCCTGGGCGACGTGCCAGGGATTGTGGTACTCGGCCACTATGGGGTCGAGCGCTGGGAATCGGGAGTGCTCAGCGCTCCAGCAACACCGCCCGGCCTGGCGAAGGCGCGAGCGGAACTGCCCACGGTGCTCGCGGCCGCTGGCGCGCACCCCGGCACCTGGATCGAGGACAAAGGGCGCTCCCTTGCCGTGCACACACGCCGCGCCGACGACCCTGATGGCGCCTTGGCGCTGATCCGCGCGCCGCTGACCGCGCTGGCCGAGCGCACCGGCCTGGTGGAGGAACCGGGCAGGATGGTGATCGAACTCCGGCCGCCTGGCATGGACAAAGGGGCGGCGCTTACCAACCTTGTCGCCGAACGGCGCTCGCGTGCGGTCCTGTTCTGCGGGGACGATCTCGGTGACCTGGCGGCCTTCCGCACTGTGCGCGAGCTTCGCTCGGCCGGTATCGCCGGAGTGACGGTGTGCAGTGGCTCGGCGGAGGTCACGGCGCTCGCCGAGGCAGCCGACCTGGTGGTGGACGGCCCGGACGGCGTGGTCGCCCTGCTCGGCGCCATTGCGGTCGCGCTCGGCGGCTGATTCGCAGCGTCAGCCCAGGGCCCTGAGCTGGTCGGCGAACCATTTCCGCGGCGGCAGGGCGGTCGCAGCTTTCTTGAGGCGAGCACACCGCGCGAGCCGTTCGGAAGAAGACATGGTCAGGGCCCGGTGCAGCGCGTCCGCGGTTGCTGAGATGTCGAAGGGATTCACCAGGAGCGCGTCGTCGCCAAGCTCAGCGGCGGCACCGGCGGTACGGGACAGCACCAGGGCGCAGCCGCGTTCCGCCAACACCGGACCCTCCTTGGCCACCAGGTTCATGCCGTCCCTGATCGGGTTGACGAGCAGCACGTCGGCAAGCCGGTACGCCGCCAGCGACCTCGGATAGTCGTCGTTGACGTCGAGTAGCAGCGGATTCCAATCGTCCGTGCCGAACTCGTCCTCGATCTCGCTGGCGATCCGCAGCACGGAGGCCGTGTATTCGCGGTACTCGGGCAGGTCGTGCCGGGACGGGTAGGCGAACGCCAGATGCACAACCCGGCCGTGCCACTGCGGGCGGGTGGCAAGGAGCTCGCGGTAGGCGGCGAGGCCGCGGACGATGTTCTTGGACAGTTCGGTGCGGTCGATCCGGACGATGAGCTTGCGGTCACCGACCACTTCGCGGAGTGGCTGCATTCGTGACCCGACGTCGGTGGCGCTCGCCCGCGCGCGCAACTCGGCGCCGTCCACGCCGAGTGCGTGCACTTCGACGCGGGTGACACGGCCGCGGTACGCCACCGTGCGGTGCGCCATGTCCACATCCGCATCAAGGAACTCCGCGCAGCAGGCAAGAAATGCCCGGGCCCAGCGGTCGCAGAGAAACCCGGCATGGTCCGCGCCGAGGATGCCATCGAGCACCTGGCGGGCGACGCGGTCAGGCAGAACCTGGTAGTAGTCAGGCGGTGCCCACGGCGTATGCGAGAAGTGCGCGATGCGCAGCGCGGGATGGGCATCTCGGAGCATCCGAGGTACGAGCGTGAGGTGGTAGTCCTGCACGAGCGCCCTGGCGTTGCCGCGGCCTGTCCCGCTTACGGTGCCATCCGCCCGTTCGTCGGTCGCCGCGCTCGCACCCGATGCGAGCGCGGTCGCGAATGCCGCGTTGTAGGACCGGTAGGACTCCCACTCGCGCTGCCAGGCGAGCCCGAAATGCGGCCTGTTGGGCATGTCGTATAGCAGGTGGTGGACAAACCACAGGGTGGAGTTGGCCACCCCGTTGTAGGCGCGGTGGAACATCACCGGCGGGATGTCAAGCATCTGCACCGCCGCGCCAATGTCGTGGCCGTCCAAGTCGAGCCTGCCACCCGGAGCGTGGCGGGCCGCCGCGCGGTCCGCATCAGTCAGCGCGGCGCAGATCCACAGCGCATCCGGATCCGAGCCGACAACCGAGGAGAGCCCCGACACCAAGCCACCGCCCCCCCGCCGCGCGGTAAGGCGGCCGTCGTCGCCCAGCGCGAACGACACCGGCCCCCGGTTGGATGCGACGAGAATCTGGTGCTTGCCCATGTACGGCCAGGCTAGCCGAGCAATGATCGCGAATCGCGTGCATCGTGACCGCGTTGGGCTGGTGGCGCATAGCTGCTGGCCAGGCGCGTCAGCCTCGGGGCGGCCGGAGCCGGCGGCATGGTCGAGGCAACACGTCGCGCAGCTGTCGCGCAGCTATCGAGCCTGACCTGTCGAGGTCACGACTTAAGCCGACAAGGTCGATGGCATGGGCGTGCCACCACCAGGGCACAGCCCGGGTGGTCCGAACGTCGGTTAGAGTGCTCAATACGGCCTCATGACGCCCGTCGGCGGCCGCGCCACGGCGCGGTCGCGACATAACTAAATGCAGCTCATCCAGAGGGGTGGAGGGATTCGGCCCGGTGAAGCCCCGGCAACCACCACGGTGGCAGTTGCTCGCCCGCTGATGGCGAGCCCCGTGACAGGTGCCAATTCCGGCCCACGGCCAAGGTGGCCGCAGGGAAAGATGAGGAGAAAGGGCCTCGTTACGTGAGCAGCGCCGCACCCCACAGGGATACTTCCAGCGTTCAAGCCTTCGGTTTCGCGACCGCTTTGTCGTGCCGCGAGTGCGGGCACACCCGCGACCTTGGACCGTGGTACGCGTGCGAGGAGTGTTTCGGGCCGCTCGAGGTCGCCTACGACCTGCCGCCACTGAACCGGGCAGCTATCGAATCGGGGCCGCACAACATTTGGCGCTACGCAAGCCTGCTTCCGGTGCCTGCCGACGTCGCCGTGGCACCGAATACCGAGCCGGGCTGCACCAGGCTGGTACGCGCGGACAATCTTGCCAAAGAGCTCGGCATGCGGCGGCTCTGGGTGAAGGACGACAGCGGCAACCCGACCCATTCCTTCAAGGACCGTGTCGTGGCGGTCGCGCTCGCGGCGGCGACGACGATGGGCTTCAAGGTGCTTGCCTGCCCATCCACGGGAAATCTCGCCAACGCCGTCGCGGCGGCGGCAGCACGCGCGGGCATCAGGTCCGTGGTGCTCGTGCCCGCCGACCTCGAGTATCAGAAAATCATCACGACCGCCGTTTACGGCGGCACGTTCGTGACCGTCGACGGCAGTTACGACGACATCAACAGGCTCGCCTCCGAGCTCGCCGGTGAGCATGAGGGCTGGGCGTTCGTCAACGTCAACGTCCGGCCCTACTACTCGGAGGGGTCCAAGACGCTCGGCTACGAGATCGCCGAGCAACTGGGATGGCGGCTGCCGGAGCAGATAGTGATCCCTGTCGCCTCCGGGTCGCAGCTGACCAAGATCGACAAAGCGTTCACGGAGCTTTCTGCCGCCGGCCTGGTCGATGGGGCGCCGTGCCGGGTATTCGGAGCCCAGGCGACGGGGTGCGCACCGGTCGCGGCGGCGTTCAAGGCGGGCCATGACGCGGTGCGTCCGGTCAAGGCGGACACGATCGCCAAGTCATTGGCCATCGGCAATCCGGCGGATGGCCCCTACGTTCTCGACGTGACGCGCAGGACGGGTGGCGCGGTGGAGGACGTCAGCGACGAGGAGATCGTGTCGGGGATCCGCCTGCTGGCCGCTACCGAGGGGGTCTTCGGCGAGACCGCGGGCGGTGTGACCGTTGCCACGCTGCGGAAACTGCTGGCGGCGGGCCGGCTCGATCCGGCCGCGGAGACCGTGGTCATCAACTCGGGCGACGGTCTCAAGACACTCGACGCGGTGGCGGACGCGGCCCGGCCGACCGCGTCGATCCGGCCCTCGATCGAAGCGTTCAGAGAGGCAGGCCTGGTATGAGTATTTCCGTCCGCGTTCCTACGATCCTGCGAAGTTACACGGGCGGCGCCGCGGAGGTAAGCGCGGAGGCTGGCAGCTTGCGTGAGGTGCTCGCGGCCCTGGACGCTGCTTACCCCGGCATCGCGGGCCGGATTCTGGATGACAACGGCCAGATCAGGCGATTTGTCAACGTGTATGTCGGCGACGAGGACGTGCGCTTCGCGGCCGGGCTCGACACACCCGTCCCCACGGGCACTCAGGTCTCAGTAATCCCAGCGGTGGCCGGAGGTTGAGCGGCCGCGCGCCCCCACTCCTGCTGATAACGTTGTCGGAAACTTGCTGAGTCATTCGTGTAATTCCATGGGTAACGGATGCGCAACGCTTCCCATAGGGGGTATGGTCATCTGCGGTCGCCGACCGCTTCAGTCGGCCGCGATCGACGAGCTCCGCGGTTGCCTGGGCGGGGCTCGAGGCCCGAGCGCAGTTAGGGAGTTGTTTGTAATGCCGCAGGGCACCGTCAAGTGGTTCAACGCGGACAAAGGCTACGGCTTTATCGCGGTCGACGGTGGCAGGGACGTGTTCGTGCATTTCTCGGCGATCCAGTCAGATGGCTACCGCACCCTCGAAGAGGGACAGCGGGTCGAGTTCGAGATCACGCAGAGCGACCGGGGACCGCAGGCTGAGGCTGTCCGCGCTCTCTAAACGTTCTGTCACGTTCGCCGGATGACCCGGCCTCCCAACTGGGAGGCCGGGTCATCTTATTCCGGCATCGCGGAGGGCGCCTGGCGTGAGGATGGGCGCCCGTGCGCGAGCGAAGTCCCCGGCTGGCCGTCCTCTCGCAGGCGGCAGGATCGGGCCCGGCCGAGGCGGGCTTGCACTCTAGACCCGAGAGTGCTAAACAGGTCGTTGGCACTCTCACCTTGAGAGTGATAACACGCTACGGCGGGATCGGGGCGATGAGGCCCGGCGCGCGGCTGGGAAGGGACCGGCCGCAGACCGAGCCGTCCGTCGCGGGCATTGACCCGGTCTGCGCACGCCAGAATGAGTTCCGGAGGACTGGAGCCTATGGCAGCCAAGATGATCGCGTTCGATGAGGAGGCGCGACGCGGCCTCGAACGCGGCATGAACCAACTCGCTGACGCCGTCAAGGTGACGCTCGGCCCCAAGGGGCGCAATGTCGTCCTTGAGAAGAAGTGGGGCGCTCCGACGATCACCAACGACGGTGTGTCGATCGCCAAGGAGATCGAGCTCGAGGACCCGTGGGAGAAGATCGGGGCCGAGCTCGTCAAGGAAGTCGCGAAGAAGACAGACGATGTCGCCGGTGACGGCACCACGACGGCGACCGTGCTGGCCCAGGCGCTGGTGCGCGAGGGCCTGCGCAACGTGGCCGCCGGGGCCAACCCGATGTCACTGAAGCGTGGCATCGAGGCCGCGGTGGAGCGGGTGAGCGAAGAGCTTTCCAAGATCTCCAAGGACGTGGAGACCAAGGAGCAGATCGCGTCCACCGCGTCCATCTCCGCGGGTGACCCCGCGATCGGCGAGATGATCGCCGAGGCGATGGACAAGGTCGGCAAGGAAGGCGTCATCACCGTCGAGGAGAGTCAGACCTTCGGCCTCGAGCTCGAGCTCACCGAAGGAATGCGCTTCGACAAGGGCTACATCTCGCCCTACTTCGCCACCGACCCCGAGCGCATGGAGGCGGTGCTCGAGGACCCCCACATCCTCATCGTCGAGTCGAAGATCTCGGCCAATAAGGACCTGCTCCCGCTGCTCGACAAGGTGGTGCAGTCGGGCAAGCCGCTGGTGATCATCGCCGAGGACGTCGAGGGCGAGGCGCTCGCCACCTTGGTCGTGAACAAGATCCGCGGCCTGTTCAAGTCCGTCGCGGTGAAGGCCCCAGGCTTCGGTGACCGCCGCAAGGCCATGCTGGGTGACATCGCCATCCTGACCGGTGGCCAGGTCATCAGCGAGACCGTCGGGCTGAAACTGGAGACCGCGGACCTTGACCTGCTCGGCAAGGCACGCAAGGTCGTCGTCACCAAGGACGAGACCACGATCGTCGATGGTGGCGGTGACGCCGACCAGATCTCCGGCCGGGTCAACCAGATCCGCGCCGAGATCGAGAACACCGACTCCGACTACGACCGCGAGAAGCTGCAGGAGCGGCTCGCCAAGCTTGCCGGCGGCGTTGCCGTCATCAAGGCGGGCGCGGCGACCGAGGTCGAGCTCAAGGAGCGCAAGCACCGAATCGAGGACGCCGTCCGCAACGCGAAGGCGGCCGTCGAGGAGGGCATCGTGCCCGGTGGCGGCGTCGCGCTGCTGCAGGCCGGACGCAGTGCTTTCGAGAAGCTCGACCTGTCGGGCGACGACGCGACCGGCGCGCAGATCGTGCGGCGGGCGCTTGAGGAGCCGCTGAAGCAGATCGCGATCAACGCCGGCCTCGAAGGCGGCGTGGTGGCCGAGAAGGTGCGGTCGCTGGAAGCTGCCCGCGGGCTCGACGCCGCGACCGGCGACTACGTCAACATGTTCGAAGCCGGCATTATCGACCCGGCTAAGGTGACCAGGTCGGCGCTGCAGAACGCCGCTTCGATCGCCGCGCTGTTCCTCACCACCGAGGCCGTCATCGCGGAGAAGCCAGAGAAGGAGAAGGCGCCGGCCGCCCCAGGCGGCGGCGACATGGACTTCTGACCGGAGAGTCCGTCCTTCCGTACGTGCAGAGGGCGGTCCCGCGGTACGGGGCCGCCCTCAGCGCGCATCCGGCGACGTGAACCTGGGAATGGAACAGTCGTGGGAACGGTCCCGGTGAACCCTCCCGCGGCTGATCCTCCCGCGCGGCAGCTTCAGCGGCGTGACCAGTGGCGGCTGTCCCCGTGGCTTCCCTTCACCGCCGTCATCCTCCTCACCGCGCTGTGGTTGTTATCTGCGTTCGGCGGCTGGGCGACGGCGGCGTTCTGCTCTGCTAGCGGGTTTGGCGCCAGTTGCCGGGCGCACGTGCACGGGGTGCTTTTCGCCGCGTCGTGGGTGGCGTCGGTCGGGTTGACAGCTTCGCTCGTGGGCCTCCTCGCGCCGCTGCAGACGCGCTCCAGGGAGCACACGCGGACGGCGCGAATGAAGCTATTCACCGTGTCCGCGGCGCTCTACGTGATCGCGCTCACAATCGTGTTCATCGGCGGCCAGGCGGCAGCGAGCTGACCGGTGGCAGCGCCGCGGATCGCGTGGGCCATGGCATATGCGATCCGCGGCACCGATGAATTCGCCTGCCGCGAGGGCTAAGGGGGCAGCAGTGGATCTCACACCGCCGGCTTGGCTCAGATCTCCTAACCGGCCAGCAGGTCCATGGCGTCGATGATCTCGTACGCGTACCCCTGCTCGGCGAGGAACCGCTGCCGATGGCTGGCGTAGTCGGCGTCGAGGGTGTCGCGGGACACCACGGCATAAAACCTGGCGCGCTGCCCCGCGTGCTTGGGGCGCAGGATCCGGCCGAGCCGCTGCGCTTCTTCCTGCCGCGACCCGAACGTGCCTGACACCTGGATCGCCACGGCCGCCTCGGGTAGGTCGACGGAGAAGTTCGCCACCTTCGACACGACGAGCGTGGTGATCCGCCCCGCGCGGAAATCGGCGAACAGCCGTTCCCGTTCCGCGACCTTCGTCTCGCCCTTGACGACGGGCGCGTCCAGGCGCGCGCCGAGTTCGTCCAGCTGGCCGATGTATTGGCCGATCACCAGGACGTGCTCGCACCGATGCCGGTCCGCGAGCTGCTCGACCACCGCGTTCTTGGCGGGCGTGGTCGAGCAGATGCGGTAGCGGTCCTCCGGTTCCGCCGTCGCGTAGCCCAGCCGCTCCGCGGCAGGCAGGGTAACCCGTACCTCGACGCAGTCTGCGGGCGCGATCCAGCCCTGCGCCTCCATTTCCTTCCACGGTGCGTCATAGCGTTTCGGGCCGATCAAGGAGAAGACGTCACCCTGACGGCCATCCTCGCGGACGAGCGTGGCCGTCAGCCCCAGCCGCCGCCTGGCCTGCAGGTCCGCGGTCATGCGGAAGACGGGCGCAGGGAGCAGGTGCACCTCGTCGTAGATGATCAGGCCCCAGTCCCTCGCCTCGAATAGCTCGAGGTGAGTGAAGGCACCGGACCGCCGCGTCGTCATGATCTGATATGTGGCGATGGTGACCGGCCTGACCTGCTTGCGGATCCCGCTGTACTCACCGATCTCGTCCTCGGTCAGGCTGGTACGCCGCAGCAGCTCGGCCCGCCACTGATGCGCGGCGACCGCGTTCGTGACCAGGATCAGCGTGGTGACACCTGCCCGCGCCATCGCCGCGGTCCCGACGATCGTCTTGCCCGCGCCGCATGGAAGCACCACCACGCCGGAGCCGCCATGCCAGAAAGCGTCCGCCGCGTCGCGCTGGTACGGCCGGACACGCCAGCCTGCTTGGGTCAGGACGATCTCGTGTTTCTCGCCATCGACGTAACCCGCCAGGTCTGCGGCCGGCCAGCCAAGCTTGAGCAGGACCTGCTTGAGCCGTCCGCGTTCGCTTGGATACACGGCGACGGTGTCGGCGTCGATGCGCGGCCCGGTCAGCGGCGCGACCTTCTTGCTGCGCAGCACCTCCTCGAGCACGGCGCGATCGAGCGCCGCAAGCACGAGCCCGTGCGCGGGATGGCTGTGCAGCTGCAGCCTCCCGTACCGGCCCATCGTCGCTGCGACATCGACGAGCAGCGAATGCGGAACTGGGTAGCGCGAATATCGCAGCAGCGCATCTACGGCCTGTTCGGCGTCGTGGCCTACTGCGCGCGCGTTCCACAACGCGAGCGGCGTGACCCGGTAGGTGTGGATGTGCTCTGGTGCGCGTTCGAGTTCGGCGAACGGCGCGATCGCCTGGCGGCAATCGCTGGCGAGCTGGTGACCCGCTTCAAGTAGCAAGGTCTTGTCCGATTGGACGATCAGCGGCCCGTCAGTCACTCCCGGTCTCTCCCTCGCCATGGTTACGGCACAGCACGTCCCGGCGCAGCGCGTCGCGGCGGGACCCGGCGCGGCCACCGGTGCGGAATCGGGTCCGCCGTGCAAACCCAGCCAGCTCGGCCATCGCTGCCGACCCTGCCAACTCTGCACCCCCTGCGAGCCGCGCGGGGCCGAATGGCACGACAAGATCCGATACGGCCGCGCTCGGGTGGCGCCTCCGGGCAAGCCGCCGCGTATCCGCCGGTCCGCGACCAAGCTGTGGCGGCTTCGATCAACCCGCCGATGGGTCAGAGCTGGGCTCCTAGCCAACGCGGCTGACCCCACCGATGGACCGTTGCTGGATGGCAATTGCCGCTGGCGACTTCGGGGGGCTGCCCGAGCGGCTCAGGGGCCGCCCGAGCGCAGGACACGGACGGCCGCGAGGGCTCGCTCGTGCGCCGGCCACGGCGCGAACGACTGGGGCGGGCCAGGTGCGGCCGGCGTGCCGTACTTGCTCGCGGGGTCCCCGGCGCGCCTGGAACCCGCTGCCGTGATCTCCACCGTGCCATCCGCTGACTCGGCCGCGGGCGCGTACCCAAGCCGCCGAAGCACCGCGAGCACCTCGCCACGGCGGGACGATGAGACCAGCACGGTGGGCGCGAGCGGTCGCAGTCGCAATCCGGCCGCGCGGCGATCGGCGGCGATCTCGGCGACGATGGCGGGGTCGTCGCAGCGGATGTAGGCGGATGCGGCGCCGACGCGGATCCGGCCGTGCCTGCGCGCCGCGTCCTCGATCAGGTAGCGCAGCGGCTGCGGGATAGGCGTGCGTGAGCGCTCCGCGAGCAAGGCAAGCAGATCGTCGCCGGAACGGCCGGCGTCCATCGCGCGCCGCACCGAACCGGCCGAGAAACGGTAAACAGTGGCGCCGCCGGTCGACTCCACCTCAGCCGCAAGCGAAAGCTCTCGGGCCAGTTCTGCCGTTAGCGGGCCGGGCGCGACCGCCGTCATGTCGGCCTGCAGCAGCACGTGGCCGACCGGCTCAGGCAGGATCATGGCAAGCACGGCCGTGGCTTCTGCCAGGCCTCCTGACGCCGCCGCGCGGCCGGGTGCGGCCAAGGCTCCGCGCCCGGTCAGGCCGAGCACGGCGGCCTCACGGAGCGCCGTCTCGGCCAGCATCGCCTGCAGCGCAGCCGGCCGCCGTGGCGATAGCCACGTCAGCCGCCGCAGCATCGCGTCCGTGCTCACAGAGGTGCCAGGCGCCGCGGTGGCGAGCTCACGGAGAACCAGCGCACGGACCCGCGGCGCGTCCATCCGGTCAAGCCCGTTGCCAAGTGCGTTGAGGAGCCTGCCCGCCTCGTCCCTGGCGCCGACGAGTCCAGGCACTCGCGTGGTGGCCTGCCACGCGCCCACAATCGTGGCCCAACGCTCCGCGTCTGCTGATTCCCGCCAGGCGTCGAACACGTGCGAAGGAAGCCATTCACCGTCGGTCCAGCCGGACGCCGCGAGCAGCCCTGCCGCCCGTGCGACCTCCGTGAGCAATGCCGCCGTCGCCAGGTCCACCCGCACCGAGGCGGCCGCCTTGCGCAGCTCGCGAATCCCGAGCCCGCCCGACCTCAGCACCGGCGGCGGCGCATCGGCCCACCGGTTCAGCAGGTCTTCGATGCACCGGAGCGCATTCAGCGCCGCAGCGGCCGCGGCTGCGTCCACCTCGTGTGAGCCGTCAGGACTGTGTTGCCCCCCGGGATCCCGTCGGGATCCCCGGGGTACGACCCGCCGGGATCCCGGCGCAGACGGTACCGGCCCGCTCCCTGCTGGATGGGAATCCGCCGAGTCACCTATCGGTGTCCCGTCGAGCGGCGGCGGCTCAGCCGAAACCCGGCCGGGGTCTTCGGGAAGCCGTGGCGCGCTGATGACCGCGCGCAGGCCCGGTGCGGGTCGATAGCCGTCCTCCGTCTGCCAGGCGAGCGCACGGGCGCGCAACGCGGCAAGGCAGCGGTTCAGCGCCCCGGGCGAGACGCCGAGCACCCCCTGCACGCTGCCCGCGGCCACCGGGGAAGGCAGCGCCAGCAGCGCCTCGATGACGTGCAGCGAGAACCGGTCGAGACCGTCGAGGGCGCGCTCGAGCGACAGCGGTCTTGCGGCACGGGACGCGAGCGCGTCGATGCCGGCCGGGGCGGGCGTGACCAGGTCGGGACGCACCGCGAACAGCGCCGCGAGCTCCGCGTCGCTTCGCCTGCGCAACCAGGTCCCGAACCCGTCCCCGCCCGTGCGCCGCCCCACACCGCTCATCCGGTTCACGGTACTGCCGCGATCGGTAGCTACAAGCGGCTTCGGTTCTGGCACTATCGGCCCATGAGCGCGCGTAGCGAGCAGCTTGTGCTCGACTACCTGAGCCGCGCTGCGGACGCGGCCCACGGCATCTTGCGCTCGGACGAGCGACTGCGGTTCATCGCCAACTTGCGAGGCGCGATCGAGCAGCAGCGTCAGGCCGTGCGCGCGGTCGAGCCCGCCCAGGTCCGCCGGGTACTCGCGAAGTTCGGCGATCCCGGCGGGCTGGTCGAGCGCGAGCGCCGTAGCCTGGACGAGGCGAAGGCTGCTGACCTGGATGCCAGGGAGGCCGGCGGAGGCCTGGACGGAACCGCCGCGCCTGACGCACCCAACGCGGGGAGGGCTGGCGGTCCGCCCGCATCGGCGCCCCGGCCGCGGCGGGTGGCTGCGGCCGGTGACGCAGGCCAGCGGGTCACCGTACCCGTGGTGCGGCCCGTCGAGGAAAGCGTTTTAGGGCTCTCGCCGCGCGGGCAGGCGGGCACCCGGGCGGCCGGGCCTGGCCGGCCGCTGGCCCGCGAGTGGCCAGAATCTGGTCCGCCAGCTCGCCGCACTGGTGGTGGCGTCGGCCGGGCGGTTTCGGCCGCGCGGCGGGCGCCAGCCGGTAAACGGCTGGGCACAGCGCCGACCGGCGGCACAGCCGCGCGCGTTGGCCCGCAGTTCGCGTTTGATGGGATGTCGGTTGTCCGTAGGTTCCCACGGGAGCTGCTCGCGCTTGTCCTGCTCGGGCTGGGCGGGCTGCTGTTCCCGTTCCCGCTGTGGATTGCCGGGGTGGCGATCGGCCTCACGTCGCGGGTGTGGAGCCGCATGGATAAGCTCACCGGGCTCGGCGGGCCGCTAGTCATTACCTTGGTTACCGTCGGTTTCATCGGGGTGTTGAACAAGAATCCGACCATTCCGGTGGACATTCACGCCTACGTCGCGGCTGCGCATGCCGACGCACTGCTCACCCTGCGGATCACCGCGATTCTCGGCGCCGTCTACCTCGGCGCCAGATTGCCGCGCGGCGAGCAGCCGAGCCCTGCGCACCGGTCAGCCGATCAGAGAAGCAACCGGCTCCATGGGCACTGATGTTTGCCGGTCCGGTAGGCGCCCAACCGCGAGCCTTGTCCAGGCTGCCACGAATCGCGGTTCGGTGACCTGCCCGGGTGGGGCGCCGAGTTGCGTGGTGGTGTGAGCCAGTAGGTGACGACCGCGCCGCCAAGGACGGCCGCGGTCGATGGCCAGTCAACGTCGGCCTCGGCGAACCCGGGCTGCTGGCTGCCCCACGTGGTCATTACTTCGGACAGCGGCTGAACGAGATCCTCGCGGAACCCCTCGACGAGGTGCGGGAGGGCGGCGGCTAATCTTTGGCTTCACTGCGGCGAAGCGCGAAGTGCGGCAAAGGTCACAGCGGCCATCGTCAGGTGCGGTGGAGGGCGGTGCCGACGGGCAAAGCCGGTTCCTCTGGCGCGACCCTGCTAGCCCAGACGGACCGTGTCTTAGCCCAGCTCGGCGGTGCGAACAGGTCGTTCCTGCCAGCGTGGCCTGCCAGCGTGGCCTTGTACGTGACATCCGGACGGCTGGCCGCCGGGCCCGGCGCGGTCGCCTCCCTCGGGGTGCATGCCTGGCGGCGGGCTGGTTCAGCGGGCGCCAGTCGCGCGATCGAAGCCTCGGATGCGACCGGCCAGTAGCTCTCAGTCGCTTCGCGGGGGCACGCGGTGTTTGCCTCCCGGGAAGGTTGCGGCCGTGCTGTCACGGGTAGACACGTATTGTGATCATGTGGTGTCGCACGGGGACCTCTCGCGGCTGGAAGCCCAGGGATTTCCCGGCCTCGCGCGCGATCCCGTCCTAGCACCGTCCGAATGTGTGAGGCTGCGGAGGACGCGGCCCCGGCACCGAGCCGGGGCCGCGCCGCTGCTTGAGGGCCGCGCCGCTGCCCACCCTTGTTGGGCCGCGCCGCTGCTTGAGGGCCGCGCCGCTGCTTGAGGGCCGCGCCGCTGCCCACCCTTGTTGGGCCGCGCCGCTGCTTGAGGGCCGCGCCGCTGCCCACCCTTGTTGGGCCGCGCCGCGCCGCCTGGACCGCTGCCGTGGGAGGGCCGCGCTGTCGGTGTTCAGGTGCAGTGCCTGGGCCGCGGTCGCTGGCGGGCCGGTCAGGCCGCCACCGTTGGATGCGCGCCGGGGCAGCACGTGTCCAGCGGCAGGCCGCACCGGGTTCCGCCGTGACGGCCCGCGGCGGCCCTGACGGCAGGTTCGTCGCGGGCGCGAAGCCCGGGCATACCGCATGGCCCCGGGACCGATAGCCTGAAGTCGCGCTCCAAGCACAGCTGTGTTGATTCCGATTTCACGCGAGGTTATGCCCGTGCCCACTGGCAAGGTCAAGTGGTACGACGCCGACAAGGGGTTCGGCTTCCTCACCCGCGACGACGGAGGTGAAGTCTTCGTGCACTCCTCCGCGCTCCCAGCCGATGCCGCCGGGTTGCGGGCTGGACAACGCGTGGAGTTCGGCATCGTGGAGGGCCGTAAGGGAGCGCAGGCGCTCCAGGTGCGCCTGCTCGAACCGCCGCCGTCTGTGACAAAGGCAAGCAGGAAGAAGCCCGACGAGATGATCGTCATTGTCGAGGATCTGATCAAGCTCCTCGACGGCATCTCGAATACCTTCCGGCGAGGAAAGCATCCAGACAACCGTGATGCGGCGAAGATCGCGGCGGTGCTGCGCGCGGTGGCTGACGACCTCGAGCCGCAGGAGGTCCAGTCCGGGCCGCAGCAACGGCATCGGCAGCCCGGCGCCAAGCGATGAGGGTCTGCCGAGGCGCCGGTGAATCCGATGCTCCGCCCAAGACCAGGCATCAAGACCAGGCCTCAGGAGAACCTCAGGACGACACGGGCGGGTCGGCAGCCGCTTCGAGCTGGACACCGATCGGCTCGCGCTGCCGGATCCTGTGGCGTCGGCTCACGATCAGCGCGACGAAAGCCGCGCCGAGGGCCGTTGCGGCGACGGCCATGCCGACGGTCCCGCTGGCAGTGATCGACAGTGCCACGCCGACCAGGCCGCCGCCGACCCAGGAAAGCTGATGGAGGGTCTCGGACACCGCGAGTGTCGATGAGCGAATCTCCTCACCTATCTCCCGCTGCACGATCGAGTCGAGCGCGAGCTTGGCGAGCGCCTGACCGAAGGCCGCGACGAGCGCCACGACCAGCGCGGTGAGCAGGCCGAAGAACCAGGCACATGCCGCAGTGATCAACGCGGACGCGGCGATCGTGACGAACATGATGATGTAGGGCGTGCGCGCCCTGAGCCTCGAACCCGCGGCGGTCCCTGCCAGCCCGCCCACTGCCGCTGCGACGACCAAGGCAGCGAGTGCCACGTTCTTGTTGACGCCTGGGAAGTGGTGGGCACGCAACAGGAACGCGAGGAAGAAAACCGTGAACCCGGAGAAGGCGCGGACAGCGGCGTTGGCTCGGATGGCCTCGCCCACGACAGGGCCGACGCGACGAAGCGTCGTCGTCCGGCGGCCTTCCCGATGGACGTGCTTCGCCGCGGCCTTTGGCTCGTCGCCAGGCGCCGCGGCAGCGGCGCTCGCGGCGTCGACGTGATCGGGCAGCCTGATGCTCATAGCCGCGCCAACCAGGAAGATCAGCGTTCCGAACCGCAATACCCAGTCCGCGTGAATCACGCTGCCAATGCCTATCGCGATCGGGGCCGCGATCGTGGCGGCGATCAATGATGCGAGCCCGGACCGTGCATTCGCGGTGACGAGCGTGATCTCGGCTGGGAGCAACCGCGGCGTGACAGCGCTACGCATGATCGCGTAGGCCTTGGACAGCACCAGAGCGGCGAACGCGGACGGCAGCAGGGTGAGCGGATCGTTATGCAGGACAGCCCCGGCCATTCCCCAGCACAGCAGGCCGCGGCCGAGCAGCGTTCCGGCCAGGATGTATCTGCGGCCCTGCGTTACCCGATCGAGCATCGGGCCAATGAACGGCGCAAGCAGTGCGAATGGTGCCATGGTCACGAGGAGGTACAGCGCCACTTGGCCGCGCGCGGCATCAGGCGACGCGGCGCGAAAGAACAGCGTTCCGGCGAGAGCGACGGCTATGAAGGCGTCGCCCGCGCCGCCCACCGCGGTCAGTTCGATCAGTTCCGCGAGCCCTGTGCGACCCGCGCCCGAAGCGTGCGTGCTGCGGTGGATCGTGCGGCCGACCCCGCGTGCGGCGGAGCCAGCGGTCCTCGCGACCGGCCCGGCGGTGGACCCGGCAGCGCCGGCAGCGCGCTGTGCCGTGTGCCGCGCCTTCCGCCAGACGGTGCCCGGACCCATGCCCACAGTATTCTGCGCATCAGGGAGCGGAACGACCATGCGGGGGCGCGGCTGGTGCGGGTTAAGCGGCGGGGACACCCGGTATCTGGTACCTGGGCAACCGGCAGGCGCCATTGAGGCTATCCATCCGCACGAAGCCGGCGGCCTGCGCGAAGGGTCACCGCGTCTGCTCGCCCGGCCCGCCAGCGAACCGAAGCCCATACACTGATGCCGAGCGGCACACTGATGCCGAGCGGCCTCTTAGGCTCGAGCTCGGCCGGTCCGCGGCCCCGAGAGATCGCGGCCTCGCCTGGACGACGATGCTGGAGAATTACTAGGCGTGAGCACTGTACGGATGCGGAGCCGGACGTCGGCCCTAGATGAAATCTGCGCGCAGGCGGCCGGCACGGCGCGCGCGGCCGCCGAGGACGACGCCGGGTCAGGTCAAGTCGGTGCCCATGTCGGATTGACAGCCGAAGGCGACCGGGTAGTCACGCATTTGTTCGAGTGTCTCGACCCTGCCTACCGTGGCTGGCGCTGGGCCGTGACGGTCGCCCGCGCGTCGCGCGCCAAGGCGGTGACGGTGAGCGAGAGTGCTCTCGTACCCGGGCCCGACGCGCTGCTTGCCCCGCCATGGGTGCCCTGGCGCGACCGGCTGCAACCAGGCGACCTTGGCGTCGGGGATTTGCTTCCGGCGCCGCACGACGACGAGCGGCTGGTGTCCGTGGCCTCGCTCGGCGGCGATGATCTGCCCGCATGGAGCGCCGGAGACGACGCGCCCGGCTGGAACATCGGCGATGACCAGCCCGAAGGGAGCCCCGAGGACAGCGGCCTCGCTGTCGGGGTCCCTATCGACGGCCGCAAGCGCGTGTTGTCGGCGATCGGACGCGACGAAACAGCCGAGCGCTGGTATGCGACCGATCATGGTCCACGCACGCCACTCGCCCACGCGGCACCAGCAAACTGTGCTACTTGTGGTTTTTTCGTGCCGCTTAGCGTACCGCTCGGCCAGCTCTTCGGCGCATGCGCGAACGCGTACGCGCCGGACGACGGCCGGGTTGTCTCAGTAGATCACGGCTGCGGTGCGCATTCCGAGGTGGTCCTTCCCGCGGGGCCAGACCAGTCCGTGCCACCGATCATCGATGAACTCGGCTACGATCTGGTCGATCAGCCAGGGGTGTCGATGGAAGACACCGCCTTCGAGCCGTTCGACCACAGCTGATCGGCCGAGGCCGGTGTGGGCGGATCGCTGGCTGGCTGTCACCTGATCGAGCAAGGGCGCGGGATGTGCGTCCTCCTCACTCGTCCGGTGTGCCGTTCCGCCCATTCTCACGGACAGGGCCGTCCGCGCGGGGGAGGGCATCTGGGCACGGTACAGCGTCTGAGTGCGGTACAGCGTCTGAGTGCGGCAATGCGTCTGAGTGCGGCAGGCTGCCTGGGCGTGGCGACGCATCTGTGCGTGGCACTGGATCTGGGCGTGGCACTGGATCCGTGCGTGGCACTGGATCTGTGCGCGGCGGGGCTTCTGGGCGTGGCACTGGATCTGTGCGCGGCGGGGCGTCTGGGCATGGCAATGCATCTGGCCGCGGCGGGGCGTCCGGGTGAAGGGCGCTGTCGGTCCGGGGCACGGTGGCACGGAGCCTGGCCTCCGCCCGCCGCTGCGCCGTCCGGGCACGCAGACGCTTGAGGCGGGGGACATACCACAAACCGAACAGTCCCATCGCACATCCGACGGCGCATGTCCATATCCACCAGCGCTCGCTGGCCCGCAGGTGGTTACGCAGAATCACGAGCGTGATCAGCGCGATCGCCCAGCCGGCGGTGATCAACGCGGTCATCAACTGCTCGTCGGTTTCCAGGGGTGGTGGAGCCGGGCGGTATTCACGCCTCATGCCCGCAAGCTTAGCTTGATCATTAAGCGGCCCGTACCGCGGCCGAGTGCCGCATCATCAAGCGGCCGTGCCGCGGCGAGTGCCGCACAAACCACCTCCCGGCGGGTCGCCCGCGCGGCGGTAAGCCGGCGGGCCCCACGACTGGCGGCACTCGCCTGGGGCGCCAGACCGCATGGCGGCACTCCCACACAGGGGCGCCAGAGAGATTGCGTGGCGGCGCTCCCCGCATGGCCGCGGACCGCATGGCGGTACGGCCGCGAAATCACAGTGCGCTCAAGGCGCCTGGCCCGGCGCGCGAGCCCTTTGGCTGGGCCGCGACGGCGGTTCCGGTGGCCGGGCCGCGACGCGGTTCCGGTGGCCGGGCCGCGACGGCGGTTCCGGTGGCTGGGCCACACGGCGGTTCCGGCGAGTGGATCTGTCCACCTTGCTAAGGATTTGCGGAATGTGCTGAGTCGGCATATGGTTAGCAAAGGTAATGACTCAGGCTAACGAACATGACATCGACGCAGACCAGAACCGACGCTGGACTGGCCAACGGCCTCCGCATCTCGGTGAGCAGGCTGGCACGCCGGCTGCGGGTGGAGCGCGCAGGCGACCTGGCGGAGAGCGGGCTGTCCGACACCCAGATAACCGTGCTCGCCGTGCTGGAACGGAAGATCGCAATGTCTCCAGGCGAACTGGCCGAGCACGAGAAGGTGCAGCCGCCCTCGATGACCCGTGTGATCACCGCTCTCGAGGAACGAGGGCTTGTGCAGCGGGCCCCGCATCTTACCGACAGGCGGCAGGTCGTGCTGACGGTAACCGACGAGGGCAAGCGGCTCGTGAACCAACTCAGGCGGCGCAGGGACGCGTGGCTGGCCATGAGGCTGCGCGGACTGACGCAACAGGAGCGCGAAACGTTGCGGGCCGCGGCGCCGATCCTGGAGAAGCTGAGCCAAGCCTAACTGAGGGCCGCGGCGCCAAGCCGACAGAGTTCCGGCGGATCTTCAGCTCACTAAGCACCAGGAACTACCGGCTGTACGCGGCGGGCCAGGTGGTTTCCAACACCGGCACCTGGATGCAGCGGGTCGCGCAGGACTGGCTGGTCCTGGACCTGACCCATAACAGCGGCACTGCGCTCGGCATCGCGACCGGTCTGCAGTTCCTGCCCTTGCTGCTTTTCAGCCTGTGGGGCGGCGCGATCGCCGACAGGTACTCCAAGCGCCGCATCCTGATGATCACCCAGGCGGCGATGGGTGGCCTCGCCCTCATCCTCGGCATCCTGGCGCTGACTGGCGCCGTGGAGATCTGGCAGGTGTACGCCCTTGCCTTCGCGCTCGGACTGGTCAGCGTCGTCGACAATCCGACACGGCAGACCTTCGCGGTCGAGATGGTCGGGCGCGCTGACATGCCGAATGCGATCGCACTGAACAGCGCGATCTTCAATCTCGCCCGTATTATGGGCCCGGCCGTCGCTGGCCTCGTGATCAGCGCGGTTGGCACACCACTCGCGTTCATCGTGAATGCGGCCTCCTATGGCGCTGTGCTGATTGGCCTGGGGCTCATGCGCCCGTCCGAGCTGAACCCGGTGGAACCCACGTCACGAGCGAAGGGCCAGGTGCGCGAGGGCCTCGCGTTCGTCAGGGCGCGCCCGGGCTTGTGGATGCCGATGGTGCTGATCTTCTTCGTGGCGACGTTCGGGATGAACTTCCAGGTGACGACGGCGCTGATGTCGCGTCAGGTATTTCATACCGGCGCCGGCGCGTTCGGCATCGCCTCGGCGACGTTCGCCGCGGGGGCACTCGCAGGCGCACTGCTCGCCGCCCGCAGGCGCCGACCCGCCGCCGGGCTGCTCGTGTTGACGGCCGTCGTCTTCGGTGTACTGGAGATGTTCACCTCATTGATGCCGGAATTCTGGTCGTTCCTGCTGCTGCTCGTGCCTACCGGCCTAACGCTGCTTACGTTCAGCACCGCCGCGAACTCCGCGACCCAGTTGGGCACGACGCCCGAGATGCGCGGCCGGGTTATGGGGTTGTACCTGCTTGTCTTCCTTGGCGGGACGCCGCTCGGTGCGCCACTGGTTGGCTGGGTGGCGCAGCAGTTTGGCCCGCGGATGAGCCTGCTCGCTGGCGGCGCGATCTCGGTAGTCGCCGCTGTCGTAGTCGCTGGAATGCTTGTCCACAGTCGGCGGGTGCGCCTTCGCGACTACCTGCGGCCCAGGGCACTCGCCAAGCTGATGGCGTAACGGCCGAAACGACGTCCCCTTCTCCAAAGCAGGTCAGTTCTCCAAGACGGGCCAGTTCTCCAAGACGGGCCAGTTCTCCAAGACGGGCCAGTTCTCCAAGACGGGCCAGTTCTCCAAGACGGGCCAGTTCTCC
>Ga0335079_10000839_pt1 | contig 34847 bp, 28 predicted proteins | sample Lox_Sample_33_FD_206719 | JGI IMG/M metagenome (GOLD analysis project Ga0335079, IMG submission 206719) | Soil microbial communities from Loxahatchee National Wildlife Refuge, Florida, United States - Lox_Sample_3.3 | ecosystem: Environmental > Terrestrial > Soil > Wetlands | place: USA...
GGATCAACGCGAGCTACCGGACCTAAAATCGCTGCCGTTTGGTTAAAAAAAGCCCAAGGACCCCCACCCCCCGTTGTTTTGGCAATTGTGCGCAATTACTTACCAGGAAAGGACTTACAGGATTCTCGAGACGCACATATCGGCATCAAGTGTGCGCAACACACAGATAAGAAAGAAGTTAGCTTTAGGGCTCCCCTCCCCGGTTTGCGCACTACGCGTCGGACGGGCTGTTCCCCAAGTCTCACGGGACATAATACAACAAATCCATATCCGTAGTCAAGTGGTAAATATGGAGATAAGTCATTTAGAATGATGGTGCCCAAGAGAGGACTCGAACCTCCACGACCTTGCGGCCACTAGCTCCTGAAGCTAGCGCGTCTGCCAGTTCCGCCACTTGGGCACGATAGCACGGGGCAGCTGGATCCAGCCGCCCGGACCAACGAGGCCTTTCCATTGTGCCCGGCTCTGAGTGCGGCTGTCAACGACGCACGTCTTCGATATTGTTTCGGCGGCGGTTCAATAGCCGTCCCCCTCAAGTAATAGAACTACGGCGTACTTGTACCATGCGGTTATCTAATGAAATTGGTTGATATTTTGCTTGAATTCTATATTACCACTCCGTATAGTGCCCTTCCGCGAATCACTTGTGGGACCAATTTCGCTGTTCAGAAGGTCGGCAGAACGGAGGTTCTCGATGGTCATGAAAACGGGCGAACACTGGCACTGCATGAATCCGGATTGCCGTTGTGCGATTACCGTTGAAACCGGCGGAGAGTTTGACGGCGCGAATCCCATTTGTGCGTGCGGCACACAAATGAAGAAGGACTACAAGCCGCCGGTCTTTCATTACCTTGATTTCCTTCGCCCGGAAAGCGGCGAGCTGGTTTCCGGCGATCGGCACGAGAAGTGACCGATGGAAGGATCCCGCCATTCATCACGAACGCACAGCCATGCGCACAGGTCCCTGCGCTTGCGGGGCGACGTGGTGCACACATTTGGCACGTTGTTGACGCCTCTGGCGATCGCGCTGGTCGCTCTGGGGTTCTATTTATTGGGCAACGCGGTGGCCAATCCTCTCTCTTCTAACGCTGCATCTTTGCTATTCGCGTCCATCATTCTAGCTCTCGGCTTTGTACTCGTGAGCTATTTACTGCGGACGGCAATGGCGTCGCACCAGCGGCCACATGAAAAGCGAATTCGCATCAGCCATGCATACGGTGCGACTCCCGAGCCTTCGCAGACGATCGTGGTGACACATGCACAGCCTTCCGGTTCATTGCCCTTCCAGCGATCGTACGTGGACTCCGCGCGCATCCGCCGATGAACTGCCCGCAATCCGGCTCTAAACCAGCAGCGATGTCAGGCGCGAGGGATGGCCGGGAAATACTGGTCTTCGAGGATGCGGCGATGGTGAAGTTCGTGGCCGGCGCAGATAAACGCAAGGGCCCGCACGCTGACTTCGTTCTTGTTGGCGGTCCCGCAACGCTGCCAGGCTTCCTCGGTTAGAGTCCTGAGGAGCGAAAGGGTGGAATTCCGGACCACGTCGAACTCCAGAGCAAGATCCGAGAGCGATCTATCCCCGAACCCACCGTTCCTGACGTAATCATCCTGCTCGAACCCCTCAATCGGAGTACGATCACCCCGTGAAAAGCGGAGCGCTCGATAAGCAAAAATCCTTTCGCAATCCGCAATGTGGCCGATCACTTCCTTGACGGTCCATTTGTCCGCTGCATAGCGAAAATTACCATCACGTTCGCTGCGTCCCGCGAGGAGCAAGGCCATCTGAAGGCGCTGTGTCTCCAGAGTTCCGAGAATGTCGGCTCCGGAGATGAGGGAAATGTACTTCTCGTAATAAGATGCATATTCGCCAGATTGGGGCCGGTTTTGAGGAGCACGTTTAGGAATCATGCGGGGATTATACGCTTCTCCAGCATGAGTTTGGTTACTCGGGCATAGGAGAGAGGGAGGCCAGCTTGGCCGTTGATTTGAGCAAGGCACGCATCGCGTTTCAAGGTGAACCAGGAGCATTCAGCGAAGCGGCCGCCATCCAATTGCTCGGAGAAGAAATTGTGGCGGTGCCGCGAGCGACATTTGATGCTGCATTTCGGGCGATTCCGGAGGGGGCGGCAGATGCGTTGCTCGCACCGGTGGAAAACACGCTGGCCGGCTCCGTGGTCCGGGTTTTCGATCTGCTCCTCGAGAGCCGACTTTCAATTGTCTCGGAGACGATCCTGGCGATTGAACACCATGTGATCGGATGCCCCGGGGCGAGCCTAGCGGACCTTCGGTCCGTGGCTTCGCACCCAATGGCGCTGGCGCAATGCGAAAAGTTCTTCTCCGCGTATCCCCAGCTGAAGCGCATTGCCGCGGAAGATACTGCGGGAAGCGTTCGCGATGTCCTTTCTCGCGGCGAGAAGTCTGCCGCTGCCATTGCCGGGAGTCGCGCCGCCACGCTCTATCACGGCGCGATCCTTGCCAAGAACATCCAGGACAATGCTGAGAACTTCACGCGGTTTGTTCTACTGGTGTCTTTGGAGGACGCCGAAAAGCATCAGAGGCCCGATTCCCGCAAGATGTCGCTTGCGATGCGGCTGGCGCACCGGCCCGGCGCGCTGCTCGCTTCACTTGAACCCTTCGCGAAGCACCGAGTGAACTTGCTAAAGATCGAGAGTCGGCCGATCCACGGGCGGCCATGGGAATATCAGTTTTTTCTGGACGTGGAGGCCGAGTCGCACGAGCGGCTGGATGCCGCGCTTGCGGAAGTGCGCAAAGCAACGAGCGAGCTCCGAGTTTTGGGATTGTATCCCGCGGCGCGGTTCAATTTATGATGGAAAAGGGGAAGGCCGGCGCGCTGGCCGACCTTTTTTGTTCATTTCCCTTCCAGGGAAGCATGCGCACTCGATGTGATTTTACCGGAGGCCTGCTCAGCAATAGCTGCATTCGGGATCGCCCATTCCGCCAGCCATGTCGTCTTTCATCCGGCGCAAACGACGACCGAGACGCTCAGCGAGCTGGTGCCTGGCACGCCACAACCTGGCCTTCAGCGTATTCTCGGTGACACCGAGCTTCCTGGCCGCTTCTCCGGTGGAATAGCCGTGTACTTCGCGAAGCACGAAAGCGGAGCGCAAGAGCGGCGAGAGCTCGTCGAGATTCTCGTTAATCATCTCGCGCAGCTCCGTGCTCGCGTAGACCTGCTCCGGATCCGGACCGTCATCGGCGAATTTCTCCGTGGCGGGAAGATCATCTTCACGCGGCGGTTCGTCCAGTGAAATCGCGGGGCGCGATTTGGCGCTTCGGCGCTTCATCAACGCAGCATTGATGACGATGCGCGTGAGCCAGGTGGAAAATTGCGACCTGCCCTCGAAGCGCTTCAGGTTGCGATAGGCGGAAAGCAAGCCGTCCTGTAGAGCGTCCTCAGCGTCCTCGCTGTTGCCGAGTACCCGAAGAGCCGTCTGGAAGAGCGGCCGCTGGTAGCGGCGAAACAAAGTCTCGACCGCTTCCGCGTTTCCTCTCTGGCCCGCGCGGATCAGTTTAGTTTCATTCAGTTCAGTCCCCACTAACGCTTGTGTCGCCATTGTCTCCCCCATGTACTACGAAATTCGTTGCTTCGGTGTTTCAGCCGGCCACTTTCCCATAACGGTTCAGTGCACCGGCACATCTCCGCGTCCCGGTTTTGGCTTCCGCAGCAGCACCATAAACGGAATAACCAGCAGGAAAACGACGCCGAGCATCTTGAAGTTGTCTACAAAGGCGAGCATTGCAGCCTGGCGCTCGACGGTGCTGTAAACCATTCCGGACGCTTGCGAAGCGGCCTCGGCGACGGAAGAACCCGCGGCCACCAAGCGGAGCTGAGCCCCGTTGACGAAATTGTGATACGCGGCGCTGTAGGTATTCACATGCTCGACTAACTGGGCTTGGTGAAACTGGGCCCGCCGGTCCAGCATGGTGGTCACCGTGGCGATGCCCACGCTTGCGCCGATATTTCGCGCGAGATTGATGATGCCCGTGCCCATGTTGGTCTTTTCCTTGGGCACGTAAGCGAACGCGGCCACATTGATTGGAATGAAGAGAAACGCCAGTCCAAAGGTCTGTAGCATGCGCGCCTCGACCGCGTGCCGGTAATCAATGGTCAGATTCCAGCCGGCCATGACAAAGAGCGCCAGGGCGGAAACCGTACAACCAAATGCAATCAGAATGCGGATATCCGCTTTTGAAACCAGGATGCCAACAACCGGCATCATGAACATGATCACCGCACCGCCGGGCGAGAGCGCCAGGCCGGCCAGCTCCGCCGTGTAACCCATCATCTGCTGCAAGAACTGCGGAATAAGCACGGTGCTGGAATAGAGCACAAAGCCCAGGAAAAACATGGCCAGCGTGGCGACCGCGAAATTGCGTTCCTTCAGCATTTTCAAGTCAACGACTGGGTCCTTCTGCTTCCACTCCCAGATAATTCCGGCGATGATGCCAATCAGCATCATCACGAAGAAGATTTGAATGAAGCCACTGGAGAGCCAATCGTCGCGCTGGCCCTTGTCTAAAATCACCTGCATGCTGCCGAGGCCGAGGCTGATCAGGCCGATCCCGATGTAATCAATGCGGAAGCCCTGCGCAAACTTCACGCGTTTCATATAAGGCGGGTCGCTGACCAAGAATGAGGTCAGAAGGATCGAGAGAATTCCCACCGGCACATTGACATAGAAAATCCAGCGCCAGGAGAAGTTGTCCGTGATCCAACCGCCGAGCCAGGGGCCAATGGTGGGCGCGACTACCACGGCGACACCATAAACGGCAAAGGCCATTCCACGCTGGCTGAGCGGAAACGTGTCGTTCAAGATGGCCTGCTCGCTCGGCTGCAAGCCACCTCCGCCCGCGCCTTGCAGAATGCGGAAGAGGACCAGGACGCCCAGGCTGGGGGCCAGGCCGCAAAGAAACGAACTCACCGTAAACAGAGCGACACACGACATGTAGAAGCGCTTGCGGCCCAACACGGAGGAAAGCCAGCCGGAAAGCGGAAGCACAATGGCGTTCGACACCAAATACGAAGTAAGCACCCAAGTGGATTCGTCCGCGCCCGCGGATAGGTTCCCGGCAATGTGGGGAAGCGCGACGTTGGCGATGGAAGTGTCAAGAACCTCCATGAACGTGGCAAGCGTCACGGTCAGAGCGATCACCCAGGGGTTGATCGTCCCGTCCGGCATCCTGAGTTTGGCAAGTAGCCTGTTTCGCATACGCTCTCTGGCTCTTTCGCGTTTGCAGAACCCTTTACTTGGTGATGACGGTCGCGTCCACGTTCATTCCGGGCCGCAGAATCGCTTCCTTGGGAGGAATCGGGTCGAGTACGATCTTCACGGGAATGCGCTGCACGACCTTGACGTAATTTCCCGTGGCATTTTCGGGCGGAAGCAGACTCAAGACCGCGCCGGAAGCTCCGGCGATAGAATCCACGTGACCCGGGAACGTTTTTCCGTAAGCGTCTACTTCGACGTACGCCTTTTGCCCTGGCCTCATCTTGCGAAGCTGGGTCTCCTTGAAATTCGCCGTCACCCAAACATCCTGGAGTGGCACGACCACCATCAGTCCTTGTCCGGCTTGCACGATTTGGCCGACTTCGACGGACTTGTGCGTGGCCTCGCCATCTACGGGCGCCCGAATGATGGTGTATTCGAGGTTGAGTTCTGCGGCGTCCACGGCGGCCCTCGCTTCTTCCACCTTGCCGATCTTTGCCTGCGCATCCGCTGTCCGCATCTGGACCTGCTTCGTGTTCGCTTTGGCCTCCGCGACCCCGGCCTGCGCTCCCAGAACGCGGGCTTTTGCCGCGTCCACCTGCGCTTTGGTGATTTCGATATTTCTTTCGGCCTGTGCAAGGCGGTCCTGATCTGCCTTGAGCGCGCTGGCGGTGGCGTCGGCATTCGCTTTCGCGGCGTCGTATTGCTGTTGCGAAATTTCGCCCTTGGCAAGAAGGGGCGTGTAGCGCGCCAGGTCGGCCCGCGCGAGTTCGGCATTTGCACGGCTCTTGGCAATGTTTGCCTCCGCATAAGAGAGGTCCGCCGTGCGTGCCTGCTCATAAGTGGCCTGCGCTTTCATCAGATCAGCTTGAGCACCCAAGAGCTGCGCATCGGCACTTGAAGTGCCACTGGCGACGTTTTCGGCAGTTCTCGGGACGTCCACGCCTGCCGACTTCGCTTCGCTTTCCGCAAGAGCCAGTTGGCCTTTGGCCTGGTCGAGAGCGGCCTGATAGTCGCGAGGATCGAGCTTCACCAGAATTTGTCCCGCTTTGACGTGTTCGTTGTCCTTGACCAGAACTTCTGCAACGCGCCCGTAAACCTTCGCCGCGATCGGAGTGATATGCGCGTCCACCTGGGCGTCGTCAGTGCTCTCGCGGTTGTGGTAGTAAATGATCAGGCCGATCAGCGCCCCGAGCAGAAGCGCGCCGCCAGCGAACAGCAATCTCCTCATTCTCGGATTCGCCAATCCTTTTGGCGGTTCCTCATTGTTCAGAGGCAACTCTTCCTTCGGTATGACCTTTTCCGTGTTTTCGAGTCCGATTTCGACATCAATGCTCATTCCCGGGTCCTCACTTGGCGTAAAGCGTTTCCATTTGGCCGACCGACCTTGCGTAGTCGGCGCGTGCCTGGTTGAAGCGATATAGGGCGGAGATTTGGTTGTCGTTCGCCCGCGCCAGCGAATCCTGTGCTTGAATCACTTCGATGTTATTCGCGACCCCGGCCTTGAAACGGTCGCGCGCTTGATCCACTTCCTGTTGCGCCAGCTTCACACCGAGGTCGGCAACTTGGACTTCGTTACGGGCCGAATCGAGATTCAGCAGCGCCGTTTTCACATCGAGCGCAATTTGATTCTTCAGATCGGCCTGCTGTTCTTCGAGTTTCTTGATTTGGAGATCCGCTTTGACTACCTCGGCCTTGATCTTTCCCCCGGTAAACAGCGGAACGTCAAAAGTGGCCTGGTAGTTGTAAACAGGGATCCCGTTGTTCGTGCTCGTGCCCTGGTAGGCCCAGTCCCCGTCGAAGCGCAGAGAAGGGAGACGCGAATCTTGAGCCGATTTCTTTGAGGCCTCCGCGGATGTGATTTGCGACTCGAGAGATTTCCATTCCTGACGGTCCTCCAGCGCTTTCGTGATGCTGGCCTGAACATCGGGCTGCGGCGTTTCGTAAAAGCTGAGCGAATCCGCCAGCTCAATTTTGAGGCGTGGATCCAGATTGAGCAGACGGCTCAAAGCAAAGAGAGAAGTTTCGCGGTCGTTGACGGCCTCGATGAGGCGCTGCTTCTCGTTCTGGAGTTCGACGTTGGCTCGCAAAGTGTCAATGCCAGTGCCGACGCCTTCTTTTTGGAGGTCCCCAGCCTGGTCGAAAAGCGCCTGCGCGAGGTCAACACGAGACCTCGACGCCTCGACATCAGCTTCCGCCCGCAACGAGCCAATATATTGCGAAACGACGAGAAGGATCACCTGTTCTCGTGTAGAAAGGCTGTCGGCCTTACCGACGAGGGCCGTGGCACGCGCCGCTTGCAGTCTTTTCCAAAGCGACAAATCGAACACGGGCATTCCAAAGATGGGTCCGGCGTTGAAAATCTGGAGCGGGCCGATGTGCTGTGGAACTCCGGGTATCCTGGCGCCAAACTGCGCTTCGATGTTCGAGCGGCGCGCGGCGTCATAGACCTGGAAGTCGGCCTGGGGCAAAAGGTCAGCTCTCGTGATGTTCTTGTCTTGTTCGGCCTGGGCCGCCTGCAGGACGGCGATTTGCGCGGTCGGGTTCTGTCTTAATGCCAGTTTCACGGCCGCTTCCAGAGTCAGTCTCAGCGGTTGGTCCAGTGAGGCGCTGACGCTTTGTGCGCCATCCGATGAAGAATCTTGAGCTTGCGCGACCGTGGCGCCGCTTACCAGGCTGAACAGAGCCAGGTAAAAGATAATGTGCGAGCCTTTTGTACTTTTGCCCCGGCGCTCGCCCGAATTCTTGGCCTCTACCTTTTCGCGGCGCATAATCTCGTTGACAATGGCCTGATTCAAGCAGCCTTCCGCTGTGAGATGCGCGCCCTGGCTGTGCAACTCCTTGAGGAGCATTCTTCCGGATTCGTCAATGAAGCTGACTTCACACAAATTCACGCCAAACTTGGCGTCAGGCTGTGCGGCGCGAAGCTCGCGCCAGCATTGCTCGAGGGTTGCTACCGCCGCTCCTGTGAGCCTGCCTTCAACATTAAGGACGGTCTTACCGCGTCTCACTTCAGTTGAAATCCGAAGCATTATCGACACTGTCTCCATGAGAATTACAGCATCATTGCGACCACAGTATGTTTGGACGGCCTAGATTGTATCTGATGTTATTTCATCAACTTAAGCCATGTTGTTGAGGTGGAAAGTTGCTGACAAGCCGAAACAATGACATATGCCCATATACGGGCATATTATCAGTGACCATATATTGACGTAACACTTCGGGACGGAACTTTCAGGGGACAGGGAGAGGTCTCGCCTTCGAGGTTGTCGTTCGGTTTAGAACAGAGCCGGCCAAAGAGATTTGATCTTGCCGATGCTGAACTACTTTTTTACGGCAATGGCCTGGAGTTCGAAGTGAGCTCCGCGCAGCAGTGAACCAGCGCCGATGAAGGCCCGAGCTGGAAAATCTTTGGAAAAGTAAGTCCGGTAAACGTTGTTGAACTTGTCGTAAAGAGACAGGTCGGAGCAGTAGACCTGGACGTAAACGACGTCGTCCATCGTCATCCCGGCCTGGGCCAGCACGGCTTTGTCGCCATCAAGTATGATCTTGACCTCGTCCTCAATGCTTTCGGGAACTTTACCCGTTTTCGGATCCAGCCCAATGCGGCCCGCAAGATAGAGCGTATTGCCGGAAAGAATTGCGTCACTAAACGGCGCCAGCACTGTTTTATCCGGGAGATTGACCGCCTTGTGATCAACTCCTGGAGCCGACTCGGAAAAGGCACCGCGCACGGTCAGCACACCGGCCACAATTAAGGCCCCCAACAAGGTCCCCACTCGCCTGTCCATATCCTCGCCCCCCTCGTCTTGCGTTAGACACTCTTGTGACTGGGCCGCGAGTGTAGTCCGATTAAGCTGCCCGCTGCAAGCCGGCTTCCTGGCCTGACCGCGCGGTTTACTCTTTGCAAGGGTGAAATTTCTAGTGTGTTCGAATCTAAAGCCGTATCCGCCCAATATGGATGAAGTAGAGCGAGGTAAGCGCGACAAGCAGCCAGAGCAGCACGCCCTGGACCAGAGGGCGCCAGCCCACGCGCGCGAGCGTTTCGCGCGAAATTCCGGTTCCGATGAGAAACAGCGTTGCGGTGAGACCCAATTGGCCAAGCCGAAAAAAAGATTGCGACAAGTGTGCGTCTTGTGGTCCGTAGGTATTGATCACTGCCGCAAGGCAGAAGAGGAAAATGAACCAGGGAATTTGAATCTTGGCGCGGCTGTGTTTCACTGCCGCAGTAGCCAAAGAAAGGGGCACGATCCAAAGGGCCCGTGCAAGCTTTACCGTCGTGGCGATGACCAGGGCATCTGCGCCATAGCGCGCCGCAGCTCCCACGACGGAACTTGTATCGTGAATGGCCAGGGCGGACCACAATCCAAACTGAACTTGAGTCATGTGCAAGAGAAAACCGATGGGCGGGAAAATGAGGAGGGCAATAGAGTTGAGGATAAACACCGCCCCAAGAGACACGGCCATTTCCTCTTCGTCGGCGTGCAGGATAGGCCCAATGGCTGCGATGGCGCTGCCGCCACAGATTGCCGTCCCCGTCGCGATCAGGTAGGAAGTTGTCCCGCGCACTCGAAAAAGCTTTCCGAGCGCAAGCCCAGTGAGCATGGCGAAGCTGATTCCCAGCGCGGTGTAAACGAATCCGCTGCGGCCGGCCTTGAGTACCTGGTGAAGATTCATTCCGAAACCTAGCGCGACCACGGAAGCTTGCAAAAGAAACTTCGACAGGATTCTCCCATCGGAGTGGTAAGGATGCGCGAAAGTGAGTCCGAATCCGATCCCCAGCGCGAGAGCGAGTGACGGAGAAACAAAACCGCTTGCAGAAAGAATCAGCAGCACGAAAAAAAGGGTCTTCGTGTTCATGAAAAGGAATTGAAGCTCCGTCCTAGGATTTGCACGTTACGTCTTTGGTCCAATCTCGGCTCCAATCACGGGTATGCTGTGGTAGAGTGCGGCGCACGGGACGCAAACAGGCTGATGTCAATCAATCCAAGGCCTTCGCTCGGACCTCGAACAAGCCCGCAACGAAGGAAGCTAGGATGCTTCGGCAACCTGAGCGTGCTCATTGCATTCGTTATTGCCCTGTTCTTGCTTCTGAACCCCTGGGCAACGCACATCGGCGATCGCTGGACTCCCGCCTTAATGTGGCACGGCACGGGCACGCTGCATTCCACGACCGGAGCGCACTATCCTGTGTACCTGGAAATCTGGTTTGATCCACACGGTTCCGGTTATCGCCGGGCAAACCTCCGCGGCAAAAGCCTTCTCTGTACTCAGAACGGGCAGCGCTATAACTTCACTGTCTACGGCTACCTGCAGCACGCCTGGCTCGACACGAATGGCAAGAAGATGATGCTGCTTCTGTTTTCTCCAAAGAACACAAAGCCGTTGATCAAGCTCGACCTGAGTGGCACGTGGAACGGGCAAGAGCTTTTTCTCGACGACAAGGGAAACATGGCAATGTCCTTCCGGCCCGACGGCAGTGCCAAAGGATATCTGATCGGCACGAATTCGCCAAAGGAAGACACCACCGGCTCGTTGCACTATGCCCCACAGAGTGAATTCGATTCAGCCTGCCCGGCCAGCGCGACAACTTTCTAGACAAGTCATATTTTTGAACTTCCTGCTTCGCTTTTTGCCGGCGAGGGTTTTTCTTTTGTGTTTCTGTTGCGGATCTCCGAAACAATTTTCTCCGTCAATCCCTTGCTCACGGCGCAATCCGAATCGTTAATGCGGCACTGCGCCAGCGTCATGCCGCAACCGCAAGTGCATCTTTCGGAATTGAACCTGCGCAATGCGATTTTCTTCTGCTCGGGCGAAAGTTTGCTCATGTCCACTCCCGGCAGTTCCGTAGCTCTGTCTGCATTCGCAAGGAAGACCTGACCGGTGTCTTCAAAGTATTCCACCGTGGCATTTACTGGTTGGCCCAAAAGGGAACGAACTTCCAACTCGTAAAGGGAAGGATCGTTCAGCCCGACGTGCTTCTGCACCACGCGTCCTTGCGGATCAATCACGAAGGAAGTCGGGAGCGCGGCAATGCCACCGAACTTTTCGGTGAGTTCATCCGGAGCCATGGCCACGCGGTAATTGATGCCGCTTTCGGCTACAAACTTCTTTACTTCCTCCGCATCGTCTTCTTGGGTTGCCAGACCGATGATCTCGAGCTGATCTTTATACGTTTTCTGGAGCTCGATCAGATCGGGGATCTCCGCGCGGCAGGGACCGCACCAGGTTGCCCAAAAATTTAAAAGGACAACTTTTCCCCTGGCCTCGCTCAGCGACAGCGGATTGCCGTTCAAGTCCTTGATCGTAAAGGGAGGAGCTAAATCGGGATTTTTTACAAACTGCAGGATGGTGGGTTTCGAGCTGTCCTGCCGGGGTGCGGAAGCGGGCGCGGCGCCGGGCAGCAGGATACTCACAATCATGAGAACGATTTGGACAATGTTGCCGATCATCTTTTCCTCGACCGTAATAGTGTAGCGCAATGCGCGGTGGAGATGGACAGCGGGTGCCTCAGAGGACCCCGGAAGCCCAAGAGAAGATTCAAATGGCGAGAGTCCACTTCGAAACGATGGAATGCGAAGAGGCGGGAAGGTCAGCCCGCATCGGCGGGGCTCATGATTCAGCGTAGGCCGCGCCATATCGGAAAAGTCCAGATTCATGGACCTGCTCGAACCGCTTGATCTGGGCGCGAACAAAGATCTTAGGCGAGCCCGGTTCGTATGGGGCAGCGATTTCAACGAGCGCTTCTTCCGGATAACGTTTCTTGCTGAGAAAGCAGAGCCCGCCTTTTGACACATTTTCGCATTTCACCAATTCTTCCCCCATGAGCGGGAAGCGGATACAAGCCGTGAATGAGACTCCGGTTCGGACGTGTTTCCGGCGGTTCTCTCTTTTAACGGGAGCCCGCGGCGAAAGAAGGGGGGAAGAGCCTGGTTGCGTCGCTTGGAGAACGGTTGTCGCCTTTGGGGAAGCATCAACTATCGCGCTTCGAAGCACTCCTGTTTGCAAGGCCGGCGTGGCCGCTCCAGTTGCTCGAAGAAAGAGCGTCGCGCCGGGTGGCGAGCCGCCTTGTGCCGCGGCGAGGGCCGGTTTCCATTTGCGCCATGCCGTTGTCTGACCACACTGTTCGCAGGGCCGAAAGACGCTGCCCGTCGTCAGAAAAACGTCGACTTCAACCTCGCTTTGCTCAACGACCATTTTTTCGTGGCAAATCGTGCATTCTAGCGATACGCCACTGGATACTTCCGAATAATCCTCCGGCGGGGGAAAGTCCAGCCCCCAGTAGTTGATGGCAGCATCGAGAAATTCCACGCCATAGATGAAACCTCCGGGGGTATCTCCCATGCGGCCTACAAGGCGAACGTCCGCCTCTCGGCTCGATTCGGGGAAACGCAAAGTCAAAACTTCTTCGGGAGCGAACGTATTGCGGGACACGATTCCCGCGCCGTGGCGGCTCAGCACAACGGTACTGGTCTCTTCGGAGAAAACCCTGCCTGTGCTGTCCGTGCCCAGCAAGACGATGGGCACGTGTTTCCTGATTCGGGCGCTGCGTCGTACATCAGTCATGGGCGAGCCGCGCATTCGATGGCAGCTGCTTGTTATATCGGCGGTTCTGTTAGAGGCCTTTATTTTCTATGGTTACAGTACCCAGGTACTGATCCCTTTTGGCGAGAGTACTCCTGGAATTGGCCCATAAGAGCTATCGACGTTGAGCGGCCTCGCAGTGACAATTGGTCCTGTTAGTGATCGTTGCTTCTTCTTTGAACTTCAGAAGAGCCCTCCATCCCCACGCCCGAGCCGCCGGGACCCCCACCGGCGGCTCACTTTTTTTGCGGATCGTGTGCCAAGCAAAAAAATAGGGCGAACCGAAGTCCGCCCCATCAAAACCACTCAGATGACTCACCCGCGGGAATGCGGGCTAATGACCCGCTCGGCTGTGCATCAGCTTCAACAGGCTCTTACCAAGCCAAACAAAAAGGGGGCTGGTGCAAGCCCCCTTTGTTAATCGACCCCCCATAACCAGAACTCAGTCGAGGTTGAGTTCCGGCCACCCCGGGAAGCCAATCTCATTGTGTTGCGTCTATAGAGAGCAAATGGGATTCCAGCAGGACGCAGATAGCCCCGAAAAACGTAACTCAATATGTGTAAACAACTTAGCGAACAAATCTAAACTCCTTTGGGCGAAGAAGGGGGCAATGGTCTACAGAATCCCACAGAGTTAAGATTGTAGGTCTCCAATCTTTGGGAGATAGGACCGCAAGTCGGGGCATTGGAGCCTCGGTACTGCCGTGAAGAGAATCGGGGTTCGCTACACGCCAATCGAAGCTCGGACGGCGGCCGCTATGGATGCGGCAAATCGCAGCACATCAGACTCGCTTTCGGCTTCTACCATGACGCGCACAAGAGGTTCGGTCCCGGAATAGCGCAAGACGATGCGGCCGTTGTCTTCGAGAGCGGATTGGGCTTCCTTCAGCGCATGAGCCACTTCGGGAATCCCCTCGAGGGGCGGCTTGACTTTCACTTTTACGTTCAGGATCGTCTGCGGATATTCCTTCATGCCGGCGATCAATGCTTCCAGGCTCCCCCTTTTCGCCACGAGTGAAGCGATTTTCACGGCCGTGAGCAGCCCGTCTCCTGCCGGGGAATCGTCCAAAAAGATAATGTGGCCGGATTGCTCTCCGCCGAGAGTGCTTTGGCCCCTCAGCATTTCTTCCAGTACGTAGCGATCCCCTACGTTGGTCCGCGCGAGAATCATCCCCTCACGAGTCAAGGCGCGTTCCAGACCCAAGTTGGACATGGTGGTGGCTACAATCCTGTTCCCCGGCAGTTTTCCTAGAGACTTCAAGTATCTGGCGGCAGCAAGCAAAACGGCATCACCATTCACGATGTCACCCTTACTTGAAACAAACAGCGCCCGGTCGGCATCGCCGTCAAACGCAACGCCGAACGCGGCGGATTCCGCTACGACTCGCTTCTGCAGGCATTCCAGGTGGAGTGAACCGCAACCATCATTGATGTTGCGACCATCTGGAGCTACTCCGATTGCCACCACATCGCAGCCCAAAGACTCAAAAAGTTCCGGACCTAGCCGGTATGCCGCGCCATTCGCACAGTCCAGCACGATCCTCATGCCCCTCAAGTTCGCCCCCGGAATCAGCCGGCCGCGAAGAAACTCCAGATACTCCGCGTGCAAGGATTCGTCCGCCGCCAATTGAGGCAGCGCGCCATGCACAGACCCCGGCGCGTGCTTCAGAATATCCGCCTCGATCTCTTCTTCCACCGCGTCTGGAAACTTCATTCCAGCGTGGGAAAACAGCTTGACGCCATTGTCGTGATACGGATTGTGCGATGCGGAGATGACCACGCCGACGTGATAATCATTTTGGCGGACGAGGCAGGCAACGCCAGGCGTCGTGAGAACTCCCGCAAAGCTGACCAGCGCGCCGCCCCATTCGAGACCAGCGGCCAAAACGCGCGCAATGTGTTCGCCGGATTCGCGGGTATCAAGACCGATCATTGCATGGGGCGCTTTGTGGCCGCGATGAAGATAAGCCGCAATGGCCTGGCCCGTGGCGAAAAGGGTCGCATCATCCAACGGAGGGGTTCCGGGAACGCCGCGAATTCCGTCCGTTCCAAAGAGAGTTTTCGCCATATGTTCTCGCCCGGCTTTCGCCGCTTGGGAAGAATAGAAAAATTTTAGCACAGGGGCCGAAATGGCCCGTTTACGAAACCCGGCTCCTTTTCACTGTAAGAAACACGGTCACGGCCCGCGGACGCATCTGTGCTAACGTGTGGAGAACGGAGATCCCTGTGCCCTTGACCGAGGCGCCTGAAAAGCGCGAATACGTGCGGCTGAAGGCTTCAACCTTCAGCATGCGTGTGATCGCCGCTGCCATCATTCTGCTGTTTTGTTACTACGCCCAGGGCGTGGTCATCACCCTTCTACTTTCCGTTCTTCTCGCATACTGTCTCGATCCCATCGTAGAGCTTCTGGAGCGCCTCCGGGTTCCTCGCACCATCGGCGCGCTCGTGAGCGTGCTTCTTTTGGCCGCGCTGCTGGGTGGCCTGGGCTATTCTCTCTGGGCGCGGGCGGCGGAGTTCGCCTCCAATTGGCCCAAATATAGCGACGTGTTGAAGAAGGCGGTTGACTCCATCGAGACCAGGATTAGCGGAATCGAAAACCGCGTGACCGGCAATCCGCCCGGCGCGCCAACTGTTCCGCCGCCGATTGGCACGGTGCGGGACGCCGGATTCGAGCGCGCTCTGATCCTGCGAGGCATTGGTTCGCTGTATGCCGTCTTCCTCGAAATCACCTTTCTTCCTTTCCTGGTTTTCTTTATGCTTGCCGGCAAACGCCAATCCTGGCATGCCACTTTGCAGCTATTTCCCGCTTCCCGCCGCACTCAGGTGAAGGAAACTCTGGATGATCTCCGCATGGTCTTGCGAGATTATTTGTTGGGGATGACCGTGGTGACCCTGCTGGTGATCACCATCAGCAGTCTTTTCTTCTGGATCCTCGGGCTGGATTATCCAGTCCTTATCGGTTTGGCCTCAGGCATTCTGAACATGGTCCCCTACATCGGCGCCGTCATGGCCTGGTTCCCGGCGTTCCTGCTGGCGCTTGCCAAGTGGAACAACGTGAGCATCTTTGTTGTGATTGCTGCGGTGCTGACTGGCATCCACGTCCTCGCGCAAAATTTTGTGGCGCCACATCTGGTAGGCCGCCGCGTGCAGCTCAATGCCGTCGCCATCACGATTTCTCTCCTTTTCTGGGGATGGGTATGGGGAGGCATGGGCCTGCTTCTGGCCATCCCGATTACGGCTTCTCTGCGCGTCGTGTGCGACCACACCGAATCCTGGAAGCCCATTGCGCGCTGGCTCAGCGCCTGACTCGGCGTTCTGGTTGCTCAGATTTTCCTCGGGCGTCCTGCAGTTCTAGCGCTCTCTCAGCTGTGCCTCTCCTCATGTGGAATCGGCGAGCTGTATCAGGGAGACTCATGAAGAATCGACACGAATAGATCCGAACGGCGCTAGGAGGCACCCCCAGCCTCGTAGTATCGGGCCAAGTGGACAACACGGTTGGCGCACCGGAGCCAGATTCACAATCCGTCACCGTCCGCAACGTCGCCGTCGTTCACACCTTTCCGCCTGCTTCCGTCAATTCCTTCGCCATTCGTTTGGAGTAACTTCCGGCCGGGCTGTCATGTAATTACTCATATCGCAGGCACGTGATGGGGTCGAGATTGGCCGCTACTTTTGCCGGGTAGTATCCAAAGAACAATCCCACCGCTACGGAGATCACAAAGCCAATCGTCACCCAGAGGTAGGACAGCGTCGCCGGTACCGACGGGACGAGCGTCCGCACCAGCAGCGAGATAATCGCGCCTCCCAGGATCCCCATGGTCCCACCCACAAGTGTCAGCACCACCGCCTCGAGCAAAAATTGCAGACGGATGTCCGATCGCCGCGCTCCGATCGCTTTTCGCACGCCGATCTCCTGCGTCCGCTCGGTCACCGAAATTAGCATGATGTTCATCACTCCGATCCCGCCCACTAACAGGCCGATCGAGCTGATGACCGTCGTGAGTATCACCAGCGCGCCCGTCAACTGGCCCCACAAGTCGCTCAAGAAATCCGGCGAACTCAGCTCGAAGTCGTTCTCTTGTCCCGCGGACAGACGTCTCAGCCGCCGCATAGCCTGGATCACTTCGCCCTGCGCGGTTTCCACATTCACGTCTTCGGGCACAGTGAACGCCATCATCAACTCCTTCGAATCCGGATAGCATTTGCGGAAATTGCTCAGCGGAATCACCGCAAAAATGTCCACTCCCGGCCCCAAAAACAATCCCTGGTCGTGCTCGAACACCCCGATCACCTCGTAGGTCCAGCCATTCAGCCGCACTGTCTTCCCGATCGGGTCTGTGTTGGGAAAGAGCGATTCGCTGATCGCCGCTCCCAGCACCACGACGGCCCTTGCATGTTGCTCATCGAACTCCGTAATGAACCTCCCTTTGTTAACGGAGAAAAGGGGTATCGCGTCCGAATACTCGGGTTCCACGCCGCGGATGATCACCTTCTCCACGCTTTTGTCCGCGTAAGTGATCAGATTCGATTCCCCCAAGAAAAATCCGCGCGTCCCGAACGTCGTTACGACATCCACATCGGGCGATGCCGACCGTATGAACGGCGCGTAGTCGTAGTCGAAGAACTTTCGCATGCGAATTTTCGCCGGCCAGTGTGCCGGGTCCGTCCCCGGCGGAAATCGCAGAAGAAAATACGTGCGTGATCCCAACGATTCGACCCGATCCTGCACGAACTTGTTCAACCCCTGGATGATTGAGGCCATCGCGATCACCGACGACACTCCAATTACGATCCCCAACACCGTCAGCGCGGTCCGCACCTTCGACGACCGCAGCGTCTCCATCGCCGCCAAGAAGTTCTCCCGAGTTTGTGCGGGCGTCATCCCCATTACTCGCTCCTCAGAGCAACAATGGGGTCTACTCTCGAAGCTCGCGTTGCGGGATAAATCCCAAAAAACAGCCCCACCGCTGAGCTCAGCATCACTCCCAGAATTGCCACCCAGGTTTGCACCGCGGCGGGAAACGGCGTGAAAGTCCGCAACAGCAGGGCCACCAGAAATCCGATGAGGATTCCCACGAGTCCTCCAGCGATGCACTGCAGCACGCTCTCCACCATGAATTGCCCCAGGATGTCCCGCTTTGTCGCCCCGACGGCACGCCGCACCCCGATCTCTCTTCTCCGCAGCGTCACGCTCATCAGCATTACGTTCATGATCACGATCCCGCCGATGATGACCGAAATCGCGCTCACCAGGATGAACACGCCGAAAAACGCAGTGCTGATGCTCCTCCACAACGCCATGTAACTGTCCTTGGTTCCAATGAAGAAATCGTCCTCCATCGCAGCGCTCCGGTGCCGCCTCGCCCGCAGAATTTGCCGCGCCTGGTCCTGCGCCTTTTGAAAGTTTTGTCTGTTTGTCTTCACATTGATGGTCACACTCGATTGCGCCCCTTCCATTTTCAAGTACACCGTCAGCGGCACAATCACGAAATTGTCCTGATCCTGTCCCAGCACGCTTCCAGTCTTCTCCATCACGCCGATCACCATGCACTCACTCTCGTCCACGCGGATCGTTCGCCCGAGCGGATCCATCCCCGAAAACACTCGCTGCACGATGGTGTCCCCGATCAGGCAGACGTTCGCATGGCGTTCCGACTCCGCTTCGATAAAGTACCGACCCAGCTGCACTGTCCTCGTATCAATGTCCGCCATGTCCGGCGTCTCCCCGTAAAGGGTTACGTCCGTCACTTCTTTATCGCCCGACCGCACTTTTACCCCTGCGCTTGCGGTTGCTCCCACCACCCCGCACGCCGGGCAGCGCTCCGCAACCGCTTCCATATCCTCGATTTGGATCTTCTTGTATTTCAGTGCCTTGACGATCACGTCGAAATCCGTCACGGCAAACGGAGTGCGCGCAATCTGAAACACGTCGGTCCCCATGTTCGCGATCTTGTTTTCTACGTAGAGATTCGCGCCCTGCACGATGGTCATCACTGTGATGAGGGTGGCCACGCCCATCGTCAGTCCAAGCATCGTCAACGAGGTCCGCAGCTTATGCGCCTGCAGGGCACTCCAGCACTGCGCCAGGTTGTCCCGTATCGCCAGCATCGATGAATGGAACGCCCTTTGGCGCTATCTTACCGGAAGAGCTGCTTACCGCGCTGCAGGTTCGGGGTGCACCTACGGGTCCCCGGAAACACCGCCGAAGAACCCTGGAATTGCGCGCTTTGAGGAACATTCCGAAGAACATCGTCTTGCTGCGCAATGTACGTGACTATATAAAGCCTGCCTATGCTTCTCAAACGAGCCATCGCATTCACCGAAGTGCTCCTCGCCCTTCCCGGATCTCTGTTTATGGCCGCGTTCTTTGCCTGCAGCATCCAACCGGCGCCTTTTGAACCCGCGGAGCGCGCCACGCCTGGTGGATTGGTGCGCCGCCCGGCCGTGCCTGGCTCTCGAAATTTTCCTGATCGCGCTGCCGTTTGCAGTGTTCGTGATAGGTTGCACGCTGGCGCTGCACATTTGGAAAGGCGACGCCGACTTCCGCGGGGCCGCTGTACATGCGCTTGCCGCGGCTTGCTCACACTTCGCGACCCTTCTGATCGCTCTGGCAACGTTGAGTGAGGGATGTGTCCTGGCCATCGTCGCCCTGCACGTCATCGCGGACTGAAGCGGGAGCATTCATCCGTGCGCGGGCATTTCGCGCTCGCCACTTTTTGGCTCTTCCTGTTATCCTCTCTCCTTCCCAAGGAGCCCCAATGATCCGGACGCATCGTCTTATTCTCGCCGCACTTTTTTTCTTCCCGACGTTTGGGCTTACCTTCCTGGTTCCCTCCGCCCAGGCCTGGGGTTGCAAAGGCCATCAGACCGTCGCCTATCTAGCCGAAAAGCATCTTTCCCCGGAGGCTCTGAAGATGGCCAGTGACCTTCTAAAAGCAAATCCCACTGATCCGAGCCTCCGGCGCTGGTGTGGAAATGCCATATACGATTTGCTGGCAGACGCTTCGACATGGGCTGACGACGTTCGCGGCCAGCGCAAGAACGGCGCCTGGCACTACATTGACATTCCGCGCCAGGCTGCCAGAGGCCCCCTTTCTCCCTTTTGCGGGAATCAAGGCTGCGTCACCGAAGCCATCACCGAACAGGTTGCCATTCTCAAGGACAAAACCGCAGATCCCGCCAAACGCGCCGATGCGCTCCGCTACATCATTCATTTTGTTGGAGATCTCCACCAGCCCATGCATGGTGTGGACAACGACGACCACGGCGGCAATTGCGTTCCTCTTCAGTATTTTCATTCCGATCCCCGCCTCAATCCGCATCATCCGGAAGCGGAGGACTATTCGCCGAATCTTCACGGCATCTGGGACACGGATATTGTCGAACGCGACATGGAAGTCGGGAACCCTCAACGCTATGCCGATGACCTGGACCAGCGTTTCGCCAAGGAATTTGCCGGATGGGAGAGAGCCGGGATTCACGTGGACGATTGGGCCTGGGAGAGCCACGACTTCGCCAACAAAGTCGCCTATGGCGACTTGCCCGTTGCGATCGCCATGGAAACTCCCGTGAAAACGCCCAGCTGCCATGATGACAATGACATTGCCGGACGCATGCTCAAGCTGCATATCGCTGTTGGCGAGCCGTACCAGGCTTCTGCCGCCGAGGTGGTGGAGTTGCGCCTGGCGCAGGCCGGCGTTCGGCTCGCCATGATTCTTAACGACGCCGCAAAAACCTTTCAATGATTCCGAAAGTTTCATGTCTCTCGAACCTTCACTGCTCTTTTTGTGTCTCTGGCGCCTTTCCTCCTCATTGAGCGTTATCAATACTTCGCAACTTCCCGGTTAGTCCTTGCCAGTTGTTCGCGGGATGGTAAACTTTCAGGCAGAAAGAGCGCAAATCTCTTTCTTACCGGCGTCGCATTCCAGCCCTCTCACCTGGCGCCGTCAATAAATCACCAGCGGCGAACGCCTTCCCCGTTTCTGTCCGTCAGGATACGCATTGCTCGATATTGCACAGCCGCAACGCGTCTTGGCAGCATTGTTGGAGTCCTCGGAAGACGCCACTCTCAGTGTGTCTCCGAGCGGCACGATTCTCAGTTGGAGCCTGGGTGCGGAATGTCTTTACGGTTATGCGGAAAATGAAGTCCTGGGCCACTCCATGTCCATGCTGATGCCAATCTACGAAGCGTCGGGGCTGGATGCGCTTCTGAAAAACTCGAGCAGCGGAGATCTCCCTCCAAACGGCAGAGCAGAGCGCATGCGAAAGGACGGAAAGAAAATCACCGTATCCGTGCGGAGGAAGGTCGTCCGCGATGACCGGGGTGACATGATTCTGATCCTCGAAAACAGCCGGGAAATGGATCTGCAGGAATGCGGCGGCCCGGCGGAACAACTCATGCGCATGATCATGGAGCAAACTCCAGTCCTCGTTTGGTCCACCGACGAGAGCTTGAAGATCACCTCCCACTGGGGAACGGGCGCCCTTTTTTCGGACCCGCATCCCTGTGATCTGGTCGGCCGCACCGTCTTTGATCTTTTCCGTGGCAATGAAGCTTCGGCCATGCCGATCGCGCAGCATCACAAAGCGCTTCGCGGATTGGCATCGCGCTTCGAATACGGCAGGGGAAATAAGGCGCTTGATATTCAGCTTGGCCCGCTGCGGTCCTGTGATGGGGAGATTATCGGATGCGTGGGCGTCGGCTTGGACATCACTGAGCGCAAGAAACTCGAGGAGGATATTCGGTTTCAGGCCACACACGATCATTTGACGGGCCTTGCAAACTACGGCGTGTTTGCGGATACGCTGGACCGCGAAATTCGCCGAGCCAGCCGCACCCATCGCCCCTTTGCATTGCTGTTCCTGGATCTGGACGGGCTCAAGACCATCAACGATTGCCTGGGCCATCTTGCGGGCAACCGTGCCCTGAAGCGCCTGGGTAGATTAATGACGAAGCATTGCCGGGCCACGGACCTGGCGGCGAGATACGGCGGCGACGAGTTTGCTTTGATTCTGTTCGAAGCGGACCCAGGCATGGCGGGGCACGTGGCGCAGAGAATTGAATCCTGCCTGGCGAAAGACCCGGAGCCGCCGATTCTAAGCGTAAGTATCGGCACAGCAAACTTCCCGTCGGATGGCAGAACCGCTCAAGAGTTGCTCGAATCCGCGGACCGAAGACTCTACCAGCGGAAGCAATCGGGAAGAAGCCGCACAACGATCGCGAAATAACCGCGATCCAAAACCCACGCAAAAAGCCGGAACGGTTGACAGCCGAGGCCGCCCGCGCGAAGCTTGCGGAGTTCACATACCTCCGGAGGTGAAATGAAAACCGCAGCGGCGATGCTGGCGATCCTGGAGGAAGGCTACCAGAAAAAGGCATGGCACGGGCCGAACCTGAAACAGTCGCTGAAGGGCGTGTCCGCGGAACATGCGGCGTGGCGGCCGCATGAAGGAAGGCACAACATTTGGGAATTGACTTTGCATGCAGCGTACTGGAAATACGACGTGCGAAGAATTTTGGAGGGTGGGAAGCGCAGTTCATTCGTATTGAAGGGACACAATTTTTTCCATCGGCCGGAAGAAGGCAACTTCACTGAAGCTGCGTGGAAAGCAGACATGGAGATTCTGGAGAAGGAACATCGCGCTTTGCGCAGCGCGGCCGCGAAAGCCCTCAAAAGATCGCCGAATATGAAAATCCTGCACTTACTCTATGGCGTGGCGTTCCACGACATTTACCACGCGGGGCAGATCCGCCTGCTCCGCCGCCTGGGGGAAAAAACGGACTGAGGAATTATTGGTAGCGGAGCGCCTCCATCGGATCGACTTTGCTGGCGCGGCGCGCGGGGATGTAGCACGCGAGCAGCGCGACTGCAACTAATCCCAAAGCAACAAGTAGAAATGTCAGCGGATCGGTCGGCTTCACACCGTAAAGGAAGCTGGAAATCAAGCGCGCCAAAGCCAGCGCCAGACATCCTCCCAGAATCACGCCAATCACCGCCAGCAGGAGCCCGAGCCGGCTCACCATGCGGAGAATATCTTTGGGGAGGGCGCCGAGCGCAACGCGAATGCCGATTTCCTGCGTGCGTTCGTTGACGGAATAAGACATCACACCATAAATTCCCACAGCCGCAAGCAGCACGGCCAGGACTGCGAAGATCCCCAGGAGTTGCATATAGAACTGCCATTCTCCGATGGATTCTGCCAGGACGTGGTCCATGGTCATCAGGTTCGTCACTGGTTGGTCTGGATCAATCTCAGCGACCGCTTTTTTCATGTCCAGAGCCAATGTGCTCGAGCTTCCAGCCAACCCCGGAGCGGTGCGCACTAGCACTTCCTGTTGGATATTGGCAATCACTTCACCGCCAGGAAACGCGGCTGGCTGCTGGAGATAGGATTCGTACACGAAGGTAGGGGCAGGCCGGCTCAGTCCAAAATGATTCACGTCGCCGACGACACCCACGATTTGGCGCGGATGATCTTCATCCACCTCGTAGCCCCCATAGCGCAAGAGCAACTGCTGCCCGATCGGATCTTCGTTAGGGAAATAGCGACGCACAAATGCCTGGTTGACGTCTATGGCCCAGGGAGAGGCGGCGTTATCCCGATCGTCAAGAAAGCGGCCCTTTTTCAGGGGAATTCTCAGTGTGCTGAAAAGTCCCGGGCTTACTTCGATAGAGCTGGTTTCGGGCCTCTGGTCAGGAGGAGGCGTTGGGCGGCCCAGAATTGAAAAGGTGAATCCGTTTGCTCCCCGCAAAGGAAGGTTGCTCATCAATCCCGCAGACTCTACTCCCGGCAGTGCCCTCAGCTTTTCAAGGAGTAGCTGATAAAAGGCCGCGACGCTCGGCAATGGCTTTTCGATGTCCGTTCCGGGCACGCGAGTCAAATATTTGCCGCCTTCCGGGAGCGGGATTCCCATCGTCAGGACGTCACGGGAATCGAAGCCGGGATTGACTCTCTGCAAACGGAGAATGGTATTGATCATCAGCCCTGCGCCCACGAGTAGAACCATCGCGAGGGCGACTTCGGAAACCACCAAGGAATGTCGCGCGATGCGGCGTGAAGAAGAGGTGGTTCCGCGTTCCGATTCACGCAGGACAAGATTCAAATCAGCTCGGGAAGCCTGGATCGCTGGAGCGAGGCCAAACAGAATCGCGGTAAGAAGAGAAACGCCCAGCGTGAAGAGTAAAACGCGGGAATCAATTTTGATTTCCCGGGAATCCGGGATATCTCCCGCAAAATGGAGAAAAAGCCAGATCCCCACAAAGGTCAGCAGAACACCCAACGCACCGCCGACAAGGGCGAGGAGCCCACTTTCCGTTAGCAATTGTTGAATCAGACGGCGGCGGCCGGCGCCAAACGAGGCGCGAAGCGCGTACTCCTTGCGGCGCGTGTCCATGCGAAATTGCATGAGATTGGCGACGTTGAGACATGCGATCAGCAGAACGAAAGCGACGGCTCCGAGAAGCGGATAAAGCGCCGAACGGGCCCAGCCAAATAATTCCTTTTGCAACGCGACAATCTTCACGCCAACACCTTTGTTCGTTTTCGGGTACTCCGCTTCGAGATTCTTGGCGATCACGTCCATTTCGGCCTGCGCTTGGACAAGGGTCACGCCCGGCTTGAGGCGTCCCACGGGCATGAGCCAATGATCGATGCGCTGAGCGTAGCGAGTGCTGGAAGGATTGATCGGGATCCAGAGGTCAATAGGAAATCCGTAAAAGGGAGCGAAGCCCGGAGGCATGACGCCAACGATTGTGGATTCAATGGCTGCAACCTGAAATGTTTTGCCGATCACGTTAGGATCGCGACTGAATTTGCGGTTCCAAAAACCGTCGCTGATCACCACGGTCTGAGAGAGGTCCTGCTGCTCTTGCGGCAAAAAGACCCGCCCCAAAATGGGCTTCGCACCGAGGATGGAGAAGAAGTTGGGGGAAACATACTGGACGCGAATGGAATCAGGATCGCCTAGGCCAGACATGGTGGTGGTGTCGTTGAAGCTGGAGAGCGCGATGTCCTCGAAGACGTGATTTTGTTTCTTCCAATCCACGGATTCCGCAATGGGTGGCGGCTCCGTATCACCTGGGTGGCCTTCTTCCGTCTCCCAGATCGCCACGAGACGATCGGGGTGTGGGTAAGGCAAGGGGCGGTAGAGAAGGACATCCAGAACGCTGAAGATCGTGCTGTTGGCGGCAATCCCCAAAGCCAGGGAGAGGATCACGACAGCGAGAAAGCCGGGACTTTTCAGGAGGCCGCGGGCGCCAATGCGAACATCCGTCCAGAGACTATGCAAGGATTCGACGATTGCCATGGGCCACCAATCTCTGCGCTAAACGGGACCCAAGTCCGGCGCCCAGATAACAGGGCGAACGACATGCTTACTTCTGCTTTGTATTGACGCAAGCAGGAGGAAAAAAGTTCTCCGCTCGAACCAGAAAAACGAGAAGTTTCATCGCGCCCTTGCTGGGCATAGTACTTGCCCTTCGCGGTGAAAGAGTACAATCGTGACCAGACGAAATGAATCGAGGGGACTAACGGCGCCGGCCGTCGAAATCCGTGCCGGGGGTGAAGGCGACGCCCCGGAGGACCTCGTCGAATCGCGCGACGCGCAGCGTCCAAAATCTCTCGTAAGCCGCGACGCTGGGATCGGTGTTTGCGAGCGAATCGGTAATGAAAACCAGTTTGTTGGGATCAGCACCCGGATCTCCGTTGCCACTGACCGTGGAAGTGATGGCCCAGATAAGCGCGTGGCCGAACCGATCCACCTGGCCGGTGATATTGCGGAGGCCGTCGGTTGCGGGAGCCCAGGGCAAGCCGGTGGCGGGATTATTGCCGGTGGGATAATCGCGAATTGTATATGGTGTGCCGAGTTCCAGACCATTGCGTAAAGTGTAAGCCAGGTTCCACGTACCGCTGGTCGAGTCGAAGACCCACTTCTGAAGTCCAGCAGTCGTTTGCGCGGCGGCGTGAGTATAGAGGGTATTGTCAGACGTAAAACCGTCGCCTTCGTCCGCGACATAAATGGTGTTCGCGCTGGCGAACCAGATGCCGAACGGAGCGGAGGTGGTTGTAGCAGATTTATTTGGTGTGGAGGGAAAGCCGGAGAGGATGCACATATTGTTTGGAAGGCCGTTCTTCTGAAAGTCGGCGGAATTGGGATCAAATGAGAGGCCCGCCGTCGGGAGAATAGCGCCAGGAACCGGAAGGCCTACGCCATTGGGGCACGCCGTTCCAGTGGTGTCCACAAAATAGACGGTGTTGACTCCGTTGCTCCCACTTCCCTTCGTATAGTAGAGAACGTTGTTAAAGATGGTGATACCGCGGAAATTGTCGTCCTTGCCGAGTTTGTCCGCTTTAGCTCCAAGCTGGGTAACCGAGAAGCTCGCCACAGGAGTGGGATCGCCGGGAGCTTGGGCAGACTCTGGAAGACGAGACAGAGTCAAGATTTGGGCGCCGGCGCCGATGATGATTCCCGTGGGCTGTGGATTACTTCCGTTGCCGGCATTTCCGGCAAGATAGAAAACTTTGGCGCCGTTTGCATCGTTCAGAATCGCCGCGCGTCCGTTGTTCCCGCTGTAGGCGTTTGTTTCGGTGAAATGGAAGTCGCCGTCGCTGTCCACCTGGGCGACCCCACGATAGAAGCTTTCGCCTACGGGATCCGTTGGATCATTCGCGGAAGGCGTGTTCGAATTGGATGTGTCAATGGTATCCACGGGCGCAATATATCCCATGAAAGTCAGGTAACGGCCCGAAGTAGAGAGGTGGAGCGCGAGTTCGGATTTCGAGCTGAAACTCGTAACTAATTGATCGTTCGAATCGGCGACATGCCGCTCCAGGCTATTGGGCACTTCGAGAGAGTTGATATAGGAACCGAAGGGCGTGAGCTGATCCAGGAAGATCGTCGAAGTAATTCCAAAACTTGCGTCGTAAATATCATTGTTCCAGACGGAGGGATAGGTGCCGTCATACGGCGCGCCGCTGGCCGCGGAGCAGCCTCCCTGTGTGTTCGCGCAGCCGGGCGGAAGAATTGTGCCAATCTGAACGTTCTTAGGGTCATTGTGATACACGCTGCGGCTGACCACCAGATTGCCGGGGAAGAAGTGAAAGTCGCGGGAAGAAAAATCTTCATCCGCGGAAGCTCCGAATGACCCGAGGAGAATCGCGAAGGGAAGAATCAATGCACATACGAAACCAAGTGCGCGCCAGCGCGCTGACATTGCGGAAGATTTTCTCTTCATGAGTTTGCGCCTCGAGGTATGCAGGCGAGGCCTGGATCGCCCGAAGGATTCGTCAACGGACGCCCTGATTTAACGCCTCGATGTTACGGGTTCGTGAGTGCAGGATGGAATGTCCGTGAATGACGCGCCGCAAGGGTGGAAGCCGGAAGCGAGATCGCACTGAGCGGAACTCAGCCAGTTTTTGATGGCACAGGACTGTTATATTGAAAGACAAACGCAATAACGATATGGGAGGCGACCGGCCGTCCCCGGAATGCCGCGGGGCTGAAAGCAAAACTTCTCGTTGCCGAGATGGCCGCGGAAGTGAGCGGAGGAACGCCACGTATTGCGTGGATTGTTTCCATTGCGCCGCTGCTCGTCAAGCTCACCGCCAGCACGACCGTCCCCGCCTCCAGGACTTTGACGGGGTATCTCGCGAAGGACGCGGACAGAAGTTGCGGAGGAGTGAATTGCTCGGCGTCAGGAGTGGTAGGGGCAGGAGGTGGAAGCTTCAAGCCGAAGAATTTGAGACCATTGGGGTCGAAGACATTGAAAATCACGTTCACGGCGACGCTGGAAGGAACCGTTTTGCCATCCAAGGTTGCGGAACTGAAGGTCCACGTCCGGACGGCGGCCTCCGCCGGAGCCATAAACGGCGCGAAGTCGCGGGTCACCTGCAGGCTTTCGACGTGTCCATGCTGATCAAGATGGGCAACGAACGAAACGGCGCCCGCCGCCAACGTATTGGGAGGGTATGGAACATCGTCTGCCGCGACAATCCCCGGTGGCACAAAATGGGGAGCTTGAGCAAGGGACGGCAACACCCTGGCGAAGGGCAGGCAGGCCAGAACAATCACACCAACGCTGGCGGGAAACCTCCGATGGATGTTCACGTCGCGTCTCCTTTCAGCCACTCGCGCGTGGCCGCCGTTCCCCGCCGGGCCACAAACCACCAAAGAACAGCGACACAATCAGAATACACCTCCGAGCGGCTCCGGAAGCAACCGGGAAGCAAATCTCTTCATGACGGGAGGGAGGAGTGGAGGTGCTCGACGACGGAAGAGAGATTGGCGGAATCCTGGAACAGCCGGATCGCGGCAATCCCCGCAGCGCCCGCAGCGAAGCATTGCGACGCATTTTGAGCGTTCACCCCGCCGATCGCAAGGACGGGAATATCAACGGCATGGCAAATGTGCGCGAGGCGCTCGACTCCCTGGGGAGGACCGTAAACTTCCTTGGAAGGCGTGGAAAAAATCGGACTGAAGTAGATGTAATCGGCGCCGCCGCGCGCCGCTCCCAGAGCGGAACCGAGGGAGTGGCAGGAGACTCCGATTAGGAAATCGGGCGGGACGGAACGGCGTGCGAAAAAATCATCGCGCACCCGGCTTGCGTCCTGAACCGTCAAACTGTTTTCGCTGAGATGCACGCCTCCGGCGCCCGCGGAAAGAGCCACGTCGAGACGATCATTGACCAGGAGGCGCGTGGCAGTTCCGCGAATCTGGATGCGCTGGAGGGCCCGGCGGGCCAGCTCGAAACATTCGCGTCCTGAAAGATCCTTTTCCCGCAGCTGAATCCAGTCCGTCCCAGCTGCGGCGACGGCTTCGATCGTGTCCAGCAAGAGTCCCATCGCGTCCGAGGAAGTGGCCAGCGGCAAGCTGCGTCTGTGCGTGACGTAGCACAGTATCGGCGAGCCGCGATCAGGGGTGGGGGGCACGGGAAGGATCCGGACGCGGTTGGATGAGGCTCAGAGCGGCAAAGAAGTCGAGGATGCCGAGCCCGCTGATGATTCCCCGGAAAGACGGATGGAGGAGGATGGGCATCAGGGAGGGAAAATGCATGAGGAAGTAATTCTGCTCCCAAAACGCGGACCACGGGAGGAAGAGGAGCAGGGCACCCATCTCAAAACACAAAACGATCAGAATTGCGCGTAAGACTTTGTTCATGAAGAGAAGACCAATGCGGCCAATGGAAAATATTGTCAGCGGGCCGTTTTTTGAAGAGCGGCAATGCGCTCCGCAACGTCGCGATAGTCAATATTGACGGCGTAGACCTGGGAGAAACTCTTCAGGGCAGCATCCGAATCGCCCGCCGATTCCTGAGCCACTCCCAAATCATACCGCAAGGCGAGCGTACTTTCCGAGTCAACGCCGGGAGTGTGGAGCGCGCGTTCGTACCAAATGGCGGCAATCGATGGCTGGCCCTTCTCCATGAACGCGAGGCCGAGAAGCGTGCAGCATTGCATGGCGTAGCGGAAAGCCTTGCCGTGATCATTGGCCTTGGCGACTTTCTGGAATTCGCTGATCGCTTCTTCCAGAAGCCCCATTTCGCGGAACGCGATGCCCAGATTGTAATGGGTCTCCAGATCCTCGTCCTCGGCGCCCATCTCCCCAAGCTCCGCGCGGAATTCGTCGAATACTTCCTTCAGGGGAGCGTGTTCGGCCGGACCCGCAGGCTTGGCTTCCGCCGCCGGAGCAAGTGCCTTTTTTTCGGGTGGAGGAGCAGGTTCGGAGAACGCCGGAGCCAGCTCCCCAATCCCCAGCTGATCTATTTCGTTGGCGAGATCGGCAAGAAATTGATCGGAGGAAATGGCGGCTGGCGCTGCTGTGCCGGGAGCAGGCTCCGGCGGTTTCTGATCGTAGGCAGGAACGAGAGGTTCCGGAGAAAGTACCAGCTCATATTCCTGCTCAAGCTCAAATTCAGGCTCAGACTTGGCTGCCGGGGGCGGTTGATCCACGTCAAGAGCGGGATCCTCGGCGGGAACGGCATCAAGATCTATGGCGGCGGGTTCTTCCTCCTCAACAGGAGAAGGAACGGGAGTCGGTGGAGCCGCGGTGACCCCCGCGGCGGGCATTTCATCATCCTCGGTAGAGACCACCTCAAATGGAATCTCAAATTCCTCGACGTCGGGCTTCGGGGGAGGAGGAGGCGCGGAGACCTTTGGCGGCGCCGCAGAGGGCTTCGGCGGCGGTGGAGTTGCGGATACTTTTGCGGGAGGAGCGGCAGCCTCCTTAGGCTCGAGAGCGGTGGACCACTCCTCAGAAAGATCCACCTCGTGAACTTCCTCGGAAGCAGGTGCAGCTTCTTCCACAATCTCGACTTCGGGAACAGATTCCTCGGCGGCCGGTTCCGGTTCGGCGGGTAAGACGGGAACATGGTCTTTCGAAGGAGGCGCAGCCGCCGCGGATACTCCCGGTGCCGCTGCGGCCGGGGAAGTCATCGCTGCGAGGTCAGCGTCGGTAAGACCGGCAGCACGCTGGAAGCGGCGGCGGAGTTCTCCGAAGCGTTCGGCCCCACGGTCGTCGCCCCGGTCCAGATGGATCTGCTCTAACTGGGCCGCAAGTTCGGCAGTGCGGCGGTCGTCTCCGGCGCCAAGGACAAAGTCAAGCAGCTTTTCAAGAGTGGGAACATGACGCGGAGACCGGCGAAGAATGGCCTCCAGAAGGCCGATGGCTTTCTGCGTTAAGCCATAACTCGCAAAGAGATCCACATCCGTGAGCGACTGGGCAATGAATTTTTGAGTTTCCTCGTCTAGGTGCTCTTCCGCGGCAACTGCGGGAAGAGGGGGAGGAGGCACAGGCTCGGCAGCCACTGGTGAGGCAGGCAATTCCACGCCCGGCCGGACTTTGGGGGCTTCGGGCTTCGGAAGTTCCGCCTGCAGCGGCTCGGGTGGAAGTTCGGGAGCGGCCTCGGCCCCCCTCAAGCCCATTTTGCGAAGAACATCGTTGAGCTTGCGTTTGGCGGAATCGCTCTCCGGCTCGCGGTCCACGAGCTTCTCAAGAACTTCCTTGGCCTTGTCGTATTTTCCGGCCGCGGAAAGAGCGTCGCCGAGTCTCGCGAGCGCGTCCGACAGGCGGAAAGGATCGCTGGTGCGGCCATAGGTGTCCACTAGCCATTCCAGGGGCTCGAGACGCCCGGGCGTGCGCTCGGCGAGATCAGAGAGCAGCTTGCCGATGGCTTCGTGTTCACCTGCATCAATCATGGGAATGCGCAACTGGGAGATCAGCCCCATGGCGCGGTCGGTCTGGCCGGATTCAAGAAGAGCTTCCGCAACGCGCTGGGCCAGACCAAAATTTTTCTCATCCGCCTCGAAGATTCCGAGGGCCAGCTTGCAGGCGTCATCCCAATTCGCAGCCTTCAGGTAGAGATCCAGGAGGAATTCGCTTTGTTCGCCGCCTTTGTCCAAACCGGGAAGATTCTTGAGGAGCTTTGCGGCGTCAACAATATTGCCTTGCGCGGATTGTGAGCGAGCCTTGACCGTGATCGCTGGGAGATTCGCGGAATCCAGCTTAAGGGCTTTGTCGGCGAGCTTTTCACATTCTGCATGGTCGCCGCGCGCGAGGGCCCGCTGTGCCGCGGAGACGTAGGTCTCTATTGCCTCGGCGTTCTGGTTCATCGCCTGATAAAGGTCGGCAAGGCGAATCTGGATGCGGAGATTATCGGGCTCGGCTAGAAGGAGCTTTTTGAGAAGCGAAACGGCATCCGCCTGCCGATTGTTCTTCAGATGAATTTCGGCCAGCTGCAGAAACAGCGGCCGGGCTTCACTCATCACCCCCTGCTGAACATAAAGATCAGCGAGGCGCTCCAGCGGGCGAATTTCTTCCGGAGCAAGCTTGGCAATGCGCTTGTATACGGCGATGGCCTTGGTGAGGAAGCCGTCACCCACGAAAATCTGCGCGAGGCGCTCAAAATAATCAATGGCCTGAAAGGTCTCGCCCTGGCGAATGTACAACTCGCCGATGGTCATGAGGGTGACCTGGTCCTTGGGCTCGTGCTTTAGGATTTGCTGATATTCCGCGATGGCCTGGGGAACCTTGCCCTGGTTCAGCAGCTTCTGCGCGGCTTCGACATGTTTGCTCTTGTTGTAGGCCATGCGTGCACTCGGACGCGGTACTCCGCTAGCGCGTCCGAGAGATTCTCCTCGATCTCAGCGCGGCAAAACGAAACAGCAATACTCAAGTTACGCTAACAGGCGGGAGAAGAGGGGTCAACGAAGGCAAGACGCTTTGTGAACAGGCAGTAATCCCCTTGGCGAACAGGAAACTTAACGGCGAAAGACAGGCGAACGGAAAGCAGGGCTCAGAGGATGAGGAATTGGGAACAAAATCTCTAGAACATCGGGAGAGAAGTTTGCGTCGCCCCGGAAGACCAGCAAGCCGCCTCGCGGACGGGCGCGAAGGAGTGTCGGTGCAAGGGACTCGGACCAAGGCGGCGCAGGGCTTCAAGATGCTCGGGCGTCGAATAGCCTTTGTGTTGGGCGAGGCCATAACCCGGATAAACGGCGTCCCATTCCAACAATCGAGTGTCGCGGTGCGTTTTTGCGAGGATGGAAGCGGCAGCGATGGAAACGCTGCGCGCATCGCCTTTGATCAACGATTTTTGTTCGATCAGAACGTCCAGCTCCATCGCGTCAATAAGAAGATAATCGGGAGAGATGGAGAGCTGCTGCAACGCCGCGGTCATGGCCTGGCGGCTGGCTTGATAAATATTCCAGGCGTCAATGCGTGAAGCATCCACTTCGGCCACGGCAAACGCGAAAGCGTGGTCGCGAATGCGTGCCGCAAGTTCGACGCGGCGCTCGGCGGTGAGTTTTTTGGAATCGTCAAGGCCCACAATGCGGCGCTTGGGATTGAGAATAACGGCAGCGGCGACGACGGGACCAAAAAGCGCCCCTCGGCCGGCTTCGTCGAGTCCAGCGATGCGGGTCCAGCCGAGCTTGCGCGCCGCTCGCTCGAAACGGGATGAGCAGAGGCGGGACATTTTTGCGACAGGATTCTAGCACGCGCAGAAGCGAATTCCTCGTTGCGCCTCCCAGCCGCGGCCAGATTTTTACTCCAGGCGCAGCACGTTGATGGGGTCCACGCGCATGGCCCTCCTTGCGGGAACATAGCACGCCAGCAGCGTAACGATGATGAGCAAGAGCGACACGCCCGCGTAAGTTGCGGGGTCTGCCGGACTGACGCCGTACAGCTCACTTGCGAGCAGGCGCGATAGGCCGAACGACACAATCAAGCCGAGCGCAATGCCTGTAAGCGCGAATTTCAATCCCTCCCTGATCACCAGCCAAAAAATATCTCCGCGCCGTGCGCCCAGCGCCACGCGAATGCCGATTTCTCGGGTGCGCCGGGAGACCAGATAGGAAAGCACGCCGTAGATGCCGATGATACCCAACGCCAGTGCCAGTCCGGCGAACGCAACAAACAACGGGGTCGTCGAAGTCGGCGCAGAAATTGCTTGAGAAACGATCGTCTGCATCGGCTTGATTTCGCTCACGGGGACTTCGGGGCTCAGCGCGGCCACCGTCCGGCGCAACACGGGAGCGAATTGCGCCTCATCCGTCGTCGTGCGAAGCGTAAGTGTCATTTCGGCCGGAACACGCCAGTCTTCAAGCGTTGCCGTGGAGTTAAAAGGAATATATGCGGTGCCGTGAACCCAGGCGGGCGCGTTTCTCTGCAGATTGTACGCACGTACATCCCTGGCGACCCCGACGATGGTGCGCCAGTCCTTGTCGTTCAGCAGCCGAACATGCTTTCCAATCGGATCCTGGTTCGGCCAAAAGCGTTGGGCCGTATCCGCCGCGATGATCGCCACAGGCGCGCCAGCTTCGTCGGATTCCGTGAAGCCCCTGCCGGATAGAATCGGAATCCCCATGACCGGGAAGTAGTCGGGCGTAACAATGTCGAGCCAGAAAAGCGGCGAATCTTCGCCGGCGGCAACGACGTGATTCTCGAGATCGAGCGAGCGCTTGGCAACTCTTCCGTCGAGGGGTAGCGTGTTGACGAGCGCCGCACTGCTGACACCGGGAAGACCGCTCGTTTGCTGCAGCAGGTTACGATAGAAAGTGAGGCATCGGGCAGTGCCATTGCAAAACGATTCGTTTGGCGTGATGCGCGCGGTCAACACACGCTCGGATTGAAAGCCGGGGTCCACATGGGAGAGCGCCCAGAAGCTGCGGATCAGCAGGCCGGCACCGATAACCAGGAGCACGGCAAACGCTACTTCAGCGACGACGAGGCCCCCGCGCAATCGCTTTGAAACGGAACCACTCGTGCCGCGCCCGCTCGACTTGAGCGATTCGACGAGGCTCGTGCGCGAAGAACCCAAGGCGGGGGTGAGTCCGAAGACGAATCCCGTAACGAGAGCGATAACGCCGGTAAACGTGAGGACGCGCCAATCCATGTGCACGTTGGCAAGTCGTGGCGTGTCCGCCGGAAGCATGACGCGGAGAAGCTCAACGACTTTGTACGCCAGGAGCAATCCAAGTAAACCGCCGAATGCCGCCAGGAGGACGCTCTCTGTCAGCAGCTGCCTCACCATTCGCAATCGTGCCGCTCCCAGCGAGCAACGAAGTGCGATCTCCTTCTCGCGCATGGCGGCACGCGAAAGCGTGAGATTGGCCACGTTGGCGCACGCAATCAGCAGAACGAAAACCACTGCTCCAAGCAACATCAGCAAACGCAAGCGCACGTCCGCCACCATACCGCTCTGCAAAGGAACCACACTGATATCCGCGTTCCAATCCGTCGGCATGGGCCACGGAAACAGCGAGAAAACGCGCTTTTGAAACAGCCTGACTTCCGCGCGCGCTTGTGAAATTGTTGATCCTGCCCGCAGCCGGCCGATCACTGGCATGAAATCGCTCGCCCAGTAGGAGGTGGCGTCACGCGCATCATTATGCAGTGGGATCCACACTTGCGTTTTGGCGGATGGAAACCGAAAATCCGCCGGCATCACGCCCACCACCTCGCGGCTCTTCCCGTCCAGGTCAATCGGCCTCCCGATGATTCCGGGGTCACTTCCAAATCGTTCCCGCCACAAATCG
>Ga0335079_10000840_pt1 | contig 34825 bp, 28 predicted proteins | sample Lox_Sample_33_FD_206719 | JGI IMG/M metagenome (GOLD analysis project Ga0335079, IMG submission 206719) | Soil microbial communities from Loxahatchee National Wildlife Refuge, Florida, United States - Lox_Sample_3.3 | ecosystem: Environmental > Terrestrial > Soil > Wetlands | place: USA...
ATCAGGTGAAAACCGTACCATAAATCCCTCTACTTTATCTATGTTGCCTTTTTTGGCATATGAGTAAGCTTTTTCTAAATCATAATACGGCAGAAACCACACATTCGTTCCGGGTTTAGGCAACGATTTAAAAGGTTTATCTACAGCTACGTATAAAATAAAAGTGGAGAGGGATGGAGTCAGGCTATCGATGGTGTCGAAAATTTCCTTTTTGACATGGTGTTTACCTAATAGATCATAATAAGTTTGCCTCGCATCACAGTTTGAGACTAAATATCGCGTCCGTACCAGGCCGATTTTTTCTAAAACGGCACCTTCAACTCTATTATTAATTACACTAATTTTTTTAACTAAACAGGATAATTTTATATGTCCGCCAAGTTCTTTAAATCTATCAACAATTATATCCGGTAATGCTTGCATACCTCCCTCAGGGTAATAACCGCCATCAAGGATAAATTCAGTGAATATCTTTGCACCTGTGAAGGCGGAAATCAATGAGGGTGGCAGACCTCCGTTGCCAAGTATAGGAAGGGAGAGTATTGTTTTGATGCGATAATCATAAAAATAGCGATCTAAAAAGTCTTTATAGCTTTGTTTTCGTAGCGCAGCAAAATCAATTGGCCTGGAAGTTGTAAGATACTGAATAAAATTTTTGATATTATTGGCCTCTTTAGGAAAAGAATCCTGAAGCTCTCGAATGGTTTTGTCTATGTCTGCCCAAAAAGTAATTTTGTGTTCTGGTGTTATAACTATATCAGAAGGAGTGGTTCTCCTTATACATATTCGTTCATCTAAATTCAGAGCCTTTAGAACAAGCCTCATGTTACCGTCTTTTCGGTAACTTCCAAATGAATGGGCTGCTGCGTCAAAAGTATAACCTCGCCTTTTGAACGAAGTGCAGTAACCACCGGGTTTATTGTGTTGCTCTACAATCAAAACCTTCATGCCTGCTTTTGCAAGATAGCATCCACACACAAGGCCGCCTATGCCCGCACCTATTATGACAACATCGTATGTATCATTTTCAAACTTTGACATTATTCACCCTGCGTGCTAATAAATTTTCTACCAGTTCTACTGCCTGCCTTACAGTTGTTAACTTTGGAACGTCCTCGTCTCTCACGGATATTTTAAATTTTTTTTCAATGGCAACGGTGATCTCGATAGCTTTAATAGAATCTACCTCTAGATCCTTAAAAAAATTACTCTCAGGCGCAATTTCTTCTGCATCATATCCTGACACATCTGAGATGATCGATATGATTTCCTTCTCAACATTAGTATTCAATTTCCCTTCCTCCTTGAGCCTGTTGCGCACAAATCCCTGCTGCCGCCCACTCTGCAGGAGTGGTTGCCGGCTAAGGATCTTGCCTGGTTGATCCTCGACGCAGTGGCGGAGTCCTCCCTTAAGATGTTTAATGTTTGTATCTTGTCTAAGTGATATGCTTCGCTGCAAAAAGCGACATCATCTGTTTACTCTGCCATGCTTAGTCAGTGCCAGCATATTTCTTCAATACCAATGATGCATTATTTCCTCCAAAGGCATATGAGTTATTCAGAGCTATATTAACCCTGTGTCGCTTTGCTTGATTAGGCACGCAGTCAATATCACACTCCGGATCAGGAGTTTCGAAATTTGTCGTCGGTGGAAGAATGTCGTTTTTTACAGCCAAAGCGCAGGCGAGAGCTTCTAACGCAGAGGCAGCGCCCATGGTGTGGCCGAGCATAGACTTTATTGAGCTGGTAGGTATTTGTCTATAACGTGACCCGAAGACCTCCCTAATGGCAGCGCACTCATTCTTATCATTGGTGGGAGTCCCCGTGCCATGTGCACTGATATAATCCACCGCTTCTATCGCGATGCCTGTACTAGATAGCGCCTTATTCATACATGCTGCTATGCCCTCAATCGAGGAAGTCGTCATATGATAAGCATCACAACTGAGACCATACCCTAAAATTTCAGCATAGATATTCGCCTTTCTTTTAATGGCACTCTCAAGAGACTCAAGAACAAGAATTCCTGCACCCTCGGCTACCATCATTCCTTTTCTGTTCTTATCAAAGGGCTGGCATTTTTCAGGTGCAACAGCTGAAAATTGATTAAAGCCTGTAAATGATATCCTTGAAAAAGGATCTGCCCCTCCTGCGGTAACAACATCCGCCCTGTTAAAACGAATCAAATCGTACCCATAACCGATAGCATAATTCCCTGCAGCGCATGCCGTAGAAAAAAGAAGATTCGGGCCGTTAAAACCTAATTCTTTTGCTACAATTGCCGGCGTCGTGTGGACAGGAAGCTGATACATTAGATCAGCACTTACGATCTCTTTTACAATCAATTTCTCATCTATATGTTCTATAGCCTGGATTGATCCTGACGTTATTCCAATGCATGTGCCTGCTTTGGAACGAGAAATGTCCTCACCGGATAGACGAGAATCCCTCAACGCAAGCTTTGCCGCTGCAAGGCCGAATTGTGATGCTCTGCTGAGCAAAGGAATTTGATTGTTGGGGATAAAATTCTCGGGTTTAAAATTTCTAACCTCGCCACCATTATGGGTAAAATGGTTCGCCGTATCAATTGACGAAACCGGGCTTATGCCAGATTTTCCTTTCAGGAGACTGTCCCAGAATTTCTCCCAACCAATACCAAGTGAGGAAATAACCCCCAGTCCCGTTATGACAACTCTTTTATTCATTGTGAGTGCTGAATACAAGATCCGCTTCAGTTATTTTTCTATCACCAACAAAGGCTTCACCGGACACGTAGGCGCCGGTCGGTAAAGACTTGACATTGACCACTTTAATCATTAATTGATCACCGGGAACGGCGGGGTGGAGAAATCTCGCTTTGACCGACCCGAAGTAATACAATGGTCCTCTGTCCCCATTTTCGCTTGTTCTGTTTGATGCAAAGAGGATAATGGCGGTCTGCGCCATTGCCTCGAGTATGAGAGCACCGGGCATGATGGCCTTTTCGGGGAAATGGCCGATGAAAACCATGTCATTGCCAGAAATATTTTTGACCGCTATTACGTGCTTCCCCGGCTCTATCTCAAGGACCTTATCAACCATGATAAAAGGAAAGCGCTGGGGAATGAGCTTCTTTATCTCTTCGAAGTTAAGTTGCATCGATCACCTGGTATAACTGCCAATGATAACTGCTGAGTTTTGACCGTATGAGTCCGCCGAGGTTACGAGCACATTCCGCGTCTGCTTCTCCCGCGCAATTCCGGGCACGTAATCGAGATCGCACGCAAGATCCTTTTCATGATAGTTTACCGTGGGGGGAATGAATCCGTTCCGGAGAGCGCCTATTGCCGCAGAAAGTGAAAGCGCTCCGGATGCTGAATACGATTCCCCCACCATGGACTTTATTGAGCTGACGGGTATGTTGAAGGCACGTTGCCCGAAGACTTCTTTGATGACCTTCGTTTCCATCCGGTCGAGTCCTTGTGTCGAGTTGGAGCAGGAGCAGATATAGTCGATGTCATCAGCCTTAAGAGATGCGTCGTTTAAGGCAAGATTTACGGCATTCTTCAGACCTGTACCTGCGTGTTTGAAGTTGCTGTCTGCCGAGGGATCAAAGGCATTGGCATATCCCAGAACACTCGCGAGAAGTTTAGCTCCTCTGTTTAACGCATGCTCCTCATTTTCAAGAACCAAAACGGCCGCACCTTCAGAGAGGATTATTCCGTTTCTCCGCGCATCGAAGGGACAGCAGCGGGGTTCCGAGCCGTCTGCTCCTGAGAGGTAACCGAGGGTATGGAATCCCATAAAGGTCTCCTCGCACAATTCTTCGACCCCACCTGCAAGGACAATGTTGGCCCTGTTTAACTTTATGAAGTCCGCGGCATAGGAGACAGCGTCGAGGCTTGCGCAGAAGCCCGTTGATATGGTCGTATTGAACCCTTTAATCTTAAACCTGATGGACACCTGGCTGGCAGGAGAATTTATGACGGTGTTCGGAAAGTGAGATGGATTGACGAACCGCGGCCCTTCTATGAGGCCGGAACGGTCGAACTGCGAGATGCTGTGGAGACTGCCGAACGTCGTCCCGATTGATACCCCCATGGAATTCGTATTAGCTTCAGTGATCTCGATCCCGCTGTCATCAATGGCGAGTTTGGCTGCAGAGCTGATCAGCCTTGTGCTTCTGTCCAGGTCCCGCAAACCTTTTTTCCCAAGAAAGGGGAGAGGATCAAAATCAGTGATCTCGCCTGCAATGCGGACACTAAAGGGTGTTGTGTCAAAGAGGGTCACTGGTCGAAATCCAGTTTTGCCCTGGTGGAGTCCTTCCCAGTATGCTTCTTTGCCGATTGCAATAGGCGAGAGAACACCAATGCCGGTTATTACTATTCTTTCGCTCATTTCCGGATTTTAAATCCCCAATCCCCCATCGAGTTGCAGTACTTGCCCGGTGATGTACTGCGATTCGTCACTGAGTAAAAAGAGTACGGCCTTCGCCACTTCATCGGAGGTCCCGAATCTGTGGAGCGGGATCATGTTCACGAATTTTTTCCAGGATTTATCGCCAAGCTCCGCCGTCATCTCGGTTTCAATGAAACCGGGGGCAACGGCATTGACCCTGATGTTGTAGGGCGCCACCTCTTTTGCCAGAGATTTGGTAAAGCCGATCACACCTGCCTTTGCGGCGGCGTAATTGACTTGGCCGGGGAGAGGGTGGATGCCGCTTACCGATGACATGTTCACGATGTTTCCGTTTTTTTGCTTAAGAAAGGTAATGATGCACGCGCGGGTAGTGTTGAAAACTCCGGTAAGATTGGTGTCTATTACGTCGGACCAGTCCTCCTTGTTCATCATCATGAGGGACTTGTCCTTTGTTATCCCCGCGTTGTTCACGAGGATGTCGAGCCTTCCGAATTCCTTCTTTATCTCTTCGATCAGCGTTTTAGCGCCGTCAAAGTCCCGCACATCAAGTTGAAAGGACAGAGCTTTTCTGCCAATTTGGCGAACTTCTTCAGCAAGAGACTCTGCCGTTGCACGATTTTTGCTGTACGTAAATGCGCAATCTGCACCTTCGCCGCACACAGCAAGAACGATGGCGCGGCCGATGCCCCTTGTCCCACCCGTTACAAGCGCCACCTTATTGAGAAGCGAATTTTTCTTCAGGCTTTTCTCCCGAAAGAGTGGATGGTTTGGCCTAGCCTGTCATTTATACCATGTTTCCCGCGTCTTTACAATGTCAAAACCTTGCTTCAGTGCGGATGGGCAAGCCAATACTTACTCACTCAAGGGAGGAGTTTCTTTCTGCGTACGACGACATCCGGCATCTCTGCCGTGAGTGCATCACTCCTTGGTGACGGTATAGAAGATTATTACGCCTGACGCAACCCGGGATATTGATATCGCGCTTTCGGGGATATTGGCAAGACGCAGCAATCTTTCGAAATCATCCTCGGTGCGCTGCAGGAAGCCATCCCAGTTGACCATCCAATGGAAAAACTGCGGACGGTAACGATTGACTTCTTTAAAGGCCGCGATCAGTTTTCCGCCAGGCGTGAGCATCTTATACAAGGATCTCAACAATTTCACGAGGAAATCGTCGGGGAGATAATCAAAATAGCCTACACTGTAGATAATATCCTGCATCCCGAATTCAGTAACCGCCGTCTCGTAGTCGAATATCCTGAGCGCATTGTATTTTCGTAATTCCACGTGATCTTCCGAGAGGCCCGCATGCTCGAATCGATCGAGAGCGAAATTCAGAGCATCGGCATCCAGATCAACACAGGTGAACTTGGCGCCAGAAGCTTTGATCTCAGGGGCTAATTCGAAAACCTCGCGGCAGGAACCGCAAGCCACGTCGAGGACCTTCGTCTCGCGCCTGTTTATGAGCTCTTTTCTCAGCAGTTCCCGCAGTTTTACGATCCGTTCTCTCACGCCGACTGTAATTTCCGTGGACATCATGTACTTGTCCAGATAATATCCCATGCCGTCGGACATCGGTGAGTTCTTGTACGCCATTTCCAGTATGTTATAATCTCCCTGATGACCTTGCGGCCATATCCTGGCCCGGTTGATACCATAGCTTTGGGACAGAATTGGATTTGTTTTTTCCCGGAAATCGACCTGAGCAGACCGAATGGCGAACGTGTCGTCCACGTCCTGTTCAAATTGTGCGCAGGCTTGGAGCATCGAGTCGTTCAGCGTGGAAAGTTCTTCGAACAGTATTTCCTCATCCGCGCCCGGCCGAGAACATTTGACCTCAAAGTCTCTAAGCTGATCGACATATTGCACAGTTTTTGCGCCAAGAAGTTCTGCGTATCTCTTTGCTCTTTCTTCGACAAACGCGCTGCCACTTCTGACTTCTTCCCCCCGGTACGTTCCCGCGTGCTCCATGATTATTCTCCTTTTGAGTTATCCAGCCCGTCAGAAATATTCAGTCAGTACGTTACGTCTCACGTCCGCTCGTTGATTTCACCTGCTTCAGCCTGCTCCGGACTACGGGTTAATTGTTAGCCGGTAAGTTCAGTACACATCTCCTGAAAGAAGAACGCCATGGTTCTTCTATAATAATTTATAATCTATAAGTAGTAGCCTCAGTAACCTCGCACTCAGTCTACTCGCCTCCTTTCGAGGCCTGTTAATGAATTCAGTTCATGGGATCCGGGTCCAGGTTCCTTCTTGCCGGCTGAGAGAGCGGGAGCGTGATTACGCCAACCAATCCAATAATAATTGGTTTGAGTTTTGGTTAGGATAATCCCTTCCTTTGAATCTGTCAAGCGCCTTAATAGAAAAAATTGACAGCATATTGTTGCATAATATTATATGATGAGCGGCATAAGTTTTAACCTACAGGTGATAAAAGTAGTTATAAAATATTAGTTCGATCTGTATTTTTATTTATGACGATAAAGCCGCTCGTATAGAGGGAAGGCAGGGGCATAGATAATGGTGATGTCAAAGGGTATGAGAAGGTTTCATGACGTGATTTTCACGGTGAACAAAAAGTGAAAACGCAGAAGGTTTCTCCTGTCTGCGATATTAGTATCATGTTCAGTATGAGTGACGACGTAGGGAGGCTATCAGCTGTGGTTATGTCTTCCGGCGATCGATCACATAGCAGCTTTCCTGAGATTTTTTCGCAAGCTTCTTGAGCTCGGCGGCGACTTCGGCGATCTTGCCGGCATGCTGAATGGCGGAGTTATTGGTCGGCACGACCGCTATCGATATGCCGATGAGCGGGATCTTCTGTACCTCTCCCTTTCGATCCTTCGCAAGGTAGTATCCCCGGGACTTTTCCTCCTCGCCGAACAGGTCGGACAGGATGACATTGAAGTTGGCTATTATCGTCTTGCAGACCGGCTCGGCCTTCTCCAGCGGCACGATAAAAACGAAATCGTCGCCGCCGATATGACCCACGAATCCGTTGTCCATGGATTCCTTTACGGTGTTCGACATGACCCGGGCAACCATCCGGATCACCTCATCGCCGCGGGAAAAGCCGTAGGTATCGTTGTAGGGTTTGAAATTGTTGATGTCCACGTAGCAGACGGCCTGGGAAGACCCGAGCGCTCGCTCGATCGCCTGGTGGATCGACGTGTTGCCCGGCAGTTTGGTGAGCGGGTTGTTGTCAAGAACGCGTTGAAGCCGCTGGAACGAGAGCAGGATCCGGCTGAACAGCTCCGGATAGTTGACGGGAAGGGTCAGAAAGTCGTCCAGTGGATACTGCTCCCAGTCCATCCGCTCAACTGCAGACTCATTGATCAGGCCGATGACCGGGATCAGACTGAAGTAGCTGTCCCGCTTTAGTTGCAGCAGTATCTGTTGAAAGGCCGGGTCGGGCGTCGAGAGGTCGGCGAGCATGATATCGGGAGGATCGGAATAGATGAACCCCAGCACCTGGGCCGGCTCCGGCAGAACGACGACCTGGTACCCCCTGCTCTGGAGCCGCAGCCGCAACCGGTCCTGCACCGCGGGATCGCGGGAAAGAAGCGCTATCCTACGCTTTTGGCTCATCGGCGGTCTGTATCTCGAGGCTGAAATTTTTAACTTCGACGAGCTTGTCCTCGATCTCTTCCACGAGGGATTCCAGCACCTGTTCGCTCATCCCGAGCCGGTCCCAAGCGGCCGGCTGGATACGGGGCACGAGTGCGTCTCCACTGAACCCGAAGCCGGACGCCTTGATCAGGACATCGGCGACGTGGACGACCGCCGTTTTTGTCTGCTGGGTCGTTGACTTTGCCACGTCATGGTGAAAGGCGATGGGTTCGATCAACTTCTCCGGGAGGAGCCATGTCCTGGCGAGCCATTCCCCGATCCTGGCGTGGTCGGTATTGAGCATCTCCTGCTCCGCAGCCTGCATCGAGATGCCCTTCCGGTCGATCAGAGAGGTGAGGGCAGTATACTCGTTCTCGAGCTTGATCTTGATGATCACCTTGCCGATGTCGTGCAGGAGGGCGGCCGTTGACGTTTCTTCGGGTTCGGGCAGCTTCAGCCGCTTCGTGATCGAGTTTGCAGCCACCGCGACGCCCATGGAATGCTCCCACAGGCCGACGACATTCTTTTCCATGATCTCGAAGATCGAGCTGCTGATGGCAAGGCTCTTGACCACGTTTACGCCGAGCAGGATCAGGGCGTTCGAGACGGTCGAGATGCGGCCGGAAAAGCCGTAGAAGGCGGAGTTGACCAGGCGCAGAACCTTGGCGGACAGGACCTGGTCAGAAGAGACTACCCGGGCCATCTCGTGGACCGACGTCTTGTTGTTCTCGGCCAGGGAGCCAAGCTTGGCAATGATCCCCGGCAGCGCGGGCAGGGAGCGTGTATCCCTGATGATCTGGCTGAAATCGACCTGCTTATCGCCCATCGGGTTCCCCCATGCTCCTCAGTATCTGTCTTCGGTATATCTCTTTGATCTTCATCATGAGGACATCATCCTCCAGGTGCCTGAAGCGCTGATCAAGGGCAGTCAGCATCTCCTCGAGCGTCGCTTCTCCATCGACCCGGACCGGATGACCTTCGACGGTGACCGCCTGAATGCCCATCTGCTGGAGACGGCTGATCAGGGACTCCGAGAGCGTGACACCCTTCCCGCAGATGGTCATACTCGCCGGATCATCGGAGCCTTTGATCTCCCGGGCCACGACCATGCCGGGCTTTGCCTTATTGAGAGGAATGTTCTGCATGTCGTCATATCATACATAAAAACGGGTGAGCTTGTAAATGTATTTCGACCCCACGGACTGGCTACCGACGTCCCGGTGCGAAATCAAGGCACTGCCGGAAGACTTCGGTCATCGAAGGAAGGAGGGGCGCCTGTACGCACCAGAGCCGTGTTGGTGCCCTTTCGGCAGCAGGAGCGCACAGGCGTCAAGGGGGGAAGAACACCGGAAACTCCAAGCCTGCCAGTATGGCAGGACTGAAGCTCAGTGATCATACACAATAGGTTGCAATATTCCTGCCATGGTGTTTATCCTGTATAATCGGTCAGTTCCAGAGTGAACGTTTTGGCCGCTGTCGAAAAGTGAGCGCATTTTTCGAAGGATTCATGACAAGTCTCGAAAAAACAGAGAGTTGGTCCCGTCGGTTTCTGGACGCACGATCGTCTGCCCGTCGATCTCCGTGTCCTTTGATTGTTGGCTGCTGACGAGAGGGGTCGAGGAACAGGAGCGGATAAAAGAGAGCAGGGAGTACAAAGAAGTGAGGTGTTTGATGCAAAAAGAGAGCGGCCAGGGGGTCAGAGCTGGTCGATGACGGCCGCGGCGAGGAGGGGGAGCATGATCTCATGGTGACCCGTCAATGCGTAGCCGTTCCCGCCGCCTTGGGTAGGACGGCGAACGACGTTCGTATGCGGCCGGTAGTGCTGCACAAAGTCCATGTTGACGGTCGTAAAATGCTGCAAAGTCTTTCCAAGGTTCCTGCACAGCGTAACCGCCTTCAGGAATATCTCCGGTAAAAGCACCGCAGAGCCGAGATTGATGTAAACGCCGCCCTCGAGCTCGGAAACAAGGGCGCAGAATGCCAGAAAATCGCTCTGTGCAGCGGCACCCGTTGCCCTGCCGTCGAAGGACGGGTGCATGTGAATGATGTCGGTGCCGATGGCGACATGAACGGTGATGGGAACCCCCAGGCGGAAGCCCGCTGCGAGCAGGCTCATCCGCTTGTTCGGAAATTCTCCCTGCTCGATCATCCTGCCGACCGCCGAGCCGATTCCTTCGCCCTCGGCCGCCGATTGGACCGCCTGATTGATCATGAGGCCGGTCTCCTCGGCCATACCGAATGCGCCGGACAGGATTTCCTTGTCCACATCCTCCGATGTCTGGCCGACATAGGCAAGCTCGAAATCATGGATGATGCCCGCTCCGTTCAGGGAAAGACTGGTGACGATCTTTCGCTCCATCAGATCGATGAGAACCGGATTGAGACCTACCTTAATCGAATGAGCACCCATGCCGAGCATGACAGGGCGGCCGTCCCTGCGGGCCTGGACGATGGCAGCGACTACGCTCTTGAACTGTTTTGCCGCGAGGATATCCGGAAGGGAGGAAAAGAAATCATGAAAGGAGCCCGCCTTGGCAGCGGGTTTTGCAAAGTCGCCGATCCTCACCTTGCTCTCCCGGCTTTTCAGCGAGTACGTCCTGATTTTCGAGGTGTCAATCTTTTTCATGGCTGGTCAATGGGAATTGCCGAAGAGCTCCTCATCCACCATCTGGCAGATGGTGTGGCCGAGGGTGATGTGCGTTTCCTGGATCCGCGGCGTGTGCTTGGTGGGCACCGTGAAGGTGTAGTCCGCCATGCCGGCAAGCTTGCCTCCCGAGCCCCCGGTCAGAATGACGGTCTTCATCCTGTTCTTCTTTGCGACCTCGACAGCCTTCATGACATTCGCCGAATTGCCGCTCGTGCTGATGCCGATCACGACATCTCCCTCATGGCCGAGCGCCGCCAGCTGCTTCGAGAAGACCTGCGTGAAATCATAGTCGTTGCTGATGCTGGTGAGGATCGCGACATCGGTATTGAGCGCGATCGCCGGCAGGGGGGGGCGCTCCATCAGAAAGCGATTCACGAACTCGGCAGCGATATGCGAGGCGTCCGTGGCGCTTCCGCCGTTGCCGAAGATGAGCACTTTTCTGCCTTCCCGGAATGCCTGCGCGATGAGCTGGACGACTTCGACGATCTTGTCGGCGTTCTCCCTGGCGAACCTGACCTTGACCTCTGCGCTCTCTTCGAAAATTCTGACGATGGTTTCCTTCATGTGTTTCGTCTCCAAAAAAACAGACATTTATTATAGGGCAAGAGGTGCAAATGTCAAGGCAAAAACGGGAAGTCAAGGACGCTGCGCCTCTTCGTGCGGGCCCTTTGCAGGTGAGCGATGGGTTTTCAGAAAAAGGAGCTGATCGGGAATGCGGGATATCAGGGGAGGAGAAAATCGGCAAGCCGCCCGAATTCCACTACCGTCAGGGTCTCCGCGCGCCGTCCGAGGTCTATCCCTGTTTTTTCAATCACGCGGTCCATCTTTTCAACGGGAATCCCGAGGGGTTTGAGCGCGTTCCGCAGCGTCTTGCGCCGCTGGGAAAATGCTGCTTTGATCACGCGGACCAGAAAAGCCTCGTCCCGCACGGCTGCAGCAGGACGGTCTCGCACGGCAAGGGTAATGACGGCAGAATCGACGTCCGGCTTCGGCGTGAAAGCGCCCGGCGGCACCAGAAATTCGATCCGGGGTTCGGCATAGAGCTGAACCAGCACGGAAAGGAACCCGTACTCCTTGCCTCCCGGAGGAGCCGCAATCCGCTCGGCAACCTCCTTTTGCAGCATCAGGGTGAGGCTCGTGAACTTCATGCGATTCGCAAGCATTTGCTGGATGAGGGCCGTGGAAATATAATAAGGAAGGTTGGCAACGACCTTCCATCTGCCGGGAAGCGATTCATAACCAAACTCGAGCGCGTCGGCCTGGACGATCTCGACATGAGGGGCGTCCCTGAACTCCTGTCGCAGACCGGGAACCAGCCGTTCATCGAGCTCGAGGGCGACGACCTTCCGGGCGATCGCGGCCAGCTCTCTGGTCAGATGGCCAAGACCCGGGCCTATTTCGATGATCCCGTCCTCCGGCCCGACATGCGCGGCACTGACGATCTTTCCGAGATAGTGGGGATCACGCAGGAAGTTCTGGCCAAGTGACTTTTTTGCGCGGATGTGAGTGGTCATATTTGGAAGCTGGACACGGTATGGTCATGGATTCAGATATCAATAGCCACGGATGAGAAGCGAGAACCTTATTTACCGCGAGGAAATACAATGCCGGCGCATAACAGGAAATGCGTTCGATGTGCCTCCCCGTTGCTTCTGATCCGCTCATCCGAGACCTTCCGCCGTGCCAGTATTACACCTGTAGCCTTGGATCGAGCTTGTCGCGCAGGAAGTCTCCCAGTATGTTGAAGCTGATGACCGTGACGCTGATGGCAAGACCGGGAAAGAGGACCATCCAGGGGGCCGAATTGATGTAGGCCCGGTTGAGGCTGATCATGGATCCCCACGTGGGGGTCGGCGGTTGCACGCCAAGACCCAGGAACGAAAGCGACGCTTCAAGCAGGATGAATCCGCCTATGCGAAGGCTGCCTGCCACCAGCAGCAGGGGAAGGGCGTTCGGCAGGATGTGCCGGGAAAGGATCCGGGCCGGACCCGCACCGAGGGCCCTCGATGCTTCCACATACGTCTGCTCTTTCAAGGACAGTGTGATGCCGCGGACCAGGCGTGCAAAGCCCGCCCAGCCGACGAGGGTGATCGCGAGCATCGCGGAAAAGAGGCCGGGGGGGATGACGGCACTGATGCCGATCGCGAGGAGGAGGCTTGGAAATGCGAGAAAGACATCGAACACCTGCGACAGGACCGCATCGATCTTTCCGCTGAAATAGCCGGAGATCAATCCGAAAACGATGCCGATGGCCAGGGACGACACCGAGGCAATGATGCCGATGGCGAGGGAGATTCGGGATCCCGCGGCAATCCGGGAGAGGATGTCCCGGCCCTTGCCGTCGGTCCCGAGCAGATGGGCACGGCTGGGCGGCTGTTTCAGGCTGTCCAGGTCCATGGACAGCGGGTCATAAGGGACCAGCAGGGGGCCGATCGCGGCAATCAGCACCAGCATTGCGATCATGCAAAGGGCTACGAGCGCCGGAATGTTCTTGGTCACGTCCTTCCAGTGGAGTTCCTTCAGCACGTCAGCCCGCCTCCTTGATACGTATCCGCGGATCCAGCAGGCGGTAGGAGATGTCGACCAGAAGATTCATGCTCACGAACACGACGGCCCCGAACAGTACGACGCCCATGATAACCGGATAGTCGCGCTTCAGAATGCCGTCCAGGGCGTACCGGCCCAGTCCGTCCCACCCAAAAATGGTTTCCGTCAGCACAGCGCCGTTCAGGTAAGAGCCCAGGTCAAGGCCGATGAGCGTCACGATGGGGATCAGGGAATTCTTAAGCCCGTGCTTCAGGACGACCCTGGTCTCGGTCAACCCCTTGGCCCGCGCCGCAGCTATGTAAGGCTGCGCGAGCGACTCGAGCATGGACGACCGCGTTATCCGGGCGATGTACGATAATGAAAAGGTCCCGAGCGTTACTGCCGGAAGAATGAGATAAACCGGGTCTCCGTTCCCCATGCCGGACGGGGGCAGCCATCTGAGCTTGAAGGCGAAAAGCAGCATGAGAGCCAGGCCCAGCCAGAAGACCGGGATGGAGATGCCCCCGACGGACAGGAGGGTCATTGCGCGGTCCCACCAGGTGCCCTGTCTGACCGCCGAGAAGACCCCCATGCTGACTCCGAAGACCGATGCGAAGAGCATGGCGGCGAACGCGAGTTTCACCGTGTTCGGGAATTTTTGGAGCAGATCATCAGCGACTTTACGGTTCGTGTAGATCGACCTTCCTAGTTCCCCGGTCGCGATGTCTTTGAGGTAATTGAAATATTGAAGGGCAACCGGCCGGTCCTGGCCGAGCACGGCGCGGATGCGCGCAATGGTCTCAGGCGTTGCTCGTTCGCCAGCCATAATTGTTACGGGGTCGCCGGGCATTGAACGCATCAACAGGAACGTGATGACGGTGATGCCGAGGAGCGTGGGAATGAAGAGGAGCAGCCGTTTGAGAATATACATTTTCGAGGAATCTTACACAATCCGGGTAAAAACCGCAACACGGAAAAAGGGGTGGTTTCTTCGATTGTCATGCGGAAAGAAAACAGAATGACGAACGGCAGGCTGGTGACGTGAGAGAAATCGTCCCGCATCAGACACGCCCGACACGTCACGAATGGGGAAAGGCGGTTCGAGCAAGGCGAAAGCAGCCCCGGCAACCGCCAGAATGGTCAGTCCCGGAATGACATCTTCAGTTCGTAGATGCCCTCCTCGGCCCGTTTCTCGATGATGAACCCCATCTTCTCGAAGAGCTGGATCATCTGCCGGTTGTCGATCAGGACGGACGCAGCGAACCCGAGGAGGCCGCTCTTCCGGGCGAGGTAGGTCACATAGGTCAGCAACTCGGCGCCGATGCCCTTGCCCTGATGGTCGTCCCGCACGACAAATGCGACTTCGGCGGTGTGCGACGTCTCGTCTATCAGGTACTGGGCCATGCCGACGATCACTTCCTTCTCCTGCTCCTGCAGCACCGCCAGGATGACCATTTCCTTCGTATAGTCGATCACGACAAAGGGCTGCAGGCGTTCGTGGTGCATGTCGGTCCTGCTCGAGATGAAGCGCCGGTACATGGAATCATTCGACAGGGAATAGAAGAAATCCTTCAGCAGATGCTCGTCGGACATTTTCACGGGCCGCAGGAGCAGGCGCAGCCCGGTCTTCGTCGTGCGGTACGACTCGAGCTCGGAAGGGTAGACTCCTTTCGAACCCGGGATGAACGCCTGGTCACTGTAGATGAGCCTCCGCTCCTTGGCCTCGTCGATGAGCCCCTGGCGGAAGCGCGGGTCGGCGATCGCGATGAGCTCCATGGCCCGCTCCCGGATGTTCTTGCCATGGAGGTAGGCGATGCCGTACTCGGTCACGACGTAATGGATATCCCCCCGGGAGAGGGTTACGCCGGCGCCTTCCCGCAGGAACGGCACGATCCGCGACACTCTTCCCTCCTCGGCGGTCGCCTGCATGGCCAGGATCGTCTTGCCGCCCGGGGAGAGGATGGCGCCTCGCATGAAGTCCGCCTGGCCGCCTATGCCGCTGTAGAAGGTCCTGCCGATGGACTCGGCCGTGGCCTGGCCCGACAGGTCGATTTCCAGCGCGCTGTTGATCGCGGTCATGTTCTTCTGGCGCGCAAGAACCGTGGGGTTGTTGGTGTAATTCACGGGCCGGAACTCGATGGCCGGATTGTCATGGAGATACTCATACGTTTCCCTGGTCCCCATGCAGAAGGCCGCGACGGTCTTGCCCCGGTTCAGTTCCTTCAGGGAATTGTCGACCACGCGTCGCTGCATGAGATCCACAATGCCATCGGTCAAGAGCTCGGTATGCACGCCGAGATGCTCCTTGTTCCCCAGGTGGGCCAGGATCGCGTTCGGGATGCTGCCGTACCCGACCTGTATCGTGTCGCCGTCCTGCACGATGCGGGCGACATGGGTGCCGATCTTCTGGGCGATCTCGTCGGAGATCGTGTCGCGGAATTCGAGCAGCGGCTCGTCGTGGGGAATGATGAAATCCACATCCTTGATATTGATGAACGTTTCGCCCAGGACGCGCGGCATACGGGAGTTCACCTGGGCGATCACGAGGGAGGCGTTCTCCGTCGCGGCCTTCACGATGTCGACGCTGATGCCGAGGCTCATGAATCCATGGTCGTCGGGCAGCGAGGTCTGGATCAGGGCGACGTCCACGAGCACGAGCTTTTTCTGGAACAGCGCCGGCACCTGGGAGAGAAAGACGGGCGTATAATCCGCAAGACCCTGGTTGACGGCCTTCCGGGTGTTGTTGCCGATAAAAAAGGAGTTGTACCTGAAGATATCCTTGAATTTTGCATCGCCATAGGGAGCCACGCCCAGGGTCCATACCTGGAACAGCTCGGCGTCGAATAACGCCTTCGGGTGGGACTGAACATAATTGATAAGCGATTGGACCAGGTACTGGGGCTCGCCGCATCCCGTCCCGATGAAGATCCTGTTCCCGGGATGAATGGTCCTGAAGATCCGCTCCTCCACCGGAAATTTCTCAGGATACAAGGCACGCATCGCGCGCATCGACGCATGTCGCCTCTCTATATTATTCCCGGCCATCATGAATCCCCACCTCCTCACCCTCTAGTGTAGCACAGCAGGAAACGGGGCAAGCACCTAAAAAAGGCAAAGGGCGCCGCTTCTTCCCTGCTGCAGGGGCGGATTTTTTCACGGTTCCTCGAAAATACCCGGCGCGGTCCATTGACGGACCATCGTCATGACCTTCTCGAAGCGAAAACGCGAGGCCTTTGACGACCGGGACCAGGCCAAGAGCCGGCCTGCACGTGAGCATCTCCCGCCGCCGACACCGAATATGGCTTTTCCGGCAAGTTCGAAATACCCCCTTCTCTTCTTCCGCAGAGGGGAGGTCCCCTTCGCCTTTCCGATTTGACGTCATCCGCACTTGACCATCCCTGATTTCTCAACTACACTTACAGCATCATGCTCGACTCGCTTGTCAACCCCTCTTCCATCGCGGTCATCGGTGCATCCCAGGACTCACGCAAAGTCGGTCACGCCGTTCTGCAGAATCTCATCCGGTTCAATTTTCAGGGCAGGCTCTATCCCGTCAACCCGTCGGGCGGGAACATCCTGGGGCTGAAGGCTTATCCGAGCGTCGCCGCGATCTCCGGACCGGTCGACCTCGCGATCATCGCGATCCCCGCGGCGTTCGTTCCCAATTCCCTCAGGGACTGCGCGGCCGCCGGGATCCGTTCCTCAATTGTTATAAGCGCCGGTTTCAAGGAAGCGGGCAAGGAGGGGACGCTCCTTGAAGAGGATCTCAAGAAGATCAGCAGGGAGCGGAAGATCCGGATCCTCGGACCAAATTGCCTCGGGCTGATCAATACGGCGAACAGCATGAACGCCACCTTTGCAGCGGACATGCTCCCCCGAGGCAGGATCGCCTTCTTCTCGCAGTCAGGCGCCATGGGCATCGCTATCATGGACTGGGCCATCGGGAACGGGGTCGGGTTCTCCAAATTCGTCAGCCTTGGCAACAAGGCGGACCTGTCGGAGATCGACTTCATCGAGTACTTCATGGACGATCCCGAGACGAACCTCATCCTGGGCTATATCGAGGATGTGGTGGAAGGCAAGCGGTTCATGGAGGTAGCGCTCAAGGCAACGAAGCTTAAGCCGATCATCCTCCTGAAGTCGGGAGGCACCGAGGCGGGGGCGCGGGCGGCATCGTCGCACACCGGCGCCCTTGCCGGCTCCGATGTCGCCTTCAATGCGGCATTCCGCCAGACCGGGATCATGCGGGCCCAGGGAGTACAGGACCTGTTCGACACGGCCCTCGCCTTTTCCGAGGGCAAGATCCCGGCGGGCAACGGCCTGCTTGTGGTAACCAACGCAGGCGGCCCCGGCATCATCGCCGCGGACACCGCAGAGAAGCTCGGCGTCGATCTGCCGCACATGACCCGGGAAAGCATTATGGCCATGGCAAGAAAGCTTCCGCCCAACGCCACCGTCTTTAACCCCGTCGACGTGATCGGCGACGCCACCTCGGACCGGTATGCGGCCGTGCTGGAGCAGGCGACCCGCGATCCGAACGTGGACGGCATCCTGGTCATCCTGACGCCCCAGGCCATGACGGACATCGAACGGACAGCCGATGTGGTGATCGCGGCCGCGAGATCGACCGAAAAGCCCGTGATCACCTCCTTCATGGGCGAGAAGCGGGTGCGGCCGGCGATCGAGCGGCTGAAGGCAGCTTCGCTTCCGAACTTTTCCTACCCCGAGCTTGCCGTGAAGGCCTTCAAGCGTCTGGCCGATCAGCAGGCGTGGATGAATGTCGTTCCGGAAGAGCTCAGCACCTGCTGGTACAATTTCGATGCCGCGGCGGAAGCGGTCGCGTCGATCCTGCGGTCCGGGATCTACCAAGTGGGCGAAGAGGAAGCCATGCAGATCCTCACCTTCTACGGCTTCCAGTTTCCCCGCCACGCCCTCGTAAAGACTTCGGCCGAGGCCGCCCGGGTCGCCGCGAAGATCGGCTTCCCCGTCGTGATGAAGATATCGTCGCCGGACATCCTGCACAAGACCGACGTGGGCGGCGTGCGCGTCAATATCAGGACCGGACAGGAGGCGGAAGAGGCCTTCACCGAGATCACGACGAACGCCCGGCGTCTCATGCGCGACGCCTTCATCAAGGGCGTGATGGTGTCCGAGATGGTGCAGGGGGGCAGGGAGGTGATCCTGGGCGTCACCTTCGACCGCACCTTCGGTCACATGATCATGTTCGGACTGGGCGGCATCTATGTGGAGGTCCTGAAGGACGTTTCCTTCCGCATCGTGCCGGTCGCCCGGCGCGACGCCGTGGCCATGGTGAACGAGATAAGGACAAGCGGCCTGCTGCGGGGGGCACGGGGTGAGAAGCCGGCGGATATCAATGCCATCGCGAACAACATCGTGCACCTGTCCTGCCTCATTTCCGATTTCCCCGAGATCCAGGAGCTGGACGTCAATCCGCTTCTGGTGGGGGAGCGGGGCGCCGTTGCCCTCGATGCACGGATCGTGTTCAGGCAGCCGGAAAAGTGACAGCATCAGCATTAAAGAGAAAAAGCGCTTTCGACGTCATCCGTCGATCGTCACTCTTGATAATCCGAGGAGGCTCTTCATGGTTCCTATTCTCATCGCATCCACAGCGGGTTACGCCGGCCGTACCTTTGTCGCGCTCGGGGTCGCGCTCAAACTGATCGAGCAGGGCTATCGGATCGGTTACATCAAGCCCCTGGGGAAAACACCGGTCAAGATGGGCAAGGAGGTCTACGATGCAACGGCGCTCTTCATGCGGCAATCGCTGGAGCTGGCTGAGCCGATAGAGGTCATCTCTCCCTTTGTCGAGACCTACGAGAACCTGACGCTGCTTCTGCAGGGGCAGCTCAAGGACGTGAACAAGCAGGTCCTGTCCGCCTATGGGACCCTGAAAAAAAAGGACTTCATCATCATCGGCGGCGCCGGCGACTTTTTCGATGGCTCGCTGCTCGGCCTCGACACGGTCTCGCTCGCCGAGGCCCTCAAAGCACGGGTCCTCGTGGTCGAAGCGTGGCGCGGGGACATCTCGGCCGACGCCCTCTTCGGAGCGCGCACCCTGCTCGGGAACCGGTTCCTGGGCGGAGTGCTGAACAAGGTGCCGGCAACGATGATGGACCACATCAAGACGACCGTGCGGCCGTTCCTGGAGCAAAAGGGAGTGCCTGTCTTCGGAGTGTTCCCCCGGGACAAGTTCCTGGAATCCGTGACCGTTGCCGAGCTGAATGAGACACTGAGCGGCAAGGTCCTCTGCTGCGAGGACCGGCTGCAGGAATTCGTCGAGAACTTCCTGATCGGGGCGATGGATGTCGACAGCGCGCTGAACTATTTCCGGAGAACGCCGAACAAGGCCGTCATCACCGGTGCGCACCGGTCAGACATCCAGCTCGCGGCGCTGGAGACGTCGACGAAGTGCATCATCCTGACGGGAGGGCTCCAGACCAATGAGGTCGTTCTCGGGAAGGCGCAGTCGCGCGGGGTGCCCATCCTGTCCGTTCCGGACGATACCTTCAGCGCCATCAACAAGATCGAGCACCGCATGGGCAAGAGCAGCATCCTGGACGCCAAGAAGATCGGGCGCACCCGGGAGCTGATCGCCTCAGGTTTCGACATGTTCGGATTCCTCCGGAAGCTGGACAAGGTGTGATGCGGCATCATCGTACGCAGGAGGTGACCCATGCCTGAAAGAACGATCATTATCATCGGGGGAGGGATCGCGGGCCTCTCTGCGGGCTGTTACGGCCAGATGAACGGATTCCGCACGCATATCTTCGAGATGCACAAGAAGAAGCCGGGCGGGCTCTGCACCGCCTGGAAGCGGCAGGGATATACGGTGGACGGGTGCATCCACTGGCTGGTCGGCTCCGGTCCGCAATCCGGCTTTTACCGGATCTGGCAGGACCTCGGTGCGCTCGAGGGCACGGCCTTCGTCGATTACGACGAGTACGCGCGGTACGAAGGAGCGGATGGAAAAACATTCATTGTCTCGACCAACATCGACAGGCTGGAGCAGCACCTGCGGGAAATCGCTCCGGAGGACGGCGGCGTCATCGACGAGTTCATCACCGCCGTTCGCAGGTGCACCCGGATGGAACCGCCGCTGAAAAAGGCCCCCGAGGTATCGAACCTCTTCGACCTCCTGAAGCTGGTTGTCACAAAATTCCCGCTTCTGCGTATGCTCTGGAAATGGAACCGGATCTCCCTCAGGGAGTTCGGGGAGCGGTTCAGGGACCCGCTGGTGCGGAAAGCGTTTTCGCAGCTCTTTCAACCGGACTTCCCCATGTCCTTCATGCTCATGACCCTTGCCTTGATGCACAACAGGGCGGCGGGGTACCCGCTCGGAGGGTCGCTCGAGTTCGCCCGGTCCATCGAGAAGCGCTATCTCACGCTGGGGGGCGAGATCCAGTACAAGGCAAAAGCGGCGAAGATCCTGACCGAGAACGGCCGCGCCGTGGGCATCCGGCTCGAGGACGGTTCGGAGCATCGCGCGGACTACGTGATTTCGGCGGCCGACGGCCACGCGACCATCTTTGAAATGCTCGAAGGGAAGTACCTGGACGACGTGATCAGGGGCTACTATGAGAAGCTGATCCCCTTCCCGCCCCTCGTGTACATCGCGCTGGGCGTGAACAGGACCTTTCCCGATATCCCTCCGTCAACAAGCTTCGCCCTGGAACTCACGAGGCCCTTCATGGTCGGCGGCGTGGAGCACGAGTTCATTCCTGTGCATATCTACAATTACGATCCCGTGCTGGCACCCGAGGGCAAGACCCTGCTGGTCGTGATGCTGCGGACCGACTTTGAGTATTGGAGAAGTCTCCGTGAGCATGACGACCGCTATAAAGCCGAGAAGGAAAAGGTTGCTGACGGGATCATCGCGATCCTCGACAGGCGGTTTCCCGGCCTGGCCGGCCAGGTCGAGATGCGGGATGTGGCATCACCGACGACCTTCGTCCGGTACACGGGGAACTGGAGGGGCAGTTTCGAGGGCTGGCAGGTGACCCCCCGGACCTGGTTCTTCGGAAAGCCCATGCGGAAGACCCTGCCGGGGCTGGACAATTTCTACATGGCCGGACATTGGGTGGAGCCCGGAGGCGGACTGCCCTCGGCCGCGATGTCAGGCCGGAACGTGATCCAGATTATCTGCAAAAAGGAAAAAGTGCGCTTTGCGGTCAGCTCCTGATGCACGAATGAAGCAGAATGGCCGGGTTTCCTCAATCGCCGCCCTATTCATCAGGATGATACTGTGTGCAGATTCTCGCCTTGCCCTTCCCTGAAATCCTGCACACGCTCAGGATGAATGCTTGCGGGAGCAATTCATCCGCCTGTCCGGATTGCTGCAAAGTCCTCAGCTCCTCATCCCGTCTTGACACCCGATTCCTTTAATGATAGGGTTGTCCATGCTTGTCTACCTGAACGGCAACCTTGTTCCGAAAGAGGATGCGAGGGTGTCCGTCTTCGACCACGGCTACCTCTACGGCGACGGCATCTACGAGACCCTGCGGGCGTACGACGGGATGCTCTTCCTCGCGGACAAGCACCTGCTGCGGCTGAAAAGCTCCGCCGATGCCATCTCCCTCAACCTTCCCCTTCCTCTGGAGCATATCGGCAAGGCGCTGCTGGACACCATCAGTGCGAACAAGCTGGGCGATGCTTACGTCCGCATTCAGGTTTCCCGGGGGACCGGAGAGATCGGGCTTGACCCCGCCCTCTGCCCGGCCCCGACCATGGTGATCATCGCGAAGCCGTTCACGGCGTATCCGGCTGGCTACTATGAACGCGGAGTCTCCGTAGCGATAGTGAAGACGCGCCGCAATCATCCGCTCGCCCTTAACCCCTCGATCAAGGGGACGAACTTCCTGAACAACATCCTTGCCAAGATCGAATCGATCCGTGCGGGAGCATACGAAGCGATCATGCTGAACTGGGAAGGCTATGTCGCGGAGGGCACGATCAGCAACATCTTCCTGGTGAAGGCCGGAGTTCTCTACACACCCCACCTCCGGACCGGCATCCTGGAAGGCGTCACGCGGGGGCTTTTGCTGGAGCTTGCCGGCAAGGAATCGATCGAGACGAGGGAGGCGCCGATCCTCCCCCGGGACCTCTACGAAGCAGACGAATGTTTCATTACGAACACGACGATCGAGGTCATGCCGGTCTCTACGGTCGATGGCCGGCCCGTGGGGAAGGGGACGCCTGGCCCGGTTACGTCGGTCCTGCGGAGGGCCTATCAAGACGAGGTGCGTCGATGTTTGAAGACGAAATCCAGCTAGCCCAGCTCATCGATCATACGGTCGTCGGGCCGGAAACGACGATCGACGATGTCGCCCGGGCCTGCAAGGACGCGAAGCGATACGGATTCGCCTGCGTTGTCGTGAGCAGCTGCCACGTTTCCCGGGCCCGCGAATGGCTGTCCAACAGCCTGATCAAGGTCTGCAGCGTGGTCGGCTTTCCCCACGGAGCAAGCACGACGACCGTAAAGATCGTCGAGGCCATGGAAGCGATGAAGAACGGGGCCTCCGAGCTCGATATCGTGGTCAACGTGGGTATGGTGAAGTCGGGGAAATACGATTTCGTGGAGATCGACGTCAAGAACGTTATCGCCATGACGCCGCAAAAAGTGCACAAGGTCATCATCGAGACCGGCAGCCTCACCTCCGACGAGATCGTTCGCGTCTCCAAAATAGCCGCAAAGGCCGGAGCCGAGTTCGTCAAGACTTCGACCGGTTACGGCTCCCGGGGTGCAAGCGTCGAGGACCTCCGCCTCATCCGTGAGGCCGTCGGCTCCCAGTGCCGCATCAAGGCATCGGGCGGGATCCGCGACCTTGCCGCTGTCTCCGCGCTCATTGAGGCCGGAGCGGAACGCATCGGGACCAGCGCGGGGCCGGCGATCATGGAGGAGTATTTGAAAAGCAGAAAGTAGTTTCACGTGACAGGAGACCCTTCTGCGAACCAGCGCCCTCGGCGTTCTCCGCTCATTCTGAACTGCACTCGAACACCGCGGAATGCCCGCCCGGTGGTCATCTTCCTATTCCCTTGTCCCCGTCACCGACAGCGATGTTCATTGTTAGCCACACTGACAGACACAGTTCTTGCCCGGGATCGGACCGGATGACTTTTCCTGAGACAGGTCCTGCTCATCCCAGCTCATGATCCGCGCTACGCTCAAGGCCATCAGGACCGCGATGCCGGTCATAATAGGCCAAGCCCACCCCATCGTCCATTCGAGGATATCTACCGGTTTCATGATCGATCACTTCCTTTTGACGATTCTCCGCTTCAATTTAAACTTCACTAACGAGCTTTATTTATTCTTGCCTCCCTTGGTTTCCCCCTCGATTCGACAAGCTCCTGGAACCGCATTGCCATTTCGGGTCCGTCCTCGTGTTTAAAGAACACGAAGGCCCTCTCCCATTTTTGCGAGAGGATCTTTTCCAACCATTGCGACATATCAGCATCCGCGTAATCGGAACGGCGCAGGCGCAGGTACCCCCATGGCGCAGTGCTGATAATTTCCTGGATCGGGTTCTCGTCAGTATCCTCGATGCACCAGCTGCATCCTTTTTCACGAAGGAGGTCCAGAGTTTCAGCATCGAGCCAGGTCGGGCTGCGGAAATCGAATGCGCAGGCCGTGTTGTCAGGAATCAGAGGGAGAAAGTCTGCCAGCGCAGGCCGGTCCTCACGAAAACTCTTAGGAAACTGAAACAGGATCGGCCCCAGCTTTTTGTCCAGAATTGACAGCGACCTGAAGAGGTACCCGGTCTGCTCGAACACATTCCGGAGCTGTTTCATATGCGTTATGACCTGGGGCGCTTTGAGCGCGAACACAAAATCATCGGGGACCTGTTCCGCCCAGGACGTCAGTACGCTCTCTTTGGGCATGTGATAAAAGGTGTTATTGATCTCAACCGTGTTGAGGCGTTCGGCATAGAAGCGAAGCATGTCCTTGGGCGAGATCTTTTCAGGATAGAATTTCCCATTCCATTCCTTATGCGCGAACCCGCTTGTACCGACGTGGATTTTCATGATCTACCTCCTCATACATTCGTAAAAACAAAGCCCTGCACCTTGATGTCCTGAAGAACGCCAAGAAAAGACAATACGCATGAAACCACGGGTCCGCTTCGCGGACACACCGAGAAACATAAACACCGATTTGAATCCTGAACCTAAAAAATAGTATTTACCCGTGTGCGGCGAAGCCGCCTGTGGTTAAGGTCCTCCCCCGTCGCCTATCAGTGGTTTCTCGCTCACTACTTCGCGGGCGGCTTTGTCCTCGCGCAGCCGCAGGAAAACGGGCTGCCTCATGACATCGTCTTCAGTCCAGCCGGACAAACCAACCTCACAGACCAGCTCCGGCCTGACCCAGGTAACGCGGGCATTGGTCTCCGGAGTCACCTTAAAAGGACATTCTTTTTGGATCAGGGGCGCCAATTGTTCGTGGATATCCTTTAGATCTCTCTCCGAGAACCCGCCTCCGACGTGACCGATGTACATCAATTCGTCCCCATCGAAGAGGCCCAGCACAAGTGCGCCGAAATGTTTTCTCCCACCGCCCGGTTCCGTGAAACCAGCGATCACGCCCTCCTGGGTGAGCCGTGTTTTCACTTTCAGCCACTGCCGGCTTCTTCTGCCCGCGTCGTACAGGCTTTGAGCCTGCTTGGCGATGATCCCTTCCAGGCCCTTTTCCCTGACGACGTTGTAAAACAAGACGCCCTCTTTCCCGATGTGATCGCTGAACCGTATTTTTGGGGAAGAGGGGAGAATTCTTTTCAAGAGTTCTTTCCTCCTGAGCAGGGGCAGGCCGGTCATATCATGTCCCTGGAAGTGGAGGAGGTCGAAAACGTGGTAGAGCAAATGACCGCTTCCGAGGTCCTGGTAATGTTGCAGCATCTGAAAATCAGGCCTGCCCTGATCGTCCACCACGACGATTTCGCCGTCCAGCACAGCGTTAGATCCGAATTTTCGAAGCGCCGCCACGATAGGAGAGAATTTCTTGTTGAACGAGATTCCATTTCGCGAATAGAGGGAAACGCCGTCGTCCCGGACTTCGGCTAAGGCGCGGTATCCGTCCCATTTCACTTCAAAGATCCAGTCCGGATGATCAAAGGGTGACTCGGCCACGGTCGCGAGCATCGGTCGTACAGCCTTTCGCATCGGCCTGATCGGCGCGTCCTTCAGGTCCTCGCTTTCCAGTGCTTCGTGCACACGGATCTGGATTGATTTTTTTTGCTTGAACGATTTAGCCGTGTTGGTCTCGAGCATCTCCTCCAGCGTCTTATGGGACACTACGGAGCGGTTCTCCTTAAGAATATCTTCCTTGGCAGAGTCCCGATCTTTTTTCTTCAAGAGCAGCCACGACTTTCCGTCCCTGCCCATCTTTACCAGCGCGAATTCACCGTGAAGTTTTTCCCCTTCGAGTATGAACTTTATATCTCCTTTTTTGAATCCCTCCAGAAGGAGCTTCTCGCTTTCGTCCTTGTCGTTCGTGGCGGGGTGATGATAATAGCCCTTGTCCCAGATGATGACGCTTCCTGCACCGTAATTGTGCTCCGGGATAACGCCCTCGAAATCCCTGTAATCGAGGGGGTGGTCTTCAACCAAGACAGCCAGGCGTTTCAAGGAAGGGTCAAGCGATGGACCTTTCGGCACGGCCCAGCTTTTCAGCACCCCTTCCAACTCCAGCCTGAGATCATAATGAAGGGCCCGTGCCGCGTGCTTATGAATGACGAACTTGAGGCGGCCCCCCTCATGTTGAAGGCCCGGTTTCGGTTCGGGTGTTTTCTCGAATTCCCGTTTGGATGCGTATTCCTTTAATCCCCTTTCCATGTCTCGTCGCTTACCTCTGTGCTCTCCTCGCCTTCGCGTGAGACGACTTTTGGATCCCGCTTTTGTTCTGGCCTTTATAGATGAGGCAGTTTCTGTTCTTTCACGAGCACCTCTTGAAAAAGGTCTCCCTTTTCTTCCGCCCTGCGAACAGCTTCCGAATGCATGACCTGCAGCCTTTCCGGGTCGCCAAGCCCGGCCAGATTCTCAAGTTCCTCCCATTCGAGCGGAAACGAAACATACGGTTTTTCCCGGGCGCGCAGGGAATAAACACAGATCATCGTTTTCGAAGCGTCATTCTGGGACCAGTTGATGAATATCTTTGCTTTCCGCTCCTGCTTCGCCATTTTTGCGGTCACCAGGTCCGGATAATGTTTCTGCATGATTTCTGCAACGGCTTTTGAAAATGTCTTCGTATCTTCAAAGGTCGTCTCCTTGCGGTTCAAGGGGACAAATACATGGAGCCCCTTTTGCCCCGAGGTTTTTGCATAGCCAACAAGCCCCATGCGGGAGAGCAGGTCCCGAAGGATGAGCGCCACTCGGGCACAATCGAGAATGTTCGCCGGCTCGCCGGGATCGAGGTCGAAGACCATGGAATCGGGCGTCTGAGACGATCCGGTCCTGGCCAGGGGCACATGGAGTTCGAGAGACGCAAGGTTCTCGGCCCAGATCAGCGTTTCCAGGTCGTTGACCATGCAGACCGTCATCGGTTCTCCGCCTTCCTGGGGGACCTCCGCCGTTTTCACCCAGGCCGGATGGTGAGAAGGACAACGCTTCTCGAAAAAGAAATCCCTTTCCACCCCCTCGGGATAGCGTTTTAATGTCAGTGCCCGGTCTTTCAAATGGGGCAGGATGAACGGGGCAATCCCGCGATAGTATTCCAGGATGCGGGCCTTCGTGAAACCATAAGAGGGATAGAGGTCCTTTTCAAGGTTCGATAAAGGGAGTCTCCTCCCTTCCATTTCGACAAATGTTCTGCTCACCTGTTCTCCTTCACTTTCCTCATGCTCTCCTCCAGCGCAGCGACCAGATCGGCCGGACCCTCTCCCTCTTCTTCCGCCACTGCAGGAGCCTCGACCGGGGCCTTCTCTTTTGCCTTCGCTTCCAGGAGAGCCACGAGCTTTTTGCGGCGCTCGTCCGCATATTTCCCCGGATCAAAGTCTTCGATCATCTGCTCAATGCTTTTTTGCATTCTGCTTTCCTCTTCGGCCTCGATCTTTCCTTTCTTCGGTGAAATGTCTTCATCGGGAAGTATTTCGTCGCTGTAATGAAGTGTGGTCAGGGCCAGCGCTCCCTCTTTGCTCGTCACCGCCACCAGATACTCGCGTTCAGCCAGCACGAACTTCGCGAGCCCGGCCTTGTTTGTCCGGTGCATCACCTCGACCAGCAGCTGATAGGCTTTTTCGCCCCCTTTCGAAGGAACGAGGTAGTAAGGGTGATCATAATAGATCGGGTCTACTTCCTTCATATCGATGAACTCGAGGATCTCGATCGTGCGGCTCCGTTCCGGGGACACGGATTCCAGCTCCTCGTCCGTCATCAGTATGTATTTGTCGGGCACGATCTCGTATCCCCTGATGATCTCATCCGCGGGGACCATTGCTCCCTCTTTCGGACAGAACATTCTTCGCGACAGAGGAGAGTAATCCTTGCTGTGGAGCAGGTGAAAGGAGATATGGCCGGGCCTTATGGCCGTAACCAGGCGTACCGGTATGGCCACCAGGCTGAAACTGATCGTCCCGCTCCATATTCCCTGAACTGCCATGTCATTCTCCTGCTTGACGTCTAAACGGTAACCACAGAGACCATCGAGAATTTCGAGATCGATTTATTTTTAAGGATTCCTCATTCTCTGTCTCCTCTGGGGTTAGAAGCTTTCCTATCAGGCGGCTTTTTTCAGACTCGCTTCAAGTGCCTGAAGCAGCTGGTCTGATTCTGTTGGTTTCAGTCTCCTGGGGGTCAGGAGCGTAACGTCTTCCCCGCGGGCTTTTTTCTCGATCATATCCTGCAGCTTCTTCTGATGCTCGTTTTCGAACTTCTGCGGCTCGAAAGGAGCGGTCAACTTGTCGATCAGTTCGCTCCCGATCTTCAGTTCTTTCTCCGACAGGGGAGCTTGCTGCAAGGCAAGCGATGCCACCGGTACCACTTCGTCGGCATGCCGCAGCGTATTCAGACGAAGACCTTTTCCGCTCGCCTGCAAGGCCCCGAGATAGGACCGCTTTCTCATGGTCCACGTGCAGATGCCTTCCACCCCCATCTCTTTTAAGGCCCTGACAAGCGCGCTGTATCCTTTTCCCTGAATGTTCGTACTATCCGGCTCCAGGTAGTAGACACGGTCAACGAAGAGCGGGTCGATCTGTTCGGTTTTGACGAATTCATGGACCTCGATCATCCGGCTGCCTTCCGGAGCCGATCGTTCGAGCTCCTCCGGATCGACGATGATATATTTCCCGTCCTCTACTTCAAACCCTTTGGCTTGCTCTTCCGCGGACACCGGCAGTTTTTCATAGGCACAGATCATCTGCTGGCGCAACCGTGCCTGATCCCGGCTGTGCAGGAGGTGAAACTGGATCCGCTCTTCCCTGACCGCGGTGTGCAGCTTCACGGGCACGTCCGAATCCCCAAAATGAATGAATCCCTTCCAGATCGTTCCTCCGGCCATTAAAAATCCTCCCATCTTCTCTTATCCGTGTAATCCCGAGCAGGCGAAATGGGACAATTCAAATCCTTTATTTATAGGGTACCACGGGCTTGTGCAGTCGTCAACGCCACCTCTTGGCGGGAAACTGCGATTATTGATACGAAGGTTGCAGGAGGGAGGGCTACAACGACGTCTTAGGATTTACCTGCCGTATGTTCCGCTTTCAGTTCCTTCGCAATGACGGTCAGCGCAACGCCGCCGAGAACCAGCATTGAGGCGATCACCAGCCGAAGTGTAACGACCTCTGCCAGGAAGATGACCCCTCCGAACGCGGCGAGGACCGGCACCGAGAGCTGGACTGTTGCGGCACGGGTCGAGGACAGGCCCTGCAGAGCCGCGTACCAGATGACGTACCCGATCCCCGAGGCAAGCGACCCGGACAGGATTGCGAGCAGAATGCCCCTCGGCTCGGCATGGAGGCCTTGAACGCTGGCCGTCCAGACCACGAGAGCGAACGGCACGGCTCTGATGAAGTTTCCCGCTGTGCGGGAAGCCGGGTCTTTTGCCCCGCGGCCCCGCAACGAATAGAGGCCCCAGGCCATGCCGGCCACTGCCATGAGGAGGGAGCCGCCGGGCGAAGGCGCAGCTATCCCGGGGAAGACGAGGTAGATCAGGCCCGCGAGTGCGATCACCAGGCCCGCCCATTGCAAAACGTGAGGCCGCTCGCCGCTCCGCAGACCGGAAATGATCATCGTGGCCTGGACGGCACCGAAGAGAATGAGAGAACCGGTCCCCGCGCTCAGGCTGAGGTAGGCAAAGGAAAACGCGACGGCGTACAGAAAGAGCTGAAAACCAGAGGACCAAGTACCGGCAGTCAGAGCATGATAGCCGCGCAGAAAGAGCGTAAGCATCGCGAGGGTAACTGCCCCGGAAGCAAGTCGGATGGCGGTGAAGCTGGCAGCATCGACCGTATGTGCTCCGAGAGCCATGCGACAGAGCACGGAGTTGGTGGCGAATGCTGTCATGGCGACCGCGGTCAGGAGCCAGGTCCGTGCCTGTCCCTTCTGTTCATCCAAGTGCCGCCTCCTTTCCCGGTCCTGCCGATGCTGTCTTGGGGTTCAGATTCAATATAATTATAGACAATTATTGGCAGCCTTTTTCCGGATGCAGTAGCTCCCATCTCCGACTCTCCTTGCCCTTTATTTGTATATAATGGAAAACAGGGAGATGAGCTGTTCATTTATCCGTGATACAAGATCAGGATCGGCGGCTGCAGACAGGCGGAGGGGCAGAAGAACTACTATCAAGATTTCGATGTTGTTGAGGTCCGGCAGACATTCTCCCTGCCGGGATGGATCGAAAAGCTCGAGAAGTGCCATGCAAACGCTTCCCGGCATGATCAAGCAAAAAAAGGGCGTATGTCCTTTTCAATACCCTTGATATGCTGTATGATGCCAGGCAGTTTCAGAAATCAGCGCATGTACATGACCGAGGAAGTGTATCGCTATTTTTAGGGAAAGGAACGCAAATGACCGTTTCCTCATTGAATGAGGAAAAACCCTTCTGGCAGCAATCCATTCCCGAGCTCTCGAAACAGCTGAACGCGACCTTGGCAGGGCTCACGAACAGCGAGGCAACGGACCGGATGAAGCAGTTCGGCCCGAACATGCTGCGGCCGCCGCGGAAACGCGCCCTGCTCCTTCAGTTCCTCGCCAGGTTCAAAAACCCCCTCGTCATCATCCTGCTCATCGCCAGCGCCGTCTCTGCGTTCACCGGCGATGTGACCAGCTTCCTGATCATCGGCTCCATCGTGGTCATGAGCGTGACCCTGGATTTCATCCAGGAGCATCGCGCAGGCAAGGCTGCGGAAGCACTTCGTCAGTCAGTGGCGATCCGCGTCCAGGCGCTGCGCGACCGGAAGAGCATTGAAATCCCCGCCGCAGCACTCGTGCCAGGGGATGTGGTTCTTCTTTCCGCAGGCGATCTGATACCCGGCGACGGACGAGTGCTTGTTGCTCAGGATTTCTTTGTGAAACAGGCGCTCCTGACCGGTGAACCCTATCCTGTTGAAAAGTTCCCGCGTGACCTGCCCGACGCGGGGCAGGATATGGCGGCCGCAGTGAACTCCGTTTTCATGGGCACGTCCGTGTTGAGCGGCTCTGCCACGGTGCTCATTTGCCGCACGGGGCCGAACACTGCCCTGGGCGAGATCTCGGATACGCTCACCGCCAAGGCGCCTCCCACCTCTTTTGAGCAGGGCACGCAGCGCTTCGGACTCCTGATCATGCGGTTTACGATCCTGCTCGTTCTCTTTGTGGTCCTGGCCAATGCCTTTTTCCGCCGGCCCTGGCTCGAATCCTTCCTCTTTGCCGTGGCTCTTGCGGTGGGACTCACGCCCGAGCTTCTGCCCATGATCGTTTCCGTGACCCTGGCACGGGGCGCCATGCGCATGGCAAAGAAAAAGGTGATCGTCAAAAGGCTCGAATCCATCCATAACCTGGGGAGCATGGATGTGCTGTGCACGGACAAGACCGGCACGCTCACCGAGGCCCGCATCCATCTTGAGCGCCACGTGGACGCTCTCGGCCGGGACAGCAGCCGCGTTCTCGAGCTCGCCTATCTGAACAGCTTCTTTGAATCCGGGCTGCGGAGCCCGATGGATGACGCCATTCTCGAGCACAAGGAGATAGACGTCGCAGCCTGGAAGAAGATCGACGAGGTCCCCTTCGATTTCGAGCGCCGCCGGGTCTCCGTGATCATTGACAACGGCAGGGACAGGCTCCTCGTTGTAAAAGGGGCACCTGACGATATCCTGGGCTTCTGCATCCACTGCGAGGAGCAGGAGGCAGAGTATCCCACGCCAATGGACGAAGCCTCGCTGGCCCGGGTCCGGGCGCTCCACGAGACGTTCGCCCGTGACGGGTTCCGGGTGCTCGGCGTCGCCTGGAAAAGGGTGGCGCAGACAGAACATCACGCCGTAGTGAATGATGAAACGGAACTGGTCTTTGCCGGTTTCGCAGCCTTTCTCGACCCGCCGAAACAAAGCGCCCAGGCGGCCCTGGCCAAACTGACGAACGCGGGGGTGGCGGTCAAGGTCGTGACCGGAGACAACGAACTCGTAACCCGTCATATCTGCGAGAAGCTCGGCCTGCCCATCATCGGCATATTGACCGGTGCTGAAATGCAGGGCATGGACGATCAGGCGCTCGCGGCCTGCGTGGAGAATGTGAACCTCTTCTGCAGGGTCAACCCCTCGCAAAAGAACCGGGTCATCCTTGCCTTGAAGCAGCGGGGCAGGGTGGTCGGGTATCTGGGCGACGGCATCAATGACGCTCCCTCGCTCCATTCAGCGGACATCGGCATTTCCGTGGACAGCGCCGTGGACGTGGCAAAGAGCGCGGCGGAGATGATCCTTTTGGAACAGGACCTGAACGTGCTCCACGAAGGGGTCATGGAAGGCAGGCGCACCTTCGGCAATATCATGAAATACATCATGATGGGAACGAGCTCCAATTTCGGGAACATGTTCAGCATGGCTGGAGCGACGCTCTTCCTGCCCTTTCTTCCCATGCTGCCGGTGCAGATCCTCTTGAACAATCTCCTCTACGACGTTTCGGAGATCCCCATCCCCCTCGACAGCGTCGACGAAGAATATCTCTCCCAACCCCGGCATTGGAACATGAATTTCATCCGCAACTTCATGCTCTCCGTGGGGCCGGTGAGCTCGGCTTTCGACTTCCTGACCTTTTTCATCATGCTGAGCGTGTTCCATGCCGGAGAGCAGCTTTTTCATACCGGCTGGTTCATCGAGTCAATGGCAACGCAGGTGCTCGTCATCTTCATCATCCGCACCCGGCGTAATCCGTTCAAAAGCCGTCCCAACGTCTGGCTTGCGCTCTGTTCTCTTTCGGTCGTGTGCCTTGCCGTGGCCCTTCCGTTCACACCGCTTGGCACGTACCTCGGGTTCGTCCCGCCGCCTTTATCGTTCTTTGCGATCCTGGCAGGCCTGGTGCTTTTCTATCTTTTTGCGGTAGAAGGGATCAAGCAGTGGTTTTTCCGCAGCTTTGCAGATAGGTGAGATGCGTACTCCGAACTTAACTCACCCCGTCACGCTGTCGCATCTTTGTCATCCCGTCGGTTTCAATTGCCATAACCCGTTATACTCATACCTATGAGACGGATCCTGCACATGGACATGGATGCCTTCTTTGCCGCGGTCGAGCAGAAGCGGCGGCCCGAGCTTGCTGGCAAACCGGTCATCGTGGGCGGCGCAGGCGACCCGACGAGGCGGGGAGTGGTCTCCACGGCCTCCTACGAGGCGCGAAAGTACGGGATCCATTCAGCGATGCCGCTCCGGACAGCGTATAAGCTCTGCCCGGAAGGCGTGTTCCTGGCCGTGGATTACACCGAGTATTCCCGGGTATCCGGGATCGTCAAGAACGTGCTGCGCGAATTCAGTCCTGTCATGGAGGACATGGGCATCGACGAGGCGTTCCTGGACATCTCGGACAGCCCGCGATCGTCCGAGAATATCGGGATGGACATCAAGCAGCGGATCCGGCAGGCAACAGGCCTTACCTGTTCCGTCGGCATCGCGCCCAACAAGCTGCTCGCCAAGATCGCCTCGGATATGCAGAAGCCTGACGGGCTCACGATCATCGTTGAAAGCGATATCGCAACCAGGATCTGGCCGCTTCCGGTCCGGAAGCTCTCGGGTGTGGGGCCGAAGACCGGGGCCCGCCTGACGGCCATGGGCATAATTACTATCGGGGAGCTTGCTCTGCAGCCGCTGGAATCACTGATCAGCGAGTTCGGGCATTCCTACGGCAGTTATCTTCATGAAGCATCGCAGGGGATCGATGAACGGCCGCTCATCACTTTTTGGGAGCCCAGGTCCCTGAGCAGGGAAACGACCTTCGAGAGGGACGTGTCTGACTGGCAGGTTCTCGCCCGGACGCTGGTCGAACTGGTGAAAGAGGTCGTTGCAGACCTCGGAGAGCGGGGATACGGATCCAGGACCGTGACGGTCAAGATCCGGTTCGATGATTTCAAAACGCACACAAGGTCGCTCACCCTCGACGCGCCCGCGAACACGGAAGACGTGATCAGGCGCGCAGCCTTCGAATGCATGAAACGGGTCGCGTTCACAAAGAAAGTGCGGCTCATCGGCGTTCGGTTGAGCGGGCTCGATAAGATCTGAAGCAGGCGGCCACGCTCGGTCACTCCGCCGTCTTCAGAACGATCTTGCCAATGGACTGCCGGCCTTCGAGAAGCCGGTGCGCCTTCTGCGCCTCGGCGAGCGGCAGCACGCGGTCGATGCGCAGCTTGAGCCAGCCTTCCCTGATAGCGTTCAGGACATCGCCGGACCTGCGAAGGAGCTCTTCCCGCGCGGCCGTAAAATTGGGCAGGCTTCCCCCGGACAGGGATATCGACTTCGCCATGAGGCTGTTGGGAACAACGGGGTCAGCGGGTCCGCTCGCAGCGCCGTAGACCACCACGTGGCCACGGACCGCAACAGCCTCCAGGTCGCCGGGGAACGTGCTCTTTCCCACGCCGTCGAGGATGAGCTCTGCACCGCGGCCTCCTGTCAGGCGCTTCGTCTCAGCCGCAAAATCCTGTTGGGTATAGACGATCACGTGATCAACACCCGCCTCCCGGGCCGTTGCGGCCTTCTCCCCGCTCCCGACCGTCCCGATGACCGCAGCGCCGAGTCGCCTGGCCCACTGCACGAGAAGTCCGCCCACGCCCCCAGCCGCCGCGTGGACCAGGACGGTATCGCCCGTCTTCGGCTTGCGAAACTCATGGATGAGGTAGTGCGCCGTCATCCCCTGCAGGGGAAACGCCGCCCCTTCCGTGAACGATAGCCCGTCAGGCAGCGGGATCAGCCGCGACGCGTCGATGGTCGTGTACTCGCCATAGCTTCCGAGGTGCCCGGTATAGGCGACCCGGTCCCCGGCGCGGATCCCCGTGACCTTCTCTCCGATCGCTTCCACCACGCCCGCAGCCTCCAGACCGGGAATGAAGGGAAGCTTAACGGGATAGTATCCCCGCCGGTGGTAGATGTCGACGAAGTTCACGCCGGCCGCGTGGATCCTTACGAGCGCCTCGCCTGCTCCGGGCTTCGGCACCGGCCCGATGTCCGTCAGTTTCAGCACATC
>Ga0335079_10000845_pt1 | contig 34728 bp, 31 predicted proteins | sample Lox_Sample_33_FD_206719 | JGI IMG/M metagenome (GOLD analysis project Ga0335079, IMG submission 206719) | Soil microbial communities from Loxahatchee National Wildlife Refuge, Florida, United States - Lox_Sample_3.3 | ecosystem: Environmental > Terrestrial > Soil > Wetlands | place: USA...
AATTGTGCGAACCGCAGTCTTAAATGTCTCGGTCATGGCGTGCTCCTAGTTTGGGTGTCGCCGGCCAGCTTACTTGCTGACCGGGCAGGAGCACGGCCGGACCATCCCATTAGCGGAAAGCAAGGAACCAACTTGAAAGCGGTACGGGTATCTTAAAGGTGGCCAAGTCGCTTGGACTCGGCACCGGGACAGTCGCGAGAATTAAGCGAGAAATGACCGCTTAATAGAAGCGTGGGCCACCTGCACCTTACTACTCGATGCGCTGCACCGATGTCGGCTGATGGCGGAGATGCGGACGATGACCAGACATTGCCTCGAGGACCGCCTTTGACCCACTACAGACAATTGGCCACGCGCATCGAATGGGTAGGGGGCCCGAAAGGCAGTCCCACGAACTGTACTCGCCGTCGGATACCGTGCCACGGTGTCTTCCGCTAAGGCCTCACGCCTCGACATAATGCGGCTCGGGTCGCGCGAAGCGGTCGTCGTAATGGACGAGCACGGGTTCGCCCAAGGGCACCGGCGCGCCGTCGCGGAACGCCCCTTAAGCGCTTTCACTCCTGCGCCGCGGCTCCCCGCCGATTGTGCGACCAGAGCCTAAGGCTCGCCAGCGCCACCTCGGCAAGCTTCGGCAGGAAGCTCGGACGCAGCAACCCCGCCTCCATGGCGCCCATACGCCGCGCGTTCTCGGCGTAGCAATCCTCGAGGAAGCGACGGAAGGTGAACCCCTCGAGAAAGATGCTCGCTTGGGTCGCAGAGAAGTCCTTGCCATCGCTCGCCTGCGCTCCCCGACGCGCGGTTCCCACGAGCCGCTTCAGCGCACGAGTGTAGAACCGCAATGATGCCACGGCGCGGCGCCAGCGGCCCCGTCCCTGCTGGACCTGTCGATAAGCCATCCAGTTGATGAAGAACACGATGTGCCGGGTCTCCTCGTACATGAGCGTCTCGAAGACCTCGAACATCGCCTCTGGCAGGAATCCGCCTTCGCGCGCGATCTTGAAGACACCGAATCCCAAAAAGGAATCCATGCATTCGCCGAAGCCGAAATCCTTGAAGGCGGTCTCGATATCGGCCGGCAGGGGATCGAGCGGATGCTCGGTGACGTCGATGCCGTAGCGGCGGATCATCTCGCGGAGCAGCGCCGCATGGCGCGTCTCTTCGAGGCCCTGCAGGTCGACGGCTTCGCGCAACAGGGGATCGTTCACGGTCTTGGCGAAGGCGGCGACGATCGCGCCCGCGCGCAGCTCGGTATGCAGCACTTCCTGCCAGAAGGGCACCGCGCGCAGCCGATTGAGGGCGGCCTCATCGAGCTCCGGCCAGGGCAGCTTCGCGGGATCGAAATCCCGGTAAGTCGCCTTGAAATGCCGGCAGAACAGCTCCTTGTGCGCCTCGGAGCCAATTTCGACGGTGCCCATGTTGCGAGGGCGCAGAAACCGACGCGCGAAACGCACCATCCGCGGCACTGCTCTTGGCCGCAGCAGGCGGCTGTCGTATAGCCCGAGCCGGCGGTCATTCTCCGCGAGGCAAATGTCGATCAGCTCCGCCGTGTTCAAATCGATGCCGACAGCCGCGCTACCCTTCACCGTGAAGTTGGCGTCCTGCGGTTTGTCGCCGAGGCCACGCGCGATGCTCATCCGCTCCCAAATCAGGAACGCCCAGACTCGGAGCACCTTCAATTCGAAGAGGAGGCGTCGCCACCATGAGAGATTCCGGCGATGCCAGGCGGCCCAATTGACGAAGAACGTGATGTGGCGTCCTTCCTCCTGCATCACCAGCTCGAAGGTCGCCACCAGCTCCGGCGGAAAATAACCGGAGCGGCGCGCCACCTCAAACAGCCCGAAGGCAAAGAAGCTGTCGATGCACTCGCTGTAACCGGTCTTCATGAAGGCCCATTCGGGATCGCGCGGTGGCGGATAAGGTGGCTCCGGCCCGATCTCGATGCCGTAGGCCTGCACCAGATTTGCGAGCACGGTCTTGTGCCGGCCCTCCTCGAAGGCGTTGAGCTCGATCGCTTGCTTGAGCAGCGGGTCGTTGACGCAATCGGCATAGCTGCCAACGTTGATGCTGGCTTTGCCCTCGGTCTCAACCGCGATATCCCAGATGGGCAAGTTGATGAGGCGCTCCCGCGCGTCCGTGTCGAGCCGCGGCCAGTCGATTACCGCGGGCTTATAGGGATCGAAAGTGTCGAGCAGCATGCGGCTGAATAGGGCCTTGTGCTGCTCGCTGCCGATCCGGATCGGACCTGGCTCGGCCCCGTGCAATGTACCCGGGCCGGATTCGATGTCGGAGACGCTCATGCGATATACTTTACATCTTCATGCCCGGCATGTCGCCCGGGCCCATGGATCCTGCCTTCTCGACTGTAGCCGTGGCGTTGATCGTACCGGCCTTCTCGAAGGTGAGGCTTAGGGCGAAGCTCTGCCCCGCCACCAACGGCCCTTTGAGGTCCATCAGCATGATATGATAGCCGCCGGGCTTTAGTACTGTCGGCATACCGGGCTTGACGTCGAGAGCCGTCACAGGCCGCATCCGGGTGACGCCGTTGTCGTTTATCGTTGTGTGAACATCAGCCTTGTCAGCAACGCTCGTTGACACAGACATCAAGCGATCGGGGGCGGAGCCTTTGTTAGTCAACGTCATATAGACCGCGGCTGTCTTGGCGCCGGCCGGCGTCGCGCGTGCCCAAACGTGATTTACCTCGATGGATGAGGTCTGTGCCGAAACGCTAGCAATCATCGTGAGGGCCAGCAGCGAGGTAACGGCGATTGTTCTTAACATGTGTTCCTCCTTCAAGATGTTGTGGCCATGAGCTTGCGTAGGCGATCGGCCATCTGGGCGGCCGGTGTGTCCTGGGTGAAAGTGGCGACGAAGCGTCCGTCCTCGTCCATCACAAATACGATGGCAGTGTGGTCCATGAGGTAGCCGTCGGGGACGCCTTCGGCCTTGTATGGTGCATAGTAAACACCGTACGCCTTCGCAGCCGCCGCGATCTGCGACGTCGTGCCGGTGAGGCCAACGATGCGCGGATCGAAAGACTGCACATACTCCGCGAGCACCTTGGGGGTATCGCGTTGCGGATCGATCGTTATGAACAGCGGTTGTATACGCTCGGCAAGCGGCCCGAGCTCTCTGAGCGCTCCGGCGATCTCGTTGAGCGTGGTCGGACAGGCATCGGGACAATAGGTGTACCCGAAATAGACCAGCACAATCTTGCCGTGGTAGGTGCGCTCCGTGACGATCGAACCAGCCGTGGCGGTAAGCGCGAATGGCCCGCCGATCGTGGGTCGCGTTGCATAGACCACCGGACTCTGGGCAGTGGCGTGATACCAGAGCATCGCTAGCGGTGCGCCGAGGCCGCAGATCAACAAGGCGGTTGCGAGGATAACGGCGGATCGGTTCAACTGCATGGCGTCCTCACGGTGTCCCGCGGTCTTTCGCCCGTTTCTCGGGTGTACAGGCTCCTTCCGCTGCAACGTCCATCATGAGGGAGCGACAGTGAAAATGAATTTGCCTTCGGTACGGTGGGAATCGACCGCGGTTACGTGCCAAACCACGGTGTAGGTTCCTGGAGGCAATGGCTCAAGACCAATCTCCAACAGCTTCGTGTGGGCAGAATCCGCCTTGGCCTGACCTTGCTCCACGTGCCGGCCCTGGCTGTCCAACACAGCAATGGTGCTAAAGGAAGGCTCCAGATCTTCGGTAAACCAAAGCTGAAGCTTGGTGGGCGGCACATGAACGGTGCTCTGGGCCGCAGGGACCGCGTGATCGAGCCGGGCGTGAGCCATCGCCGCGGGAATCCCCGTGCAAAGAGCGGTGCCGGCAAGGATGACGGACACCATGATGCGGCCTGCTGTGAGGGACCGGCGCGGTGGCGTTTCGGCGCAGGTGCCGACGGCTTCTCGATAGAAGGAATGCATGAACAACCCCAGTGCGCGATGCATTGACGATGTCGGCGGCGTTCATGTCGGTGGAGAACCGGATGGCGCAGCCGGCGCGGATGGAACGCGTTAGGTCGTCACCGGCGGAGCGCGTGGCTGGGAAGTCGAGGCGAGAGTGCGAGCGATCAGTGGCGCCCAGAAGGTTATGACGCCGGGATCGCCTGATGGAGGTCCCTCGACAAGTACCGCATTCGTCGGCGGAACAAAGCTCCCCAACATATGCAGTGCTTGGCAGATCGGACAGGGAGGCAGCTTCTGCGATGGAGTGTGGGTGGGGTCCCCGGACCTATCCGGCGCGCTCGAACGCTGAGCGAGACAGATCGGAAAGTCGCCGCCGACGAAGGCAATGCCTGCGCGCGCGTGGGTTGGCTCATCGGCTAACGCGCTTATGCCAGGATGATGTATCCAGGGAAGCCAAACCTGGATTAGCAGGGCGAAGACAGCGAAGGCTGCGCCAGTAACACGTACCGGGCTCGGGCGGCGGAACAGTGCGAGATCGCCTCTTGGACCCATCATGCGCCCTGAGTTGGCCATCGCTGGGTTGGCACCTCGGATAGATAAGACTACCAGAAACGCATCTTTATTCCCAGAAATGCATCTTTAGAGAGCGAGTTCCGCGACCGAATGCCGCGAGGCCGCCGCGCAACGGATGATTCGCCGTTGGCTCAACCCGTCGCGACTGGAGCGGCCAAGACCGGTCGCCGTAACGGCGTAGCCAAATCCCATGACGAAAAATGTCGTGACCACGTAGGCCATGGTCGTGCCGTGCAGCGTGACCGACGCGTGGTATGCACCCGGGTCACCAAGCGGCGCTGGGAGCGGACTGCGGACGAGTATGTGCCAGGCACTGAGAAGCACCGCCGCAAGAAGGCTGCGAAGGCGACCCGGTAGTGGCAAATCGCCAACCATCTACGGTGATGCACAACTGGGCCTTTCCAGTGGTGTGTTCTCGGCAAACTGTTCCGCTGGTACGACGCTCACGCGGGTCCAGGCGTGATGGCCAAGGCCGCACAACTCGTGGCACGGCATTTCATAATCGCCCGTCCGAGCGAATTTCGTACGCACTTTAGCGATGAAACCAGGTACGACCATTGTGTTGACGTCGGTATCGGCGAGCAGAAAACCGTACGTAACATCGGCACTGGTGAGGCGGAACGTCACCGGTGTGTTCACAGGAATCTGAACGCAATGCGGCACGAAATCATATTGAACGGCAATAATGCGCACAGTGACGGACCCATCTGGCTCGATGGTCGTTCCCAAGTTGCTGTCAACGAATTCACCTGAGAGATGAAGCGTCTGGGGATCGACGACCTCGACGTTGCTGGCCGGGTGCAAAGCGTCCGCGATGCCAATCGTCGCGATCACGAGCATTACGACGCCGATCATCGTGATCATCAGCGCAAACCATCGCTTCTCGGTCCGGATGACGACGGGTTCGTGAACGACGCCGTTCGGAAGGGACCGCCGCAGAGGATTTGACGACGGCTCAGCCAATGGCACCTCGCGGCACAAATGAGGAGCAAGTAACAACCGGCTCTGATCCTGCTGTGGTGCGTCTCGAACGTGGCAGCATTACGGTTTCGCCGATCAAGCCCGCGAGGTGGTGGGCGTGTTCAAGAATGAAGGTGCAAAAATGCATTGTGGCCCTGCCTCCTCTGGAGTTCCAGCGACTGAGGCAATAACCAAAACTGATCCGACTAGCAGCAGTTGTTGAACCGTCTTCGCATTACCCAGTTGTTGTCGACATTGGGCTACGATTGGACCGCCGATATAAAAATCCTAACCCTTATAAATGCGATGCGTCAATCTGTTGATCTAAATCAACGGTCGTGCGCTTTGCGTCGTCGCGAACCACCCACACTATGAACCCACCTGCGTCCACGCGGTCTCTCTCACGCCGTCGCGTCGCAGTGCGGTGAGTGAGTGCGCGGCCCACTGCATAGCCGATGTGCTTATTTACGAGTGTCCGAAAATGGCAGATAGTGCCGCAATGGCGCGCCGGCAGGAGCATAGCCGGCAGCTCGCCATGTTGCGCTGGGGCCTCATTCCGTGGTGGGCGAAGGACGCTCGGGCTCTCGACGATTAACGCGAAAGCAGAGACCGTGGCGAGCAAGCCGGCGTTTCGGGATGCCTTCAAAGAGCGGCGCTGCCTGGTGATCGCGGACGGCTTTTACGAGTGGAAGAGCTCGACGCCAAGACCAAGCAACCTTACTTGATCCAGGTGCGTGACCACCAGCCGTTCGCGTTTGCCGGTCTTTGGGAGCGGTGGCGTGATCGGGCGCACGACGTCGTGCTCGAAACAGCCACCATCATCACGACCGAGCCCAACGAGCTATGCGCGCCGATCCACAATCGGATGCCGGCGATCCTTCGGCGTGACGACTACGCGGCGTGGCTCGGTGAGAAACCTGCGGAGCCCGCCGAGTTGCTCGCGATGCTCAAGCCGTATCCAGCGGCGGAGATGGAAGCGATCCCGATTGGGCGACGCATTGGCAATGTGAAGTTCGATGATCCGTCGCTGATTGAACCTGTGGCGGTTGCCGAAAGTGAGGCAGCGTGAGACTCCAAGTGCCTTAGCTCACGTGCCACGGCAATAGCACGGCGCAGAACAGGAGAACCACAAGCCACGCTGCCGCAACGTCGGTGAGCGAAGCCCGAATAGGATGTAGGTCCGTGACCGGGCGCGCTGAGTTGCGATGCAATTTCTTCGTCACGGGACCCTCCGTCAATGTCGCTTGCGCCGAGCCTCTTTGGTTGTGCCCGATATGTGCTCTGCCGTGCAGTTCCTAAGTGACCACCGTCACAATGTACTGCCCCTATACGCAGGACCACGAGACAGCCAAGCGCGTATGATGCTGCGTCCCTCGAGGGGACGGGACATCGGCTGATGACGCGCTGCAGCTTGTCCATTGTCGTGGCGCGTCATCGGTCGGCCCGCCACCGTGGCTCGCGCGCGCGTACGAGAGACCATCCATCGCAGTTGAGATCAGCGGGCCTGTCTCGCAGGCAAAATCCGTGGAAATTCTGAGGTGTGGCGCGACGCTGAGAGGCGTTTGGCTTAGCCATTTAATTTATGGCAAGCGCGGTCCGACCATGGCCGCTTGCTTTCGACAGCGCGGCTCGGTCCGCGGTTCTTTCGTGTGAGACCGGGACAGTCGGCTGGCGAAACATTAGCCATATCTGCTAGTAACTGGAGCCAAAGCATATGGACCTGTCGCCTCGATATTGCGCGGGTTAGAACTCGCGACACCAACTCGCGCAGAGGCAGACACCGATGCCACAAACAGAAGATGATCCACAATCAAATCCAGCCGAGGAGAGGATTTGAACCTCTGACCTTCAGGTTATGAGCCAGAAGATTCAGCGCATTCTGGTGATCGCGAAAGCATCGGGCTGTCTGAAAACAGAACATCCCGCGACCTTGCTACCGGGATTGCTACATGAGTTGACTAGGGGATCATTTGAGACATACTGGCTCTAAATCTCATTGGAGCCGTCTTGGCATCGATCCGTAAGCGCAGTTGGAAGTATGGCGGAGAGACGAAGACCGCCTGGGTTGCGGATTATTTCGGGCCCGACGTTGACGCAAATGGCAAGCCACGGCGCCATCAAAAGACATTCGCGACCAAGAAGGACGCCGACGCCTGGCTGGTGGAGACGCGGCACGAAGTAGCGCAGGGGACGCACACGCCAGAGAGCGCCAGCATCACAGTCGCGGAGGCCGCGGACATGTGGCTCGCGGCGGGTGAACTCAATGGGCTCGAACGCTCGACGATGAAACAGTATCAAAACCACGTCACGCACCATCTCAAACCGCTCCTGGGCAGCGTGATGCTGGCGAAACTCACCACACCTGGGGTCGAGAAATTCGCAAAGAATCTTATCGGACGTTCAACCGCCAACGGGTCTGCACTGATCTTGTCGCGCTCTACGGCGAAGAAGGTGCTTTCGAGCTTGAAGGGTATTATTCGGGAGGCGCAGCGCCAGGGCCAAATTGCGAAAAACCCGGCTGATCCCGTGTCTATCAGAGTATCGAGTCGGGGCACTCGAAAAATTCGAGCCGGCCGTGACTTTCCGACCAAGGATGAGGTCAATTTGCTTCTGCGAATGGTCGCGGGGCGCTGGCGCCCGCTCATCGTCACGGCGGTGTTTACGGGCTTGCGCTCGTCGGAATTGCGCGGACTGCGGTGGGAGGACGTCGACTTCGGGGCGAAGGCGATCCATGTCCGCCAGCGCGCTGACGCTTGGGGCGAGATGGGCGCGCCAAAGTCGGAAGCGGGAGAACGGACGATCCCCATGACGCCTATGGTGGCGACAATGCTCAAAGAATGGAAACTGCAGTGCCCGCGGAAAGGGAAGGGGCGGCAGGGGAAGGATGATCCCGGTGTTCTCGATCTTGTATTTCCCAATGGTGAAGGGAAAACGGAGAACCACGCCAACATCGCGAACAGAGGTTTCTATGCGCTTCAACTTGCTTGCGATATCGCGCGGGCCGGCAGCCGCAAGGACGAGAAGGACGAGCCGGTCCTTCGCGCCAAATATGGGCTCCATACGCTGCGACACTTCTTTGCAAGCTGGCTCATCGAGCAGAATTTCTCACCGAAGAAAGTGCAGGCTCTCCTCGGGCACAAATCAATGCAGATGACGTACGATGTCTATGGACACCTCTTCCCGAACCTCGAAGATGATCATGCCAGGATGGCGGCTGGGGAAGCTGCGCTGGTCCGCTGACCGCGGCGAGATGGAAAACCGTTGAGCGGATTTGGGAAGCTGCTGTCGGCACCGATTCGCCGCTGACTGCGACAAGGCTGCGACATGATCACTCTAAGTGCATGTTATATAAGGAAGGACATTCGGAATCATAATCCCAAGGTCGGGGGTTCAAATCCCTCCCCCGCTACCAATCAAATCAATAACTTGACCCTTGATTCTCCGTGACCTTCGGTACGAACTCGGGTACGAGGGATCGCTCCTGCGCGCGAACGGCCACTGGATCGAAGACGCGGAGCCGCCGATGCGGTGGGTGCGTCGAGGTTCCCCGAACCTTGTCCCGGAAGGGGATCATCTGCACAGTTGCGTAGTGAAGCACGACGGCGGGTTTGCGCCAGATCAGAGCGTGGTCGCCCCGTGTGATCGACTTCTCTATCGAAGTCCTTGGGAATGTGAAGAGCGCGGTGTTGATACGCCGTGAACCGCAAGACGTGTGGCATACCCATGACCGTCTGCGGGGCACGCATCCGACTCTGCTTCTCTGGCTCGTGCCATTGCTGCGCGATGTGCTGTTGCTGATGTAGGTCCGACATTGGTTCGCCTCATACGAACTTACGCCACCGTTGCAATTCGGTGTTCTTGATCTTCAGCGTCGGCATTGAGAGCTCTCCTTGTTTCATCGCTGGCAACGAAGGCCGATTCCGTGGCGGAGTCGACCACGTCCCAGCATCTAAGCGCCACTATTCAGTTTGAAATTTAACGGCCCTTGACGCCACTTTAGCATTCTCCATCCTTAGCGGACAGAAAAGGGGGCAGGATGGCGAAGTATCTGTTTTCAGCTCAGCACTGGCGTGCCCGTGCGGCGGAAGCGCGCTCCGTAGCTGAGCAAATGAAGGACGCGCGAGCGAAACGCATTATGCTGGAGATTGCCACGAGTTACGACAAGCTCGTCGAGCATGCGGCAAAAAAAGAGCGAGCGACTGACAAAGAGTAGCTGATACTTAGGGGACTGTAGGCGCTCTGCTGTGGGAGTGCCTCGTCCTCGCTATCAGAGTAGCGTTGCGGTAGGAAAGCATTCGGAAGGATCACGCTCTTGGCATTTAGAGCACGTATTTATCTGCAGCAGCCCGGCGAGACCGAAGCAGCTTATCTCGGCGAGATCGATCTGGAAGTGCGCCCGATCCTGAACGGTCGTGCGAGGTTCATGCATGACGGTGGCTTGGTTGTCGGCCACATCGACACTCTTACGCCACCCGATTGGGCCGAGACCGGCGTGGTCCCCACCATTTACGTGGCGCGCCGCACTTGAAGGGAAAGCCCGGTCAGGCCAGAGCCGTTGTCGCGCGAGAGATCGAAATCCGTAGCCATTGAGGTACCACGTGGCCGCGTCTAATGGATCTTCGTGAGAACCATCGCGGATCAAGATCTGCGGGCGTAGCCGTAGTTTCGGATACCAGTTCTTACTGGCTGGTCGCGCCCCAAGCGCCGGCAAGCCACAGCTAGCTTCGGGATTTCCGACGCATCGGCTTGACGTGCTGTGCCGCTTCGCGATCGGCAGCTTCCTTTGCCAGGCGGAGTTCGCGCAGTCTCGCGACTTTCGCCTCTGATGCCCTCTGCTCCTTTTCCCGCTCGCTCAATGCCTCCGGGCTCTTCTTTCCTTTTTCCCACACCGCTTGCGCCCTTTGTCGAATATCGATGTCGCGCTGATCATTCGCCATGACCTCTGTCCTTTCATCGTCGAAGGTCGTCGGTTGATTGAGGCTCACGCTCAATAGCCTTCGCGCTCCATTCGCTTTCGGAGCGCCTTGCGGTGGCGCCGTATCGCATCGGATTTTTCCCTGGCCCGGCGCTCCGAGGGCTTCTCGTAAGCTCGCCGACGCTTCATTTCGCGAAATATGCCCTCGCGCTGCATCTTCTTTTTGAGAACGCGGAGGGCGCCGTTGATGTCGTTGTCGCGAATGAAAACCTGCATTGATGATTTTGCCTCATTGTAGAGAATACTCGGAAGGGGAGTAGCGTTCCGCTGCATCCCCGACGGTGTGTGTTCATCGCGGGGATAATCTGGGATTTTAGGGCACCATCTTGGCCGAATTTGGCAGGCCGTCATATTCTCGCTGAAGCCGCCGACGCTCTACGGCGAGTTCCGTACGTCTATGCGAGATCAGACCTACTTCCTCCAGTAAACCGTCGAACATGCCGCGGCTTTCCCGCAGAGCCACAAGCTCTGCATCAATTTCTTCGAGGCGCTCCAATATCTGTTCGGCGCGCGTCACTACTCATTCCTTTTCGGGGATGAGCATATAAGAGGCCGTCGGAAACCACCAATCCGATAGTCTGGTACCGCCATTAGAGCAAGGGTCTGCATCAGTTAATGAATGGCACCCACGCTGTGACCGACCTCGATGGGCTTTCGGCGAGATAAATTCGGTACAAACTCTCACCGTCGACGACAGCCGAACTTTACCAGCTCTTCGACCGAGTACAGGCACCTCGCGCGTCAGTGGCGACGATACTCATTGGGCGGTCGAACGAGTGAGCGATTTGATCGGCCCGCGCCACCGTCCGGACAATCGGGCGATTTTGCGATCTTGTGCCTCGATAATTGCGCGTGCAGAGGCGTCGATGTCGAGCGCATCGAGTTCAGCAGCGTCGATCTTGCGGTTCGAGCTACGCGTGCCATCTTCGTAGATCACGTCGAACAAGACAAGGCCGCTCTCTGGGAGGCGCCCCAGGGCGCTTGCATACTTGACCTTTTCCCCGTGGCCTTCCGTCGGGGACACATCGGCTGTTGCCTTGCGTTGGGCGGCCTTCTCCTCGCGGCGCCGCTGCTTTTCTTCGTGCCTCAATTGCTGAGCGCGGCGGCGCTCGGCGCGCCGCTCGCCGTAGTTAGGTTTGAACGGCATCGGCTATCCTTTAGCTGGGGCGAGAGTCGCAGCCCCTCCAACCACTGATCAGCCGCGGCTCTGCCTTCAATCTCGTCGCGCCAACCTTAGACGGCTTTGAGATTTTCCGCCGAGGACTTACCGCGCTTCTCGTCACGGCGTTCCTCGTACGAGATCTTCTGTCCCTCCTTCAGCGTGCCTATCCCGGCGCGCTCGACCGCCGAGATGTGTACGAACACATCTGCTCCGCCGCCTTCTGGCTGAATAAATCCATAACCTTTTGCGGAGTTGAACCATTTCACGGTGCCGATTGCCAAGATCGCCTCCTTTGTACGGGGGCTCGGAGCGAGCCCCTCTGATTGTCAATCCAGAGGTCACGAATGCTCTAGATCGAAGAGGATCGATCGGGCGTCGGGCCTGGAAGATTGGCCGATTAGCTTGGTTCCGTTGCGCCGATATTGCAACTGGTTTGTCCCGTACGACCGACACCCGATTTTCCGCGATCGGCGGTCCGATAATGGTATGCTGAGGACACGCAGAAGCTGCTTGCTGCCTGGCCGCCCAGACAGAATCGCGGGCACTCCTCGGAGATCGCATCGCGTGGCTGGGCTGCGGACCGGACACCAACGCCACCAAGCCAAAGGAAAGCGGTGGAGACGTGCAATCACACAAATTCGCGATCGGCCAGAATGTCGTCATGAAGCAGCGCCAGGTTCATCAGGCACCGACCGATACCTTCGAGATCGTGCGCCTGCTGCCGGCTGAGCGCGACAATCCGCAATATCGAATCAGATCACTGCGGGACGGTCATGAACGGGTGGTAGTCGAGAGCGATCTCGCGTGAGCGCTTGCTGCACGAACGCTGGCGACCTTTAGAATCGCGGCGCGGCAAAATAAAACTCAGCACCATGCGACGGCAGTGGGCTTGCACCACCCAGGCATGTGGCCAGTTGTGGCGGCGGTGCAATCCCAAAGCGCGCCCGGATCAGTCGGTGATGTCGATGCCGGCCACCAAAAACAGCAACAGCGGGCGGATGTGGACGCTGCGCGCGAAGCCAGACGTTCCGTCAAAAATCCAACCGACGAAACTCGACGGTGATGTCGGGTGGATCACAGGGCCGGCGTCAGTGCTCGGCTGCCAAAGTTCGCGCGAGCCGGCTCAGGGCCTCTTGGTAACGCTCGCTCGGGATCTGCGCGAAGTTTTTCGCGAGTTCCAGGCACATCCTCTCGCGGGGGCTTTGTACGTGGCTCTGCGGTTCATCCAGACCCTCGAAGAAGCTGCCGACAGGGACGCTCAGTGCCTTGGCGATCTGGAACAGACGCCCCGCGGATACTCTGTTGATGCCGCGCTCGTATTTGTGCGCCTGCTGATAGGTGACTCCGATCAAATCGGCGAGTTGCTGCTGGGTTAGACCGAGCATGATCCGCGATTCCCGGATCCGTGCTCCTACATGGCGATCGAAATCATGGACGCGAGTCGTAGTTTGGGTCATGGTGTGCACTAAACTCCTTTCGGTGCGAAAAAATATTGTAGCACCCGAAGCTCCCTCCCCAAGCGTCTGCCTCAATCTCGGAAAAGGTCCCCCAGCAAAGGTTCCGATCTAACGTGCGTTCGTGGAATCATTTGGGACTGTGAACGGGATTTTCAACCGGATGCCCGAATTGCATCGTTGATTGACCCACGTGGCTCGTGGCGAGCGTGCCTTCCTCATTACCACCCATGAGCCGACTGTAGCCCGCCCCGTCTGCCGCTCGGACAGCACTGGGCCAAACCCAATGATAAAGCTTAGTGCGAGGGCAAGGCAGACCCAGCACTGACATCCAACACGACTTCTCAGTAGTGCCAAAAACCGCTATCATTCGTATTATAGTTCAGCGTTCATCCGGGGAATCCCGGCTAGAAGTTGTTCTCCGGGTTGGCTATCTGGGAGAACGCCATGACGCGAACCTCCACGTTCGCCGCCTCGGGTCATTCGCCCGGTCTTTTGCTCGGCGGCAAGCTCGACGGCATACCGTTCAGCGCCTACCATTTGCAGATCATCCTGGTGCTCGGGGCGGTCGGCTTCATCGAGGGTTACGATCTGGCGCTTGGCGGCTCGCTCCTAGTGCTAGCCAAGGAGCCACTGCATCTGACCCCCGAGCAGGTTCGCTGGCTGGTGGTGGCGCCGATCCTTTTCGTCGTGATCGGCGGCTTCACGGCCGCGGCCATTTCCGACCGGCTGAGCCGTAAGACCGTGATGCAGATCGGCGTCATCTCCAGCACCTTCCTGACCTTGCTGATCCCGCTGGCGCAATCGGGCGCGCAGCTACTGGTCATCCGCGTGCTCACCGGTTTCGGCCTGGGCTTTGCGCTCTCCGCGCCGTTCCCGATCGCCGCCGAACTGATGCCGGCACGGCACCGGCGCACCTTCGGGGCAATCTACGAGGTCATGCTGGCGAGCGCCTTTACGCTACTGCCCTTAGTCGGCTTCGTTCTCGCTGAGAATCCCGAGGGCTTTCGCCTGATTGCGCTGCCGGGCGGCCTCGCGCTCGGCGTCGTGCCGTTGCTTGTGCACTTCGGCCTCCCGGAAAGCCCGCGCTGGTATTTGAGCCGGGGCAATTCCGAGGCAGCGGTCGACACGGTCAATCGAATCATCACCCGCTGCGGCAGCCGCGTGCCGCCACTTGCCATCGCGGCGATCGGTCCACAGACGCGCGAAGAGCTACCGCCGATCACGGCGCTCTTCGCTCCCGGCCAACTGCGCTGGACCGTCATCGGCACCCTTTGCTACGGCGCCGCTACGACCGCCTATTATTGCTCCGCGATCCTGCTGCCGAAGGCGTTGGTCGACCAGGGCGCCGCGGTGGCCCTGAGCTTCGGGCTCAGCACGCTCCTTTTCATGATGACCATCCCGGGCAAGTTCTTCACCGGATTTATCATGGAGATCATCGGGCGGCGGTGGACGATCACTTATTGCTTGGCTGGTGCGATACCCGGTTTGGCGCTGATGGCCCTCGCGCATCGGACTGGAGCCTACGCGACGGTCGCGATGAGTGCCGGAGCGATCATTACCGGCCTGACGGTGCTATCGTCGTTCACCGCGGTGCGCGTTTATCTCTCCGAGCAGTTCCCGACTGCGTTACGCGGACGCGGGCACTTCTTTGGGGAAGCAACGGGGCGAATCTTTTCCGGAGTGCTGGTGCCGTTCCTGTTGGAACCCTACACCGCATCCCCCACGATATTCTTCGGGACGATCGCCGCGGTGGTGGCGATCGGCGCCTGCATCCCGCTGCTGTTCGGCAAGGAGACCGTTGGCCAGCTCGAAATGGTGACCTAGCCGATCCCCGTTAGCGGATCATTCTTGCGCGCGAACCATCCGCAGGATTGCTTTTACGCAGCCAAGACCCACAACGGAACTTTGAAGCTGCCTCGATCGTCATGGCGATCGTTTGCACTCCGGCTGAAAGCTATCGTAGGCAGATCAGTGCACTGATAGCACGAGGATGCCAAGTATCATGAGCAGCGCACCTAGGGCCCGTATGACCCCAAACGGCTCCCTCATGACGAAGATGCCTATCAATACTCCGAAGAGAGCGCTGCATTCGCGAATCGCCGAAACGGGACCAAGCGGGAGATAATTTGCGGCGACCAGAAACGTCAGATACCCCACAACCGATAGCAGACCAGCACCTATCCCCGTTGGCCCAATCGCAACCAATGAAGGCGCAAATGATCGACCTCGCGCGATCGCCGCATAGAGTAGGAAGCCCACGCCCGACGCAATCTCAAGTGCTGCACTGAATCCGAATAGGTTACCGCTCAGTCGAACACCGGCGCCGCTGAGTAAACTATAGGCCGCTACGCTCGCGCCGATTAGGGACGCATAGATCAGTGCGACGCGGCTGCCACGACCCAAGAGGGCTAGCGTAACGATGCCGAGCGAGATCGAGACAACGCCCAATAACTGCGACGGTGAAATTGATTCGCCGATGAGAAGGAAGGCAAAGGCAGTTAAGATGACGGGAGCCACGCCTCGCGCGAGCGGATAGACAAAGCTGAGGTCGCCAAAGTGATAGCCCTGAACAAGGAGCGCTTGATAGACCCACATGGCAACCGCTGCGGCGATCACCCATTTGAGGCTTTCGATCGATGGCAGCCCCGCGCACCAAAGGAGGATAAAACCGTAGAGCAGGCCCACGATGCGGATCGCGACCATCATCGTGAGACGATCGGATGTCCTTTTGAGAAGCGCATTCCAAGCCGCGTGGCCGACAGCGGAAAGCAGGACAATGCCGTAGAGCACGCTTTGGCTCATGGACTCCAGCGCCTCAACTTTCCGGGCGGATCATTGAGACCACAACTGGATTTGTGGGTCATGCCAACGTTAGGGCGTTTCTCTACTACTCGAGTTGCGGCGCGATTGAGGCCATAGATAAGCGGCGCTCAACGCTAGTGCGAGTGCGGCGAGCTGCAGCGCGTGGTCGAGGGCACCACGGCGTTCTTTCGGCAAGAAGTCGAGGACACCCGAGACGAGCGGACCAGCCAATTGACCGACGGCAAAGGCCGCGGTCATCCGAGCGAGGAGTGCCGTAGGGTTGCCCGGCGCTCGCGCGCGTGCCTCCTGCATGCCGATCATCGTCACCACCATGAAGGTGCTGCCGACTAGCAGTGCGGCAGCGGCAATCGTCACCGGAGTGAGCCAAACGCTGGGCAGAACGACGCCGGTGGCCATGAGAAGGTGGCTGACCGACCACACGCGAAGCCGGTTGGCGTGACCGAAGTGCCGAGCGGTGGCGAGGGTGGACAATGCGGCCGCGGTGCCAAAGACGGGCCAAGCAAGACCGAACATCTGCGGATTGTCCACGACCTCGCGCGCGAGCGCGGGCAGGAATGTGGCCGGCAGGATGTAACCGAAGCCGAACACGCCGTAACAGATCACCATACCCGCGTATCGGCCGGACGTGCCGTCGGTGGCCTGGGCCGAGCCGCGAGGCACGGCGGTCCCCGACGGTCGGCCGACAAAGGAGCTGCAAAAAGCGACCGGGAGCGCTGCCAGCGCACCGAGCTCCAACCAGAGCTGGCTGGCCGGCACGCCGGGTTGCGCAGCCGCTAGGCAGAATAGGCCGGCAAACGCAATTCCAAGTCCGACGCCGGCATAGACCACGCCGGAGAGATCCGAGCGTCCTGCCTGCGCCAGGTGCTGCAACGCCCAGGCGCTGGTCGCGACGAGCGTCCAGGCGCTCAGCACTCCCGCGACAAAGCGCAGAAATACCCATGCGCTCGGTCCGTCGAACGCGCCCATGGCGGCCGTGGACACGACAATGCCGGCAAGGCTCGAGCGCATCAACATTGGCATGGAGAGGCCCAACCCGCTTGCGGTCAGGGCGCCGGCCAAATAGCCGACGTAGTTGCTGGCCGCCAACCAGGCGCCGTCGCTCTGTGCCAGCGAGCCGTCACGGACCATCAGGGGCAGGAGCGGCGTGAAGGCGAACCGGCCAATCCCCATCGCTACCGCCAGCGCAATGGTTGCGGTCGCGCAAGCAGCCCTGGTGGAGAGGGTGGGCAGGCGTTCATGAACGTCGAGGCCGGGTCTCATGCATCGGAATAGCGCCTGTCGCGTCAGGTTGCACAAATGAATAATTCTGAGATATCGTTCTGTTTATGAGAACGATTGACCTCGAGTCATTGAAAATTTTTCGCACTGTCGTGGATGAGGGCGGTGTCGTGCGTGCCGCCAACAAGCTCAATCGCGTTCAGTCCAATGTGACGACGCGCATCCGACAACTGGAGGAATATCTCGGCACACGGTTGTTCCGGCGGGAGGGGCGGTCCATACGTCTCTCGGCGGAGGGACGCACCCTGCTTGCCTATGCAGACCGTCTGTTGCGCCTGGCGGACGAGGCCGTCAGCGAGATGCGCACCGGCAAACCCAGGGGTGTATTCAGGCTGGGCTCGCTCGAGAGCACGGCTGGAACCCGCCTGGCTCCCATCCTGTCGCGGTACCACACCCTCTACCCCGATGTGGTGGTCGAGCTTGCGAGCGGTACAGCTGGGGCGTTGGTGACGCGCGTGATGAATTTCGAGCTCGACGCCGCCTTCGTGTCGGAGCCTTTTACCGCACCCATGCTCGAAGCACGCCCGGTTTTTGAGGAGCGGTTGGTGCTTGTGACGCCCAGAGCGATACGCAAGGTGTCTAGCCCCGCTGACATCGGGCGCTCAACGCTCATCGCGTTCGCGCAGGGCTGCTCATATCGCAAGCGTATCGAGGAATGGCTCGGGAGCGGGAACGTGATGCCCGAGCGGATCCTGGAATTTAGCTCGTATCAGGCGATGATCGCCTGCGTCGCTGCCGGTACCGGATTTGCAGTGGTGCCCAAATCGGTCCTGCAGGGCCTGCGCGCGAGCAAGACCGTACGCCAACACGCGCTTCCGAAGCGGTTTTCACACAACCGAACCTACATCGTGTGGAACGGCGATCCATCGCCGTCCCTGCAGGGTCTGCTATTGCTTTTGGGCAGTATCGCAGTGTGACCGGACCCCTCGGCCACGGCAGTTTGCGGAAGTGCCGAGGTGTCTCCCGAATGTCTGTTGGGTAGGTGAAGGCGGCCGCCAGTCCATTCTCGGCCTGGGACCGCCGTGGACCCGATTCTGACATTGACCAACAGACCGGATCGGATGGCGGATGGCCTCGTGTGCCTACTGTACCAGAGGCGTGGCGGCGCCCGTGATCGCAAGCCCTTCGATCCGCGCCCGGCCCACCAGAAGCCGCAGGTATTGGGATACGGCCCGCTGCCAGGATTGGGTTGCCAGATGCCGCTCGATCAACGGCCTTGCCGCCGCAAACGAAAGCGTCTCGCCATGCACCAGGCGGCCGAGGCGGAGCACGTGATAGCCATAACGCGTCGCGACTGGAACCGGACATATCTGACCTTCTTCCAGTCCGAAGATGAAGGTCTCGATTTCCGGCACCAGGTCGCCCCGGGTCTGCTGACCGAGCAGCCCACCCGACGCTGCGGAGGGGCAGGCCGAGCGTTCACGCGCCAGCTCCGCAAAACGAGTGGGGTTTTGCCGCAGCAACGCCAGCGTTTCCTCGGCCGCCTGTTTTGCCGCCCCGCGCGCCGCATCAACGTCGGGCGCAGCCGGGAACAGGATGTGCGCGGCCTCGTACAGGTCGGGTGCGCGATACTTGCTCCGATTGGTGCTCCAATACCTCCGGCAGGTGGCTTCATCCAACACGGGAACCGAAACCTCGCGTAAGAGCAACGCCTGGATCACCGCTTCCTCGGCGCCAGCTTCGTCATTCGCTTCCACTTCATCTGTGACCCCGAGCCGCCCGGCCTCAGCCAGCAGCAGATGTCGCAAGACCAATGCCGTTGCGGCCTTGTTCCACGCATCGTCACGGCTGCGGGCCGGGTGATATTGCATCTCGGCGGCGATCGCTTTGGGTGTGATCTCCATGCCGTCGACGCGAACCGCCTCCATCAGCGCCTCCCCGATACGGCCGCGCCGCCCCGCCGCCGGACGATCTGATAGGGTCGGCCGATATAGCTGACCGGCACCGACCAGATGTGCACCAGGCGTGAGAACGGAAAGATCAAGAAGATCGTCAGCCCGAGCATGATGTGCAGCTTGAAGATCGGGTTCACGTCGGCGATCGCGTCGGCGGCGCCGCCGCGGAAAGTCACGATGCGCTGCGCCCAATCCGAGAGCTTCAGCATCTCGGAGCCGTCGAGGTGGTGCGCGGAGACAAAGATCGAGAGCAGCCCCAATGTAAGCTGTGCATAGAGCAGCAGCAGGATCGCGACATCCATGGAGCTGCTGGTGGCACGGATGCGCGGATCGACTAGTCGGCGATAGATGAGCAATGTCAGTCCGACAAAGCACAGCACGCCGAAAGCGCCACCGCTGGCCATCGCCAGCAATTGCTTGGCCTCGACCGTGAGGCCGAGCGCTGTGTAAACCTCGTGCGGCGTCAACAGACCGACGAAGTGCCCCGCGAGTATGAAAAGCACGCCGATGTGGAAGCAATTGCTGCCGACCATCAGGAGCTTTCGGCGCAAGAGCTGGCTCGATCCCGAGCGCCACGTGTATTGGTCGCGCTCGAAGCGGATGAGACTCCCGATCACGAACACGCTGAGCGCCACATAGGGATAGAAGCCGAACAAGGCTTGGGTCAGGTATTGCCGCATCCCCTTATCCTCCGCACCGCGCGTCGCCCGCCGCATCAGGTGAGGTTCCGCCCGTGAAGCGGACGGCTTCCTCTTCCCATTGGCGATCAAGCACCCCTAGGTCGTCCGCCTCGGGCCTCAATGCGGCAAGCACCTGGTCAATGGCCGCGCGTTCCGCGGGCTTTGCTGCCAGCGCCTCGATCGCCGCCAAGACCGATGCGTAGCCGCTGCGGCGCTCGGCTAGCTTCTCGCGCAGCGCCGCCACCACGTGACTACACTGGCCGAGCAGCGAGCGCGCGGCACGCTCGGGCACTAGTGAGAGGAATTCGAGGAAGAGCGGCAGGTAGTCCGGCAATTCCCGCTCGGCAATCTCAAGACCATGCAACTTATAGAGCTGGTTAAGTTGCACCATGGCCTGTCCACGCTCTCGCGATTCGCCGTGGATGTGCTCGTAGAGGTGGAGCGACAGCGCTCGACTGCGGTCGAACAGGCCGACATAGCGCTCTTGCGCGTCAAGTGCGTCGAGAGCTTGGAGATCGCGCATGAATCCGTTGAGCGCGCGACGATGCCGGGCAGGCAAGATCGCCTCCCGCTCCAGCACGTCCGTGATTTCGGTGATCGCCTGCTGCAACTCCTCGGTTGGATAGGCGAGCAGCAGGGAGAGCGCCTTGAAGGTCTGCATCACGCGGGCTCCGCCGGTTGTTTGACGCCGCGGCGATGTTTGGAGCTGCCGAAAAGATCGACCTCGCTTGTGCCGCTCGAGCAGCCATTGCCGAAGCTGAAACCGCAGGAGTTCCTGAGGTCGTAGGCATTCTCCGCATATTCGCGGTGTGTGGTCGGGATGACGAATCGGTCTTCGTAGTTGGCGATCGCGAGGATCTTGTACATGTCCTCGACCAGCGACTTGCTGAGGCCGACCTGCGTCAGCACTTCCTCCGCCTCGACGCCGTCCACGTGGCGCGCGCGCATATAGGCGCGCATGGCGAGGAGCCGTTCCAGCGCCAGCTTGACGGGTCGCTCGTCGCCCGCAGTGAGCAGGTTCGCGAGATAGCGGAGCGGAATGCGCAACTTCGAGACATTGGGAAGGATCCCGTTGCTGCCCAGTTCGCCGGCTTCGGCCTTGGCTTGGATCGGCGACAGTGGCGGCACATACCAGACCATCGGCAACGTCCGGTATTCCGGATGCAGCGGAAAAGCGATTTTCCAGTCGATCGCCATCTTGTAGGTCGGCGACTGCCGGGCGGCCTCGATCCATGCATCCGGCACGCCGTCGGCGCGCGCCTGCGCGATCACCTGAGGATCGTGGGGATCGAGGAAGAGGTCGAGTTGCGCTTGGTAAAGGTCTTTGTCGTCGGCCACACTCGCTGCGGCTTCGATACGGTCGGCGTCATAGAGCAGCACGCCCAGATAGCGGATGCGGCCGACGCACGTTTCGGAGCAGACGGTGGGTTCTCCGGCCTCGATCCTGGGATAGCAGAAGATGCATTTCTCGGCCTTGCCGCTCTCCCAGTTGTAATAGATTTTCTTGTAAGGGCACGCGCTCACGCACATGCGCCAGCCGCGGCACTTGTCCTGATCGATGAGGACGATGCCGTCCTCTTCGCGCTTGTATATCGAGCCCGACGGACAAGCGGCGACGCAAGCGGGATTGAGGCAGTGCTCGCAAAGTCGTGGCAGATACATCATGAAAGTGTTTTCGAACTGGCCGTAGATTTCCTTCTCGATCGCGTCGAAGTTCTGATCTTTCCCGCGCTTGGCAAATTCGCCGCCGAGAATCTCCTCCCAATTGGGGCCCCACTCGATCTTTTCCATGGTCGCGCCGGTGATCGCCGACCGCGGCCGTGCGGTCGGCGCTGCCGCGCTCAGCGCCGCGGTCTGCAGATGTCCGTAATCGTAGGTGAAAGGCTCGTAGTAATCGTCGATCTCCGGCAGGTCCGGGTTCATGAAGATCTTGGCGAGCACCCGGAACTTGCCACCGAGTCTCGGCACCAGCTTGCCGCCGGAATGACGGACCCAACCGCCCTTCCACTTCTTCTGATTTTCCCAATCCTTGGGATAGCCGATGCCTGGCTTGGTCTCGACGTTGTTGAACCAGGCATATTCGACGCCGTCGCGGCTCGTCCAGACGTTCTTGCAGGTGACCGAGCATGTGTGGCAGCCGATGCACTTGTCGAGGTTCAGCACCATCGCGATCTGGGCGCGGATTTTCATGATCGTTCGCTCCGTTAGTCCGCGGCCTCGGCCGAGGCGCGCGACTGCTCCAGCCAATCGACCCGCTCCATCTTGCGGACGATGACGAACTCGTCGCGATTGGCGCCGACGGTGCCGTAGTAGTTGAAGCCGTAGGAGAGCTGTGCGTAACCGCCGATCATGTGCGTGGGCTTGGGGCAGACGCGGGTCACTGAGTTATGGATGCCGCCGCGCTTGCCGGTGATCTCACTGCCGGGCACGTTCACGATCTTCTCTTGGGCGTGATACATCATGCACATGCCCGGCGGCACGCGCTGGCTAACCACCGCCCGCGCGGTCAGCGCGCCGTTGGCGTTGAACGCTTCGATCCAGTCATTGTCGGCAATACCGGCCGCCTTGGCGTCGGCTTCGCTGATCCACACGATCGGCCCGCCGCGCGACAAGGTCAGCATGATGAGGTTGTCGGTATAGGTGCTGTGGATGCCCCACTTCTGATGCGGGGTGATGAAATTGAGTACGACCGACGGCCGCTCATCGGCGAAACGCTCACGCACCGGCGCCACGGTTTTGGTGTCGATCGGTGGGCGATAGACCGCGAGCGCCTCGCCGAAGGCCCGCATCCACAAGTGGTCCTGGTAGAACTGTTGGCGGCCCGTCAGGGTACGCCAGGGGATGAGCTCATGCACGTTGGTGTAGCCCGCGCTGTAGCTGACATGCTCACTTTCGAGTCCGCTCCAGGTAGGAGACGAGATGATCTTGCGCGGTTGTGCTTGCAGGTCGCGGAAGCGAATCTTGTCGTCCGCGCGAGCGAGCGCCAGGTGATCGTGCGCGCGCCCGGTGATCTTGCTGAGCGAGTCCCAGGCTTTAACCGCGACCTCGCCGTTGGTCTCGGGCGCCAAGCTCAAGATCACCTCGGCCGCGTCGATGTCGCTTTCGATTCGCGCCCGGCCCTGGCCTGCGCCCGGTGTTTGGACGGTACCGTTAAGCCGCTTCAGGAACTCGACTTCGTGCTGGGTGTTCCAGCCTATACCCTTGCCGCCGTTGCCGATCCGCTCCATCAGTGGGCCGAGCGAGGTGAACTTGGCGTATGTCTCGGGGTAGTCGCGCTCGACAACAGCGATCGCGGGCATGGTCTTGCCGGGAATGGGTGGACATTGACCCAATTTCCAATCGGCAACAGCCACGGGCTGTGCCAATTCCGCTGGGGTGTCGTGCAGGATCGGTGTCAGCACCACGTCGCGCTCGCGGCCAAGATGGTTCACCGCCAGCTCCGAGAATTTGCGGGCGATGCCTTTGTAGATTTCCCAATCGGTTCGCGCCTCCCAAGCAGGATCGACCGCGGCCGACAACGGATGAATGAAGGGGTGCATGTCTGAAGTGTTTAGATCGTGCTTCTCGTACCAGGTCGCGGTCGGCAGCACGATGTCCGAATAGAGACAGGTGGTGGACATCCGAAAATCGAGCGTCACCAGCAAATCAAGCTTGCCGGTCGCGGCTTCATCGTGCCAGCGCACCTCTTTCGGCTTGGTGCCACCGCCCTCGCCCAAATCCTTGCCGAGCACGCCGTGCTCCGTGCCGAGCAGGTATTTGAGGAAATACTCGTGACCCTTGCCCGAAGCGCCCAGCAGGTTCGAGCGCCAGACGAAAAGATTGCGCGGGAAGTTCTGGGGCGCGTCCGGGTCTTCCGCCGCGAAGTGCAGCGTGCCGTCGGCTAGACCCTGTACCACGTAGTCCGGGATGGTCTTGCCTGCCGCATCGGCCGCGGCCGCGATGCGGAGGGGATTGGTCCCAAGCTGCGGCGCCGAGGGCAGCCAGCCCATGCGCTCGGCCTTGACGTTGTAGTCGATGAGGCTGGCGGGCAGTCCCGCGCGGTCGGCGAGCGGAGAGAGAATCTCGGCGGGATCGAGCTTCTCATAGCGCCACTGCGATGTGTGCGCGTAGAAGAACGACGTTGAGTTCATTTGCCGAGGCGGACGGCTCCAGTCGAGCGCGAAGGCGAGCGCCGTCCATCCCGTCTGCGGCCGAAGCTTCTCCTGGCCCACATAATGCGACCAGCCGCCACCCGACTGGCCGACGCAACCGCAGAGCACCAACAGGTTGATGATGCCGCGATAGATCATGTCCATGTGATACCAGTGATTGAGGCCGGCCCCGAGGATCACCATCGACTTGCCGTGCGTCTTGTCGGCGTTCTCCGCGAATTGCCGCGCGAGAGCGATGATGTGTGCGCGCGGAACGCCGGTCACCGCTTCCGCCCAAGCAGGCGTATAGGGCTGATCCTCGTCGTAGCTCCGGGCGACGTTGCCGCCGCCGAAGCTGCGATCGATCCCGTAATTACCTGCAAGCAGGTCAAACACGGTCGCGACCAGTACGTCGCCTGCTCGCGTCTTGACGCGCCGTACGGGAAGCTGCCGCTCCAAGACATCAGCGTGGTTGGTCGAATGAAACGCGGCCGGCGCCCGACCACCAAAATATGGGAAAGCGACGGGTACGAGTTGGTCGCGTTTGTCCGCGAGGCTCAATTCGAGTTCGATGGGGGCGCCACGCCCGTCCTTTTCCTCGAGGTTCCACTTGCCACTCTCGCCCCATCGGAACCCGACCGAACCGCTTGGAACTGCGAGGCTCCCGTCTCTCCGGTCGAACCCCAGTGTCTTCCAGTCGGGATTGTTTGTTTGATCGAGTGCGCCCTCGAGATCGGAGGCGCGGAGGAATCGGCCGGGAACGAAGCAGTTGCCGCGCTTCTCGAGGACCACCAGCAGTGGCAAGTCGGTGAACCGACGGCAATAATCTTCAAAGTATGCGCTGCGACCCGCGAGATGAAACTCCTTTAGGATGACGTGGCCCATGGCCATCGCGAGCGCCGCGTCCGTGCCTTGTTTCGGATGCAGCCAAAGATCCGCAAATTTCGCGGCCTCGCTGTAGTCGGGGCAAATCACCGCTGATTTGGCGCCCTTGTAGCGAACCTCCGTATAGAAGTGAGCGTCGGGCGTGCGGGTCTGTGGCACGTTCGAGCCCCAGAGGATGAGAAACGTCGAGTTGTACCAATCGGCGCTCTCGGGCACGTCGGTCTGTTCGCCCCAGGTCTGCGGACTCGAGGGCGGAAGATCGCAGTACCAATCATAAAAGCTCATGCAGACGCCGCCGATCAGCGAGAGATAGCGGCTGCCCGCGGCGTAGGAGACCATGGACATCGCGGGGATCGGCGAGAAGCCCACGATGCGATCGGGTCCATGGCGCTTGGCGGTGAAGACGTTGGCGGCGGCGATGATCTCCTCGACCTCGTCCCATTTCCCGCGGACGAACCCGCCGAGTCCGCGGATCGATTTGTAGGAACGTGCTTTGCCAGCATCCTCGACGATCGCGGCCCACGCCTCGACCGGCGCCTTGCTGGCGCGTTCCCGGCGCCAGAGCTCGACGAGCCGCCGCCGGATCAGCGGATACTTTACCCGGTTGGCGCTATAGAGGTACCAGGAGTAGCTGGCACCGCGCGCACAGCCGCGCGGTTCGTGGTTCGGCAGATCGGGCCGCGTGCGTGGATAGTCGGTCTGTTGCGTCTCCCAGGTGACGATGCCACCCTTGACATAGATCTTCCAACTGCACGAGCCCGTGCAATTGACGCCGTGGGTCGATCGCACGATTTTGTCGTGCTGCCAGCGCTGGCGATAGCCCTCTTCCCACTTGCGATCTTCGTTGGTGACCGCGCCGTGCGTGCCGGAGAAGGTATCGACGGTCTTGCGGAAGAAGGTCAGGCGATCGAGCAAGTGACTCATGACAGTCACTCCGCCGCTGCTTTGATATTGGGAGGGCCAACCGGCACGGCCTGCAATTTTTCGCCCATGACGGGCAGCCGCCGGACCTCGGTGATGTAGTTCAGAATCAGCGACACCCATACGACGCCGTAAAGGAACATGAAGCAGGTCGAATTGATCGCGAGCCAATCGAGAACGGCACCGAAGATGATAGGGAGGAGAAAACCGCCGAGCCCGCCCGCGAGACCGACGATGCCCGTCACGACGCCCATATTCTCGGGAAAGTCGTCGCCGACATATTTGAAGGTCGAGGCCATTCCGCAGGCAAACGAGATGCCGAGCGCGAAGAGCAGCCCGGTGAAGGGAAGCGACGAGAGGCCCAGACGGAATTGGGCGGGGCCGCGGATCGTATGGATGATGAATTCCGTCTGCGGATAGGACAGCAGGAAAAGACTGATCCAAGCGGCCCACAATACCCACCAGGTCACGTTGTGCGCGCCAAACCGATCGGAGAGATATCCTCCAAGCGCGCGCAGGACGCCGGCCGGCAGGGAAAAGCAGGCTGCGAGCAGTCCCGCCTCGGCAACACTGAATTCATATTCGTGGACGAAATATTGCGGCATCCAGACGGAGAGCGCAGTGAAGCCGCCGAAGACGATCGAGTAGTACTGGCAATACTTCCAGACGCGTGGGTCCTTGAGGGCCGACAATTCCTGGCGCAATGCGAAGCGGCTTCGCCCCGCGCCAGGATCGGGTGCGGACAGAAACCAAAAGGCCGCCGCCGTAACGACAAGCGCCACGGCATAGACCCTGGGAACGCTTTGCCAGCCGTAGGCGCCAATCAGCGCCGGCGCGACAAACATATTGATGGCGGCGCCCGTGGTTCCGGCGCCGAAGACGCCCATCGCAAAGCCGCGCCTCTCCTTGGGAAAAAAACGAGCGACATAGGGCGTTCCCACCGCGAATGACGCGCCGACAACACCGAGCGCGAGCCCCAGCAGCAGGAATTGCCAGAGACGGTCGGCATAGCCTGTGAGCCAGACCGGTACCGCGCAAAGCAGCAGCAACAGAGACATCACGATCCGCCCCCCGAAGCGATCGGTCCAGATGCCAAGCGGCAAGCGGAAAAGCGCACCGGTTAGGACGGGTGTTGCGGTCAGCAGCCCGAATTCGAGGCCGTTGAGATCGAGTTCGCGCCGGATGGGAATGCCGACCACGCCGAACATGAGCCAGACCGCGAAGCACACCGTGAAAGCGAACGTGCTGATTCCCAGAACCCGCACGGATTTCGGTTCTACCTTCGGCGCCATGGTCGGTGCTCCTCCGGCGATCATCGGCCGCGCCGGTTCGACCCACCGCCGCGCTTGTATTGAGAAGGTTAGGGACGGCCATCGCGGGCTGCCTTGATCTGAATCAACGTTTGATGTGATTTTTGTCACATCATTAAAATTAGGAGTACGCGGCTCGATGGACGATGTTGCCGATCTGCTTGCGAGTATCCACGGAACGCCGCTTCTTCAGGCGCTCTCCGCGAAAGGCCGCGCGCGATTGCTGAAAAGCGCGGTTCTGCACACCGTGATGCCGGGCACGGTGCTCTTTGAGCAGGGTGAGATGCCAAACTTTCAGCAGATTGTTCTTTCGGGCGCGGTGCATCTTCTGGGCCATCATTCCGGCCGTGAAGTCCTGATTGAGGTCGTGCGACAGCCTGATCTCTTGATACCGGCGGCGGTGGTGACAGCGGCTCCCTATCTCATGCGGGCCCGCGCCGCCGAGAAATCCCAACTGCTGTTGATCCTCGCGGACCAGTTCCGCGCCACGGTTGCGCGCGAGCCGCCCTTCGCGCAGGCGGTGCTTTTAAGCCTCGCTCGTCAATTCCGCCGCATGGTACGGCAGATAAAGACGCTGAAACTGCGCTCTGCGGCCGAGCGCGTCGGATGTTACATCCTCGCGCTTTCCGAGCGACAGGGTACGGTCGGCCGTGCTCTGTTGCCCTACGAGAAGAGCCTCGTCGCCTCGGAACTCGGCATTACGCGCGAGAGTTTCTCGCGTGCCCTTGCGGCGCTGCGCACCGTCGGCGTTAAAGTACACGGGCAGAAAATTACAATCGGCGACAGGGCGCGCCTCACGGCGCAATGCAGACCTGATCCGCTGATCGACGCTCTCGAGCGCGACACGGACCCGGTGCAGCGTGGTTCTCGCGTGCCCAAGCGAACGTCGTAGCAACGCCATGGTTGATATCTCCGTCGCACTCGCCATCCATCTGCTGGCGATCATCGTCTGGATCGGCGGCTTCGCCATGGTAACAACGACACTGCTGCCGGCAGTGCGGGACCTGAAGCTGCCGCAGCAGCGGCTGGCGCTGTTCTCCGCGGTGGAGCGGCGCTTCGCGCGGCAGGCGCGCTGGGCGACGCTGATCGCCGGCGCCAGTGGTTTTTACATGGTCGAGCGTCTCGGTCTGTGGCCCGATTTCTTTCGCCTCGAAGGCTGGTGGCTCGGCGCCATGGCGGCGGTCTGGCTGCTGTTCACGATAATTCTCTTCGTTGCCGAGCCGCTGTTCCTGGAGCGGTGGTTCGAGCACCAGGCGAGGCTCGCGCCGGACCGCACATTCGCGTTGGTGCGGCGTCTGCACTGGGTTCTTCTCGCGTTCAGCCTGGTGACGGTTTTCGGCGCGGTTGCCGGAAGCCACGGGCTTTCGTTTGTGCGATGACACCAGTGCACATGACCACGGCATTCAACCAAGCCGACCAGACGCACCGCACGGTCACGGAATGTAATATCGCCCGATTCTATCGGGTATTTCAAAGTCGTCACCACACAACGCGAAATTAAGAATGCGGCTTCTTCGATCCGCATCTTGGCCGATTACATCGAGCGCAATCCGAATGCCTTATCAGTTGGAAAGAGGTGAATGGATCGGCGAGCAACGTTGCGTCCTTGTCGATCGCTCGGCGGACGATATCGTGGCGGCAAACAGAGGTCGGCTCACGAGGGAAAAGCGGACTCTCTGCGGACATCTGCTGGATGGCCGTTCGTGACCCGGAGCAGAAACCCTGCGATGTCCGAGTCATGTTTGATCGCTCACAGGCGAATTACTTGGTAGTCGGACTCTCGCTAACGAGAAAATGGTGAACTGAGTGGGTCGTCATGAGTGCGGAGTAACCTTCCGGCATGTGTGATTGCGGCCACGCGTTGCCAAACGCCACCTTGACCGCATCGAGGTCCCGCCAGATGGACTCAAACACAACTTCGCGCGCTGATGTCTCCAATGGCTCGAGAACTCGATATCCAAGGCAGCCCGCCTTACTGCTGACCAGAGCCGCAGACGAGGAGTGAAATTTTTGGAGCAGTTCCTTTCGGCATCCCGGCGCAGCAGTTGCCCGAAAGACCCGTGCAATTGGTCGTGCGTCATCACGGAGTGTCATGACATTCCTCCCGGATGCTGGTGTGCTGCAATTTCCGCTATTTAGATCAACGCGTATAGGGCTATGTCGACTATTGGCACTTTTCGGACGATATCGTGGTGCCCAACGGAAGTCTGCTGTCGAGGGAAAACCGGACTCCATGCGGACATCGCTCTGACGGCCGTTCGTGACCCCAAACGGTCATTGGCCCTGAGGGCATGTTGACGTGAGAAACGCTCAGAGCCACTCTTTGAACCTAGAGTTTGAGGACGAATTACGGCGCTCGATGTAGTTTGCGGCATCAAAGCCACTCTCGGAGCCCCTTATGTCGTCGCTGTCGGTGCCGTATGCCCTCGGCGGAACGCTCACAGAGCAACAGAGGCTGATCGCCCAAGCTCAGGGACTGGAACCGCACGCTCGATCGATGCTCGATCACATTGCCATTCAGCAGGGCTCTCGAGCGGTCGATTTCGCCTGCGGACCGATCGGAATTTTGAACCTTCTATCTGAAAGGGTCGGCCCGGATGGGATGGTCTTGGGTATCGAACGAGAGCCTCGCTTTGTTGCCATGGTTCGGGCAGAGCTACGTGAACGAGGCTTACGAAATGTCCAAGTGATCAATGTGGACGCATTAAAGACCGGACTTGAAAGAGGCTCATGCGATTTTGTCCATGAGCGGCTGTTATTGATCAACCTACCACCAGTCTCGCAGGAAGCTTTGCTCACCGAAATGCTCTCTCTTCTCAAGCCCGGCGGAACGATCGCGCTTCAAGAGTTCGACTTAGCATCCTACGTTTGTTATCCAGAACATCCATCCTGGACGCTCCTCCTTAAGATTTGTACCGATGCTTTTCATGCCACCGGTTGCAACGAGTTTGTCGGCCGCTCGCTCGGGTTCTTATTGCGGTCCGCTGGAGTTGTGAACATAGAGATGAGGGTCCACGTTGAGTTTGCGCAACTTGGCGAGCACCGGCGCACTCATTTGCTTTCACTCCTGGAATCAATGCGGGACCTAGTGGTGACTTCCGGCCGGATAACAGAGAGCGAATTGAAGAAGCATATGGCAACTTTGTCCGAACACCTCGCTGATCCCCGGACAACGCTTATCGATAAGCTGGTTGTTCAGGCTTGGGGGCGGCGGCCAAGCTGAATCCCTTCGCAGATTTGCACGAGGGCCGCCATTAACGATGGGATTGTCTCCTTTTGGCACTTTTCGGCCGATCTCGTGGTGACCAATAGAAGTCTCCTCACGAGGAAAGAGCGGACTCTATGCGGACATCGCGCCGAGGGCCGTTCGTGACCCGAAGCGGACGATATTGGCATCCCCGCTGACACGTCTAGCACAGTGCGGGCGACGATCCCGCGACGCCGAAGCTTTGAGGCCTCTGGCCTCCAGCCGTTGCTGCGGTCATGCTGCGCCGGCATGACTCGCGCGGTTCGACAGGTGCTGGTGATCGGGCTCGGCGCCGCCGTAGTGTGGCTCGATTCCGCCGTCAACATCGCCTTTCCTGCGATCGTGCGCGGGTTCGATCTCGCCATCGGCGACATCCAGTGGGTCGTGATCAGCTACGTGCTGACCTACACGAGCCTGTTGTTGGCCTTCGGGCGGATTGGAGACATGTTCGGCCATGCGCTTGTGTTTCGGCTGGGCCTCGTCTCGAGCGCCATTGCGCTGCTGCTCTGCGCGCTTGCGCCCAGCTATCCTCAGTTGCTTCTCTGCCGCTTCCTGCAGGGGATTGGCGCATCGCTGGTGCTGAGCTGCGGGCCGGCGCTTACCACCGGACTCTATGGAGAAGATAGGCGCAGTCGCGTGCTCGGCCTGTACACCATGATGATGGCCGTGGGCGCCACGCTCGGCCCGTTTCTCGGCGGGCTGCTGACGACGGCCTGGGGATGGCCGGCAGTATTCTGGTTCCGCGTGCCGATCGCACTCGCCGCGCTCGCCGCGCTCGGCACCCTGCCGGCGCCGCCACGAGGTGCCGCGCGTGAACGTTTCGACTTCGCTGGCGCCTTGCTGCTGGTGCTGGCGTTGGTGACGTTGCTACTGGCCTTGAGCCGCCTCTCCGGACGCGCGGCATTGCCATTGGGAGCGCTCTCGCTCGCGGCGCTCGTTGGCTTCGTCTGGCAGGAATTGCGCTCGGAGCGGCCTGTCCTCGACCTCCGGGTGTTTCGCCTGCCGGGCTTCGCGCTCCTCAACCTTGCGAGTGTTTTAACTAATCTCGCAGGCTTCGCTGTCTGGCTGTTGGTGCCGTTCTATCTGACTCGAGCGTCCGCCAACTTCACTCTCGGCGAAAGCGGCGCAGTGCTCGCTACCGCGTCGTTGGGCGCGGTCGTCGCGTGCCCCGGCACTGCGCGGTTAATAGGATGGATCGCGGCAGAGCGGCTGGCGCCCATCGGCGCCGCGATGGTCAGCGCCGGCCTCGCGCTGATTAGCCTCTGGGATCGCAGCACCGCAACTTCAGCACTCATTGCAGCGCTGTTGGTGCAGGGCCTCGGCATCGGCGTCTTCCAGCTCGCCTATGTCGACATCGTCACCGCCACGATTCCGCGCCAGCATCGCGGCGTCGCCGGCAGTCTCGCCATGGTGACGCGTACGCTCGGCACCGTCGGCGCCGCGGCCCTGGTCATGCTGTTGTTTCAGCACCTTGCAGCCGCTGGTGATTTCTTCGCCGCCTTCCGCCGCAGCTTCGGGCTCGCCGCGCTACTGCCCTTCGCCATGGCCGTGCTGCTGACCTGGCGCGCGCATAGAGCCAAGACGCGCCGCTGATCCATCGGCTGTAATGTGCACCAGCCAGGAAGTCCGTTTCTAGACTTCTCGGTCTGACCCCGGACGGACATGATCGCACGGCGCGCAATTCGGCATTCAGTTCCCGCGATGTGTGGAAATGTCGCGAAGGAGCGGAGAGTGACCGCAGCGGAAGGGTGCGGTCCGCCGGCACTTGGCGCTCGGCCGCCAAGGACAATATCATGGATACCTGGGTTGGGATGCCGCTCCATGTCCAAGGGCAAATCTTCGCAGGCTGGGAGGTAGCATATGTCTTCCTGCACACCGGCAGATCACGTCCACCCTTCCGGCTCGCCGGCCTGTTCTTGTTGTCTGCCGCAACTTCAATTCGCCGCCCGTCGAATCAGCCGGGAAATGTCTCGCCGTGGCTTTATCGCCGGCATTGGCGCGTCGCTCGCCCCGCTCGGACTCGTTTGCCCGGCGGGTGCGCAAACGGCTCCTTCCGGCCCCACGCCGCCGATCCTGTTCGGGAATTTTCTGCTTTTCGACGGAACGTCCAAAGCCTTGCGTGGCGGGCTCCACCTCCTTGTCGAGGGCAATCATATCAAGGTGATCGCAACCGGTGACCTGACCGCGCCCGAGGGCGCGCGGGTGATCGATTGCGGCGGACGGATCATGATGCCGGGTCTGATCGACGCGCATTGGCATACAATATTCGCGGCGCTCCCGGTACCTGCTCTGCTTTCGGCAGATATCGGCTACGTCTTTCTTGCCGCGAGCGCCGAGGCAGAACGGACACTGATGCGGGGCTTTACGACCGTCCGAGATCTCGGCGGCCCGTCCTTTGCGTTGAAGCAGGCGATCGACGAGGGGCTCGTGACAGGGCCCCGCATCTATCCGTCGGGTGCCATGATCACGACTACAGGCGGCCACGGAGACCTGCGCCCGCTCTCCGATCTACCGAGGAGCCCTGGCGGCGCGCTGAGTTATATAGAACGGACGGGCGCCGCAAACATCGCCGACAGTGCCGACGAAATTCGTTTGCGCGTGCGCGAACAGTTGTTCCAGGGCGCCTCTCAGATCAAGCTCGTGGGAGGCGGAGGCGTCGCGTCGCCGCGCACCACGCTGGACATGTTTACATTCAGCGAGCCCGAGTTCCGGGCGGGCGTCGAGGCCGCGGCCGACCGCAATGCATACGTGGCCGTACACGCCTACCCCTCAGATCAAATCCAGCGGGCGATCGCCGCGGGGGTCCAGTGTATCGAGCACGGACATCTGATGGACGAGGCGACGGCCATGCTCATGGCGAAAAAGGACATATGGCTCAGCACGCAACCGTTCGTCAGTGATCACGATGCGCCTCCTCTGACTGGCCAAAGCCGGATCAACCTGCTTCAAGTGATCTCCGGCACGAATTCGGTCTACGCTCTCGCGAAAGAACACAAGATCAAGACCGCGTTTGGAACTGATTTGTTGTTTTCCAGCGCGGTAACCGAGCGCCAAGGCTTAATGCTGACCCATCTGGCCCGCTGGTACGACAATGCCGACATCCTGAAGATGGCAACTTCCGTCAACGCCGAACTTTTAGCGATGTCCGGTCCGCGCAACCCCTACCAGGGAAAATTGGGGATAATCGAAGAGGGTGCGCTTGCCGATTTGCTCGTGGTCGATGGCAACCCACTTGATGACATCACGCTTGTAGCCAGGCCGGACAAGAACTTCATGATCATCATGAAGGACGGAAAGATATACAAGGACGCACTGCCCTAATTACCGGCGAATTTTCGCAGCACCCGGAGCCGCGGCTCACTCGCCAGATACGCAACTCATGATCTGCTGCCAGCACCGCGCGCCCCGTTCGGCGGCTTGTCCTGAAGGAGAACGAGCGGGGCAGCTCTTCGGCGTTAGCGGCGATTTGCTGCTCGGTGGAGTGCCTGCGCTGCGGCGCTCGTACTGGGGTGGTTTTTTCTGGCTCTGGTGATGTTCGACGTCTAACGGCCGTTCGTGAGCCGATGCAGACTGTCGTTGAGCGCGCGCGCCGATCCTTTTTCACGGCCGAGATCACACTCTTCGTGCCCGCAAGCCAAGGACATGTAAATAAATGTTAATAATGAGTCGCCAAATTATACTTAATTTTTTACAAATTATGGTTAACAGCGATCACCCCAGATCGAGTCTCGATTTCAATGCACTGGAATATCGAGACTTTATTCGAGGGCATTAAATTTGCGTGGAAATATTAAGCAAGATTATTGGGAGAGGGCTCGAATGTTTGTCAGATCCGCGGCTATTGCCCTTACCGCCACCGGCTTGTCACTGGGCCTCGCCCACTCGGCCGACGCGGATGTGCTGCCGGTTCAGAACCTCCAGTTCAATGAATTCACCGGGACGTTCACGGCACCGAAGACGCTTTTCACGACCGCTGCGCCGACCGACTGGACGATCGGTTCAACAGTTGGTCTCAATTCCAATCTTATTGGCGTCGGTAACCAGGGCTCCGAGACTTCTTTTTCGGGTGTATATGGTGTTTATAATGGCACTGGTTTCTCGAATACCGTTCCTCCCGGGACCAATTTCTATCAGGCGGACGGCAACCCGCAGTACGAGAGCACGATCACTCAAACGATTACAGGGCTGACGGCCGGCACAACATATACTCTGCAATTCCAGCAGGCAGCCGGTCAGCAAAATGGGTTTTCCGGCGCCACTACCGAACAATGGCTGGTATTCCTTGGCGCGGGTAATATCGGAACCAGCTGCCCAAGTCTCCCAGCCACCGACTGCACCGTGACCGGCACCACCGACAATATCGAGATGGACTCGCCGATAATGGACACCCCGTCGGAGGGGAATACGGACTGGAACAATGTCAACCTGAGCTTTACGCCAAATGCCATGGACCTGACTGGCGGAACCGCGGTGCTGACGTTCTTGGCCTGGGGTAACGGCGGTAGCGACATCAATGAACCACCGACGGTGTTC
>Ga0335079_10000846_pt1 | contig 34727 bp, 34 predicted proteins | sample Lox_Sample_33_FD_206719 | JGI IMG/M metagenome (GOLD analysis project Ga0335079, IMG submission 206719) | Soil microbial communities from Loxahatchee National Wildlife Refuge, Florida, United States - Lox_Sample_3.3 | ecosystem: Environmental > Terrestrial > Soil > Wetlands | place: USA...
GACAGCAGGTGCGCGATAAATTCCCATTTTGGACGAACCTTCATCCATGCGGCGCCGTCCAAACCTGTATGTCTGATACGGACATAACGCGGACACAAGCTTTGGACCCGTCTCGATTCGACCTTTAAGTTATTGAGATAGTGGTGCCCAGGGGCGGAATTGAACCACCGACACCGTGATTTTCAGTCACGTGCTCTACCAACTGAGCTACCTGGGCCCCGCGCTCGGAAGCGGTGGCTTATAGTCGGAAATGGAGCGCGGTGTCCAGCTTATGCGGGCGCGCGCCATCACCCAAAAAATGCGGATTCGCCGGCGTCTCGGCGGTACTTGGCGAGCCATTGCACACTTTGGAATGCCTGCAACCTGTCCGAACCAGGAATGGGCATTCTTTTCGCAATTGCAAATTCCACAGACATCAATTTTGGTTTCGCTATTTATTTCAATAGATTGAGACTGAATTTGAGCCACGCACATTTTGTGCATCGCAGCAACATTGCATGCGCCCTCAGAAAAGTAGAGAAATCCACGGTTTCCGGCGCGTCCTTGCTTCACCACGATGCGCTGACCGGCTAAAGTCAACGAAGGCCGGTTTATACAGAAAGCCAAGCCAAGACCCAAGAATGGCCCGGGCGAACCCAAAAAAGTCCAGCAGCAAAGGCCGGGCAACCGCAAAACCCCAGCCCAGACCGAGCGCCAAGAAGACCGCCAAGCCAACTGCTAGGCCGGGGCCGGCCGATCTCGGGTGGGTCCCCGTTCGGCTGCGCTCGCTCTATCGTGAGGATTACCCTCGGTTTTCCGACGAGGAGATGAAGCGCCGCCGCTCTGAGATCGAGCGCATCATGGAAGCCGCGAAGATCGAGCACATGATGATCTGCGGCGTCAATCGCTCGGGCTCCGCAGTGCCATGGCTGACGGCTTGGCCGGTGACGGCGGAGGCAATTGCGGTGCTTTCGCCGGGGCTGCCGATCGCGCTCTTCGTGCAGTACTACAATCACGTCCCGCTCGCGCGCCGGCTCGCGTGTGCCGAGGTTGAATGGGGCGGCGAATCGACGATCCGTCGTTCGGTGGAGGAATTGGCCCGCCGCGGCGCCAAAGTGGGGCGCGTGGGGGTCATCGGGGCCATGACCTATACTCAGCATGACATTCTGGCGGCGCGCTACGGCCGTGCAATCGATCTCAACGCAGCCTATGCGCGGCTCCGCCTAGTCAAGTCGCCGGAGGAGATCGAGTGGATGCGTCTCGGCGCCGCCATGAGCGACCGGGCGATCGTAGCATTGCGCGAGGATATGCGGCCGGGCATGACCGAGCACGACCTCGCCGACATCGTCGAGCGCTCCTATGTGCGTTGGGGCGGCACCAATTACATCCATTTCTTCGGCGCCACGTCGATGGAGAATCCCGACCTTGCCGTGCCGCGCCAATTCCCTTCCGGACGCCGCCTGGTCAAGGGCGACATCGTGATGGCAGAAATCTCGGCGCATTTCTGGGATTACCCCGGACAGGTCCTGCGCAGCTTCTCCCTGGGCGTCGATCCACCGCCGCTTTATCGCAAGCTGCATCGCGCGGCCGACGTGGCGCTGCAAGCGATCCTCAACGTCCTCAAGGCCGGAACATCGGCGGCCGAAGTGGTGGAGGCCGCGGGGGTGATCGAGGAGAACGGCTTCACTACCCTAGACGATCTCGTGCATGGATTCGGCGGCGGCTATTTACCGCCGATCCTGGGCTCGAAAAGCCGGCCGGCGGGTCCAATCCCCGATTTCCGCTTCGGCCCCGGGATGACCGTGGTCGTACAGCCGAATGTCGTGACCCGCGAAGGCAACGCCGGCGTCCAGACCGGCGAGCTCGTGCAGGTCACCGACAAAGGCGTCGAGCGCCTCCATCAGGCGCCGCGGGGCTTCATCCGCGTTTGAATTCGAAGCTTACGATCCCGCGCGCCAGAAGAACGATGTCGAGAGCGTGCCGTGCGGCGGCACGGTGATCGTACGTGCCTGCGAACGGCCGCCTCCCAGATCGGCGCTGATCTTGTACCGGCCTGGCGATATCTTCGCCATGAAATAGGGACCGTTCGACACCGCATCGAGCACGATGACGCCTTGCTGATCGACGATTGTCACCTTGACGCTGGAAAGATACTCGCCGCCGCCTTCCCCCGCGAATAGCAAATGCAGATTGTAGTTGGGGGCCGCCTTACGCAGAGCTTCGCGCTCGTCCCCGCCGATGCCACCGCTCACATAGGTGATATCGCCCTGGGTTTGTTCGGGCGGCATGGCCGGAAGTACTTCCACCGACCCGGGCGAAGGCGGCGGGAGCGGATGCAGCGGATCGTACTGGCCGGTCGGGTCCGTCGGTGCGGCGTGCTGGGTCTGCGCCTGAGCCTGGACAGACAGTGCCGTCAGTCCGACGAGCAACAAGAGCATCCTGCCGACTGCCATCCTCGCCTCCCGTTCCCGTGCGTGGCCGATCTGATGGCCTCTACGTAGGCGACTGGCGCCGCGAAATCCAGGGCTTTGGCTCGGCAAGCAGCTCTACCGCTTCGATGCGACCAATTTTTCCGCATCGACCCAAAGGCTTCGGTCGACAAGCGCATCAAAGGTAACGGGCGTGACGCCTGGTTTGATGCCGCCCGTCTTGATTTCGGCCGCGATGACCGCCTCCACCTTGTCACGCGGCAGCCCGTCGCTCTCGCTCGCCCACATCTCGAGCCGATTGTAGGCTTCGAGCGCCTGGCGGATTTCCGGATCGGTGTGCCCGGTGATTTCGGCCGCCTTCACCACTGCATCGGCGTTGTGCGGATCGCGCATGAAATTATTGGCATCGATCAGCGCCGCGAGCGTGCGCACATAGGCCCCGCGGCGCTCCTTCACTTTGTCGACGCGCGCCACGAGCATGAGATAGTGGCTGACGGGGTTCACCTGTTTCAGCGTCGTGATGACCGCGATTTTGTGGTGCAACTGACCCTCGATCGGCGGCACGTCATCGATCAAATGCAACACGCCGAAGGTGAGCTGGCCCGCGATCATCGCCGCTCCCACATTGGAGCTGAGCGCCACCGGCTTAACATCGTCCATGCTGAGGCCGCATGGGACGATCATCTCTCTGAGGGCCAGCCACCGTGCACCGCCAATCGCGTCGACGCCGACCGGTTGATCCCTAAGGTCTGTGCATTTTGCTCTGTCAGGGTCTGTCGAGCCGATGGACCAATCCGAATTGAGCGCGCCGTAAATCGCAACGAGATCAACCTTCGCGTTGGAAATCATGCCGACCAAAGCCGTCGTCGGCGATACCGAGAGATCGATCTGACCGGCGGCAACCGCCCGCGCACCGATGACGCCGGTTTCGAAATCGCGAACCTCAACATCGACGCCATATTTCCGGAAGATGCCCTGTGTCGCCGCCACGTGCGGCAGGACCGACGCGAAGATTGGGGGAATTCCCGGCACCGCCAGCGTGACCTTCTCGTCCCCCATGGCAGCGCCGGCGAGCGCGCCTAGCAGCGTTGCCGCCGCAATGAAGACCCTGCGCCAGCGGCGCGCGCTCCGTCCCATTGTCGCCTCCCGCCTTAATTATTGTTTATCTCGGCGTCTCGTCGCGCCGATACCATGGAAAATACCGACGCGTCACCCAATTGACCAGCGCCTCGAACCCCATCCCGATCCCCGCCAGCACGAGCACTCCCACCATCGCTTCGTTGTGATGGTAGCTTCTGGAATTGTAGAGAATGTAGGTGCCGAGCCCGTCAACCGAGATGAAAAACTCGGCTAGCACCGCGCCGATCAGCGCGCGCGCCGCCGCAAGGCGGATGCCGGCAAGCAGATAAGGCAACGACGCCGGCAACACGATCCCCACCAAGACCCGCGTCCGGGGCGCGCGAAATGCGGCACCGACTTCGAGATACTCGCTTGGCACGGCGCGAGCACCGTCAGCAGCGTTGAGCGCGATCGAGAAGTAGGCGGCGAACACCGTGGTCGCAAGACGCGCTCCATCCGTATAGCCGAGCCACAGGGTGATCAGTGGCAGAATGGCCACCATCGGCATGGCGAAGAGGGCAAACATGTAAAAACGGATCACCCGGTCGACCACGAAGGAACGGCCCATGGCAATTCCGACCACGATCCCCGCGAGGAGCGCGATCAGTAGCCCCTCGGCCACCGCGCCCAGCGTGGCAGCCGCCGCGCGCAGGAATGGCGTACTCGAGAGCACGGGAAGAAGTACCAAGACGATGCCGCTCGGCCGCGCGACGTAAGCGGGCGCCCACAGACGCACGCTGATCTCCCACAGCGCCAACAACACCAGGCCGGCCAAAAGTTTCAACGTGACCGACGCGACCAGGCGCGGCGGCGCCCGCTCGACGGCCTCCGTCATCGGCGAAGTCCTCGCCAGACCGCGACTCGGTGCTCGAGCGCGTTGCCCAGCTCCATCAACGCGACGCCAAGCAAGGTGATCAGCAGGATCACGCCGAGTACGCCCGCGGTATCGGAGCTGTTGGCGTCCTGCTGGATCAGCATGCCGAGACCGCTTGCGCTTAGGAAAAATTCGGCGGCCACCATCCCGACCAACGCCCGGCCGATCGCTTGGCGGAAGCCGGTGAGCGCAAAGGGCAGCACGAATGGCAGCAGCACGTCGCGCCAGAGCGCCATCTCGCCGGACCGGAACGAGCGGGCCACCTCGACGAGCTCAGGCTTCAGGCTGCGCGCGCCCTCGACCGTGTTGTAGAGCAATGGAAACACCGCGAAGAGCAACACGACAAGAACTTTGGGCGCGAAACCGAATCCCATGATCGAGAGAATGAAGGGAATGAGCGCCGCCATCGGCGTTGCGTTCAAGAACGCGATATAGCCTTCAAGCGCGACCCTGAGCGATTGAATCCGGGCCAATAGCAGCCCGAGCGGGACGCCGATCAGAACTGCGAGACCCAATCCCGTCGCAAACAGCAGCAGCGAGCTCAACAGCGCGACCCAAAGCTCGCCGCTTCGCCCCAACTCCACCAGCCGGGCCAGCGTTTCAGAAAGCGGCACCAAGAATGCCGGACTGGTGTGGCGCCCCGCGATCTCCCAGAGCGTGGCACCCGCCGTCAATCCGAGCGTCGTCAATCCCCAGCCGTACCACCGCGTCATCTATCTATGGCTCTCGGCCATCTCCCGCGCGTCCTTCCAAACCGTGGTGTCGACCAGCTCCTCGTAAGCGACCGGCGTCACGCCCGGCTTGATTCCGCCGGTCGCGACCTCGCTGTCGATCACCGCCTGCACATGGTCGCGTGAGAGGCCGGCGCTGTCGCTCGGCCAATAATCGAGCTCGATAAAACCAGGCAGCGCCGCCTTGATATCCTCTTCCGAGCGACCCGTCACGGTCGCGATCGCGGCCACTGCATCGCGATTTTCAGGATCGCGCAGAAACCGATTCGCGTCGATAAGCCCCGCCAGCAGCCGCACATAGGCGTCGCGATTGGCTTTGAGCTTGTCGGCGCGCGCCACCAGCATATTGATGTGGTCAAGCGGCCTTGCATCCTGAAACCGCATGACGATCGTCAGGGGATGGCCGAGTTCCCGCTCGATCGTGGGAATATCATCGAGGTGCAGCACGCCCACCTTCAGCTGGCCCGCGATCATCGCCGCCCCCACGTTGGAGCCGAGCCCCACGAGAGTGACGTCGGCGAGCGAGAGGTTGCAAACCAGCAGCATCTGGCGAAGCGCAATCGCCCGCGACGCGGCGACCGCATCGACCCCCACCATCGTGCCCTTGAGATCGGTGCACGCGGCGATTTTCGGATCCGTCGAACCAATGAGCCAATCCGGCGACTCGAGGCCGTAAATTCCAACCAGGCTCGCGTTGGCGTTGGAATCCATCGCAATGACGATCGGCGTGGTCGCCATCGCCGCATCGATCTGTCCGGCCAGCACCGCGCGCGCGGCGTTGGCACCGGTGTCGAAGGGTTTTATCTCGACCGAGAGGCCATATTTTCCGAAGAAACCCTCGCGGTCCGCGACATAGGGGAGCACGGAGAGAAAGATCGGCGGTATGCCTGGCACCGCCAGGACGAGCCGCTGCTCGGCGGCGTCGACGCCACCGATGGCGAAGGGCTGCGACGCCGCCAGCCCCAGCACCAGCCGCAGAACCTCCCAAAGCAGCCTGCGAGCGGATCGCGCGGCGATCATGCCTTTACCTCATGGCTGCGAGAGAGCGAACTCCGCCCGACGCGCTTCGTCCATCAGTGTGCCCCAGACGTGCTCACGCAGTTCGCTAAAGCGCGGAAGGCTCAATGTGTCTCGCGAACGTGGCCGCGGCAGGTCGACGGCGACGATCTCGGCGATCGAGCTCGGCCGCCCCTTCAGCACCGCCACGCGATCCCCCATCAGCACCGCCTCCTCGATCGAATGAGTGACGAAAAGCATCGCGACCGGCCGCATCTCCCAGATGCGCAGCAACTCGAATTGCAGTATTTCGCGCGTCTGTGCGTCGACCGCGGCGAAGGGCTCGTCCATCAGTAGCACGTGCGGCTCGATCGCCAATGCGCGCGCGAGCCCGCAGCGCTGCTGCATGCCGCCCGACATCTGGTAAGGGTAGGCCTGCTCGAAGCCCTTGAGGCCGACCAGATTGATGAAATAGGGAACCTGCTGGGCCAGCCGGGCACGCGAAGCGCCCGCAAGGCGCAGTCCATAGGCGATGTTGCCGTAAACGGTCTTCCAGGGAAACAGGCCGAAGTGCTGGAACACCATGGCGACACCGGCACGCGGCTCGGATATCTCCGCGCCGTCAACATGGATCGAGCCCATGCTCAGCGGCACCAGCCCGTCGATGCAGCGCAAGAGCGTGGTCTTGCCGCAACCGGACGGCCCCACCAGCGCCACGATCTCTCGCGCGCCGACCGTAAGATCGATGTCGCGGAACACCGCCGTCATCCCGTAGCTCTTGCCGGCGCCGCGGACGGCGATGGCCACTTCCGCTTCCTGCATGGCGTGCACGGGGGCGCGACCAGAAAGGACCACGGTCAATCAGTCCCGCGCCGGCGGCCCGGGTTCGCGGCCTTCGCTATCTTCCGGCGTTTCGTCGGTCGGCACGCGATAACCGCCGGTCAGCCACCGCGCCAGGTCGATCGTGGCGCAACGCTGCGAGCAGAAGGGACGATGCCGCTCGCTCACGGGCTTGCCGCAGGTGGGGCAGGTTCCGCCGCTTTGCCGTTTGTGCCGAGGTTCAGTCATGGTGACTGTTATTGTAGTCAACCGCGCTCGATTGCGAAGCTCTCTTGTGCTCGGCTCGGCTCCACCGCGAGTTCGATCCTGCCACCGCTCCTCGCTTCAAGCGAACCAAGGACGGAGGCTGCTTCTCCCTTGAGTACGGCCGCGACCCGCGGATGCACCCGCAGCAGAATACGGTGCATACGCTCCGTTTCAGCCACGCTGCTCGCGGTCGCAAGCGCCTCGAGTGCAACTGTAAGCGGTGTCTTGATGCGCTGCCCCTCCGCGTTTGTCTCGAACACGATCTCGTGGAGAGCGGCATGGCGACGCGGCCGTGTAAGCTCCACATGGCCGAGACGGGTCCAGCCCAAAAGCTGTGCTTCCGGCACTTCCGCCCGAAGCGCCGACCGGAAACTCTCCAGCAACCGGGTGCGATGCTCCTTGCGGGCGAGTGCCACAAAATCGACAACCAACGCGCCTGCGAGGCCACGCAGACGGATTTGCCGCGCAATCACGGTTGCGGCGGCGAGATTGAGGGTCAGCAGCGCCTCGTCGCCGAGATGCTGCTCTTGCGCGAGCCCGCCGCTATCCACGTCGATCAACACCGCAGCCGCCGTCGGCGCGATCTCCAGCGCGCCACCCCCGGGAAGTCGAACACGGCGCGCCGTGAGTGCTGCGACCGCATCCGCGATGTCCTCAGATTGGAAAAGAGACACCGCCCCGCGATGGCGTTGCAGGCGATCGAGCAGAGCCGGCCGCTCGCGCTGCAGCGAGAGACGCACCATCCCAAACGCAACAGCATCATCGATCACGACGGCGTCCACCCCATCGACCAGCTCGCGCACAAAATCCGCGATCGGCTCCACCGCCTCCAGAAGCGCCGGCGGCTCCGCGACGCGGCGTTTTTCCTCGATGGCAGCCCAACGTGCGCGCAAAACGGCGACCTCGAATTGAAGTTCGGTCTCGGAGACGAGAGCCGCACTTGGGCGCGCCGCAATTCCCTCCCCCTGTTGCATCGCACGCGACAACAGTGCAGCGACACGCTCACGCTGTTGCTCTTCGAGCAAATCGACGCGCAAACCCGGCCGCGCAGGCAACCAGTCGAGATAAGTCCCCCCGAGACGCAACCGCATGGTAACGCCGGCGGCCTTGTCGGCGCGAGGATCGCGCTTGACCTGTACCGTGATCCCCGCGCCTTCGTGGAGGGCCGCGGCCTGCGACTTCGAGAGTGCGTCGTCGAGGCTCAGGTGGGCGGGACGCGCGAGCCCGATATCGACAAGCACGGCGCGCAGTGCCGGCAATCCGCGTACAACGCGGCCCGAGAAGAGTTCTCCGACGCGACTCCCGCCTACAAGGCGCACCAGTCGAAACTCCAGGAGCGCGCCGTCTTCGACCAGTGCCACTCGCCACTCGCCCGGCTCCGCTTCGATGAGCAGCCGCCGGCTCACGGCGGTATGCGGACCCGCACCGCCGGTGCGTAGCCCTGCCCTGCCAGCAACTGAACGGTCTCGTAGAGCGGCAAACCCACGACGTTGGAATATGAACCGCTGAGAAAGCGCACGAATCGGGCGGCGAGCCCCTGGATCCCGTAACCGCCGGCCTTGCCGTGCCATTCTTCGGCAGCCAGGTAGTCCTCAATCTCGAATTTATCGAGGCGCTTGAAGGTGACAATGCTGAGGACCGCTCGGCGGCGCAATCCGCCGTCGGGGCAGAGCAAAGCGATGCCGCCGCAAACCCGGTGCCGGCGCCCGGAAAGCAGGCTGAGGCACTGCCGCGCCGTTTCGCGGTCGAGGGCCTTCGGCAGGATGCGTCGACCGCACGCGACCACGGTGTCCGCGCCGAGGATGAAAGCTCCGGGATGGCGCGCGCCGACGATGCGTGCCTTCTGCTCGGCGAGGCGCAGTGCGTGGGGCTCGGCCGACTCGCGGGCGAGCGGGGTTTCATCGAGGTCCGCGGCCTCGATCAAATCCGGGGAAAGCGCGATCTGCGCGAGCAGCTCGCGGCGTCGCGGCGAGGCGGAAGCCAGGACGAAAATCGGTGTCGCTCCGGACGAGGACAGGGCCACGTCCCGGTCGCCAGAATTTATTTGAAGCGGAAGGTGATGCGACCCTTGGTCAGGTCGTAGGGCGTCATCTCGACATTGACCCGGTCGCCGGCCAGAACGCGGATACGGTTCTTGCGCATCTTGCCGGAGGTGTGCGCGAGAACCTGATGATCATTGTCGAGCTTCACTCGAAACATCGCATTAGGCAACAGCTCGACCACCGTGCCCGAAAACTCGATTAGGTCTTCCTTAGCCATGGCACCCCCATCGCTGGTTGCACTCCGCCGAACGCCCGCGGCGGCCGGCAAACCTTCTCCGCGCCTCGCCTTGAGGTCAAGTCCTTTGCGCGGGTCATCCGCGATCCGGCGATGGATCGGGAAAGCGTTCGCCTATCCGACGCATGAGGGCGTCGCGCACGCTGCGGTAGGCCGCGAGAACCTCCTCGCGGCTGCCTTCGACCGAGCCCGGATCGAATGAAGGCCAGAACTCAACCTCGCAGGCCATGGTGCGGGTCAGCTCGACAGCGCGGTGTTGCGCTTCGGGCGTGAGGGAGATCACCAGATCGAAGGACGTGTCCTCGAGTTCGACGAAGGTCTTGGGAGCGTGCGCCCGCAAGTCGATGGCGAGCTCGGCCATCACCGCCAGCACGAAGGGATCGATCGGCATGGCGCGCACTCCCACGGAGTCGACGAAGACTCGCCGTCCGTGCCGCTGCCGCAGCAGCCCCGCCGCCATCGGCGAGCGGATCGAATTGTGGTTACAGGCGAACAGCACGCTACCCGGAAGCCGCGCCATCCTCAGCTCCTGATGTGCAGAACGCAGATCAGGGTGAAGAGCCGGCGCGCGGTGTCCTGATCGATCGCTACCCTCTCCGCGAGACGCTCGCGCAGCAATGCCGCGCCCTCGTCGTGCAGGCTGCGACGTCCCATGTCGATCGCCTCGATCCGTGACGGACTCTGCGTCCGGATTGCCGCGTAGTAGTTTTCGCAGACCAAGAAATAGTCTCGGATGATGCCGCGGAAGGGCCGCAGCGGCAGCGTGACGCGTTCGACCGGCTCGGCCTCGGTCGAGCGGATGTCGAGCACCAGGCGGCCTTCCTCAAGCCCGATTTTCAAATGGAAAGGACCGGGGTGACCGCTCAAGGGCGCAAATTCGCTCGCCTGCATCAGGTCCGACAGCGCCGCCGCTCGCTCATGTTCCACGTCCGGATTGCGCCGGACGACGCTCTTCTCGTCGAGTGCGACATGAGCGATGCGCCGGTCGCCGCCGCTCATGGATTCAGCTCGTCCCCGGGTTGAGGCGTATCGCGATCGAAAGCGCGTGTGCGTCGAAGCCTTCCGCTCTTGCGAGCGTGATGGCAGCGGGACCGACAGCGCGCAGGCCCTCCGGGCCGCAGCTCAAGATCGAGCTGCGCTTCATGAAATCCAGCACGCCGAGACCCGAAGAGAACCGCGCGCTGCGCGCGGTCGGCAGCACGTGATTGGTCCCGCCCACATAGTCGCCGATCGCCTCCGGCGTGTGACGCCCGATGAAAATCGCGCCGGCATTGCGAATCTTGCGCGCGAGCGCTTCGGCCGTGGCGCCATCGAGCGCGAGCTCAAGATGCTCGGGCGCAAGTTGATCGACCAGCACCACCGCCTCGTCCCAGTTTCGAACCGTGATCAGCGCACCATGCCGCGCCCAGCTCTCCCCGGCGATCGTTGCGCGTGGCAGCGTCGAGAGATGCGTCTCGACCGCGCGCGCAACCGCTGCCGCGAAACCGCTATCGTCGGTCATGAGGATCGCCTGTGCCGCGGTGTCATGCTCGGCTTGGGAGAGCAGGTCGGCGGCGATCCATGCGGGATCGTTGGCGGCGTCGGCCAGCACCAGGATTTCCGAGGGCCCGGCGATCATGTCGATGCCGACCACGCCGAAAACCTGGCGCTTCGCGGCCGCGACATAGGCATTGCCGGGGCCGACGATCTTGTCGACCGCGGCAACCGCGCCGCATCCGTAGGCAAGCGCTGCCACCGCTTGGGCGCCGCCGATACGATAAATTTCGTGCACCCCCGCGCGAGCCGCCGCCGCCAGCACCAAGGGATTGAGCCGCCCCTCCGGCGTGGGCACCGCCATGGCGATGCGCTCGACCCCGGCAACACGAGCCGGGATCGCGTTCATCAGCACCGAGGAGGGATATGCGGCAAGACCGCCCGGCACATAGATGCCGACCGACTTGAGCGGTTGCCAGCGCGCGCCCAGGCGAATGCCGTGCTCGTCGGTATAGTCGAGATCGGTCGGAAGCTGGCGGCGCTGATAAGCTTCGATCCGTGTTGCCGCGAGATCGAGCGCCGCCACCTGTTCCCTGGGGCAGCTCTCGACGGCGGCGGCGATTTCCGAGGACCCGACGCGGATTTGTTCCGGCAAAAGATCGACGCGGTCGAAGCGGCGAGTGAGCTCCGACAGGGCGGCATCGCCCCGCGCGCGAACGTCGGCGATGATCGCGGCAACGGATGCGTCGACCTCGGACGCCGCCTCGCGCTTTGCGTCGAGCAGCCGCCTGAAGTCGGCCTCGAAACTCGGCTCGCTCGTGCGCAGCCTAAGCGGCATCGGCCACCTCTCGAAACCGCTCGATCCAATGCCGCACCTCCTCGGGCCGCGTCTTGAGCGCGGCGCGATTCACCACGAGGCGGGAGGTAACATCGGCGACGTGCTCGATCTCCACCAGGCCGTTGGCTCGAAGCGTCGCACCCGTTTGCACGAGATCGACGATGCGCCGGCACAAGCCAAGCGCCGGCGCCAGCTCCATGGCGCCGCTGAGCTTGATGCACTCCGCCTGGACCCCGCGGGCCGCGAAGTGCCGCCGGGTAATCTCGGGATATTTGGTCGCGACCCGCACGCGGCTCCAACGCTGCGGATCGTCCCTGCCGACAAATTCCTTGGGCTCCGCCACCACGAGCCGGCAGCGTCCAACCCTAAGGTCAAGCGGCGCGTAAATTTCGGGATACTCGAACTCCATGAGCACGTCGTTGCCGGCGACGCCGAGATGCGCCGCGCCAAAGGCGACGAAGGTCGCGACGTCGAAGCTGCGCACCCGCACCACATCGAGGTCCCGATGATTGGTGGCGAAGCGCAGCTTGCGCGAGTCTTCGTTCGCGAACTCGGGCTCGATCTCGACGCCGGCGCGCCGCATCAGCGAAACCGCTTCGCCGAGAATTCGCCCTTTGGGCAGGGCCAGGACCAATCCCTCGTTGCCGCGCACGCGTTCGATGCTCCCGAAGACTCGATAGGGGCGAGACTTGAACCGCTTTTGCGGCCTTCCGCAAGGGCGGAATTGCGTCCGCTCTGAGCGTCGTCGGAGGCAAGGGGCCCTGGAGCGAGAGCAATATTCACGGTTCCGATCGAACCGACGCCAACGGCCTTGCTCTAGTGTGGCGGATTTGAAGTTCCTCCGATCACCGCCGGCCGCTCGGAGCTTGGCCGTTTGGTCATGCGAACTTCGGAATCGGGACACTAGGTTCGGGCGAGTGGAGGGTCCGGCGCTCCCGCAGGAGCAGCGGGGCGCAAAAGCTCCGCACGCACCAGTCGCTCGGCCGCGAGCGTGCCCAGGTCAAACAGCGGCTCCAGCGCGGCAATCGCGTCCCAGCGCGTCACCAGCTCGAACTCGCTGGGTGTGAGCCGCTTTCCAAGCTGAGACTCGATCCAGGCGGGATCCAAGCGAATGTCGAAGCGAGTGTAGGAGAGGTGCAGACGATCCGTTGAATTCGGGTGATCGAACGCGCCCGCCTCCCGGTCGATAAGCCAGGGAATGCCCACGCGCGACATCGATTGCAGCACCATATGGCTGAGCTGGCTTGAATCCTCGATCATGGATTGGAGCGCCTGGGCGGCGATCATGGCCGCGGGGAGACGCCGCAAGTGGCTCTCATCGCGCTGTGCCCGATACGCGCCGGTACCTACGGAGATGAGTTGCAGCTTTTCCTCGCCGAGCTCCCAGCCATAGCCATAGGAGGGCACCGTCGCAACCAAGTAAAGAAGCAGCGAGGGGTTGGTGTAGGGGCTCACGCCGCCGTCGATGAAAAACCCGGTGTGGCCTTCCGCCACCTCGATCAATTCGGGCTCCAGATATGTCGGGGCAGCCGTGCTGGCGCGGAGGATTTTGTGCAGCGGAAAATCCCTGTTGGGCACGGCGCTGTCCGGCTGATTCGGCGGATTGTAGTAGCGGCTGTAAGGATTGTTGTGCAGCACCCAGACGCTGCTCGTGCCCAGGCGCTTCGCGATGATGACCAGCGCGCAGGTCAAGTCGCGGGTGCCGAGGGTACGGTCGCCGACCTCGCGGCGCAGGCATTCCTCAAGGAATTGGCGCGAAAGCCGCCCCCCGAAGAGACCGAACCGCCACCAATGCCGCGTGAAGAGACCGCGGCCCAAATGGCGATAGACCTCGATCAGCTCGTCGACCGAGCGTCCCAGCGCCAATCCGGTCGCGATGATCGCGCCCGTCGAAGTGCCGCCGATCAGATCGAAATGGTCGCGCAGGCGGAATTCCGGTCGGCCGCCATACTGCTCTCGCAGCACGGATTCGATGCGCTTTAGGAACGCCAGCGCCACGATGCCGCGCAGGCCGCCGCCGTCGATCGCCAAGATGCGCTTCGGCCCAGGACGACGGATACGCAACGCGACGGGATGATCGCCGATGTCCTGAGGCATATCCGGCATCACCGTAGCGCCTCGCGTCATCGTTAGCCTGCCGCGAGGATATTCGCCCCCGGACGCCCGAGGCAACGAAGTTCAGGAATTCTCGTCGACGGGATGCCGCGGCTGAAACCGGGTCGGCCAGGGCTCGCTCAGATCGTCGAGGTGGCAGAGGACATCGGCGGTTTCAACGCGGATGGAGGCGCCACCCGCGAAATCGAGCTGCAGCGCACCCTCGACGCGCCGGATCGCCAGCAATACCAGGATACGATCGCGCTCGGCGAGGCTGAAGCCCCTGCGGCGCACCGCGGAGACGCCGCTGATGCTGAGGCCGGAAAGCCGCCGCTCCCGACTCTGCGGCAAGGGGGACTCCGCACGCTCCCAGCGGAAGCGATTGGCGACCAGTGCGAAGCGCCGTTCTTCCGGAAGATAAGCCATTTCCGAGACCGGGATCAGCGCGTCCTGGAGGACCGCCGAGATCACCGCCAGATCCTCGTCATCGCGCGCGAGGAGCTTCAGCGCATCGGCCGGACGCGCACGTTCAGGCATCGCCGGAGAGGCGTTCGATATCGGCGCCGCAAGCCGCGAGCTTTTCCTCGAGCCGCTCGTAGCCGCGGTCGAGATGGTAAACGCGGTTGACCGTCGTCTCGCCCTCGGCGGCGAGCCCGGCCAGCACCAAGGAAACGGAGGCGCGCAGGTCGGTCGCCATCACCGGCGCACCCGCGAGCCTCGTCACGCCGCGGACCATTGCCGAGGCGCCGTGCACGTTGATATTGGCGCCCATCCGGCAAAGCTCGGGCACGTGCATGAAGCGGTTCTCGAAGATGGTTTCGGTGATCATCGCGGCGCCGGCCGCCGTGGTCATCAGCGCCATCATTTGCGCCTGCAAATCGGTCGGGAAGCCCGGAAACGGCTCGGTCATCACGTCGATCCCTTCGAGGCGGCCATTGGCACGCCGGATCAGCACGCCGCGCTCGGTCTTGCCGACCGAGACTCCGGCGCCTTCGAGCACGCGGATCACCGCGGCGAGCGCGTCGTCGTCGGCGCCCAGCAGCTCGATCGAGCCGCCGGTGATGGCGCCCGCCATCATATAGGTCCCGGTCTCGATGCGGTCGGGGATCACCCGATGCGTCGCCCCATGCAGCCTCTGGACGCCGCTGATGTGCACGCGATCGGTGCCCACCCCCTCGATCTGCGCCCCCATCGCCGCGAGGCAGCGGGCGAGATCGACAACCTCCGGCTCACGGGCAGCATTCACCAGCAACGTCTCGCCCTCGGCGAGGGACGCGGCCATCATCAGATTCTCGGTCGCGCCCACGGAGACAGTCGGGAAAACCACCTCCGCGCCCCTGAGACCATGGGGCGCCTTCGCCTCGATATAGCCCTGGCGGAGCGTGATGCTGGCGCCTAGCCGTTCCAGCCCCCTGATATGAAGGTCGACCGGCCGCGTTCCGATGGCGCAGCCACCGGGCTGCGAGACCCGTGCCTCGCGCGCCCGCGCAAGAAGCGGTCCGAGCACCAGGACCGAGGCACGCATTTTGCGCACGAGATCGTAGGGCGCGGTGGTGCAGGCGATGCGCTTGGCGCGGAGTTCCATCTCATGGCCATGCTCGTCGCTGCCGTTCGAGCCGTTCAAGGTGACGCAAGCCCCGTGCTGCACCAGCAAATGCGCCATGGTGTCAATGTCGACCAGGCGCGGAAGATTGGTGAGCGTCAGCGTCTCTTCGGTCAACAGCGACGCCGCCATCAGTGGCAGTGCCGCGTTCTTGGCGCCGCCGACGCGGATCTTGCCTTCGAGCGGCTTGCCGCCGCGGATGCGTATCTTGTCCATGAACCCCTGCAAATAGGCCGCTTGGGATGCCGCCGGTTATTGTCGCAGCAATTGGCTAACGGGGGATTATGGCGAATTTTGCGCCACTCGCGCGAGCATCTTTGCAGGGAAAATTTGCTTATTCCGCCTTTCCGCCGGCATCGCCTTCGAGATCGCCCGCGGAGCGTTCGCGCGCCTGGGCCTTGCGCTTTCGCAGGTTGAGACGCAGGGCGCGCGCCCGTCGTTCCTCGCGTTCGAGGGCGGCGTGCCGCCCTCCCTCGCTCAGTCGCGGCTTCGGTTTCTCCGGGTCCATTTGAGCGCTCACGGTGACAAGACCCGTGAATGGGGTCAAGGCGCTCGCTTGCCAAGCCCCGACTCGATCGTGTATGGCTCCGCCATCTCAGGGCGCTGCCGTAGCTCAGTGGTAGAGCACTCCCTTGGTAAGGGAGAGGTCGACAGTTCAATCCTGTCCGGCAGCACCAGAGAAATGCCGATAACGGCGGCGCTTGCAAAAATATCTCGAAAAATCGCCGACAATTCTCGGCAATTCACCGGCTTATCCGGTTACCGCTCGTTGATCATCGTGCCATAAGATTTGCAGGCGCGGCGTCTCCGGTCTCGGGGACGCGGCGTTCGGTGCTGCGTCGATCATTAGGGTATTCCGGGACTTTTGCTGCATGGCTTCTGGCCCCAAATCCGCCAAGTTGACGTCGAGCCTTTTGCGCTCTGGCGCTGCTCGACTACGCGGCGGCAGGCCCAAATCCGCGCGCAAGGGGAAGGGGTCGGTTTCGATCGCGCCGCCGCCGGTGCCGGCGCACAAACGCCTCGTCCTGGAAGAAGAAGAATGGCTGAAAACGCGAGGCGGCAAATTCGACTACTCCGAGAACGCCCCACCGCCGCATACCGAAAGCCTCCGACCTGGAGTGGAGGCGCCGGCCGCGGCCGGCGATGGCGAACCGGCTTCCTGGTCCAAATACGCGGGCGGCGGCACGAGTGATCCGAGCGCCAAAGCCTTCCTCGATTTCAAGAGCGACGAAACATATTCCTGGTCGAAATACGATCGCCCGGCCGCCCGCGACCCCGCCGAACGCGCGGCCATGGCGCCCGTGTCCCGGCTCGACGCCTTGCCCGAGATCGCCCAGAAACGGCCGCTTCAACTCACGACCCTCGTTATCCCACCGACGATCGAATCCCTCTACGCGGCTTCCTTCGACGAGCACGGCGCGAGCGACGCATTGCCCAAGCTCGAACTATCGGCCGCTCCTGATGCCGAGTCCGAGATCGAAATTGCGACACCGGCGCCACCGGCATTGCTGGCTCTGGCGCATGCGGAGGTCGAGGCTGCCTCAGCCCCGATCGAGCCGTTCTTCGATCCGCTGGCAGCGCTCGCGGAACCCGTGGCGCCGCCCCCCGCTGCACCGGCGCCGCCAGAACCGCAGCCATCCGTCAACACCGAAGCCGACGCGGCGTCGCTGGGATCAACGCTCGCGGTGCCGAGCGCACTGCCGATTTCGAACCCGGATCGGGTTTTTGCCGCGCTTGCCCTGAAGCCGCGGCTGACGGCCTGGGCGACGCTTTCGAAGCTCTCGTCGTCACTCGATACCGGCGGCGACCCGATCGCCGACGCGCCGGTGCTCGCGGCGCCGCAGCCGCTGTTGCTGGCGCATTTGGAGGCTGAAACCGCCGCAACCGTCCTTGCGTCGCCCTTTGATCCTCTTGCCGCACTCGCCGAACCCGTTGCAGCCGAGCCGGCGCCGCTGAAACCGCAGCCGACCGCCGAGGCCGAAGCGCCGCCGGAGGCAGTGACTCTGACCGCGCCGAGCGACCTGCCGCATTCCCGTACGGATCAGGTCTTCTCGGCACTCGCCGTTGCGCCGGGGTTCGGAAATTGGACGGAGCTGTCACGGACCCACGCTTTGTTCGAGCCCGACGATACTTCCGCCGGGGCACCGAAGCTCGCGGCGCCGTCGGCGCTCGCGCTGTCACATCCGGAATTGGCAGCCGCCGCGCCCGATGGGTCGGCCTTCGATCCCCTGGCCGGGCTTGCCGAGCCTATCGAAGCCGAGCCAACGACAGCCGCGCCGCAAACTTCCGCACCGGCCGAAGTCGAAGCGGCACCGGAGGTTCAAACGCCGACGGCATTCGACGCTCCGCCGCTTGACGATGAGCCGCGCGTCGCCGAGATGTTCGCCGAGGTCGAGAGCGCTGCTCAATTCTCGGCCTGGCCGGGACTGCCAGAGCTGCAACCGATCCTCGACATCGACGCCGAGTTCCCGGCCGAGCCGGCGACGCTCGCGGCGCCGGAGCCGCTCGCGCTCGGACACGCCGAAATCGAGGGCGTTTTCGGGGCCGAGCCCACTGCCGATCCGCTGCTGGCCGCGCTTGAACAACCCGCCGGTTCCGAAGCCGAGAATCCGGAGCCTTCATCGACGACGGCCCCGAAAGCAGAGACGGGGGCAGAGACCCCGGCATTGGCGCCGGCCGAAGCGGAATTGCTCATCGAGGCATCGGCCCAGCCCGGTGAAGCCGTTGTCGAACTGGCGCCGGCTCCGACCACCGCTCCGGTCATGGCCGCACAACCCGGGGAAGTCGAGACCGCCGCATTCGAGCCCGCCACCGATCCATTACCGGTCGCGTCCGATCAGCCGGTCGATCTCGGGATCGAGACGCCGGCAACGTCGTCGCCGGTCTTAGCCGCGCAGGAAGCCGAGGTTGAAACCTCGGCGCCGACGCCGGCCGATATGCAGTTGCTCCTGGAGGCATTCCGCCCGCCCAGCGAGGCCAATATCGAGCCCGCGCCTGCCCTCGCGCCGGCTGTGGTCGCTCAGCCCGAGGCGATCGAAGCGGAGCCGTCGTCTTTGGCGCCCGAGGAACTGCCGGCCGCGGACGCGCCAGAACAACCGGTCGCCGAGACGGTGGAAGCTGTCGCCGCCGACACAGTGGAAGCAGCGGAAGCTGCCATCGAGCCCGCGCCCATCGCCCTCGCAGCCGAGCCTGAGGTCGAACCGGCCGCTGGCACGGGGGCGGAAGCCGCCGCGGCTTCCATCATCGAGGAAGCCGCGATCGATCCGGCGCCGAGTGCGGCGGAGCCTTTGGTCGCCGAACCGGAGCAGCGCGGACCGATCAGCAAACCGACAGATGAAGCCGTCACCACCACCGCCGCTGAGTCCCCGTCCGAATCCGTGCCGCTCGCGGCGCAGCCCTCCGAACCCGTTGCGGAACCGGAACCCGAATTCTCGGTGGACGCGGAGGTGGACCCCAACGCCGAGCGGCGCGCCGCGGTCGCCGCGCTCACCGACCAGCTTTCTTCGGTGATCGGCAACGTGCTCGAAACCAAGAATTACCCCAAGGTGACGGAGCTTCGGCAACGCGGCCACCCCGAGCCGCGCGCCGCAAAGGAAAGAGCGGGAACGCGCACCGCACGCCCGGCGACTCCAACCGGGCTCGAGCCGCAGACCGGTTCGGGGATCGTCGTGAACCTGCCGCGCAAGCAGCCCGCTGAGCGGCGGCGGTCATGGGTGCGGACGGCCATGGCCGCCGCTTCAGTAATGATGATCATTGCATCGGGATTGGTCGCCTTCGGGCTCAGCAACTCGCCGCGGGCAAGCGCACCGCCGGTTCAACCCGTGGCGGCCACGACCCCTCAGCCGGCAGTACCCGAGCATGCGCCGCTGGCATCGGCGGTCACGCCAGAAGTCCAGGAACCTGTACCGGCGCCAGAGCCGATTGCGCCCGCGCCGCCGCAGACGAAGCCCGCAAACCAGAAGCTTCACCACGCCTCCGGCACGCGGACAAAATAAAAAGGGCCGCGCGGTGAGCGCGGCCCAAGTTTCAGGGAGGAAAAGCCCGAAGGACTTTGCGGGGCTCGACGGGGGAACCGACAGCACCCGCGCCTTTGTTTTTACGCAGTAGCGGTGAATATTTGGTTAACGCGAGACGTGTTACTGTGCCGCAACTCCGGATAGAACGGCGTTGGAGCGGAACGCTTGTTGATGTTAAGATGATTTGTTGGCAAGAGCTTCCCCTATGCACGAACTCCCTCGTCGTCTCAGTGACAAGTTGTTCGCGGCCTTTCAACAGGCTTGCGAGCAGAAAAATATCGAGGTCGCCGAGGCGATTCTAAAGGCACTCGAGTTGGTGCTGACGCGCGAGATGGTCGACCCCGGCAAAGGCGACCGGCGCCGCGGGGAGAGCGAGCCGGTTGTCGAGGCCTACGGGCGACTTCAGAAATTGAAGGAAACGCAAAAGCCGCGCTGAGCGCGGCGGTGCTCAGCCGGCGCCGGGCTGGTCGAAGTAATCGTTGATCGAATGCGCCAAGCTGATGACCAGGCGATCGCGGTAGGCGTCGCTGCGCAGCTCTTTTTCCTCTCCCGTGTTGGAGAGGCAGCCCAGCTCCACCAGTGCCGACGGAATGTCCGGCGCCTTCAGCACCACGAAACCGGCGGAACGATGGCTGTTGTTGAGCATACGTACTTCGCGGCCGAGCTCCGCAACGAGTCTCCGCGCGAAGGCGAGCGACAGATTGTTGGTTTGGCGTCGGGCCAGGTCGAGCAGGATACTGCCGACCTCGGCCGTGTGGCGCGACAGGTCGATGCCGGCCAAGAGATCGACCTTGTTCTCCCGCTGCGCCAGCGCCGCTGCTTCCGCATCGGACGCGCGCTCGGAGAGCGTGAACACCGAGGCGCCGCGCACCGATGAATCGGGGATCGCATCGGCGTGGATCGACAGGAAGAGATCACCCTGCGCCTCGCGTGCGCGCGCCACACGATCCTCCAGCTCCACGAATTCGTCCGTGGTCCGTGTCAGCACGACTTTGTAGCGCTTGGTGGCCTCAAGCGAACGCGCGAGTGCCTCGGCGGTCGCGAGCGTAATTTCCTTCTCGAAAATCCCGCTGACACCGATCGCGCCGGGATCAATTCCGCCGTGGCCGGGGTCGAGCACGACGCGATGCTGCTTCGGAGGGGTGGGCTTTCGCGGCGGCGTCGGCACGCGCGCCAGCGCAGGCATCGCCATCGCGGCTGCCGATCCCCCGGCAAATCCGCCCAGCAAACGTAAAATGCGGCGCCTGCTCAGTGCGATTTCCTGCATGGCCGATGTGCCCGGCAATGGCGGGTCCGGCCGCAACTGGAATCCAATGCGTTGCCGGAGCATGCCAATCTCCTTTGGCAGGAAGATGGCATATCCTGCTGGAAAATCAAGACAAAAAGAGACGACTCGGCACTCGCAGTCCGAGGTTCCTCCCGGCAACTTTATCCAATTGAAATATAACGGGAAATCCAGTTACGCGCGGACGTCCACCACGACGCGGCCGCGAATCGCACCCTTAAGGATTTTGGGCGCCAACTCGATCACGTGGCTGAGCGGCACCTTTTGCGTGATCGCGTCGAGCTTGGACATGGGAAGGCTCTCGGCGAGCCGTCGCCACGCCGTTTCTCGGCGTGGTTTCGGGCACATGACGGAATCGATGCCCAGTAGGTTGACGCCGCGCAGCAGGAAGGGAATGACGCTCGCGGGGAGATCATTGCCACCGGCGAGGCCGCATGCGGCAACGCTGCCCCCATAGCGGAGCTGAGTGAGGATGGTCGCGAGCGTGGTGCTTCCGACGGTGTCGATGGCACCCGCCCAGCGCTCGGTGTCGAGCGGCCGGGAGGGCGGCTTGGCGAGAGTTGCACGATCGACGATGCTCGTGGCCCCAAGGCTGCGGAGGTACTCGTGCGTTTCGGCGCGGCCCGTGGAGGCCGCGACCGGATAGCCGAGCGCCGCAAGAAGTGCCACCGCGACGCTGCCGACGCCGCCCGCCGCACCCGTCACCAACACCTCGCCGGATCCTGGCGCAAGTCCATGATCCCCAAGCGCCATCACCGCCAGCATCGAGGTGAACCCGGCGGTCCCCAGCGCCATCGCGCGCTCGGCACTCAATCCCTGCGGGAGCCGCACGAGCTGGCTCGCCTTTACGCGCGCCTTCGCGGCATAGCCGCCCCATTGCACTTCGCCCACACGCCAGCCCGTGAGCACGACCACATCGCCGGGCGCGTAGTCAGGCGCCGAGGATTTGCTGACGCGCCCCGCGAAATCGACGCCGGGGATGTGCGGGTATTTGCGCACCAAGCGGCCGAGACCACTCAGAATGAGACCGTCCTTGTAGTTCAGGCTTGAATAGTCGACATCGACGGTGACCTCGCCTTCCGGCAGCGCATCCTCCGACACCGTCTCGAGGCGAGGTTCGACCTTGCCGTCGGCCTCATGCAGGACGAGGGCGCGAAACGAGCTCACCGCGCCCTCACTTCAAGGGTTCGAGGATACTGACGTAATTGGCGACCGCCGCGCCTCCCATGTTGAAGACGCCGGCAAGCTCGGCTTTCGGTACCTGGATCCCGCCGGCGCTGCCGGTGAGCTGCATCGCCGCCAGCACGTGCATCGAAACACCGGTGGCGCCGATCGGGTGGCCCTTGGATTTGAGGCCGCCCGACGGGTTGATCGGCAGTTTGCCGCTCTTTTCGGTGACACCATCCTCGATCGCACGGGCGCCCTCGCCTCGGGGTGCGAGCCCCATCGCCTCGTAGATCAACAGTTCAGCGATGGTGAAGCAGTCATGCACCTCGGCAAAACTCAGATCGTCGAGACCGACCCGCGCCTTTGCAAGCGCACGCTTCCAAGCGAGTTCCGGTCCCTCGAACGCGATGATGTCGCGGCGCGATATCGGCAGGAAGTCGTTGACGTGTTCGGCGGCGCGGAACACCACAGCCTTGTCGAGAGCAAGCGCGGTCTCGACATCGGCGAGCACGAGCGCCGCGGCCCCGTCGGAAACCAGCGAGCAATCGGTCCGCCGCAGCGGGCCGGCCACCAGCGGGTTCTTGTCCGATACGGTCCGGCAGAAGTCGTAGCCCAGGTCCTTCTGCATCTGCGCCAGGGGATTGCTTGCGCCGTTGCGGTGGTTCTTGGCGGCGATGCGCGCGAGCGCGTCGGATTTGTCTCCGTAGCGCTGAAAATACATCTGTGCGATCCGCCCGAAGACGCCGGCAAATCCGCCCTCGATCGTGCCTTCTTCCTTGAGGTAGGCGGCGCGGATCAGGATATCCCCGACCGCGGGGCCGGTAACCTCGCTCATCTTCTCGACGCCGACCACGAGCACCTTGCGCGCGCGTTTCGCCTCGATCGCGCTCAGCCCCTGATGAATCGCGGCCGAACCGGTGGCGCAGGCATTCTCGACCCGCGTCGCGGGCTTGAAGCGCAGCTCCTTGTCGATTTGCAGCACCAGGGACGACGGAAACTCCTGGCGCACGAAGCCCGCATTCATGGTGCCGATGAAGATCTCGTCGATCTCGCCGGGCGTTAGGCCCGCGTCGCGGATCGCGTCGCTCGCCACACCGGCGATCAGAGCTTCGATATCCTCGCCCTCATGCTTGCCGAACTTGCCGTGCGCCCAACCGACGATGCAGGCGGTCATGGGATTCCTCCGGGGGATGCTGGTAGACATATAGCAATCCGCCGGGGCTCCGTCACCCGCGCGAGGAGGATGGACTGATATGTCGACCGATACGCTGACCATGCGCCGCCCCGACGACTGGCACGTGCATTTGCGCGACGGCGCGATGCTGGCGGCGGTATCGCATTGGACTGCCCGCAGTTTTGCGCGCGCGATCGTGATGCCGAACCTGGTACCGCCCGTCACCACTGTCGCGGCCGCTGAAGCCTACCGCGCGAGGATCATGGCAACATTGCCCGAAAGCGTCCGCTTCACGCCGCTGATGACTTGCTATCTGACCGACACAGCGGTTCCCGCCGAGATCGAGGGAGGCTTTCACGCCGGCGTATTCGCGGCCGTCAAGCTCTATCCCGCGCGCGCCACGACCAACTCCGCGGCAGGCATTACCGATATGGCCAAGACCTATCCGACGCTCGAGCGCATGGCGGCGATCGGCATGCCGCTGTTGATCCACGGCGAAGTGACGGACCCCGACGTGGACGTCTTCGACCGCGAGGCGGTGTTCATCGAGCGGGTGCTGGCGCCGCTGTTGGCGCGGTTTCCCCAGCTCAGGATCGTGCTGGAGCACGTGACCACCGCGGACGCGGTGGAATTCGTCAGCGCGGCCGGTCCCAACCTCGCCGCCACCATCACGGCCCACCACCTCATGATCAACCGCAACGCGCTCTTCGCCGGCGGGCTTCGCCCGCACATGTACTGTCTGCCGGTCGCCAAGCGCGAGTGGCATCGCCTGGCGCTCCGCCGCGCCGCCACCTCAGGCAATCCCAAATTCTTCCTCGGAAGCGACACCGCGCCCCATCCCGCTAGGGACAAGGAGAGCGACTGCGGCTGCGCGGGAATATTCTCGGCACCCGCGGCGCTGGAGCTTTACGCGCAGGTCTTCGACGAGGAGCGCGCGCTCGATCGCCTCGAAGCCTTCGCGTCCCTCAACGGCCCGCGTTTTTACGGGCTGGCGGCAAATGACGAGCCCGTCACTCTTGTGCGCCGTCGATGGCGCATTCCGAGCGAGATCGCCGCGGGCGATGCGGTGGTGAAACCATTCATGGGCGGGGAGGAAGTGGGTTGGCGGGTCGAAGCGTGAGCCTTCACGCAATCAGCCCTTCGAAGCGCGCGGCGACTTCGCTCCAGGAGAGGCCGCGCTGATCGCGAATCGCGGCCTCGTGCCGGCGTCGCCATAGCGCATCGTCGGTCAGCAACGCGATCGACGCGGCGACGAAGCTTGCATCGTCGTCGGCGATGGTGCCGGTCACCCCACTGACGATCCGCTCGGGTAGCGAGCCGAGCCGCATCGCCACCGCGGGAATACCGAGCGCTTGCGCCTCGGCGACTGCTAGGCAAAAGGTCTCGCCCGGATCGCCCCGATACAACATGACGCGTGATTCGAGCAGACGCGCGCGCAGTTCCGCCTTGGGCACTGGCGCAAAGCAGCGGACACCCTTGTCCTCAAGCGTGGCCGCGTGCGCCAGCACCGTCCGCATTGCCTCGCCCTTGCGGGCTCCCGCGGCGCCATAGACTTCGGGCCCCGCATAGACATGCAGCTTTGCCGCCGGGACCGCGGGCGCAATACTGCCAGCCCAGAGGCCGAGCAGCCAATCGAGGCCGCGGAGCGGATTCGAAGTGAAGATCGCGATCGGCGGCGACGGCTCACGCTGAGGGGGATCGCGATAGGAAGCCTCGATGCCGTAGGGAATAACGACGCGGCCACCGTTCGGAACCCAGACCGGAACCGTCGACGCATGATAGGCGCCCGAGAATACCAGTATCGGCCGGGTGCGCAGCAGCGGCCAGAGATAGCGCGGCTTTAAGATGTATTCGCCGGGGGTGTGCAGCCAAAACACGCGCGTACGCGCCTTGGGTACGCGCGCGATCAATCGATAGCCGCGATTGGCGATGTAGAGATCCGCGGTCTCGGGCAACCCACTGCCGATCGGCGCCCAATCGACGCCATTCTTCAGCAGCGGCGCCGGACAATTGTTGCGCACGAGCACGCGGTGTCCGCGCGCGGCAAGCGCTTCCGCCAAGGCCAGAAAAGCGGCCTCGGCACCGCCGAGCGGCTTGTGCTCGGGGGTGGCGCCGTCGAAAGCGACGCCATCATCGGCCATGACGATCAGCGCCACGCCGGTCCTTTCAAGCGGCGGCGCCCGCGACGCGTTGAACCAGCGCGCGGGCCCCAGCCTCGACCGCGTCGACGGTGAGGCCGTCCATCAGGGTGTCGGTGGTGCGGTAATCGAAATCGGGCGCGCCCATCAGCTCGCGCGGCGCCAGCGGCGTCTGCACGACGCCGGCGCGCGCCCCCCAGGGCGCGAACCGCTCGACGGGGCTCGGTCCGAAGAGCCCCAAGGTCGGTGCGCCCATCGCCGCCGCGATATGCATCAACCCGGTATCATTGCCGACGAACAGCGCCGCGCGCCGCAAAACCGCCGCCGCCGTCAGTAGATCGACATTGCCGACCAAATCGATGCGGCGCGGCTCGGGAATTGCGGCCAGAACCGGCGCCGACTGCTCGCGTTCGTGCGCCGCGGCCAGCACCGCAACCCGCGCCAGCGGCAGCGGCCCTTCGGGCGCCGTGAGTCGCCGCGCCAATTCGGCGAAGCGCTCGGAGCGCCATGTTTTGGCCCGCCAATTCGCAGCGGGTGCAATCGCCAGAAGCGGCGCACCCGGGGGGGCGAGCGCGGCTGCGGCGCTCTCGTGCCGGGGCGCGGTCCAAAGCCGCGGTGCCGGCGGCGGATCGAGCCCGGCCATTTCTCCGATCTCCCGGACGCGATTGACGCTGAGGTCGCCCTTGCCGCCGATGAGGCGCTCTCGCGACCACAAGAGGTAGGCGAGCGCCGAGCCTCTGAGGTCCACGACGAGCCCCCAACGCCAGCCGACGACGCGCCGCAGCAGGCCCAGCCAATGGAGACCGAACCGCCGCTTATCGACGACGATCAACCGATCGAGCCGCGGCACGGCCTCGAACAAGGGTGCCGCGATCGGCCCCGCGGCGATGGTGAAGCGCGCCTGCGGATTGCATTCGACCAGGTGCGAGAGAAGCCCCGTCGAAAGCACGGCGTCGCCGATGCGCGTCGCGGTGACGAAGAGAATTCTCATGGGTTCGAGACGCGCGATCCCGTCCGTAATTGCATTGCTGCCGGCCTTATATAGAGGGGCTCCTTGCCAAGCAACACGCGCGCACCTACCTCTTGAAGGTTCAAAGTGCGGGATATTTCCATGCCTCAAGCCCACTCTTCCCTGCTGGACCCGCGCGGTGTGCTGGAAATCGCAGGCGAAGACCGCCACGAGTTTCTGCAGGGGCTGATCACCAACGACGCGCGCAAGCTGTCGCCTTCGCGCGCGCTTTATGCCGCGTTTCTAACACCGCAGGGAAAATACCTGCACGATTTTTTCCTGATGGAGATCGGGGGCAGCGTTCTGCTCGATGGCGAGCGGGCCCGTCTCGGCGATTTGTTGCGGCGGCTCTCGATCTACAAATTGCGCTCCAAGGTGACGCTTGCCGACGCGAGCGAGCGCTTCCAGGTGTCGGCGGCCTTTGGCGACGATGCATTGGCGCTGCTCGACCTGCCGGCCGAGCGCGGTGCCGCGAGAATGTTTGCGGGTGGCGTCGCCTATGTGGACCCACGATTGGCGCAGCTTGGTGCGCGTCTGCTGCTGCCGCGGAGCAGCGGCATGGCGCCGCTTGAGGCCCTGGGATTCAAGCGCGCCGATGCGGAAGTCTACGATCGGCTGCGCCTTGCCGCGGGCATTCCGGATGGCAGCCGCGACTTGCCGATCGAAAAAGCAATCTTATTGGAAGCGGGCTTCGACGAGCTCAACGGCATCGATTGGGAGAAGGGCTGCTACATGGGCCAGGAGCTGACCGCGCGCACGAAGTATCGGGCGCTCATCAAGAAGCGGCTGCTGCCGGTGCGCATCGACGGGGCGCCGCCGCCGCCGGGCACGCCGATCCTGTTGGGAGAACAGGAAGCGGGCGAAATTCGCTCGGGAAGCGGCGAGCTCGCCCTCGCGTTGATCCGCCTGGAGGCGCTGGAAGAAGCCGCGAGCAGCGGCGCCGCGCTCACGGCCGGCGGGTCTCGGGTGATCGCGACGAAGCCGGACTGGGCGAGGTTTTAGGGCCTTTCCGTCAGGCCGTACTGTCGATCCGGGCCTTCGCAAGCGCGGCCTGGGCCGCCGCGAGCCGCGCGATCGGCACGCGGTAAGGCGAGCACGACACGTAGTCGAGACCGATTTCGCAGCAGAATTGGATCGAGGCGGGATCGCCGCCGTGCTCGCCGCAAATGCCGAGCTTGAGATTGCCGCGCGCGCGCCGGCCGCGCTCGGCGGCCAGGCGCATGAGTTCGCCCACGCCATCGCGATCGATGGTGACGAAGGGATCGCTGTCGAGGATGCCTTGGCGCTGGTATTCGTTGAGGAAGCTTCCGGCGTCGTCGCGCGAGAGGCCGAAGCAGGTCTGCGTCAGGTCGTTGGTGCCGAAGCTGAAGAACTCGGCACTCTCGGCAATCTCGCCGGCGCGCAGCGCCGCCCGCGGCAGCTCGATCATGGTGCCGACCATGTAGGGTACGTTGACGCCGCTCGCGCGCGCGACTTCGGCGCCGATGCGATCGACCATCGCCTTCAGGATGTCCAGCTCCTTCCTGGTGGCGACCAGCGGGATCATGATTTCGGGCTCGATCTTATCGCCGGTCTCGCGGATGACGCTTGCCGCCGCCTCGAAGATCGCGCGGGTCTGCATCTCGTAGATCTCCGGCGCGGTGATCGCGAGGCGGCAGCCGCGATGGCCGAGCATCGGGTTGCTCTCGTGCAGCGCGTAGGCGTTCTGCCGGATCGTCGCCAGGGGCTTGCCCGTGGCCTTCGCCACCTCCTCCATCTCGGCGTCGGTCTTCGGCAGGAATTCGTGCAGTGGCGGGTCCAGCAGGCGTATGGTGACCGGCAGCCCCTTCATGATGCGGAACAGCTCGACGAAGTCTCCGCGTTGCATCGGCAAAATCTTGGCAAGCGCCTGGCGCCGTCCCTCGGCGTCGTCGGCCATGATCATCTCGCGCACCGCCACGATCCGGTTCTCCTCGAAGAACATGTGCTCGGTGCGGCAGAGACCGATGCCTTCGGCGCCGAATTTGCGCGCCATGCGGCCGTCGGTCGGCGTGTCGGCGTTGGCGCGCACCGCGATTTTGCGCACCTGATCCGCCCAGCCCATCAATGTCGCGAAATCGCCGGACAGCTCCGGCTGGATTGTCGGTACCTCGCCCAGAATGACTTCGCCGGTCGAGCCGTTGACGGTGATGACGTCGCCGGACTTCACCACCGTCCCGTTGAAGCGGATCATCCCCGCCTTGTAATCGACGCGCAGATCGCCGGCACCCACGACGCAGGGACGTCCCATGCCGCGGGCCACCACCGCCGCATGGCTGGTCATGCCGCCGCGCGTCGTCAGGATGCCCTTGGCGGCATGCATGCCGTGAATGTCCTCGGGGCTGGTCTCGATCCGCACCAGAATCACCGACGCGCCCTTCATCGCCCTAGCCTCGGCCTCCTCGGCCGAGAACACGACGACGCCGGAGGCGGCGCCGGGCGAAGCCGGCAGGCCGCGCGCCAACACGGTGCGCGGCGCGCGCGGATCGAGCGTCGGATGCAGCAGCTGGTCGAGAGAGATCGGATCGATGCGTTGGATCGCTTCCTCGCGCGAGATCAGCCCGTTCTCCGCCATCTCGACCGCGATCCGGAGCGCCGCCGCGGCGGTGCGTTTGCCGGTGCGGGTCTGCAGCATGTAGAGGCGGCCCTGCTGGACCGTGAACTCGATGTCCTGCATGTCGCGGTAGTGCGCTTCGAGGCTCCGCCGCACTTCGCTGAGCTCGGCGAATACCTCCGGCATCACTTCTTCCATCGCCGGCAAGGTCGACTTGTTGGCGCTCTTGCCGGCGACCGTCAGATGCTGCGGCGTGCGAATCCCCGCGACCACGTCTTCGCCCTGCGCGTTGACGAGATATTCGCCGTAGAATTCGTTCGCGCCGGTCGAGGGATTGCGGGTGAAGGCGACGCCGGTCGCGCAATCCTCGCCCATATTGCCGAACACCATCGCCTGCACGTTGACGGCGGTGCCCCAGTCCGACGGAATGTCGTGCAGGCGGCGATAGGTGATCGCCCGCTGATTCATCCAGGAGCCGAATACCGCACCGATCGCGCCCCAGAGCTGTTCCTGCGGGTCCTGCGGAAAAGCGCGTCCCAGCTCGCGCTGGACGATCTTCTTATAGCCCGAGACGACGGTGCGCCAATCCTTGGCATCGAGATCGGTGTCGAGCGTCTTGCCGTCGTCGAGCTTGTGATTCTCCAGCAGGTCCTCGAAGTGATGATGATCGACGCCGAGCACGACTTGCCCGTACATCTGGATGAAGCGACGATAACTGTCATAGGCAAAACGCGGATCGCCGCTGCGCTGCGCGAGGCCCTCCACCGTCTCGTCGTTGAGGCCGAGATTGAGCACGGTGTCCATCATGCCGGGCATCGAGGCGCGCGCCCCGGAACGCACCGAAACCAGCAGGGGATTGGCGGGATCGCCGAAGTGCGTGGCGAGGCGCTGTTCGAGGGCCGCCAGCGCGGACTTGACTTGGTTATCGAGATCGTCCGGGTAGCGCTTGCCGCTCTTGTAGTAATGCGTGCAGACGTCGGTGGTGAGCGTGAATCCCGGGGGGACCGGCAGGCCGAGATTGCTCATCTCCGCGAGCCCCGCGCCTTTGCCGCCCAAGAGATTGCGCATCTCCGCACGACCTTCCGCGCTGCCGCCGCCGAAGCTGTAGACCCACTTCGTCATTCTCGATTCATCCCTCGATGACAGAGAAATCGGCGACGCCGTTCAGGGTCGCGCGAATTTCCGACAGCAGCCGCAGGCGATTGGCGCGGAGCGCCGGGTCGTCGATATTAACGGTCACGCCGTTAAAAAATTCATCGACAGGGCGCCGCAGGGTCGCGAGCGCGGCCATGGCCCGGTCGAAGGCCTCGCCCTTGAGCGCGTCCCGCGCCCTCGCCGCAGCATCCTCTAGGCTGCCGGCGAGCGCAATTTCCTCCTTCATTTTCAGCATCTTGCGGTCGGCGGGACCAGCGAAGCTAGCATTGTCTCGCTTCTCCTCAATGCGCACGATGTTGGCCGCGCGGCGATAAGCCACGAGCAGGTTGGCGCCATCCTCGCTCGTGAGGAACTTGGCGAGCGCATCAACCCGCGCCAGTAATCGAACGAGGTCATCCTCGTCCTGGAGCGCAAAAACCGCTGTGATTAAATCGTGGCGCACGCCCTTTTCGCGCAGATGCACCTTGAGGCGATCGGCGAAGAAGTCGAGCAAGTCCTGCGCGAACAAGCTCCGATGCACCGCTTCCGCGCGAGGGCTCTCCTCCCGAAAGCCGGTCTGCGCCAGCACCCCCTGATTATCGTAGAGTCCCCACGCATGATCGAACACTTGGCGCAGGGCTACTCTAAGGCGATTCTCGACGATCAGGCGGATAATGCCCAGCGCCGCCCGACGCAGCGCGAACGGGTCTTTCGATCCCGTGGGTTTCTCGCCGATGCGCCAAAATCCCACGAGCGTGTCGAGCTTGTCGGCGAGCGCCACGGCGACGCTCACCGGCGCGGTCGGGCAGCGATCGTTGGGGCCGAGCGGCGAGTAGTGCTCCGCGATCGCGTCGGCGACCTCGCGCCGTTCGCCGTCGTGGAGCGCGCAATAGCGCCCCATGACGCCCTGCAGTTCCGGAAATTCGCCGACCATGCCGGTGGAGAGGTCCGCCTTGGCGAGCATGGCGGCGCTGCGGATCGCCTGCGCGTGGTCGCCCGGCACGTAGCGCGCGAGCTCGACCGCGAGCACTTCGAGCCGCGTCACCTTGTCCTCCATGGTGCCGAGGCCGCGGTAGAAGAGCCGCTCGCGGAGCTTGGGCACGCGCGTCGCGAGCGGCACCTTGCGGTCCTGCTCCCAGAAGAACTGCGCGTCCGCGAGGCGGGCGCGCAGCACCCGCTCGTTGCCGGCGACGATCTGCCGGCCGCCATCGGACGCGATCATGTTCGAGACCAGCAGGAATTTGGGCGCGAGTTCGCCCTTCGCATCGACGCAAGCGAAGTATTTCTGGTGCGCGCGCATCGAGGTGGTGAGCACCTCCGGCGGCAATGTCATGAACGCGGGATCGATCCCGCCCATGAGCACCACCGGCCATTCCACGAGCCCCGTGACCTCGTCGAGCAGGTCGGGGTCGGGCTTGAGTGCAAGACCGGCTTCGCTCACGGCAGCCGCGAGTCCGCCGGCGATGATTTTTTTGCGCTCCTCGGGATCGAGGATCACATGCGCCGCGAGGAGCTTCGTTTCATAGTCCTTGAAGTCGCGGACACGGATCGGCTCAGGCGCCAGAAAGCGATGACCCCGCGTCGTATCGCCAACGGGGATTTGATCAAGCGCGAGCCGCACCACCTCGCCGCCGAAGAGGCAGAGAACGCCGCCGAGCGGCCGTACCCAGCGAAAGCCGGCGGTCGGGAACCGCATCGATTTCGGCCACGACAACTCGTACAGAGCTTTCCGCAGTAAATCCGGCAACAGCTCGATCGTCGCCTTTCCGGCGCGCTTGATGACCGCGAAATAGAACACGCCCTTGCCGGTGTCGCGCTGCTCGCACTGATCGAGCGAGCGCAATCCCGCGGATTTGAGAAACCCCTCGACCGCTTGCGCGGGAGCACCGACGCGCGGGCCGCGCCGCTCCTCGTTCACGTCGGGTTGCCGGTCGACGAGCCCTTCCGCGACGAGCACCAGCCGCCGCGGTGTCACGAAGCTGCGAATATTCGTTGTCGCGAGGCCCGCCGCTGAAAGCTGCTCGCTCGCGAGACGGCGAAGGTCCTCGGCCGCGCGCGCCTGCATGCGCGCCGGTATCTCTTCGGTCAGCAGTTCGAGGAGAAGCTCGGCCATGCCTCAGCCGGTCGCCGCATTGGACGCGAGCCAGGTCTCGCAGCAGGCCTTGGCAAGCGTTCGCACGCGCGCGATGTAGGCCTGACGCTCCGTCACCGAGATGACGCCGCGCGCGTCCAGGAGATTAAAACAGTGGCTCGCCTTGATGCATTGATCGTAGGCGGGGAGTGCGAGGCCGCGCGCGGTCAATGCCCGGCATTCGCGCTCGGCGTCGCCGAAATGCCGGAACAGCACTTCGGTATCGGCGAGTTCGAAATTGTAAGTGGAAAATTCGCGCTCATTGCGCTTGAACACGTCACCGTAGCGAATGCCGGCGCCGTTGAAGTCGAGGTCGAAGACGTTCTCGACCCCCTGCACGTACATGGCGAGGCGCTCAAGCCCATAGGTGAGCTCGGTCGAGACCGGATCGCACTCGATGCCGCCGACCTGCTGAAAGTAGGTGTATTGCGAGACTTCCATGCCGTCGAGCCACACTTCCCAGCCGAGGCCCCAGGCGCCCAGGGTCGGGCTTTCCCAGTCGTCTTCAACGAAGCGGATGTCGTGCCGCGCGAAGTCGATGCCGAGCGCCGCAAGGCTGCCAAGATAGAGTTCCTGGCTCTCCGGCGGCGCCGGCTTCAGGATCACCTGGAATTGGTAGTAGTACTGGAGGCGGTTGGGGTTTTCGCCGTAGCGCCCGTCGGTCGGCCGCCGCGAGGGCTGCACGTAGGCGGCACGCCAGGGTTCGGGGCCAAGCGCGCGCAGGGTGGTCGCGGGATGAAAGGTGCCGGCTCCCATCTCCACATCATAAGGTTGCAGAATGACGCAGCCCTGGCGTGCCCAATACTCCTGGAGACGCAGGATCAAGGTCTGGAAATCGCTCGCGGAGCCGGCGTTTGCCGCCATCGATCCGTCCGGAGGGGAAACAATTGCTGCGCCGCAACGTATCGGCGGGGGTCCAGCCGGTCAAGCCGGAGGTGCTTATTTGGGCCAGGGACAACCCGGTTTTTCGCAGGCCTTGGCGCCCTTTGCGGGCACATAGGTGCCGCAGACCGAGCAGCGCACCATGTCCTCGGCGTCGACGGTGCGGCTCGATGCCCCGTTGGGACTCGGACGTCCGCGCGCCTGGGCATTGGGACGCGGATCGCGGTTCGAGGGATTGGGCCCGGCCAGCATGCGAAAGAGGTACCAAGCCCCAAAACCGAGGGCGGCGAGGACGATGAGCTTGGAAAGGCTGAGGCCGAACATGCTCCCGTTTAGAGTCGCGTGGCTCGCGGGTCAAGCAGACCGGCGCTAGAGCCCAAAGCGCCCCCAGTGCAGGCGTTCCTCGATCGCGCTCCAGATATCGCCCACGATCTCGACGAGATCGGGCCGCGTTGCACCCATGCCCGGCACGCGCCAGCGCCGCCAGGAGCGCTGCGGCATCACCAGACGGAGCCGCACGTCATCGCCAAAGCGCGCGCGCATGACGCCGCGGAGATCGCCGAGGCCATCGGCGAGGCCCAGCTCCACCGCGCGTCGACCGGTAAAAATCTCGCCCTCGAACAGCTCGGGCGCCTCCCTGGCGAGCTTGGCGCCGCGGCGTTCACGCACGGCGTCCTTGAAGGTCTCGTGCAGTTCGTGCTGCAGCCGCTCCAAGCGGCCCACATCGCGCGTGTCCTCGGCAAGGAACGGATCGAGCAGCGACTTATCGCGTCCGGCCGTGTGCAGGCGCCGTTCAACGCCGAGCCGCTTCAGCACCTCGGGGAAGCCGAAGCCCGACGACACCACGCCGATCGATCCCAACAGCGACGCGGCATCGGCATAGATTTCATCGCCCGCGAGCAGCAGCCAATAGCCGCCGGAAGCCGCGACGTCCTCGGCGAAGGCGAAGACCGGCACTTTCTTTTCGGCCGAGAGGTCACGGATGCGGCGATAGATCAGCGCCGACTGCACCGGCGCACCGCCCGGCGAGTTGATGCTGAGCGCGACCGCCTTGAGGTTCGGCAGCTTGAACGCGCGCTCGATCATGCCCGCGAGCCGCTGCAAGGTGAGACCGCGTTGCCCGCGCATGCCGATCACGCCTTCGAGGCGCAGCACCGCCACCGCCGGCGGCGCGCCGGCGCCGACGCGATCCAGGAACCAATGCTTCAGGTCTTGGAGCGCCATGGGCGGAGATTAGGCGGAGAGGACATATGCTGCAATGCGGGTGTATGGGTTACCTGGGTTGACCACGGTGTTGATTATGAGGAGATCAGATTGGAGAAGCGTGTCGCAATGAAGATCCGTGAGCTTGCAATTCAAGCAATTACCGATCTGACCGCCATCCTGGCTGTTGCAAACGAGCAGGGCGGCAAACGCGAATTCGACAGCTTGCAGCGGCCGATCGCAAATCTGATCGGCCTGATCGAGACCGACCTCTTGGCCGACATCTGCGCCGAGCATCCCGACCTCGACGACCTCGCGTGATCTAGGCCGTGTACTCATAAACGCTTGGTGCCCGGTTTCGGGGTCAGACCAGACACCCCCCTTGGCGGACCTAGATTTCCGCTTTGACCCTGATGTATGGTCCGGCCGTGCGTCGCAAGAGGTTTTCATCGAGCTGGCAGTAGCGGTCTTGCATCAATGTATCCGGCCTTTGATTGGAGCTCATTGTGCTCCGGGC